>Ga0207714_1002782_pt1 | contig 10323 bp, 9 predicted proteins | sample PonA232FremontCA_2_FD_187270 | JGI IMG/M metagenome (GOLD analysis project Ga0207714, IMG submission 187270) | Marine sediment microbial community from Fremont, CA, USA - Pond A23 Sediment 2 (SPAdes) | ecosystem: Environmental > Aquatic > Marine > Unclassified | place: USA: Fremont, California... | reverse complement strand
CCACGCCTACATGTTCAAGTACAGCGAGCGGCCCCAGACCTACGCCGCCCGCAAGTACGAGGACGACGTGCCGGAGGACACGAAGCAGCGGCGCCTGGAAGAGATCATCGAGCTGCAGAACCAGCACGCAAAGGAGAGCAACGAGGCGGAGATCGGGCGCGTGCACACGGTGCTCGTGGAGGGCCCCAGCAAGAAGAGCGACGCGCAGTTCTTCGGCCGGGCGGACACGAACAAGGGCGTCGTCTTCGACCGCGAGGACTACGAGAAGGGCGACTACGTGCGGGTCCGCATCGAGGACTGCACCTCCAGCACCCTCCTGGGCACGGCGATCGAGAAGACGACGCTGGAGGAGGCGGCGCGGACCGACTCGATTACGACGTCCCCGGCCGTCGCGTAGACGGTGGCCGTCTCTTCCTGCCCCTCGTCGCTTTGGGGCCCCGCCTGCGTTTGGGGACCCACCCGTGTAGGCCCCCGGCGCCTGGACTCTGTGCCGAGGCGCCATCCCCTCAGGCAAGTCCATTGCCCCGTGATCCGCTCGTTCCAGCGGGGAGCCTGCAGTCGGGGCGCGGGGCACTTCCCCCTTCCCCGCCCCTATCGGCGTTCCCCACCGGCCACGAGAAGCGCATCCGCCTTTCGTCTCGAATCGTCTCCTCCATGGACAATCCCTTCGGCCCGTACTCTTGGGGTGAATTTTTCCCGATGGTCTGGCGGCGCTTCACCGGCCCGTCGCCCCGCCCCGCCCCCCTCGATCGGGACCTGCGGGTTCGGGACACCCCCCCGGATCGCACAATCGGCTTCGTGGGCGACATTTGCCCGCTGTTCGGGCGTGAGGCGCAGTTCGGGAAGGGTGTGCAGGACTTCCTGGGCGACTGTGACGTCGTGGTGGGCAACTTCGAAGGCATCTTCTCGGAGCGCGCCTGGAAGCCGTTTCTCATGAAACACAAGCCGGACATCTTTCCGGCGCTGGCCCAACTCCGCCCCCTCGACCGGTGGGTGGTCTCGGTCGCCAACAACCACGCCACCGACTACGGGCCGGCCGGCCTCCGGCGCACCTGCCAGCACCTGGAAGACCGCGGCCTGCGCTGGGTGGGCACCACCGACCGTCCCCGCCTCCAGATCGCAGACGGCCTCACGGTGACGGCCTGGACCTGGTGGCTCAACCGCGAGGGCGAAGGGGTGGCCCGCGCCGACCCCGGGGCGCCGGACGCGCCGGGCCTTCACATCGCCCTTCCGCACTGGGGCTACGAGCATGAGCGAGAGCCCCGTCCCGAGCAGACGCCGCCCGCGGGCTACACGCTGACAACCGGCCACCACACCCATCTCCCCCAGCCGCTGGAGGCCCGCGACGACGGGCGCCTGGTGGCGTACTCGCTGGGCAACTTCGTGACCGGCAAGCAGCTTCCCGTTCTCGGGGAAGGGGCGCTGCTCAAGGTCGAGCTCACCCACTCCACAACACAAGCCCCCGCGATCGTGCGGGCTCAGTTCCGCGAGATTGTTCTCGACCGCGACCGCCAGACGTGTCACGTTACCCTCCGCCACCCCACCCCTCCCGAGCCCCAGCAAACCGCCCTCAACGACACATCCTAACCGTCCGTTCTCCTCCGTTTTTCGTGTTCGCCCTGCCTGTCATTTCCCCGACTGAGCCTTAGGTTGGGGAGCCAAGAGTTGCCCTCTCCACTTGGTTTTACTCACCCTTCCCTCCCCCCCATGCTCCTCTACGAAGTGACCCTGACCGTCGACGGCGACACCGCGCCGCGCTACAGTTCGTGGCTGCGCGAACACATCCGCGAGATGCTTGAGCTCGACGGATTTGAGGCGGCCGCCTGGTACGCCACCAGCGACGACGGAGACACCGCGCCGGCCCCCGACGAGCCGACCGGCGAGCGGGCCTGGACCGTGCAATACCAAGTGCGCGACCGCAGCGCCCTGCAGGCCTACTTCGACGAGCACGCCGACGAGCTGCAAGAGGCGGGGCCCGAGCATGGCGACCACGTGACGGCCAACCGTCGCGTCCTCGAGCAAAAGCGCCTCTTTCAGGGATGACGCCCCTGCCCCGCCGCACACCGGCTGACCGTCCGTCTAGACCGCCATTGGTTTGGCGAGAAGGCGTGGGCCTCTCCCCGTCGGGCCGCCACGGGATCGCACCGGCACGGCCCCACCGAAATGCCCCGACGAAACGCGTCGCCTGAGCGCCCAGCGCTCGGGATTTAAGATGGGCCCGCACGTGTCGATAACCGACTGTAGAGAAGCCATTTCCCCGTCCATCTGCTCCAGGTGCCGGCGCCGTCCGCAGTGGCGTCGGCGACCGATCCGGACGGGCACTGCACGTTCCCTCTCGCCCAGTCGGCTCATCAACGCGCATTGTCTCCGTGCAACAGCAGGGCCTCACGCTCACGTTTCCGACCCTTCCCTCCACCATCTCGAAGGTGGAGGAATTTATCGCCTCCGGACAGACGGATCCCGAGCCTCTCATCGACATCGTAGAGCACGACCCGTCCGTCTCCCTTAACGTCCTCCGCCGCGTGAACTCTCCCTATCATGGCCTCCGGCGGGAGGTTGAAAGCATCGACCGCGCGGTCCGCCTCCTCGGGTTCGTGGAGGTCTCTTCCATCGTCATGATTGAGGGGGTCGAGGAACTTCGGGGGCACTTCGATTCCCATTCCGTCCTGCTCCGCCAGATCGCCCACTCGGCCGTCTTTACCGGTCGGTTTGCACAGGGGCTCACAAAGGCGCTCGACGTGGAGGAGGACTGGACCCGGCTTGCCTTCTCGGCCGGCTTCATCCACGCGATGGGGCGCCTCGTCCTGCTCCACGTCCAGCCGGACCGGTACGCGACCCTGGCCGAGGCGGACACGATGCCCCTCCCCGACACCGAGGCCGAGGCCCACGCGTTCGGCGAGAACTACCGAACCCTTGCTCCCCGGGCGGCCGACCACTGGGAGCTGCCGGAGCGGGTCTGCTCGGTGCTTCAGATCGCCGCCCACCCGACGGACGAGCCGGAGTCGTCCAGCAAGATGCTTGGGGTGTCCATCCGGAACGGAGGCGACCTTGCCCGCCGAGACCTCGAAGAAGACTTTGCCACGTCGCTGGAGCCCCCCGAGGATGCCGCTGCGTCGAGCATCGACGACCTCATGGCGACGGTCGCTCAGGACGCGTCGACGTACGCCTCGGAGGTGGGGCACTTCTGAGGAGAGGCACCAACGTGTCCCCGCACAACTCGCGGTTCTGGCGCTCTCGACAAGGGAAGAGACGGCCGGAACGCACACCCTTTCGCTCGAACAGGAGGGAGCCTCCACCGGGAGACCATCGGCACGCCCGAGGCGGGGGCAGAGGCGCTCCGGCACTCGTCGCCCAGCGCCGTGCAAGGCAATGGGGGCTGGCAAAAGCACCGAAAGGGGCGCCCCCTTCTTTCCGTGACCGCAGACGGCACCGCTAGTGCGCGTGCTCCTCAAACTTCGACTGCAGAGTAATCTGAATCTTCCCGAGAAGTTGCGAGATGCGGGCGGCACTGAGGTCGAGCACCTCCCCAATCTCCTGCAGGGTCAGGTCCTCCGTGTAGTACAGGCCCAAAATCGTCTGCTGGCGCTCCGGAAGCGTCTGGATGAGGTCCTCGAGGTGCTTCTGCGTGGAGGCCTTTTCGAATCGCTCGAACCCTTCCGTCCCGTCGTCGCTCGGGAGCACGTCGAGCATCGTGTGGTCGTCGTCCTCGCTGGGCCGCGAGAGGGAAAGCGAGAAGCGGCACTGCGCGTCCCGGAGGAGCCTATGGTAGTCCTCCACGGACATCCCCATGTAGTCGGCCACGTCCTCGTCCGACGGCTCCTCCCCGAGCATCTGCCGGAGCGACGAGAGCGCTTCCTGGACCGCACCCATCTTCTTTCGCTTGTCCCGCGAGAGCACGTCGATCGAGCGGAGGTAGTCGATGATGTTGCCCCGGATGCGCCGGTACGCGTGCGTCGCAAACTGCGCCCGCTCCGGGTCGTAGTTGTCGAGGGCCTCGAGAAGCCCGACGACCCCGACACTCTCTAGGTCTTCGTGCGAGGCAAGCAGGTGATCGGGCACGCTGATCTTGCCGATGATGGAGCGCACGAGGGGGAGCGCCGCCATTACGACGGCCTCTCGGTTGGACGGGGTCGGGTCGTCGAGGTACTGCTCGACGAGGGGCTGGAGGTCACGAGACATGGCACTACGGCGTTAGGACGTCGCAACGAGTCGTGGGGACTAGGCGGCCTGGGCTTCCGGAACGTTGTCGGCCGGCTCAGGCTCCGACGCCCCGTCTGACGCCCCGTCCGACGCCCCGTCCTCCGTGGAGGTCTCGAAGGGCACACCGTTCTGGACGATGCTGCGGGCCGCCGCGTAGCCGACCGCCAGGATGAGGTAGGCCGCCACGCCGCCCCCCGCCGCGGCAACGACGGTATGCTCCAGGGGCGCCCCGCCCCACATCTGCGCCAGAAAGATGCCGGTCCCAAACAGCACGCTCACGTCGGCGATGACCGTGTGGTAGGGCAGAGACACGAAGGCAGTATCGGAAGACGGCATGATTGAGGCGGCAATTGTGTAGCGGAGTGGAGCGGGAGAAACGGGGCTCACGAGAGGGCGGGCGAGAGGGCGTACTGCCCCCGGGCGGTCGTGTCGGCCAGGTCGGCGAAGGCGTCCCGGGCGGGCCCTTCGCTCCGCACCACCGGCGCCTGGTCCGACACCGAGCGGCGGACGGCGTGCGAGAACGGAATCCAGCCGAGGGTCTTCGGGGCCTGCCCCAGAAAGCGGGTCGTGACCGCCTTGAACCGTTCCGCGACACTCCGGGCGTCGTCCTCGTCCTCGGCGAAGTTGACGACGAGGCCCAGCGGGTAGTCGGGGTCGGCGGCCCAGAGCTGCTTGGCGAGTCGGTAGGCGTCGGCCACGGCGGTGGGCTCGCCCACAACGACGAGCACCCCCAGGTCGGCCCGGTCTAGGGCCCACTGCACGGGCCCGTCGGTCCCGGCCGACGCGTCGACGAGCACGTAGTCGTGGGCCGTGCGGAGGCGCCCGAGCAGGGTGTCGAGGGCAGCGTACAGGGCTTCGCGCGTCCCCGCGCCCTTGGGCGCCGGGCGGTCGGCGGCCTGTACCAGGGTCACGCCCCCGTCCGTCTCGTGCGGCACCGCGCGCAGCGGGGCGTCCTCTCGCACGGCCTCCAGCACCGTCGTGGCGGGGGCCTCGTTGAGGAGCACGGCCGCGTCGCTCTGGCCCAGGTCCGCGTCGACGAGCGCCACACGGTGCCCCTCCTGCGCGAGCATCTCGGCGAGGTTGGTCGTCACGACGCTCTTTCCGACGCCCCCCTTGCCGCTGGCAAATGTGAAAACGTTGGAGGTTACTTCCATCGGTCAAAAATCAGGCAACAGGAGGAAGCAAGACAGTTAGAGGTCCATGATGTCTTCCACGAACCACCGCAGGGAGAAGGCCCGGGCCCCGTCCGGCACCTCGGGCCCCTCCGAGACAATCTGTACGGGCAGGTCAATGTGGATCAGCCACTCGGCCACCTGTCCCCAGTCGTGCACCTCGTCCAGGTGGGTGACGGCCGCCGCCGTGGGCCGCAGGGGCAGCCGGGCGAACGCCTCCTCGTCGATGCCGCCCAGCGCCCGCGTGGCGTCTACCACGAAGTGAACAGCGGGCCGCGGCAGGGGCCGCAGGAGGCGCCGGTACCGCCGCAGCACCGGGCGGGCGTCCGACAGAGGCATGGGGAGCGGCGGCGTGTCAACGAGCACCTGCTCGAAGTCGTCGACGCACCGGAGCGCCTTCGCCATGTCTTCCTCCGTCTGCACGCTCCGCACCGGCAGCCCGAAGCGCCGGTACAGGGCGGTCGGGCTCTGGTACGACGCGTTGCGCCCCGCCTCCGGACACAAGTGAAGCACGACGGTGTCCTGGCCGGCGAGCATGCGGTCGTGGACCGCGAGCTTAAGAGCGAGCGACGTCTTCCCGGCGCCGCTGGGCCCCACCAGGGCAATCACGCCCGTGTCTTCGGCCGTCGAGTCGGTCTGGATGCGACGACACACCACCTGCGCGAGGGCCCAGTGCAGTTCGTCTCGGGGGCTCTCGCTCGGGTCTACGCCCCGCTCCGTGAGGTCCCCGAGGAGGGCGGTCGCAGTCTTGGGGCGGAGGCCATTGTCTAGCAGCCGCCCGTACAGGGGATGGGCCGTCCATCCGTCGGTCTCGGTTCCGGCGAGGCGGGCGGTCCGGTCGTGCCCGTCCCCGGAGCGCGTCCGGAGCTCCTCCAGGCGCGACTCGACCCAGGCCTCGTGGTCCCCGCTCGCCGAGGCACCGGTCTCTTCCGAGTCCGAGGACGAAAACACCCGTCCCCGTCCTGGGCTCTGCCGCGACGCGTCCGCCTCCGGCCGGGACTGCGCCTCCAGCTCCGACTGGAAGCGCGACGCCATCCCCGTCCCGTCAGAGCCCGCCCCGTCGTCCCGGCCGTGCCCGACGGCCACCCCGTCGGCTTCGTTGCCGCGGTCCGGGGCGGGCGATCCGCTCGGCGTCGACGCAGGGGCCTCCGACGGCTTTGGCACGTGCCCCCACGACTGCTCGCTTTTTGTGGCGGTCCGTTGGGCCGACTCGTCCACCATCACGGTCACCTGCGCGGGCGCCTCGTCGGTGGACGGCTCCGACTCGACCAGCACTACCTGGTCGCCCAGCTTGTGCCGCGCCTTTTCGAGGGCTGCCTGAATGCTCGAATCGGTAAAGGTCCTGACGTCCATGGCAGTGCGGGCGTGAAACGGATGAGGCTATGCGTTGGAGACCCCAGCGGGCGCGGCGGACAGGTCGGGGGCGGACGCTCCTCCCTGCGGAATGCTGACCTGGTCGACGATGTCGACCGGGGCGTCGGGCGTGAGGTCGTTGTAGGAGAGAACGGTAATGTCCGACACCATCGGATCCAGGAACTGGTAGACCGTCGCCCGCAGCACGGGGGAGATCAGCAGAATCGGCGCCCGGTCGTTGCTGATGAGCTGGGTCGCCTGCTCGTCGATCGCCTTCACGAGGGCGTCGGCCCGCTCTGGCTGGAGGCCGAGGGTGTTGGCGTCGAGGTTGCCGGCCTCGGCCTGTTCGAGCAGGTGCTGCTCCAGGGCCGGATCCATCACGAAGGCCTTGATGCGCCCCTCGGGCCCCGAAAATTCACGGGTGATGGTGGGCGCCAGGGCCGCCCGGCAGTGCTCGGTCAGCACCTCCACCGTCTGCGTCTGCGACGCATGGTCGGCCAACGTTTCGAGGATCGTCACGAGGTCGCGGATCGGAATGCGCTCCTCCAGCAGCCCCTGGAGCACCTTGCGAATGCTGCCCAGCGAGAGGAGGTCCGGCACCAGTTCGTCAACGAGGGCCGGGGCCGACTCTTCGACCTTGTCCAGCATCTCCCGGACCTCCTGCCGGTCGAGGAGCCGGTAGGCGTTCTTTCGGAGTTCCTCCAGCAGGTGGGTCGAGATCACGGCCGGCGGCTCGATGACGGTCAGCCCCATCTGCTCCGCCTCCGACAGGTTGCGCTCCGCCACCCAGACGGCCGGGAGCCCGAAGGTGGGGTCTTCCACCCGGATGCCCGACGGGGCCTCGTCGATGTCGTCCGGGAGCAGCGCGAGCTTGTAGCCCGGCATCACCTGCCCCTCCCCAATGGGATTCCCCCGAAGCCGGATCACGTATTTGTTCGAGTCCATGTCGACGTTGTCTCGGATGCGCACCGGCGGGATGACGAGCCCCATCTCCTCGGCCAGCTGCTTCCGCAGCATCTTGACGCGCTCCAGCAGGTCTCCGCCCTGGTCCGGGTCCACCAGCGAGATGAGCCCGTAGCCGATCTCCAGCTCGAGTGGGTCCACCAGCAACAGGTCGGAGGGGTCCTCTTCGGCCTCGTCCTCCGCCTGCTGTTCCTCGGCCTCGCGCTGGCGCTCGGCCTCCGCATCGTCCTCCGCCTTCTTTTCCTTACTGCGCAGGTACCACAGCAGGAGCACCCCTGCACTCAGGAACCAGAACGGGAGGACGGGCAGCCCTGGCACAAAGCCCATGAGCGCCAGGAAGCACCCCGTGATCAGCAGCGGGGGCGGCTTGTCGAGGAGCTGCCCCTTCATTTCGCTGGCCAGCGACCCCTCCTCCCCACTGGCCCGCGAGACGATAATGCCGGCCGCCGTCGACACCATGAGCGCAGGGATCTGTGACACGAGCCCGTCCCCGATCGAGAGCAGGGCGAAGGTGCTCGCCGCCTCCCCAATCCCCATCGCCTGCTGGGTGACGCCAATCACCAGCCCCCCGACGACGTTGATGGCCGTGATGAGGATGCCCGCAACGGCCTCGCCCCGCACAAACTTCGTGGCGCCGTCCATCGCCCCGTAGAAGTCGGCCTCCTCCGTCACCTCGTCCCGCCGCTGGCGCGCCTCCTGCTCGTCGATGAGGCCCGAGTTGAGGTCCGCGTCGATGGCCATCTGCTTGCCCGGCATCGCGTCGAGCGTAAACCGCGCGGCCACCTCCGAGATGCGCTCGGTGCCCTTCGTAATCACCACGAAGTTGATGATGACGAGCACCAGGAAGATGATGGCCCCCACCACGTAGTTGCCCGCCACGACGAAGCTCCCAAACGCGTCGATGAGGGCGCCGGCCTGCGCGTTGCCCAGGATGAGCCGGGTCGACGCGACGTTCAGCGAGAGCCGAAAGAGCGTCGTCGTGAGCAGCAGGCCCGGGAAGATCGCAAATTCCAGGGGCCGCTTGGCGTAGAACGACGTCAGGAGCACCCCAAGGCTCAGGGCGATGTCCGTGGCCAGGAAGAGATCCAGCAGATAGCTGGGCAGGGGCACCACCATCATGAACAAAATCGCCACGATGGCGGCGGCCACGAAAATCTCGCTGTCGAAGCCCCCAATCCCCAACGACCCTTTGGGCGACGACGACGTGTGGGACTCAGCGGGGCGGGACAAAGGGACCTACAGGGGTGGATGACAGAGCACAACAGGGTCAGACGTCGCCGCGCTGGTCGTACACTTCGGCAAGGATGGCAGCCACGGCGGGATAAAGGTCTTCAGGAATTTCCTCCTCCTCCGGCACATTCTCGTACAAGGCGTGTGCCAGGGATCGATTTTCGAACGTGGGCACGTCAAATTCGGCGGCGAGCTCCTTGATGCGGAGCGCACGCTTGCGCACACCCTTCAGCAGCACGCGCGGGGCCGGCGCCTCGTCGGGGTCGTAGCGTAGGGCAATGGCGTAGTGCGTCGGGTTCGTCACCACCGCGTCCGACTTCATGACGGCGTGGTCCATGCGCGGCTGCTCGGCCAGCTCTTTGGCCTTCTCCCGGCGTTTTTCTTCGAACTCCGGGTCCCCCTCCGTTTCCTTCTGTTCGTCCTCCATTTCTTTTTTGCTCATCTTGAGGTCCTCGTAGTACTTCCAGCGCTCGTACGCGTAGTCGAGCGCCGCAATCACGACGAGGCCCATCAGGACCCGCCACATCAGCGCAAAGAACCAGTCGGCCGCCTGGTCGAGCAGGGCCGGCAGCGGCAGCGTGTAGACCTGCACCATTTCTGGAATTAGCGGCCGCATGGCGAAGTACGCGATGGGCCCCACCACTCCGATCTTGAGGAGGGTCTTCGCGAAGCCGAAGGCGCCCTTCGACGAAAAAATCTGCTTCAGCCCCTCCAGGGGATTCACGCGGTTGAGCTGCGGCTCGATGGGGGTAAACGACACGTTCCAGCCGGACTGGACCACGTTGAGCCCCACCGCCGCCACGACGAGCGCGATGAAGAGCGGGGCGAGCATCTCGGCAAGCTGGACCCCAATCTCCGCGACGAGACTCTGCAGCGACCGTGCGTTGAGGGACATGCGTGCCGAGCGGAGGAAGATGCGCGCCGCCATGTCCTGCAGGGACTGAAACGCCGAGGCGCCCCCCACTGAGAACGTGGCCATCGCCACCAGCAGGAGCCCCACGGAGACGGGCTCCGTTGCTCGGAGCACGTTCCCCTTCTCGCGCGCCTGCTCCAGGCGCCGGGGCGTGGGGTCGTACTGTTTCTCCTGCGTCTCGCTCATTGGTGGCGCGGAGTGGAAGTCATGCGATCGACGCGCTCGGCGGCCCCGCACCGGGCAAGGTTCGGGGAAAGGTCTGCGCGGGCCGCAGCGGAAAACTTTTCCCGCCCCTCCATCGCCGGCTACCCGGGCGCGATGATCTGGAGGACCTCGTGCACCATCTGCTCAATCTGCCCGAAGAGCGACGGGAAGAACGGAAAGACGCCCTGAACAAAGACAAAGAAGATTCCAATGCCCACGAGCAGCTTTGCGGGCAGGCTGAGCGTAAAGAGGTTGGCCTGCGGCACCAGGCGCGCGAAGATGCCCAGC
>Ga0207714_1002781_pt1 | contig 10327 bp, 9 predicted proteins | sample PonA232FremontCA_2_FD_187270 | JGI IMG/M metagenome (GOLD analysis project Ga0207714, IMG submission 187270) | Marine sediment microbial community from Fremont, CA, USA - Pond A23 Sediment 2 (SPAdes) | ecosystem: Environmental > Aquatic > Marine > Unclassified | place: USA: Fremont, California... | reverse complement strand
CAGACGGGAAAGTGTGCTCGGTTGGTGTAGTCCGGCCAATCATATCGGCCTTTCGAGCCGATGACACGGGTTCAAATCCCGCACCGAGCACTCTTTTGAGGAGCGAAGTGACGAGAAAGGAAACACAGGCAGTGATTTGAACGACGCGAATCCGAACCTCGTGAGCGTTCGCAATCGGGTTCAAATCCCACACCGACCATCCCGCCGAACCTATTCGTATGTATGAGATTCATAGTTGCTAATGCGTATCCAGTTCTGCAACAGCGCCGTCTGTTTATTGCATATCAGAGAGTAGTACTAGATATGGTCGAATCAACGATCGAATCGGCGGAGACACAACCGAACCAGCAGTCATCCGAAGAGCTGAGTAAACTCATCAGCTGGCTGGCGGCGGGATTTCTCGTGCTCGTCGGGATGATGGTTACGACCGCCGGTGCCAGCCTGTACACGCTGGTGGATCGTGAGCTGGTCACCGAACTCGTCGCCGATGGAACGATCACTTCCTCGCAACTGACGGACGCCGAACTGATCGACGTCTCTGTGGCACTGTCGACCTGGGGTGGGATCGGGCTGACTCTCACCGGCGTGCTCATGATCGTCACTGCCGTTGGGTTCCTGCTCTACCGGAACCGACTCCGTGAGGACCGTCAGTATCCCGACACACCCACACTCGCCGTCGTCGGCGCAGTCGTAACAGGTGTCACCTCGTTCGTACCGCTGTCCCCACTGCTCGGTGGGCTGGTGGCCGGCTATCTCGGGCGCGGAGAGGATGGCGTTCGTCTGGGGGCCTACGCCGGTGTCGTCGCTGCTCTCCCGGTCGTCCTGCTCTTCGTGTTCGTGCTCGGTGGCTTCCTGGTCACGGCCGGGGAACTCGGACTCGGTGGAGTTGCGGTGGTCGTCAGCCTCGGAATCGTCTTCGCACTGCTGTTCAGTGTGGCCGTCATCGTCTCTCTGAGCGGTCTCGGTGGCTACGTCGGGGCACGACTCCGGGCACGAAACGGCCGGAGTGGTGTCTGAGTCTGTTTGCTGTCGACAGATCGCTCCCTCCGTCCCAAGTAGACGGTCTAAGCTCGCCGGAGAGTTCCCGCAATCTGTGAGACAGTCAGCAGAATTATATTCGATTCTGGGCATTGCTGATCGGCAAAATCGCAACTTCCGTCTGTTTCAGCTTCGACCGGTACGCTGGCAAATGTTGTCGGTTAACCGAACACGAGGAATGGTATCAGAAACTGTTCTGCACCGTTTAAAACACCGCTAAACAACGGTGACCTGGTAATCGCGCCACAGTTCGTCTCTCAGGTCGGCGTGATATCTACCGCGGCGGTGCGACGTTTGTATAACCCTCCCCTCTGTGTATTCGCATGGCAGATATCGACATCGCTCACGAGTACTTTACGTGGGAACTGGTACAGCAGGTCGCAGAGGAGCATGGCTACTTCGAAGCGGAAGGAGTGGAAACCGATCTCTCTTATTTCGCACCCGGAACACAGGATTTCTCGGATCAGGGCGAGAACGCCTACGAGACAGACTGGTGGGAGGAACTCGACGACCAGGGTGAGACCCACGGCGTCTGTGAGTGGAACGCGATTCAGGAGACCTCGGAGACCGACCGGCAGATCATCGGCTCCTACAGCGAGTGGGACCGCGTCCTGTTCGCCGAGGCCGACTCGGATATCGACTCCGTCGAGGATCTGAAGGGGCGCTCGATCGGGATCAACGAGTACGCGACATCGTTTTACTCGATTCCCGAAATGCTCGAAACAGAAGGCTTCGAAGAAGACGAGATCGTCCTCGAACACATCGGTTCCGCAGAGGACCGCTTCGACGCCGTCAAGGCCGGTGAAGTCGACGCCATCGGTGTCCTCGAACCGTACGTCACCCTCGGCAAGTACGACGAGGAACTCAAAGCCGTCTACGAGGGGCCGTGCCGCGCGGCCCTGGTCGCACCCGCCGAGATCGACCCGGACCAGGTCGAAGCCTTCCGGAACGCGCTCAACAGCGCCGTCGAGGACATCAACGACGACCTCGATCACTACCGCGACGTCTACGTCGATCTGCTCGAAGAGGCCGCCGCCGAAGACGAGGAGAGCTTCGAGGACGTCGACTTCGATCGCCTCCGGACCGACTTCGAACTCCGGAACTTTCTCCCTGTGCGGGCCCCCGACGAGGAGCGGATCGAGGGGACGACCGAGTGGATGAGCGAGAAAGGCTACGTCGAGGACGAAGAGGAAGTCACGACACTCGAGGACGAAGAGAAGAAACTCGAAGCAGAGGCCTCTTCGGACGACTGATCGGTCGCTATTGCCGACTCTGATAGCCACTACTATCTCATGCCCCAGCTACTGACGGTCATCACTGTCGTTGTTTGTATATTCGCTATCGCGTACGTCGTCTACGCGCGGTCCCTGAGTCGATACTTCGAACTCGATGACGACACCGCGACGCCGGCACACACCCACGACAACAGCTCCGAGTACATCCCCTCCCGGAAACTCGAACTGTTCGGCCACCACTTCTCGTCGATCGCGGGTGGTGCGCCCATCGTCGGCCCGATCACGGCCGCGCTCGCCTGGGGGTGGGCCCCAGCACTGATCTGGATCGTGATCGGAACAGTCGTCTACGGCGGGCTCAACGATCTCGCGACGCTGACCAGCAGCATGCGCCACGAGGGACGATCGGTCGGCCACATCTTCGGGAAGTACATCAACGGGCGCGGGAAGCGACTCCTCCTGACGCTGGCCGTCGTGGCGAATCTCCTCGTGATCGGCGTGCTCTCACTCGTCACTGCTGTCGTCTTCGATGCCTTCCCGGCTGCAGCGACGGCCTCCGTGGTCTATCTCGTCCTCGCATTCGCCTTCGCGCTCGTCCGTCGGTACACACCGATCCCGTTCTGGGTTGCGACGCTGCTGTTCGTCCCCGCAGTGTTCGGTGGCGTGTTCGTCGGTCTCGAATACCCACTGACCCTGATTCCGGCAGGCGCGTCGATCCCGCTCCCGACGGTCATCTCGGCGAACGTCTCGGCGTGGCTGGTCGTCCTGCTGCTGTACGCCTTCGCAGCCAGTGTCCTCCCCGTCTGGACGCTACTGCAACCGCGGGATTACCTCTCGTCGTACCTGCTGTATGCAGGCCTCGGCGGGGCAGTCCTCTCGATTATCGTCGGGACGCTGTTCGGCACTGCCGACACGTCGCTGACGATGAGTCTCGATCCGTTCACTGGCTTCATGAGCCCCGCGTTCGACGGGATGGGGCCGTTGCTCCCGATGTTGATCCCCACCATCTTCTGTGGGGCGGTCTGTGGACTGCACTCGATGGTCTGCTGTGGAACGACGCCCAAACAGATAAACAAGGAGACCGATGCGACAGCCGTGGGCTACGGGACGACACTCGCGGAGGGGTTGCTCGCGGTCGTCGCCATCGGCACCGTCGCAGTGATCCCGACCGTGCCGTCGGGTTCGGGGATCAACCTCGCGTTGCCGGCCTTCGCGGACGGTGGTGCGCTCATCCTGACGAGTATCGGCATCCCGGCCGGTGTGGGTGCGCCGTTCATGGCGCTGGTCCTCTCCGCGTTCGCGCTGACCACTGTCGACACCTCGATCCGACTCGGTCGGTACTTCCTCACCGACATGGTCGACGCGGAGACGGCACCGAGCCGGATGTCGCGTGCTGTGACCAACAAGTATCTCACTGGCGGGGCGCAGGCACTGCTGGCCTATCTGCTGGTCGCGAGTGGCAGTTGGGCGACCGTCTGGCCGCTCTTCGGCGCGTCTGTCCAGGTCTTCGCTGGGCTGTCGATGCTGACAGTCGCGGTCTGGATCGTCAACTGGGATGCAAGCAAACAGGTGGCTGGGTTCCTCCTGGGAGCCGGGTTCATCCTCGCGGCCAGTCTCTCGGCGCTGCTGTATATCGCCTCGCGTAACATCCGGACAGTACTGGATCAATCGTGGGTCACGTCTGCATCGTCGGTCGAGGTGGCGTCAGTCGTCATTCAGATTCTGGCGGTCGTCGTGTTGACCGGGATCGCCGCAGAGATCATCCGACTCGTCTACCGACACGTCAGTGAGCAGCGACAGGCGTCCATCGAACTTCCATCTCCTGGTGACGATTGATACTGCCGGCCGTATGAACGGTGTGTCAGGAAGCGAACCTCTTGGTAGAACTGAACTCTCTCGGGCGTTTGACACACGTTTATTGCAGACCGTATCGAACGGTAGGTATGGAAGTACGAGAAGCACAACCGAAAGACAGACCAGCTATCAGAGATGTTGCTCGTCGTTCCCTCCAGACATCGTACTCGCTGAATCCGAGCGCGATCAACGGCGCGATAGAGGAGTGGTACGACGAGAACCGACTGAAAGATATGTTTGCCGACGACGACAAACTACTGCTGGTCGTCGACGTCGACGATCAGGTCGTCGCCTTCTCCGAAAGCGAGCGAACGAGCGAAGGTGCCGCAGAACTACTCTGGCTCCACGTCGACCCCAACTATCGGGGCGAAGAGTACGGCGAGATGCTGTACAAGGCGACGCGGAATCACCTCGCTGCGGAAGGGGTCCAGAGTATCAAAGCGCGAGTGCTCGCCGACAACGCGGGCGGGAACGCATTCTACGAGAATCGAGGACTGTCGAAGGTCGGCGAAGAGAAAGTAGAGATCGACGGCACGACCTACGTCGAGAACGTCTGGGCCGAGATCGAAGCGGAGGGGATCGAGGAACACGAACACGAGGGTCAGACGGTCTACATCGATCACGACAACACCGAGCGGGGATCGATCGCGCCGTTCCAGGTAGTCTACACACAGAAGGAGGGCCAGGAGATCTACGGCTACTGGTGTACCCAGTGTAGCAACCTCGCGAACGCGATGGACGCGATGGGGCGAATCCAGTGTGACGAGTGTGGGAACTCCCGGAAGCCGACGCGGTGGGACGCCTCCTATCTCTAGCGAGGGCGGCGGGTATCGAAGCACTCAATTTCACAGCCATCCGACCCACGGGTAGCATGCCACCAAGCAGACGGGCCATCCTGGCGGCCGCTGGGACGTCGGTCACAATCTCGGTTGCTGGCTGTGTCGGCCAGGACGAGGTCGAGTTCGACGACGAGGTCCCCGAACCGGTCGCAGCGCATCTCTCCAGCGCGAACAACGTCGACGGATCGATCACGGATCGAACTGGGGACAGCGAACTCCGGATCGCGGTTGGGCCCGGCGGGAACTTCGCCTACGATCCCGCACTGGTCCGCATCGACACCGGGACAGTGGTAACGTGGGAGTGGGAGTCGAATGGCCACACTGTGACCAGTTTGGAGGGTGGTTTCGGCGTCGATACAGCCCAGGAATCGACCGGCCACGAGGTAAGCTACCAGTTCGACCAGCCCGGGGAGTATCTGTACGAATGCCGTCCACACGCTTCGGCAGGCCACCGCGGAGCAATAATTGTCGAATAACCTCGTACCATCTTGCTACAGTACTATGATAACGATTAGTCTACACGAACTCAAAAGTACTCTGTAGACCGACTCTCGTCCAGCAATCGAAGCTTTCAATCATGTGTGGTTGCAACCCCCGCATTGAAGCCAGATGACTGGTATTAACAGCGATCGAAGGAAGTTTTTGGCGGCGAGTGGCACAGCGCTCACAATCGCAGTAGCAGGCTGTAGCGGTGGCGGCGACAGTGGTGGTGACGACGGTGGTGGTGACGACGGTGGAAACGGCGGCAGCGTTCCAGAAGCGGTCGATACATATCTCACTGACAACGAGGCAAACGGCTACGACGGGTCAGCCGTCGACGAGACTGGCAGCAGTTCCGTCACGATCAGTGTCGGCACTGGCGATCAGGGACTCGCGTTCGATCCAGCCGCTGTCCGAGTCGACTCCGGGACCGAGGTTACGTGGGAATGGACCGGTAACGGTGGTTCGCACAACGTCAACGTCCAGGAAGGACCGACGACCTTCAGCAGCGAGACCGTCGGTGAGGAGGGTCACACATTCTCACAGACCCTCGAATCCGGGAACTACATGTACCAGTGCGACCCACACTCGACGCTTGGTATGCACGGAGCGGTGATCGTCGAATGACGAAGCCGCCGGCTACGAAGCGCGCAATCGGAACCCGCTCTACAGCCGGAGGAATCTTCCATGAGTACTGACGAATCATCTGAGTCTGACGAGCCGCGACACCCCTACGAGACCGACGAGTCCTTCCACCCGATGGGCAAAGAGTGGGAAGACGAGATGCGAGCCGAACTCGAGGAGACGGACTACGACGCCGACCTCGGGATGCAGATGGCGCGCGACGCGCAACGTCTCGTTGCGGGAGAGATATCTGAAGAAGAGTTCTACACCGAGTATCACGACGACGTACAGGAGGAGTTCGAGGCCGACGAACGGCCGATCTTCGACGACCTCGACGGCGTCGATCTGGACGAGGTTGGCGACGACAGGTCCATGCTCGAGTCGCTCCAGGACGTCGATCTGAGTGGTGACGACGTCTCCCGGCGGAGCATGATGAAAAAGATGGGCGCAGCAGGACTGTTCCTCGGGTACAGTGCCTACGCGACCCACGAAAACGAACAGGACGACGAGATCCCCGAACAGGTCAGTGGTGTCCGCCCGCTGACCGAAGACAGCCGGGAACACCGCTGGGGGATGGTCATCGATCTCGAACGCTGTGATGGCTGTCTCTCCTGCGTTGCCGGCTGTATCAACGAGAACGGGACCTCGACTGGCGCAAACTGGATGTACGTCTTCGCCTACGAGGACGAGCAGTCCGGACAGGAGAACTTCCTGGTCCGGCCGTGCCAGCACTGTTCGAACGCACCGTGTGCGAAGGTCTGCCCCGTTCGGGCACGACACACACGCGAGAAAGACGGAATCGTGTTGACGAACTACGAGACCTGTATTGGCTGCCGGTACTGCCAGGTGGCCTGCCCGTACGGTGTCAACTACTTCCAGTGGGGCGAACCCGACGTGGAGATGGGTCGCCTCGAGTTCCTGGACAAGACACCGGAAGGTGTCCAGGCGATGGATGCAGGTGACGGGTTCGAGGCCCGCGCAGCGACGTACGCCGAGGAGGGGTCCGAACGCCACGAGGCACTCTCGGAGGCCAACGATCACGTGTACGACGCACGTGGCTGGTGGACGGACAGTCGACCACCGAACGGTGTGATGGGCAAATGTACGTTCTGTCCGTCCCGACAGGACAACCACACCGACAACCCGAAGGGGACTGTCGCGTGTATGAACGCCTGTGACGAGACAGGCATGAGTGCGATCCACTTCGGTGATATGGACGCCGAAATCGGTGACGATTACGACCGCGGTGTCCGGTATCTCGAACGCCGGAAGAACATCAACCCGTCCCCGAAACAGAAAAACGAAGCCGATCCAGAGGAGGACGGCTACGGCTGGGAGGAGGAGGGATCCACTCCGCAGCCCCGGGACGATATCTACACGCAGGAAGACTGGGAGAACCCGCCGGCACCACACGACACCTCCCAGCTGTCGACGTTCAAACTGCTCGAGAATCTGGGGACGGAGCCGAATATCACCTACATCGGCAACGAGCCCGGTCCTACCGACGAGCAGATCGACACTGCAACCAGAGACGACCTGACTGGCTACGAGGATATCCAGCGGGATATCCAGTGGCCGGTGACAGTGAAAGACAACCGAAAACACCACCTCGACTACGGTGCTGGCGGTCCGCCAGAAGACCACGGGGAGGAGGAGGCATAGATCATGTCAACAATCGACGCAGAACCTGACGACATACTGACACCGATCAGAAACACTTCGAAGCTGTGGTTTGTCGCCTTCGGGGCGGCCGCAGCAGTGGCACTCGTCTGGCTCGCAGCCTGGGGCTACCAGCTCCAGAACGGCCTCATCGTGACGAACCTCGCAGACTGGGGGAGCGGTGGCGGTGTCACCTGGGGGCTGTACATCGGTGCCTTCATCTGGTGGGTCGGGATCGCCCACGGCGGGATCATCCTCTCTGCAGCCGTCAGGCTGTTCGGGATGGAACGCTACCAGCCAGTCGCACGCGTCGCCGAACTGCTGACGATCGGCGCGTTGAGTATGGCCGGGATCTACATCGTCGTCCACACCGGTCGTCCCGACCGGCTGGTGACGAGTATTCTCGAAGCGTACCCGTGGACGGTGCAGTCCTCACCACTGGTGTGGGACGTGACGGTCATCACGCTGTATTTCGTGATGACCGCGACGTATCTGGGGCTGACGCTGAGATACGACATCGTCCGACTGCAGCACAAGATGCCGAAATACTTCGCGCCACTGTACGCGGCGCTGACCATCGGCTACACGAAGAAGGAAGATCAGATCATCGAACGGATGGTCTGGTGGCTCGCGCTCGGTATCATCGTGCTCGCGCCACTCCTGCTTCACGGTGGTGTGATTCCGTGGCTGTTCGCACTGCTGCCGTCGATGCCCGGCTGGCAGGGTGCGGTTCAGGGACCGACCTTCCTCTCGATTGCGCTCATGTCCGCGATCGGTGGTGTGATCATCATCTCGTACGCGCTCCGCTGGGCCTACGACTGGCAACACGTCCTGACTGACGACATGTTCCGCGGGCTCACCGCGTGGCTGGGACTGTTCAGCCTGCTTTTCATCTGGCTGCAGCTCCAGCAGGTCATCACCGGCGTCTATGCGGCGCCGACTGACCTCGAGAAGCTGATGACGGCCAAGATCACGACGCTTCCCTACCAGATCGCGATCGGACTGATCGTTCTCACCCTCGCGTACATCTTCGCGCAGGCAGTCGACAGGCGCGTCTTCTCGCTCCGCCGCTCGGTCGCGGTTTCGTTCCTCGTCCTGATGGGGACGCTCACCGAGAAGGTGCTGTTCGTCTTCGAGGGGCTCGAGTACCCGACCTTCAGCCTCTATCACGCGGTGCCGGGCCACTATGCACCGAGCGTTATCGAGATGCTTTCGGTCGCCGGAACAGTCTCGCTTTTGACGATCTTCTTCCTGGTCATCGTGAAACTCGTCCCGGTCGTGGAGCTCCACGCTGTGGAGGATCACGAAGACCACAGTGAGGAGGTGGGATCATGAGCGGACTGGACGTCTGGAACGTCGTCTATCCCGGTGTCTGGGTCATCTTCGGCGTGATCGGGCTCCCGGTGTACACAGCCTTCCTCGGCTGGTTCCTCGGGAAGCCACGGTCGTTGAGTACCACGGTCCTCGGGATGTCAGTGTTCGCCACGTTCGTCCTTTCGCTGTGGGGCGGACTGTACACGATCACCATGGTCATCCGGCTGTTCTTCTTCGGCTGATCGTTGCTGCCTTTTTCTGTCGATACACCCGAAAGAGAGATCTCTTCTGCTCACTTCAGCGGTCGAACCCGAAAGGGATAGGCCACTAGAACCCGAAGATTTCAGTATGACAACGGAAGCAGAGGTGAGTGAACGACTGAGCGAGATCGAAGATCCGATGATCGGGGAGGATATTATCTCGCTCGGGCTGGTCAGGGATATTCAGATCGACGGTGACACGGCGAAGCTGTCGCTTGCGATCAACTCTCCGTTCGCACCTGCCGAGATGGAGATCGGTGAACAGATCCGTGAGGTCCTCGCCGAGGAAGGACTCGAGGCGGACCTCCACGCCGACGTGGATGGGATCGAGGGCTTCGACGACGAGGTCTTCCCGAACATCCGGAACGTGATCGCAGTCGCATCCGGGAAAGGCGGCGTCGGCAAGACGACAGTCGCGGCGAATCTGGCTGCCGGACTGGACAAACTCGGCGCAAGAGTCGGCCTGCTCGATGCCGATATCCACGGACCGAACGTCCCGCGGATCCTGCCCGTCGACGAGGAGCCGGGTGTCCTGCCCGACGAGGAGCGGATGGTACCCGGCGTCTCGGACGGTGTGAAGATCATCAGCATGGATTTCCTGACGAAAAATCAGGACGACCCGACGATCATGCGGGGCCCGATGGTCAACAACGTGATGACCAACTTCCTCGAAAACGTCGAGTGGGGAACACTGGATTATCTCGTCGTGGATCTCCCGCCGGGAACCGGTGACGCGTCGCTGGATCTGCTACAGACACTGCCTGTCGCCGGCGCAGTGATCGTCACGACGCCCCAGCAGATGGCCGTCGACGACGCCCGGAAAGGACTCCGCCTGTTCGAGAAACACGACACGCCCGTGCTCGGCATCGTCGAGAACATGAGCCAGTTCCACTGTGCGAACTGTGGCGACACACACGATCCGTTCGGCTCGGGCGGTGCGGAGAAGATCGCGGAGGATTACGGCGTCGAGAACCTCGGTTCGTTGCCGATCCACGAGGATTACGGCGCCGACGGGACGACCGATCCC
>Ga0207714_1002780_pt1 | contig 10331 bp, 9 predicted proteins | sample PonA232FremontCA_2_FD_187270 | JGI IMG/M metagenome (GOLD analysis project Ga0207714, IMG submission 187270) | Marine sediment microbial community from Fremont, CA, USA - Pond A23 Sediment 2 (SPAdes) | ecosystem: Environmental > Aquatic > Marine > Unclassified | place: USA: Fremont, California... | reverse complement strand
TCCGGCGAGTGGTAGCCGGACAACGCGACTGATCGGGTACGATTCGTTTAACTGCGGCGACGCCGAGAGACACCTGTTGCCACCAAACGTCTGTATCGCGTACTACTCTCGGACCGGTACCACGCGGAGCGTCGCCGAGACGGTCGCCGAGCGATTCTCCGAGGCAACGGTCAACCGGATTCGACCGGCGGAAGAACGCAGATACGCCGACTGGCTCCTCCGCTCGGCCGTCCCCGGATCGAGCGTCCCCATCGAACCGATCCAAACGGACCTCCGCGAGTACGACGCGGTGTTCCTCGGCACGCCGAAGTGGACGCTCTCGTGTCCGCCGTTCACGGAGTTCCTTCGGCAGGCCTCCCTCGAGGGCTGCCCGACGGGCGTCTTTCTGACGTACGGCGGGTTCGACGAGGAGCGGTATCTGCGACGGATCGTCTCGACGCTCCGGGAAGACGGTGCGGACGTCCGCGCCACGCTCCGAGTTCAACGCGACGCTATCGACACGCCCGACTGCGACGCCGGCGTCTCGCGGTTCTGCGACGCGGTCGTCCCGTCAGACACCGATCACTGACGAGGGCGTCACGGTCGAATACCTCGTCCGTGATCCTAACTGCGTTCGAGAACTGCACCGTCCGGGAGTCACGCGAGCGGAGCGAGCGTGACAACGGACGGTGCACGAACGAAGTGAAGTGCACCGTCCGGGAATCGAACCAGAGGAAGACGTTCCGGGGCTGCGGTCTCGCTTCGCTCGACCGTTCCGGGCTGCGACTTCCAGGGTTCAATTCCGTCCGGTGATTTCTCTCACTACGTTCGAGAAATGCACCGTCCGGGAATTGAACCCGGGCTATTAGCTTGGGAAGCTAATGTCCTACCACTGGACCAACGGTGCCCTATCGGAACGTCCGTTTGGCTGCACTTTAACATAGCGTTTTGGACGGTGGTCAGGACCGTTCGCGTCCGCGGATCACGCGCCCGCTTCCGCATCAGTGAGAGAGGTCCGGTCTTCGGTACCGGCCCGCGGGACGGTGCGCGCGGGACTGCGACCGGGCCGTGAGACGATATTTCCGCGATAGACGGAGGGTGCTAGCAGTTCACGTGCGATCAGTCACCATCGTACCGCAGTCACCCGATTAAGTTGGATTACACCGGATTAAAACCGCCAACTCGACCGAAAAACGGCTGAACTCCGGGCCAGCGTTTGGACGGTTCATAGGGGTAGAGGAGCCAGGGGGAGACACGATGAACACGGAACGCATCGGACTGGTCGCGGTTACGCTAGCGCTCCTCGTGGGCGGTGCGGCGACGCTGTTCGCGCCGACGGTACTGTCTGGCCCGGGGAGCGCTCCGGCTCAGGCGCAGGCGACGACCACCACCGTCCTCGACGGCGGCCTCGCGTCGCTGTTCGGCGTCACCCTGTGGGGCGTGACGCTGCTCTTCGGGGCCACCGCGCTCGTGTGGTTCGTTCTCACGACGGTCGTCGGCGCGGGCTACGAGACGCCCCCGAACGAGTACGGGCTCGAGGAGATGCAGGTCCGGATCATGACCGTCGACGCCGCCGACGTGGTTCAGGAGACCGTCGACTCCCTGCCCGAGGGGCTCGACGACGTCCACGTCGTCGCGGAATCGGCCATCGACGTGACGGGGGCGACGGTCCACGTCGTCCCGGACGAGTTCACGAGTCGGGCGGTCCGGAAGGGCCGCGCACAGGAGTGGGCACGGCAGGCCCTGACGTGTCAGAAGGAGTTCGTGCTGTACCTCGACGAGGACAGCATTATCGAGTCGCTCAACGGGCTTCCGGACGCGGATATCGTCCAGCTCCGCGAGAAGCCGCGCCGTACGGGGTCGAATCTGAGCTATCTGGCCGACATCTACCGGATGGGCGTGCAGTACGAGCAACGCGCGTTCGCGCGCCTCTCGATCCCGCTGTTCGCGTGGGGCGGCGGTATCGCGGTTCGGACGGAGGTCGAGGAGAGGACGACGTGGGACCGCGAGACGCTCGTCGAGGACACCGCCTTCGTCTGGGCGGCCTTCCAGGAGTTCGACGTGACGTTCGCGCTGGCGGACGCCGTCTGCCGGAACGAGGCGCCGCCCTCGCTGTACGAGATCCTGCAGCAGCGCCGCCGCTGGGCGGCCGGCAACGTGCAGGCGTCGACGATGCTCCCGCTGCGGTACGAGCTGCTGACCCGTCTGCGGAACTACGCCTGGGCGCTCTCGCCGATCGTCACGCTGCTCGTCGTGCCGCTGTCGCTCCTGAGCGTGACGATCGCGTACAGCGGGCTGTTCTTCGCGGCGTCCATGGGGCTGGCGCTGTGTACCCTCGGTTGGTTCCTCCTGGGTGTCGTCTACTACGGCGATGACCACCGTCAGTGGGCGCTCGCGCTCCCGCTGGCACCGGTGATCACCGTCATCCACTCCATGGGGACGGTCGCGGGGATCCTCAACCCGCCGGAGACGTTCCGCGTGACGTCGAAGGTGGGGGGCGAGTGACGCGTCAGTCCGACGCTGACCTCCGGCCGAGCGATTGCGGTCGCCGTGCGCGGGACAGTACCCTGCATTAACCAGGCCAACGGTGCTCGGTCCGGCGGATCTGTCGCCGTTCTCATGGCGTATTTCGGGTGCCGGGAGGCACACGCTTAACCGCCCGCCGACGGACACGTTTCCATGCACTCACAGCCGACCGGAACCGACGTGGCCGCCGATCCCGAGGCCGTCGAGCGCGTCCGCGAGCGACGCGCCGCGCTCGCCCCGGCGCTCGGACGGGCGTGGACCGACGACGAGCCGTGGCGCCTCCTCACCGATCTCACCGCGATCGGGAGCCGCATGGCCGGGAGCGACGGAGAGCGCCGCGCGGCGGCGGTCGTCGCGGAGGCGTTCGAGCGCGCGGGCGTCGCCGACGTCGACACCGACGCCTTCGGACTCGACGCGTGGGAGCGCGGGAGCGCGGAGCTCCGGGTCCGAGTCCCGGACCGGGCCGGCGGGGAGACCGCCCGCGAGTTCGAGTCGATCGCGCTCCCGTACTCGCCGGCGGGCGCGGTCGCGGGCGAGCTCGTCGACGTCGGGTACGGCACGCCCGCCGAGGTCGACGAGCGCGACGTCGAGGATCGGATCGTCGTCGCCTCGACGACGACGCCGTCGGGCGGGCGGTTCGTCCACCGCATGGAGAAGTTCGGGTACGCGATCGACGCGGGCGCGGTCGGGTTTATTTTCGTCAACCACCTCGACGGCCAGCTCCCGCCGACCGGCTCGCTGACGTTCGGCGGGGAGGCCGACGCGGTCGCCGTCGGCGTCTCGAAGGAGACCGGCGCGTGGCTCCGCGAGTACGCGGTCGGCGGGGGCGTTGCGGGGAGCGGGGGCGTCGCGGGGAGCGGGCGCGACGCGGCCGAGGCGCGCGGCGCGACCGACGCGACCGCCGAGGCCGAGCTCGCGGTCGAAGCGACGACCGCCCCCGGCGAGAGCCGGAACGTCGTCGGGCGCGTCGGGCCGGACACTGACGAGCGGCTCCTGCTGATCGCCCACTACGACGGCCACGACGTCGCGGAGGGGGCGCTCGACAACGGCTGCGGGATCGCCACCGTCGCGACCGCGGCGGGGATCCTGACGGAGGCGGAGCTCCCGATCGGCGTCGATGTCGTCGCTGTCGGGGCCGAGGAGGTCGGTCTGCTCGGCGCGGAGCACCTGGCCGAGACGGTCGACCTCGACCGGGTTCGAGGCGTGATCAACGTCGACGGCGCGGGGCGCCACCGGAACCTCGTCGCGCTCGCGCACGCCTCCGACGCCGCCGCCTCGATCGCGAAGTCGGTGTCGGCGGCGACCCGCCAGCCGATCGCGGTGGACGTCGAGCCGCACCCGTTCTCCGACCAGTGGCCGTTCGTCCGGCGCGGGGTGCCGGCGCTCCAGCTCCACAGCGACTCCGGCGACCGCGGCCGGGGCTGGGGGCACACCCACGCCGACACGCGGGACAAGGTCGACGACCGCAACATCCGGGAGCACGCGATGCTGACGGCGCTGCTCGTCCGCGAGTTCGCGGCCGGCGAGCGCGACGTGCCCCGGCTCGGCCGGGACCGTCTCGTCGGCGAGTTCCGCGACGCCGACTTCGAGACGGGGATGCGCGCGGCCGACCTCTGGCCCGAGAACTGGGAGTAGCGCGAGTCGACCGCGGGGGTCCGGCCGCTATCGCCCGCGGCCGGTCGGGACGGCCGGCGTCGAGCGCTTGTGGTCCGTGGCGCGGTGTCGCGCGAGCAGGTCCTCGACGGTCTCCTCGTCGATCTCGGTGTCGGCGTCCTCCCCCGACAGGCGCTCCGCGATCGTCGCGGCGTCGAGCCCGCGGTCGACGCCGAGCCGGAGCACGCGGTCGATCACGTCGTACGGGGCGCCGAGGTCGTCGGCGTCGCGCTGTCCCGGGAGGAACCCCGCGGTCGGCGGCTTCTCGACGACGAACTCCGGCACGTCGAGCTCGGACGCGAGCGCGCGGACCTCGGTCTTGTACAGGTGCCCGATCGGATGCACGTCCGCGCCGCCGTCGCCGTGTTTCGTGAAGTAGCCGAGCAGCAGCTCGCTCCGGTTCGACGTCCCGCAGACGAGGCGGTTCGTCGCGTTGGCGGCGAGGTACGCGAGCGTCATCCGGAGCCGCGCGACGGCGTTGCCGGACAGGATCGGCTCGTCGTGGAGGTCGAAGCGGTCCGGGGCGACCGCGCCGAACTGCGCGAACAGCGAGTGGAGGTGCACCGTGTCGTGCTCGATCCCGAGCGCGTCCGCGAGCGCCTCCGCGTCGCGCGCGTGGTGCGCTCCGACCTTGTTACACGGGAGTATCAGCCCGTAGACGCGGTCGGCGCCGAGCGCCTCGACGGCGAGCGCCGCCGTCACCGTGGAGTCGAGGCCGCCGCTCATGTTGACCACGACCCCGTCGGCGTCTGCGGCCCCGATCGAGGACTCGATGAACGTCCGGACGCGCTCGCGCTCGACGACGGGGTCGCCCGGGGCGAGCCCCCGATCGACGGGGCCGTCGTCGCCGGTCGGCCCCTCGGTGAGGATCCCGTCGACGATCGCGGCGTCGGCCGCGCCGTCGGCGACCGAGCCGTCGGTCGCTTCGGCTCCGTCGCGGGCGCCCGCGGCGACCCCGACCGCTTCGCGTTCGGTCAGCGAGTCGCCGTCGAACGCCGGGGACCCGCGCTCATCCATCGGTCGGTCCCCCGTTGGCTCCGATCGTCGGTCTCCGACTCCACCGCGTGACGCGATCCGTCACCGCGGCTCGGCGGCGATGCGGCCGCGGTCGACCGCCGGTTCGACGGTTCATGAGTTACCCGTCGCTTCCGAGCGCACGGATAAATACTCACGGTGCCAAGTGTATAAGGAATAATGCGTATTCCACGATGTATTTACTATCTTCTCGAATATCGTTTGACGAGACGCAACTAAAACAGGGATACGTGTCCGATATATAAACTGAGCGTTCGAAAAGGCACGTCTAGAATCCGAATGTAGTGTTTTTTGGGAAAAAGACACAGGAACTCAATTGTAACTCCCTGAGATACCTATATTAAGAATATAAGTCCGGTATAGCCAAACGTTTATCCAGTACAATAGTTACCGTTTGTCCATGTCAGCGATACAGCTCACGTCGAGCCAGAAGCGCGTGCTCACCGCGCTCGTGAACCTCGCGGAGAACGCCGACCGGCCGGTGTCCGGGCGGGAGATCGCCGAGTCGATAAACCGGAACCCCGGCACGGTTCGGAACCGGATGCAGAGCCTCCGGGACCTCCGGTTAGTCGAGGGCGTTCCCGGTCCCGACGGCGGCTACGTGCCCACCGACGGCGCCTACGACACCCTCGGCGTCGAGCGGATGGACGACGCGGAGTCCACGCCGGTCGCGGTCGAGGGCGACCCGGTAGAGGGGGTGAACGTCGAGGAGATCGACCTCTCGAGCGTCGCGAACCCCGAGCTCTGCCGCGCCGAGCTCGTGATCCGCGGTCCGGTCAGCCCCTTCGAAGCGGGCGATCACGTCACCGTGGGCCCGACCCCGGCGGCCGGCCTGCGACTCTCGGGCGTCGTCGACGCCACGAACGTCGACGGCAACACCCTCCTGTTGCGCATCCAGGGCATGGAGACCCCCGCGGACGCCGCCACGTGACCGCGAGGGTTTAAAAATCGGCGTCGCCGTCGGCACCATCGTTGCCGTCGTCGACGGGCCTCCCGTCATCGCCGTCGCCCCGCTCGCCGGGCTCTCTCCGATAGCCGGTCGCGACCCGATCGCGGATCGCTCCCGTCGCGGCGGCGACGTCGCGGGCGGTCCGATACCGCTCTCCGAAGGCGACGCGGGCGCTCTCGGCGGCCTCCCGATCGACATCGAACGAGACTCCCTCGTACGCGACGTCCCACAGCACCAGCGGCTCGGGCGGCGCGGGCCCGACGCCGATCTCGCCCGGCACCGGATCCGAGTCGAGCAGGCGGTCGATCCGCGACAAATCAGTCTGTCCGCGGCCGACTGCCCGGACCGCGGCGACGAGGCGACGGACGAGCGCGCGCGGGAAGCCGTCGGCGGCGACCTCGAGCACGAGCAGGTCGTCGTCCCGGGTCGCGGTCGCGGTCAGGTCCCGAACGGTTCCCGCGTCGTCGCTCGTCAGGTTGTGGAAGTCGTGGCGCCCCGAGAGCCGATCGAGGGCGTCGCGGACGCGCACGTCGTCCACGGCGTGGGCCGGGTCCGCCGAGGGGGCTCCCGCCTCCGGCGCGTAGAGGTGATACCTGTAGGTTCGCCGGTCGGCGTCGTGGGTCGCGTGGAATCCGTCGCGGACGTCCGCGGCCGCCCAGACCCGCACCGAGCCGGGGAGGTGCCCGTTGAACGCCCGCGGCGTGAGCCATTCCGGCGCCTCGAACGAGACCGTCTGGGCGACGGCCGAAACCCCGGCGTCGGTCCGGCCCGCGGCCGCGTAGCCGGGCGGCGTCGCGTGCGTCGGCCCGTCGCCGCGGTCGAGGATCCCGTGGTCCGCGAGCGCCCGCAGCAGGGTCCCTTCGATGGTCGTCGCGTGGGGCTGGCGCTGGAAGCCGGCGAACTCGCGGCCGTCGTACGCGACCCGGAACGCGCGGGTCGCGGTCACGCCTCGTCTTCGGTCGACCCGTCGCCCTCGTCGGAGCCTTCGCTCGTCTCGGGCTCCGCTTCCGCCGCCTCCTCGGGCGCCTCGTCGGCTATCGGCACGGTGACCACGGGAACGGGGGAGAGGCGGACCACCTTCTCGGTGACGCTGCCGAGGAGGACCCGGCGGAGGCCGCTGCGGGTGTGGCTCGGCATCACGACGATGTCGACCCCGAGGTCGGTGATGGCGTCTTCGATGACGTCGGCGGGCTCGCCCTGACGGACGTCACCGACGACGTCGACGCCGGCGGCCTCCAGCTCCGCGGTCACCGTCTCGACGCGGTTCTGCGCCGCGGTCTCGATGCGCTCGGCGAACGCGCCGGCCTGCGGCCCGCGGAGCGTCTCCGCCAGCGTGTCGACCGCGCTCACGACGTGAACGGTCGCGTCGTAGCGCTCGGCGAGGCTGGCCGCGTGCGGCACCGCGTCGTTCGCTTCGCTTCCGGGCGCGACGGGCAGGAGGATATCATCGTACATACGTAACACTGCTCGGCCCGGGTGCAAAACGATACCGGCGCGCGAGAGCGGTCGGCGTCGCCCACGCCGACACGGACGGTAGACGCAGACGGGTACGACGCGGATGGGTAGGGTTTTCCGGCGCGCGTCCGTCCACGGCGACATGGCACGAGCGGTTTCCAACCCCGACAACCCGCAGGTGACGCTCCGGACGAATCACGGCGACGTCGTCGTCGAGCTGTTCGCCGACCGCGCCCCGAAGACGGTCGAGAACTTCCTCGGGCTGGCGCGGCACGACCCCGCCGCGGACGCCGACCCCGCGCGCGACACGAACACGTGGGAGGACCCCGAGAGCGGCGAGGTCCGGGGCGACTCGCTGTACGAGGGGAACGTCTTCCACCGCGTCATCGAGGACTTCATGATCCAGGGCGGCGACCCGCAGGAGAACGGCCGCGGCGGCCCCGGCTACCAGTTCGACGACGAGTTCCACGACGACCTCACCCACGACGGTCCCGGCATCCTCTCGATGGCGAACTCCGGCCCAGACACGAACGGCTCGCAGTTCTTCATCACGCTCGACGCGACCCCGCACCTCGACGGCAAGCACGCCGTCTTCGGACAGGTCATCGACGGGATGGACGTCGTCGAGGAGATCGGCTCGGTACCGACCGACCGCCGCGACGAGCCCCGCGACGCGGTCGAGATCGAAGGCGTCACGGTCGACGAGTAAAGCGCGTTCGCGGAGTTTTTTTATAAATAAAGAGGGCCGTCGACGCTCTCAGTAGACGGACACTTCGGCTCGGATTCGTTCGAGACGCCCGGCTTCGCTCACGCCTGTCATCGAGCGAATTCGCGGTCAGGCGTCTTCCCGAGCGAGACGCTCTTCGCGGGACCGGTGTAATCCGTACACTCCGACGATCCCCGAGATCCATATGAGGGCCGTATACGGCCAGACGTAGCCGAACCCCTGTCCGTAGATCCGGATCGCTCCGAAGCAAGCGATCACGCCCAACAGAATCGCGAGCCGCTGGAGGGACTCACCGTGCATCGACCGATCGTTTGGACGCAACTGACGTATAATGCTTGCTAATGATCGTGTTCGGCGGAGTTGGTAACCCCGTCGTGGTAAGTTCGCGCCAGTCAGCGAACGACCGCTTCGCGCTCCGTGGCCGCCGAGGCGCGCAAGTCGAACCGCGTCGCCCGCGTCCGAGCGCGAGGGAGGCGCGGTCGACGGGATCGGTCGAGCGCGAGGGACGCGTTGCTACGTGACCGTCTGGGATACGTGACCGTCTATGTCACCTGCTCACACCACCCGGTTCTCGAGCTCCTCGCCGCTTTCGAGCCGGTCGAGGTTGCCGGCGAGGATGTCGGCGACGCGGTCGTAGTAGTGCGGGGTGTGGCCCGCGTTGTGCGGGGTGATCGTGACGTTGCCGAGCCCCCACAGCGGGTGGTCCTCGGGCAGCGGTTCGGGGTCAGTCACGTCGAGCGCGGCCCCGCGAATCCGGCTGTTCCGGAGCGAGGAGACGAGCGCGTCGGTATCGACGATGGGCCCGCGCGCGATGTTTATCAGGACGGCGTCGGCGCGCATCGTCTTGAGCGCCTCCGCGTCGACCATTCCCCGCGTCGTCTCCGTGAGCGGGCAGGCGATCACCACGTACTCCGCGTCGGCGATCGCCTCGTGGAACTCGTCGAAGCCGTACACCGCGTCGGCCGGGCCGCCCTTTTCCGGGGAGTACCGAACCCCGACCGTGTCGACGTCGAAGGATTTCAGGCGGTCGAGGACCGTCCGCCCGATTGCGCCGAGGCCGACGACCGCGACCGTCGAGCCGTACACCTCGGTCGTCTCGTAGGTGCGCCACTCGCGCTCCGCCTTCTGCCGGTGCGCGCGCGGCCACTGGCGGGCGTGAGTGATCATCGATCCGACGACGTACTCGGCGATGTTCGGCCCGTGGACGCCCGAGGCGTTCGTCACGGCGACGCCGCGGTCCGCGAGGGCGTCGCTCGGGAGGTGGCCGGTCCCGGCGAAGACGCAGGCGAACAGCTCGAGCTCCTCGGCGGCGGCCAGCAGCTCCTCGTCGATGTGAAGCCCGACGGCGACGCGAGCGGTCGCGATCAGCTCGCGCTCCTCCGCCGGCGTCCGCGCCAGCGCGATCTCTTGGTCGGGGAGCCGCTCGCGGAGCGACGCGACGAGGTCCGACGCGTCCGATCCGTGGATCGTCTGTCGCAACACGAGTACGTCTGGATCGCTCATGGCGACGCCACTCGGCGCAACCGTTATAAAGGGTGCCCGTGCGGCGAAGGGTGCCGGCTTCGAGACGGGACGAGTCGGCGGCTCGCTCCCGTTACTCCGAGGCGGCGTCGAACGCGGCCTGCAGGTCGGCCTTCATGTCGTCGACGTGTTCGAGGCCGACGGAGACGCGGATGAGCCCGTCCGTGAGCCCGGCCGCGAGGCGCTCCTCGCGCGGGATCGCGGCGTGGGTCATCGCGGCCGGCTGCTCGATGAGGCTCTCGACGCCGCCGAGCGACTCCGCGAGCGTGAACACCTCGGTCTCGCTCACGACCGTCGACGCCTGGTCGAGGCTCCCGTCGAACTCGAACGACAGCATCCCGCCGAAGGCGTCCATCTGCTCGGCCGCGAGCTCGTGGTCCGGGTGGCTCTCCAGCCCGGGGTAGTAGACGCGGCTCACGTCGTCGTGGGACTCCAGCCACTCCGCGAGCTCCATCGCGTTCTCGCAGTGGCGGTCCATCCGCACCG
>Ga0207714_1002779_pt1 | contig 10331 bp, 7 predicted proteins | sample PonA232FremontCA_2_FD_187270 | JGI IMG/M metagenome (GOLD analysis project Ga0207714, IMG submission 187270) | Marine sediment microbial community from Fremont, CA, USA - Pond A23 Sediment 2 (SPAdes) | ecosystem: Environmental > Aquatic > Marine > Unclassified | place: USA: Fremont, California... | reverse complement strand
GATATGCGCGAGCGCCTGGAGTGGTGGGGTCAGACACTCGACCTCGATATCGACGTGCGCCACGGCGACACCACCGACTACCAGCGCCAGAAACAGGCCGACGACCCGCCGGACGTGCTCGTGACCACCCCCGAGACGCTGCAGGCGATGTTCACCGGCAGCAAACTCCGGACGGCACTCTCCGACGTCGAACACGTCGTCGTCGACGAGATTCACGAACTCGCGGTCTCGAAGCGGGGTGCACAGATGGCGATTGCGCTGGAGCGACTGCGCGCGCTCGCGGGGCCGTTCCAGCGCATCGGCCTCTCCGCGACCGTTGAGGACCCCGGAGAGATTGCGGCACTACTGACCGGTGACCGGGAGTGGTCGGTCGCGGAGGTGCCGGTCGGTGCCGCCCTCGATATCGACGTGCGCTGTCCCGAGGTCACCGACGCCGACGAGCAACTCGGAACGGAACTGCTCACCGACGGCGAGGTGGCCAGTCACGTCCGGGCAATCGACGAGGTAATCGCCGCAAACGAGGCGACACTGGTGTTTGTCAACACACGTCAGACCGCCGAGGCGCTTGGCTCGCGGCTAAAGGAGTACGACACCGACCTCGGCATCCACCACGGTTCGCTGGCGCGGGACTCCCGTATCGACGTGGAGTCGCGGTTCAAAGCGGGGGAGTTGGACGCCCTGCTGTGTACCTCCTCGATGGAACTGGGTATCGACGTTGGCCACGTCGACCACGTCGTCCAGTACAACAGTCCCCGGCAGGTTGCGCGCCTGCTCCAGCGGGTCGGCCGGGCCGGCCACCGCGAGGGCGACACCTCCGCGGGCACCATCGTCACCAGTCACCCTGACGACGTGCTCGAGTCGCTGGTCATTGCCCGCCGGGCACGCCGGGGTGCCGTCGAACCGGCGGTCATCCACCACGGCAGTCTCGACACCGTCGCCAACCAGATTGCGGGGTTGGTGATGGAACGGGGCGATATCCGGGCGATGCGGGCGTACGAACTCGTCTCCCGTGCGTACCCGTTTCAAGACCTCGACACCCAGACGTTCAAGCAGATTGTCCAAGAACTCGCCGAGAACCGCATCGTCTGGCTCGAGGAGGAACACGACCGACTGGAGAAACGACGGGGCACCTGGGAGTACTTCTACCGAAATCTCTCGATGATACCCGACGAGACAACCTACGATGTCGAGGACGTGGCGAGCGGGGACCGCGTCGGCACGCTCGACGAGCGGTTCGTGGTCAACTTTGCGTCTCCTGGCGAGGTGTTCGTCCAGCGCGGTGAGATGTGGCGCATCACGGAGATCGACGAGGACGAGGAGACTGTCACCGTCTCACCAATCGAGGACCCCGCCGGCGAGGTGCCGTCCTGGACCGGCCAGGAGATACCGGTCGCCCGCGAGGTGGCGAGCGACGTGGGGCAACTCCGCCGGGTCGCGGGCGCACAGATGGCCGCCGGCGGGACAGCCGAGACTGTCGCGCAGGACTGCTGTGGTCGCTACGGGGTCGACGCCGAGACGATGCTGGCGGGGTTCGACCAGTTGGCCGAGCAGGTCGAGGCCGGACAGCAGGTGCCCACTGATGAGACACTCCTCGTCGAGTCGGGCGGCGGGTCGGTCGTCGTCAACGCCTGTCTGGGCCACCAGACAAACGAGACGCTCGGCCGACTGCTGTCGGCGCTTCTGGGCCAGCAGGTCGGCGCAACTGTCGGCATGGAGGTCGACCCCTACCGCATCGAACTCGATGTGCCACGCGGGGTGGGGGCGAGCAACGTGGTGTCTATGCTGGAGGAAACCGACCCCGCCCACGTCGGCGCGTTCATCGAGCGGAGTCTCCAGAACGCCGACGCTCTGAAGTTCAAACTCGCACAGGTCGCGGCCACGTTCGGCGCACTCAAGCGCTGGCGTGGCTCCAACCGGTTTGGCCGGGGTCGTCTGCTCGACGCACTGGAGGACACCCCTGTCTACGACGAGGCGCTGCGGGAACTGCGCCACGAGGAACTGGCCGTCGAGAGCGCAAGCGAGGTGCTCGCGGCAATCCAGTCCGGCGAACTCGCAGTCGAGGTGCTCGGCGAGCACACCCCCATCGGGACCGGCGGCCGCAGCGCCGGCCAGGAGTTGCTCACCCCCGAGAACGCCGACGCGAGCGTCATCCAGACGGTCAAAGAGCGCATCCAGAACGACCGCGTCATTCTCTTCTGTCTGCACTGTCAGGACTGGACGCGCAAGACGCCGGTCAAGCGGGTGCCCGACCAGCCACAGTGTCCCGAGTGCGAGTCGACCCGTGTCGCCGCACTCAACCCCTGGGACGAGGAGACGGTGTCGGCGGTGCGCTCGGGCGACAAAGACGAGGAACAGGAGAAACAGACCCAGCGGGCCTACCGGGCGGGCAGTCTGGTCCAGAGCCACGGCAAGCAGGCTGTTATTGCGCTCGCGGCCCGGGGTGTCGGCCCGCACAACGCCGCCCGCATCATCAACAAACTCCGCGAGGACGAAACCGAGTTCTACCGCGATATCCTCTCCCGCGAGCGCGAGTACGCACGAACCCGGTCGTTCTGGGACTAGAGGGCGTGCTGTGAGCCCCGACATCGCGTCTCGGGGCTACCGCACCGGTGAATCCACCTTGGCTACCGCGGCAGGTCCGCGACAAAAAAGGGTTTCTCCCCGTCCTCGGTGGTCGGGTCGGGCACCGCCCAGACACCCCGAGCCTCGAACCCGCAGTCCCGCAGTTGCTCGCGGGTCGCCTCGGTCCCGGCAATCGACCAGTGCATCTCGGTGCCGCTGTCGAGCCAGTCAGGATTGGAGCCACACCACTCGGTGCTGCCCTCCGTGACCAGCAGACTCCCGCCGGGGCACAGCACGCGCGCGAACTCGTCGAGGACGGTCCGGTGCTCGGCCAGCGGGACGTGAATCAGTGAGTACAGCGCCGCGACGGCGTCGAAGGCCCCGGCGGCGAACGGCAGCGCCGTCATATCACCCTGGACGAGCGCGGCGGGGACACGCTCCTGTGCCAGTTCCAGTTGCTCGCGGGAGAAATCCAGCCCGATGCCGGTCCGGCCCGCCGCGACCAGCGGGGCGTCACCGGCACCACAGCCGGCAGCGAGCAGACGGTCGTCGTCTGCGAGTCCCGCACAGAACCGCTCGACAGGCTCCGGCAGCGGGTCGTCGCGGACGTCGTCGGCGTACTCGTCGACGTAGGTTTCGGCCATCTCGTTGTAGGCCTCTCGTACGGTGTGGCGCTCGCCCATACCGGCGGTTCGGGCAAGGGCACATTCAATCTTCGCACAACCGGGAGTCACGCCGAGCGTCGGAGTGGCTGTTGCTCGCCGTAGGTGAGCGTCCGCCAGAGCCACTCCACCGGGCCGTAGCGAAAGACCCGGAGCCAGAGCACCGACAGCACCACCTGGACAACCCAGAACGCGGCAACCAGGCCGAGCGCCTCGGCGCGACTGACCGAGCCGAACAGGCCAAAGCCGTGGCCGTAGAACAGCGTCGTCGCAACGAGCGTCTGCAGCAGGTAGCTGGTGAACGCGGTTCGGCCAACGGCCGCGAACGCCCGGGTGAACGGGCCGTCAGGTCGCCACCGCGTGTAGAGGGTGACAACCCCGATGTAGCCGCCGGCGACCAGAAAGCTCCCCCAGTAGTTGAACTGCTGCCAGAACAGCGCCACGTCGGCGCTCCAGTCGCTCGCCTCGATGAACCAGACACCCCCGAGGACCACCCCCAGCCCGGCCAGTCCGCCCGCGACCAGCAGGGCGTACAGCCGGTTGGAGCGCTCGTTTGTCAGCACACCCCGCTTGTAGAGTGCCATCCCCAGCAACATCGTGCCGCCGACCCGCCAGAAGGTCTGTCCCAGGAACCCGGATGTCTGCCGCCTGAACGAGGTTGGCACGCGGTGTCCCATCTGTTCGAGCCAGCCACTACGGTAGGTTTCTACCTCACTGCTGAGTGTCTCCGCGGCCGGCATCCAGGTAACCGCGTCCCCGCCGGCTGTGACTCCGAGCAGTACCCTGAGCAACGAGGGGACCAGCAGCATGGCGAGGCCGATTTTCACCAGATCCGCCGGCGGTTTCCGCCTGAACGAGACGAGCACCAGCGCACAGAGCGCGTACGGAACGAGGATGTCGCCGTACCACAGCAGGTAGGCGTGGCCCAGTCCGATGACGAGCAGCCACGCCGTGCGCCGGTAGTGCAGCGACAGCGCAGTGCCCTCATCTTTGCTCTCGGTGAACAGCACGATGCCGGCCCCGAACAGCGCCGAGAACAGCGTGATGAACTTCAGCTCCGCGAACAGGTGGCCGGCGAGCCAGCTGTAGTAGTTGAGCCCGGTGAAATCGCCGTACACGTTCGGGTTCGTCAGTGTCAGTTCCGGCATCGAGAACAGCCGGACGTTGATGACGAGAATACCAAGCACGGCGACACCCCGGAGTGCATCGAGGCTGACAATCCGCTCGGAGGGCGGGGTTGGACCCGTGTCGTCGGTCACAGAATGTACCGACTGTCGGACCGGACCGAAAAATAGGTTTGTGGTTCGTCCGGCCACACGACAGTCTGTCCTGCTCTTTCCGACAGGCTACCCGAACATCTTCGACGGGCTACCCGGATGTCTTCGACGGGCCACCCGGGCGTGAGACAGCCCTGCTCGCGGGGGCAAACCCCCCGATTCCGGCCCTACCGCGTGACCATCCAGGTTGTTCCCGAGGAGTAACCCCACTTCTCGACGCTGACGTCGAACTCGCCGTCAGTGATGGCGGTCATGTTCGTGCCCACCTCCTTTGCGGACATGCTCAGGTCCTCCGCGATGAGCCGTGACTTGAAATACGTCCGCTCGTCGGCGTGCTCGCGAAGGTAGTTGAGGATACGACGCTGTTTCTCCGACAGGCCGTGCGTTGCCGTGGCCGCGCTCATACACAGGTAGACGGGACTGCCCGGTATATGCAGTTTGGTACGAACGGTTAACCCGGCGCTGTCGTGCGATTCCTCCCGCGTGTCACCTCTTGACGAAACCGAGAGACCCGCGAGTGGTACGGCCAGGTAACGCTCTCGGCCACGCGGAAACACCCGCGGGCGCGACACGACCGGCCGCCGGGTGCGAGCGAGGCCTCTCGATACCGGATTTCGCCTGGATGCCGAACTCGCCTGGATGCCGGATTTCACTCTGATACGGGAGCGGGTGAACAGTCACGGTGGCCGAACGGAGTGCCTGCCGTGGCTGATGGTGACAGACAGCACAGAACCGGTCGTCGGGGCGGCCCGCTGTGTCAGGCCGACTCGATGACCGCACCGACGGCGAAGTTTGGTTCGACCTCGGTGATCTCTATCTTGACGCGGTCGCCAACCTCGGTGTCGGGTACGATGATGACGTAGCCCCGCTCGACGCGGGCGATGCCGTCGCCCTGTTTGCCGAGGTCCTCGATTTCGACGTAGCGCATCTCGCCGGGTTCGACCGGGGGTTGGGGCTGGGCTGTCGACCCGGCGCTGGCCGCGGTCGACCCTTCAGGTGTCTCACCGCGAATCAGGGCTATCCGGTAGCTCTCGCCGGCCTCGACGGGTCCGTCTTCGACCTCCCGGCGGGGCAGTTCGATAACGGGACCCTCGTTGGATTCCGAAAGACTGGCGCTGAACAGACACAGCAGTTCGTCCGACTCCAAGCGTTGTTGGCCTCCACATGTGGCAACGAACGCGCCCCTGAAATGCGTTGCGCTGACCTCTCCCGCCCCGGGCGATTTCCCCTCGTCTCGTCCCCTACGACTCGTCCCGGCGCTCGCTTTCAAGCGGTGTGCCGTCGGAGCGTTTTGAACCCTCGGAGTCGTGGACGACCACCCCCTCCTCGGCCGCCGCCGGCGCGGGGTCGTAGGACTCTCGGACCGCGATTGCCTCCTCCAGTTCGCGGACCGCGCGCTGTTTCAGCGCCGCCCCGAGTTCCTCGGCGTCTGCCCGCGAGATGTCGCGTCCCAACCCCTCGCACTCGTGGGCACGCACGAGTCCCTCCCGGTCGACGGCCTCGCCCATCGGCTGGCTCGCCCCGCCCAGCGCGACGCTGAACGGGTAGGTCCGACAGACCAGCGGCCGGTCCCCGTGGACGGTACAGGCTCCGACCCCTTCCTCGTCCTCGCTGTAGAACTGGCAGTCACCGCAGTCGTCGGTCTGGAGCGCCCACTCGAAGGTTTCGCCGGTCTGCCCGTCGGGGCCGTCCTCGACACCGTACGGCATCGGTCGGGCGATGTCCCGCCAGTCGTACTCGCCGCTCTCCTGCAGGCGGCGTATCTCGTCCGGGAACACCGTTGCCGTGTGGTCCTCGCGCTCGCCCGTCTCGGAGTCGTCGGATTCGATTGCCTTGCAACAGGCACCACAGCGGGTACACTCGAAGCCAATCGACTCGATGGCGTCGGCGATATCTGCCACCGGAAGGGCCCGCGCGCGCTCTAACTCCGTTTCGAGACTATCCACATCTGTTGTTGTGGGTGCCGGGAAAAAAACACGTCGCCGTGGCCGGTGCCCGGGGCTTGACTCCGGGGGGGCTCACATCTCGGACCAGGCTGCCATCGCGGTGCTGGTGTCGGTGAGGTCCCGAATCCAGCGGACGGCGATTGTCTTTTTTAACATCTGTGCGAAGGTACCGCCGAACGTCGAGATGAACGGCACGATGAAGATGTCGTGTGCGACGGCGTCCTCGCCGACAGAGACGACGGTCCCCCTGTTTTTGTAACTCCACTCTCTCAGCGACTGGCCGCGGACGGCGCGGGCGATGTTTTCGCCGGCTACCTCGGCGGCTTGCCAGGCGGCCTGGGCGGTCGGCGGTGCCTGGTCGTCCTCACCCTGTTCGATGAGCGCGGCGTCGCCGATGGCAAACACCCGCTCGTCGGAGCTCTGGAACGTCCGGTCGACCTCGAACCGGAGGTTGCGCTCGTCTTTTTGTACCTGGCAGCTCTCCATCTCCCTGTGACCGCAGATGCCGCCAGTCCAGATCAGCAGGTCGTAGTCGTACTGGCCGTTCTCGGCGATATGGACCTGCTGTTTGTCGACGCTGGCGATGAACTCGCCGGTCAGTATCTCCACGTCGCGTTTCTCCAGCAACGAGCGCAGCGCCGACTGAACCGAGGGGTCGTTGCCCGGGAATATCTCGTCGAGCCCCTCTATCAGGCGAATCTCCACCGGCGCGTCCTGCTCGTCGCGGAACTCCGCAATCTCGCCGGCCACCTGGATACCCGTCAGCCCTGCCCCCCCGACGACGACCTGTGCGGGGTCGTCGGCTGTTGCCTCGTTTGTCGCCCGCTTGAGCTCGTCGTGGATAGAGAGCGCGTCGTCGAGTCCTTTCAGCGTGTGGGCGTGGTCTTGCAACCCGTCGATGCCGAAAAACGCTGTCTGCGAGCCGATGCCCACGAGCACGTAGTCGTAGTCGATCTCCCCGTCCTCGAGTTCGACCACCTGCCGGTCGGTGTCCAGCCCGGTCACACGGGCCTGCACGAACCGCGTTCCCGCCGATTTCACATCCTCGACCGGGATGGTGACGTGCTCGCGCACGCTGGGGTCCCGGATACAGCGGTGTGACTCGTGCAAGACGAGGTGATAGTCAACGTCCGATACCCACGTCACCTCGGCATCGTCGCCAACTGAGCGCTCGAGACTCTGGACAGTCCCTGCACCCGCGTACCCCGAACCGAGCACGACGACCTGTTCTGTCATGTCCGACAGTGAGACGTGAGTGGTACAAAACCTTTGGAATCGCGCTCACGCCGCGAACCTATCACACAGTTGTCTGCTACCGGCGCTCCACGGTCGTCAGGGCAGGGCTGATAGCGGAGACGAGACGCCGTCAGACCCGCAGACGACTCCGGGTTGGCCACGGTCAGTGGTCCGACCCCCCGACGGGCGCTCGCATGTCGTCGATTGTGAGAATCAGCGAGTTGTTGGTGTCGTCCTTTCCCTCGACAGTGCCGTCGATGCGGAGTTTCGACAGCGGCGTCGGACCGACCGTGACCGAATCAGCCTTCGAGAACGCCGAGATGGAGCCCCGGAGACGTACCTTCGCGCGACACTCCTCCGGATGGTGGACGCTCGTCAGGTCGATCTGCTCGACGTTTGCCTCCGGGATGCGCTCCCCGTTGTGCGCCAGCGGGACGTCCGCGGCCTGGTCCATCTGCTCTATCTGGAGCGCGTCGTAGGCCGCTGCCGTCGGTCTGTAGCCGCCCTTTGGTCCTGGCACACCCTCGACCAACTGGAGGGCTTTCAGGCTCTGCATCTGGTTGCGTATCGTTCCCGGGTTCCGGTTGACCTCGTCGGCGATTGCCTCCCCTTTTACCGCGCTCTCGGACTCCCGGTAGAGGTTCAGGAGTTCCTGCAGAATCGCCCGCTGACTCGCAGTCAATTCGATGGATGACATAACATAGCTTTCGCCGCTCGTTTTCTTAAATGGTTTGCCCGTAGTGACCGGCAGCGGTCACCCCCTAAGCCGGTCGGGCCGGCCTCCGGTTCGCACCACTGAAATACTGCCCGCCCCTACCGTGTTCTGTGTCACGGCAGGCCGCCCGCGTCGATACGCTCGTGTTCCACGAAAAGAAAGAGGACTACCACGTCATCGTCGAGCGCGACGGGGAGCGGCTGTTCCGGGGTCGGTTAGAGCTCAAACACACCGACGCCGGCCCGCGACCCGCCCGCCTGCGTGTGGTCGACGGCACCGAGGAGGACCTGCGCAGCCCCGACGAGTTTCTCGACATCGCCCGCCGGGCTGACCGGCTCCGCATCACCGAGCAGACCTCCCAGACCGGTCGGCGCGAACTGCGTGCGATGCTCGACGGCTACCAGCTCTCGGCAAAGACTGTCCGGACCTGTGCGTTCTGTGCCTCGGGCGGCCGGTACACCCCAATCACCGCCGATTCGGCAATCGAGACCGAAACTGAGGATGTCTGTCCGGACTGTGCCAGCGAGGAACTCGACCGACAGCTCGCCTACCAGGGTGATATCTCCGGCTCCGCCCGCGACCGGCTGGAGGAGCTGTTGCTCGACGTGCAGGACCTCGAGCGCATCACCAACCTCCTGAAAGGCCGGCTCGACCCCGAACTGACCAAGTTCGACGAGATAAGCCCCACCGTCGAGGCGGTCGACCCCGTGCCGGTGGACTCGCTGTCGCTTCACCCGGGCCTGCAGGGGACACTCGAGGAGCGCTTCGAGACGCTGTTGCCCGTCCAGAGCCTCGCCGTCGAGAACGGCCTGCTCGATGGCCAGGACCAACTCGTCGTCAGCGCCACCGCGACCGGCAAGACGCTGGTCGGCGAGATGGCCGGTATCCACCGCGCGCTCTCGGGAACGGGAACCTTCCTGTTTCTGGTGCCGCTGGTGGCGCTGGCCAACCAGAAGTATCGCGACTTCCAGGAGGAGTACGGCGACCACGTGGACGTCACACTCCGGGTTGGCGCGAGTCGCATCAACGACTCCGGCGCGCGTTTCGACCCCTCGGCGGACGTCATCGTCGGCACCTACGAGGGTATCGACCACGCGCTGCGCACCGGCAAGGAACTGGGCTCTATCGGGACGGTCGTTATCGACGAGGTCCACACGGTCGGCGAGGAGGGGCGGGGTCACCGCCTCGACGGGCTGATATCCCGGCTGAAGTACGTCTGCGAACAGAAGGAGGCGGCAGCAAACACCAGCCACGGCGGCACGCAGTGGATATACCTCTCTGCGACGGTGGGCAACCCGGGGCCGCTGGCGCGGGCGCTGCGCGCGACGCTCATCGAGTTCGAGGAGCGACCGGTCCCAATCGAGCGGCACCTGACCTTTGCCGACGAGTACGACAAGGTCGACATCGAGAACAGACTCGTCACGCGGGCGTTCGACAGCAAATCCAGCAAGGGGTATCGCGGCCAGACAATCGTGTTCACCAACTCCCGGCGGCGGTGTCACGAGATATCCCGCCGGCTTGAGTACTCCTCTGCCCCCTACCACGCGGGGCTCGACAACGGCCGCCGCAAGCGCGTCGAGGAGCAGTTTGCCGACCAGGAGCTCGCGGCGGTTGTCACGACGGCGGCGCTCGCGGCGGGCGTCGATTTCCCCGCCTCGCAGGTCATCTTCGACTCGCTGGCGATGGGTATCGAGTGGCTCAGCGTCCAGGAGTTCTCCCAGATGCTCGGCCGGGCTGGCCGCCCGGACTATCACGACAAAGGGACCGTGTACCTGCTGGTCGAACCCGACGGCAACTACCACGGCAGCCAGGAGATGACCGAGGACGAGGTGGCGTTCAAACTCCTGAAAGGCGAGATGGAACCGGTCCAGACCCGCTACGCCGAGAGTGCGGCCGTCGAGGAGACGCTGGCGAACGTCACCGTCGGCGGTGC
>Ga0207714_1002776_pt1 | contig 10336 bp, 12 predicted proteins | sample PonA232FremontCA_2_FD_187270 | JGI IMG/M metagenome (GOLD analysis project Ga0207714, IMG submission 187270) | Marine sediment microbial community from Fremont, CA, USA - Pond A23 Sediment 2 (SPAdes) | ecosystem: Environmental > Aquatic > Marine > Unclassified | place: USA: Fremont, California... | reverse complement strand
TCACAACATCTCCGTCGGCGACAACGTCGTCGTCCACGACGACGTCCACCTCGACGACCGGGGGCAACTCACCATCGGCGACCGCGTCTCCATCTCCGACGGCGTCCACGTCTACAGCCACGACCACGACATCGTCGACCAGACCGAGGTCGACAACTACCACACGATACTCGAGGACGACGTCCGCGTCACCTTCGACGCGATGGTGCGGGCCGGCTGTCGGGTCGGCGAGAACTCGATCGTCGGCGCGCGCAGCGTCGTCCAGTCGGACGTGCCCGCCCACCACGTCGTCGTGGGGCAACCCGCACAGAGCGTCCGGATCAAACCGGGCTGGGAGGACGTCGCCGACCCGGTCGACGGCGACCACCCCGACGGGCGTGACAGCCGACACCTCGAGTACGACCTCCCCGAGACCCTCGAACAGTTCGACGAGTTCGGGCGCGACCTGAACCCGCCGGCGAACCGGTGACATCCTCCTCCGGTTCGCTCGGGGGCAACGGCCCCGCAAACCCCGCGGCTACGGTCATAAAAGAGCCTCGAGTGCGTTCGGTCGTCACAATGTCCACGGACCGACCGGAGGGGTGGAACGGATCCCGTGGGGGAACACGAGGCTCCGGTCGGCCCGTGGACAGCCGATGTACGTCGGACGCCGTCTTGGTTAATCGTCGCGTACACCCAGTCGGGCCGGTGGGGTGGCCTCACGTCCGGTGGCCGCGGTCGCGGCCGCGGCGATAGCGGATCCGCGTGGACTCCCACCCGAACGCCGTGCCGACGGCGACGACGACGCCGCCGACTATCGCGTTGATGACGAAGAACGGGAGCGTGGGATGGATCGAGTACAGCCCGTCGAGGACCGACTTCGGGAGCAACACCGGGTACCGATACTCCCGGACGGAGCGGACGTAGTAGCCGTTCTCCGGCGGCGCGGAGAGCGTGACCGTCATGTTCGCCGTCTCCCCGCGGTCGAGTCGGTAGGACTCGGAAGTGGTCTCAGCGCCGCTGCTCGTCGCGTCGAGGTAGACGACCACGGGGAGGACACCGGCGTTGCCGATCGGGTACTGGCGGTCCTCGCTCGTCCCGCTCTCGAGGACGTGCGGGGCGGGCGAGTCGCCGGTCCCGCTGACGATGCCGTAGGTCTGTGTCCCCGAGGGCGCGATCATCCCGATGCTCGCGGCGGTCATGACGAGGCCCGCCGCGACGGCGATGACCACCCATCCGGGAATCCCCGTCGACCGCGACACCGACCGCGACGTCGTCCGGCCCTCCTCGTCCCCGAAGAGCAACACCACGAGGTAGATAGCGATCCCGGCACCGAACAGGATATACGAGAGGCCCGCGGTTCCCTGGAGGCCCTCGGTTCCGGGCAGCCGCAACAGCAGCCGTTGGCCGCTGCTGACGGCGCTGTCGAGCGCCCCGACGACGGTGCCGACGTGTGGGATCGTGACCACCTCGCCGTTGACACTCAGGGCGACGGCGACGATCTGCCCCTCCGTCACCGGGGGTTCGCCACCGTCCTGGTCGGTGACGAGGTTGTTGTCGCCGCGCGTGATGTAGCCGTTTTCGGTCTCGCCGACGATCCGGTGGGTCGTCACCTGCCCCCCTTCGATGACGTCCGGGCGAAAGGAGACGACGTCGCCCTGCTCGACGCCCGCGACCATCGAGGGGATGGCGATGAACCCGTCGCCGGCCGCGATCGTCGGCTCCATGCTTCCCGTCTCGACGAACGTGAGCAACACCGGCGCCTCGAAGACGTAGCCGAACACGACCGAGACCGCAACGACGAGGAGCAACCCGGTCAGTGCGTACTCCGCCGCCTTCGCGCCGACCGTACGGATCGATGACATTCGCCCGTACACACCTATCCGAGGCGATTAGTTATGCGCGGGGTAATCGGCGGCCGCCGGATCCCCGCCCGGCCGTAATCGATCCCTGAATGCGGTCTGAAGGCCCGAGCGCGACCGTTAGCCCGAGTATAACTATTCTCCGAGGGGCTGGGGTGGTGGTGTATGACAGACAGTTCAGGTGGGGGGATAAGCGCGACCGACCGGCTCCGGCTCCGTCGGACCGTCCGACGGTGGTTCGTGCCGATCGTGGCGCTGCTGTTGGTCGTCGCGGCGCTCGGTGCTGGAACGGCGTACGCGACACACGTCGAACCCGGCGAGACGACCGAGGAACGCGTCGTCTCGACGTGGTCCGACGAGGCCGAGTTCTCGCATTCGGCGGCCGTCCAGCGCGACACCGCGGCGTTCTCGAACGACACGGTGCTCCGGAACCGTCCGGCGTACTACACGCAGGTCTCGCCCGACGCCACCCTCGCGTACGCGTCCGGATACACCGCGAGCGACGGGGGTAGTCTCGACATCGAGACGGTCCTCGAAGTGCGCTGGGAGGGGACCGACGGCGACGGCAACGTCCTCTGGCGGGTCACCGAACCCGTCGCCACCTCGTCGTGGACCGACGTCGGCCCCGACGAGACGCGGCGGGTGGAGACGACGTTCAACGCCACCGACGTCAACAACCGGATCGAGGCGTTCCACGAGGAACTCGGCTCCTCGCGGGGGTCGGTCGAGACGGTGTTCGTCGCTCGGACGACCCGATCCGGTGAGATCAACGGCCAGTCGGTCCAACACAGCCGGACGCACTCGATTCCGTTCGACCACCGGGAGTCGACGTACGGGTTCCTCGAGCCGTCGGTCGAGACGGTCTCCCGCGAGCGGACCGAAACCGAGACCGTCCCGGTCGTCCACGGCCCGGTCCGGCAAGCCGGGTCGATTCTGTTGACCGTCGTGCCGCTTTTCGGTGCCCTCGGCATGGGGCTCGCGCGTCGGAAGCGGGTGTTCGAGCTGTCGGCCGAGGAGAACGCCGCGCTCGAGCACGCCCTCGTCCGCGAGGAGTTCGACGAGTGGATCACGACCGGCACCCTGCCGGCGTCGCGCTCGGAGAGCGATCCGGTCGAGGTGGCCTCGCTGGAGGGCGTCGTCAACGTCGCGATAGACAGCGGTCGCCGCGTCATCGAGGACGGTGACCGCTACTTCATCTCGACGCCGGAGTTGAGCTACCTCTACGTCAACGACGCGCCGAGCGTCGAGTCGGTGTCGGCCCCGGCCGAGTCGGATCCGTCGGCGGAGGACCCCGACGAAGCCGGCGACGAGGCCGACCCCGCCCGAAACGGTCGGACGGCCGCCCCGGTGGCCGCGACCGACGAAAACGCCGTCGAGGGCGAGGCGTCGACGGAGTCGGGGGGCGGGAGCACGGACGACGGCGACGGAAGCGAACGCTGATACCGCTGACCGTTCCCAGTTCGAGGGGGTTTGCGAACGTCGGGCGAAACGTACGGCCGGGGGGTTCGCCGTCCCGGCGCGCTCCGGGCGGCGTTGCGGTCCGACCGGGACGTCCGATACCGCCGTTCGCGGGGGGTTAGGCCCCGTATAAATAGGTGCCGTCCGGGCCTCGTGGCGGGTATGTCAGAACCGCGCTTCGACGTGCTCGCACCGCTCCGACAGCCGGAATACACCGGCGAGAACAGGTGTCTGCCCTGTACGGTGATCAACATCGTCATCGCGGCCGTCGGGTCGACGCTGGTCGGCCTCGCCGTCCCGGTGCTCGGGGTCGCGGCGTTCCTCGTCGCCGTCGCCGTCATCGGCCTGCGGGGGTATCTAGTCCCGGGAACGCCGACGCTCACCGCCCGATACCTCCCGGAGTCGATCCACCGGGCGCTGGGCCACGAGACGCCCGCCGCGCCGGAGCCGACCGGGGCCGACACCGACATCGACGTCGAGGCGGCGCTGAAGGACGCCGACGTCGTCACGGAGTGTGTGGACCGCGAGGACCTCTGTCTCACGGAGAGCTACCGGGCGGCGCTGCGGTCGGAGATCGACGCCCTCGAGTCGACGGCGCTCCGCCGGGAACGCCTCGCGGCGTCGCTGTCGGTCGATCCCGACGAGATCGAAATCGAGACGGACGAGCACGGCCCGACCGTCCTCGTCGGGGACACCCCCGCCGGCGGCTGGGAGTCGACGGCGGCGTTCCTCGCCGACCTCGCGAACCGGACGCTTCTGTCCTCGGCGCTGTCCGAGTGGCCGACGCTACCGCCGGCGGACCGCACGCGACTGCTGGCCGCGCTCCGAAGCTTCGTCGAGGAGTGCCCCGACTGCGGCGGCGAGGTGCGGCCGGACGAGGACGTCGTCCGCTCGTGTTGTCGGGACGACCTCGTGACCGTCACTACGGCCTGTGCGGACTGTGGCGCGGTGGTGTTCAAAGGGTCGGGAAACCGCTCGGCCTGAGGCCGCCCGGTCGGGAGCCGTCCCGGGGCGTCGGCCCCCGTGCGAGCGGGGCGGCGTCGGCCCGGCCGCGGCGTCTCGACCCCGTGCGAGCGGCGAACGACGCGGGGCGTACTGCCGACGGGCGGGACCCCCACGAGCGAACGGAGACGATGCGGGATCCCCGCAAGCGAACGGAGACGATGCGGGATCCCCGCAAGCGAACGGGGACGATCGGATACGGGCACACCGATGAAAGCAATCGACACAGACCGAGTGATCGCGGACGTTTCGTCGTGGGGACCGGGCCACTGGACGGCCCTACTCCTGTTTTTCGCCGTCGCAATCGCCAACGTGTACGTCGGACACGCGGAAGCGGAGACGCCGTTGCTCCTCGTCGGCAGCAGTTTCGCCCTCGGCGCGTTGCTGTTTGCGAGTCGGTTCTGGGGGCCGATCCTGTATCTCTTGACCGCGCTCCACGTCGGCGTGTTGGGCGTCATCTGGGTCCTCGACGGGATGCCGTTCTTCGCGTTCGGCGTCGTCACCGGCTGTCTCAGCGTCGGACTCGCCGCGGTTTCGGTGTACCTGCTGGTCGAGGAGAGCACAGTCGGTCGGTGAGCAGACGCGACGGTCGAGAGGGCGACGACAGCGGGAAACTGAGAGAGTTACGGGAAATTCGAGGCGAAAGCCTCGCCCCTTCAGGGGCATGGCGAGAGCTTCGCTCTCGTGAACGTTGAATACGCCATACCCTCGTTTCGAGGGCCGACGTGTAGCGCACTAACCCGGTACTCACCACGCGGGATGAGGAAGTTGGCTTCGGGGGCTGACGGAACAGCCCGACGCCCCACGAAGGAATCCTCGCGCTTCAGCGCGGGGAGGATGTCAAAACTTGTCGAGGCTCGCTTCGATCCCTTCGAGCGCCGTCAGGACTCGGTCGGCGTTCTCGGCGAGGGTGACCGTCTCGGCGACGTCGTCGAAGGCGACGACGGCTTCGTCGGCCAACTTGGGAACGTGGACGTGATACAGCGAGACGTACACCCGCTGCCGTCGGGATTCGGTCACCGCGTGCTCGGGGACGCCGTCCTCCCGGGCGGCGATTTCTGTCGATAGATCGGGCAGCGTCCGCGTCGTGTCGTCGAGAAGCGCACAGCAGAGGTACCGACGCCGCGGATGGGCGAGCGCCTCGAAGGCGTGCTCTGACTCCAGTAGCTCCCGTGGATAGGATCGGTTCCCGATCAGTCGGTTCGCCGAACCGCCATCGGCTTCGTTCCCCCTTTCCGAATTGTTCCCCATCATGTCGGATAGGAGGGTCAGCTTTCTATTAAAAATTTTTGGGTACAAGAGCTTTCTTCTGGTTAATCGGTCTGAAAAAAGCGGATGACGTGTCGCTGGTCGTTCACGCCTGCTTTTCGCAGGTGATCCACCCCGCCGCCTCGGCCTCGTCGCTCAGGCTCGGGTACTGCTCCGGGGAGACGTCCGCGTCCGGCACCGAGCCCTGCGGGAGGGCATCCGCCTCGGCGACGTACAGCGTGTCGTCGAGGTCCGTCGGCGCGTCCGTCGGGCTCGGTCCGTCGTAGAACGCGTCCAGGTCCGCGAAGCCGCGGCGCTGTTTGAACTCGCCCCACGTCTCCAACTCGAGGCGGTCGGCGCAGGCCGCGTCGGCCGCCCAGAAGACGATGGCGCGCGTCGGGGCGCTCGAGTCGGAGACGAACGACTCGTCGGCCCCCGCCTCGACCGTCCGATCGCCGACCGGGACGTAGGTGTTTCTGTCGTTCGTGACCGCGGAGCCGTAGCCGACCTCGCCGTCGCCGTCGCCGACGTCCGCCACCCGAAACCGCGTGCCGGTCCGCCGCCAGTTGACGATCTCCCCGCTGGCCCGCTCGTCGCTGTAGGTCGTACACTCGTAGCGCAACTCGAGGGCACCACACTCGGGGTCCGGCTCGGAGTCGTCGTCGGCCGACCCGCAGACGACGAGGTTGCTGATGGCGGCCCGCTGGCCGCCGGGGTTCGTGAGGTCCGGCTCGAAGGTGTAGACGCCCTCGTCGTCCGGCTCGACGTCGTCGCTGTCGGTGTCGGTCCCGCCGAAGGCACAGGCCGAGTCGAGCCGGTAGCCGGGGGCTCGATAGGAGACCGACATCGGTTCGCAGTCGGTCCCGTCCGTGCCCGTCCACTCGACGATGTCGAGGACGTCGTCGCCCTCGGCGTGCTCGAACCGACAGCCGTCGCCGTCCGAGACGACCTCGTACTTCGCGAGGAAACTGTCTTCGGGACAGCTGCACTTCTCCGGCGGGCCGCCCGGACCACCGCCGTTGCCGTTCCCATTGCCGTTCCCATTGCCGTTGCCCCCGTTTCCCCTGCCCGCCGGCGGCCCGCGTGCGGCCGCCGTCCCCGTGCCGAGCCCGCCGCTGACGCCGAGTACGCCGAGGTTCCGCAGCACCCGTCGCCTGTTCATCGATGCGCTCGTCCCGTCCGCCGCGTCCGTCGAATCGTCGCTCATGGTGTCTTCCATCGCGCCGTAGGCTCCCGGAGGACTTTATAAAGAGCAGCCTAACTACGCGGCTGTCGAGCGCCCGACTCCCCCACTGACCCCCGATCGGCGCCCGGTCAGCGCCCGATGCCGTTTCGCCACGCGAGCAGCGTCGAGAGCGCCGAGACGAGCACCACCGCGGCCGTCACGAACGCGAACGGCCCCGCCAGGCCGCTGTTCGTCCCGCCCGATCCGTCGTCGGAAGGCGTTTCGGTCGCGTCCGGCGTGCCGGATTCGGAGGGCGACTCGCCCGGATCGGTGGCCGGCGTCGAGTCGGGTGACGCCGGGGCGTCCCCGGTTGCGGCCTCCGGCGTCGGCGTCGGCGTGGCGTCGGTCGATCCGTCGCCGTCGTCCGCGTCGCTGTCGTCCCCGTCGTCCGCGTCGCCGTCGTCCCCATCGTCCGCGTCGCCCTCGGAGCCGTCGTCCGCGGCCGCCGTGGCCGCCCCGTCGTCCCCGACCACGACGAACTCGAAGGCGAAGCCGAAGGACTCGCCCGCGAGGTCCGCCGCGGTGAGATCGATCGTCAGCCCGATCGGCACCGACTCGCCGGGGGCGACCGAGACGGAGCCGTCGCCGTCGATCGTGTCGGCGGGGTCGCCACCGACGTAGAAGCCGACGACGTCCCGGAGCGCCTCGAGGTCCGCGCTGGAGTCGTCGCTCGTGATCGCGACGCTCACCGCCCGCTCGCCGTCGAGGCGGTTCTCGACGCGGAAGACGTCGCTGAAGTCCGAGCGCGTCCCGGGGTTGAGCCCGTCGCCGCCGGACTCGATTTCGGCGAGTTCGAGTTCGAGCGTCCCCGCGCCGTCGTCGCCCTCGACGACCGTCGCGAAGTCGCCGTTCGGTCCCGGGGACGGTTCGGCGAAGAGCACCTGCTCCTCGTCGGCGTCGTCCTGTACGATGACGTCCCACTCGGGGACGTCCTCCTGTTGTGCTTGTACGTCCTCGGTGACGGTCGCCGCGAGGGTGGGGGCGATCCAGCCGGTGGCGACGAGCCCGACGACGAGTATCGAGAGGGCAGTGTGTGGGTTCATATCGGGTTGTCGTACCACTGCTTCGGCGGAGTCGCCATTCAGTATACACCGGCTAATCGGCGGCAACGACGCCGAGCTGGCGAATAATCACACGTTAGGCGGGCGCTGTGCGCGTGACATCCTCCCCGCGCTAAAGCGCGAGGATTCCACCATGGGGGTTCGGCGCGCGGTCGAAGACCGGGCGGAACTCCGTGGGCTGTGAGTGCCGAAACACATACATACATAAATTTAGTATGAATTCACATGAGCCGCACATCGATCCCTGTCGATTCAACCACGAAGGAGCGGTTAGATCGGTTGAAGCGAGAGGACGAGACATGGGACGAGTTCTTAGAACGGATGACTGCGACAGAGGAGCCGATCGAAGCCGGTGCGTGGTCGGACGAAGAGGCAGACCGAGCGAAGGAATCCATCAGGAAGTCGCGGGAAAACTGGCGATGACGTTCCTCGACAGTTCAACGATCATCGAGTACCTGCGCGACAATCAGACGGTTATCGACTATTTGGATACGCGACAACCGTGGTGGACGTCGACGATCTGCGTTTTCGAGGTGCTGAACGGCCCTGCGGGATCTCCCAACTTTGACCCGATCGAGGAACGGCAGAAGTTCAGCGGTGTTCGTGCACTCGAATTCAACGAACAGCTCGCGCTCGAAGCCTCACGACTACAAGATGCGTCAGTCAAAGACGGGAGTGAACTGTCCCACCGAGACGCCATGATCGCCGCGACCGCCCACTCTACCGGGGATGAATACGTGGTCGCAGATAGTGACTTCGAGACTGAACCGCTCGAAGACGTGATGGAAGTCACGAATCTCCACACTGAGAACTGAGGCGGCGTCACCCGAGGGGCATAGAGATCGTTTGCGAAGTGACCCGGCGAATTCGGTGGACAGAGCCGCGTAGAAATACAGATCTATATACGGAGCATCCACTTCGGGAGTCGGACGCTCGTGGGGCGTTCGCTCGGTGGGTCGTCGGTGCAAAAAATTCGATGAGATGTCGCGTCCGGCGCGGGCCGGGCGGAAGCGATGCGCGCGGGAGTTCAGTCTTGGGTGTCGAACTGTTCGCAGGCGATCCAACCCAGGTCCGCGGCGTCCTGGCTCATCTCGGGGAAGTCCTCGTCAGAGATCGTGTCGTCCGGGCCGACGGCCGGCGCGTCCGGGGAGGCGGCGAGAGAGCGGGGCAAAATGGGGTCACAGATCGACATGGGGACGGAGGGAACCGCCGCGGGGTCGGTGCCGGGGACGGCACCGAGGGATCCGGCGGCTCTTCCGCAGCCGGAGCGGACGACCCGGATCGAGGGAGCGTACCCGGCCGAGTCGTCGGACTCGTGTCGGGACAGCCATGATCGGAGCCGAACCCGGCTCCGAGACCGTCCAACAGGACACGGACGGCGAAGCGGCGACCGACCCGGGGCCGGAAGCGGAGGACCCGCCGGAGTGGAAGGCCGTCGACGACATGTTCGACGTCCTCAGCAACCACCGCCGCAGGCGGGTCCTGACGTATCTGGAGTCGAACGAGACGGCGGCAGTCGGGGAACTCGCCGAGCACATCGCGTCCATCGAGAACAAAAAGCCCGTCTCGGCGCTGTCGAGCCAGGAGCGAAAGCGCGTCTACATCGCGCTGTATCAGAGCCACCTGTCGAAGATGGCCGCCGCCGGCGTCGTCGACTACGACAAGAACCGCGGAACCGTCTCGCTCACCGAGGACGCCACCGAACTGTGCTCGCTGCTCGAGTCCCCGGTTCGGTCCCGGCGGTGGTCCGCGTACTACCTCGCACACACGGCCGCGACCGCCTTCGGGGTGGCGATCGGAACGGTGCTTCTCAACGTCAGTATCGCGGTCGTGGCGATCGTCTTCCTCGTGGGGTACGCGCTGCTCGCGATCGTACACGGTATCGCGGAGTACGCCGGATCGACGTAGGAACGTCCCCTCGACGCCGACGACGCGTCCCGGCGAGTCGCCGGACGGCGGGCGTCCGAACCGTTAGGGGTCGGAGGATGAGGACGGGGCCGACGTCGCGCTCCGCCGCCGCGCGCTCGGTCGTCGAACCGGACGGGGCTTCCGCTGTCGGTGGTAGGGCCGGTGCTGCTCGCCGTCGTCCCCTAGGGCGACGTCGCTGCGCGAGGAGCGGTGAGCCGACTGCGGGCACCGAGGGAACCGACAGCGAGCGGCGGAGCGCCGGGGCGCGTCACTCGGTCGCGTGGACGGACGCGCCCTCGGTCAGCCGCCGAACCGTCGTGCAGTTGAGACACGCGTCGACCTCGTCGTCGTTGTCGCCGAACACCCGCCGGAACCGACGGGAGACGAACGACCCACACGCGCGACAGCGGCGGGCGGCCGGGGCCTCGGCCGCCCGCGTGTCGGAGAGTTTCGAGACCATCAGTTTCGTTCGTCCCGCGGCACCCACTTGGTTAAGCGGTCGTTTCTCCCGCTTCGGTCCCGGAACGAGCGGCGATCCCGCCGGGGTGTTCGGCCGAGGTGTCCGGGCGGGCGTCGCCGGAGGTCCGTCGCCG
>Ga0207714_1002774_pt1 | contig 10336 bp, 12 predicted proteins | sample PonA232FremontCA_2_FD_187270 | JGI IMG/M metagenome (GOLD analysis project Ga0207714, IMG submission 187270) | Marine sediment microbial community from Fremont, CA, USA - Pond A23 Sediment 2 (SPAdes) | ecosystem: Environmental > Aquatic > Marine > Unclassified | place: USA: Fremont, California... | reverse complement strand
GTTAATAAGTTACCAAAACTTTCATACATATTATTTAACCTCCAATTGTATTTAAATTAAAGGCATCATGAAGGGCGTTCAGAGCCTTTATTTTATCCTCTTCTTTAATTAAACATGAAATTACAGTATGAGAGTCAGTAGTTTGATAAATCTTTATACCAACCTCATTAAGGGTATTTACAATTCTAGCCATAATACCAGGTTGTCCTGTCATACCCCCACCTACTATAGAGATTTTAACATATTCCTGGTAAATTTCAAAATCAAAATCATTATTATTCATGATTTTTTCGGTCAAGTTTCTTTTTTCATTGTTAATAACAAAAGAAATCACGGACTCTCTAATGTTAATAAAGTCAACACTTATACCTGCATCAGCAAGTAGTTGAAAAATTTGTAACCCATTATCGTAATTTATTCCTTGATGTGCTTTGATTTCAGTATAAAAAATTTCTTCACGGCTGGCTAACCCAGTTATCGGAGTTAACTTCTTTTTATCCCCAAGTTTATCTATAATAGTTCCTTCTTTATTATTAAACGTAGATTTTACTTCTATGGGAATATTATTTTTCATTGCTATCTCAGCCGCAGCAGGATGAATAACCTCTGCGCCTTGATAAGCTAGTTCACATGCTTCGGTATAATTAGTTTTATCTAAAAACTTTGCTTTTTCAATAAAATTTGGATCACCAGTAAGTAGACCTTCTACATCAGTATAGATCTCTATTTTATCTGCTGAAAGACCAGCAGCAATTATAGAAGCGGTTGTATCACTACCACCTCTACCTAATGTTGTTATTTCTCCATTTTCGCTAATCCCCTGAAAACCAGCAATCACTGGTACAATACTGTCATTGATTAAGCGTAATATATTTTCGGGATTGATATTTAAGACATCAGAATTACAGTAATTTTCATCTGTTAAAATACCAGCCTGTGCTCCAGTCAATGCTTTTGCATCAATTCCAGTTTTCTTTAAATGTTGTACCATAATGACTGAAGAAATAATTTCACCACAGGACATGATTAAATCTTTTTCTCGATTAGCTAAATCAGAGAACGTATCTTTAGCCATCTCAATCAGTGTATCGGTAGCATAGGCAGAACCTTTTCTTCCTATAGCTGAAACGATTACTACTGGTTTATTACCATTAGCAAGAGAATTTTCGATTCTATCTACTGCTGCTTTACGTGATTTTTTATTTTTTAAAGAGGTTCCACCAAATTTTAACACTACTATAGACATTATTATCCTCCATCTATAATATTATTTTTAATAACATAATCTGCTATTTGGACTGCATTCAAAGCTGCACCTTTTCTTATATTATTACCCACAACCCACATTTCTAATGCTTTTTCATTATTAAGGTCCTGTCTTAATCTTCCGACAAGTATTTTATCAGTATCTTCTGACATAAGTGGAGTAGGATATACATTTTCAGCAGAATTGTCAAGAAGTTCAATATTTTCATCATTTGATAATAGATAACTAATTTCTTCTAAATCTACTGTAATATCAAATTCTAAGTGGATACTTTCACTATGACCATAAAACACGGGTATCCTCACTGCAGTAGCAGTTACATTGATTTCTTTATCATTAAAAATTTTTTTAGATTCTCGATTTAATTTTAATTCTTCCTCAGTATATCCATTATCATTTACTTTGTCAATTAATGGAATAGCATTAAATGCAATCTGTTTTGGATATACTTCGGTTTTGACTTTATCATTATTTAGATAGTCTTGACTTTGTTCTTTAAGTTCACTAACTGCTTTTTGACCTGTTCCTGATACTGCTTGATAAGTACTAACAATTATTTTATTTATTACATGCTTTTTCTTGATTGGATTTAAAGCCATTACCATTTGTATTGTTGAACAGTTTGGATTAGCAATTATACCGTTATGTTCCTTTATGAATTCAGGATTTATTTCAGGAACTACAAGGGGAACATCTTCATCCATCCTGTATGCATTACTGTTATCAATAACCAATGCTCCCTCATATACTGCCTGAGGAACATATTTTAAAGAGTTTGAACTACCTATACTAAATAATGCAATATCAACATCTTCGAATGTACCTTTTTCTATAGTTTCAATTGTATATTTTTGATCTTTAAAAGTAATTTCTTTACCTTTGGAGCGGGAAGAAGCTATTACTTTTAAATTATCGATTGGTAAATTAAATTCTTCTAATATTTTTAGCATTTCTGTACCGACAGCTCCAGTTGCTCCGACAACTGCTATATTATATTTTTTCATATAGAATGCCCCTCCTTTATTATTAGATATCCATCATTTTTTCTAAACCGTAAACTAAACCATCCATATCTTCAATATTATTAACAGCTAATTTTATGCCAGGCATGAAAGACTCTCGATCAATTGAATCATGCCTAATTTTTAAAGTTTGTCCTTCTCCACCAAAGATAACTTCTTGGTGGGCAACTAAACCTTTTAAACGGACACTGTGAATGTGAATATCATCAAATTCTGCACCACGGGCTCCTTCAAGATTTTCAATAAATTTTCTTTTCACTTTAGATTCAGGTTTTTCTCGATTTTCAGCTATCATTTCCGCTGTTTTAACAGCTGTTCCGGATGGTGCATCCATTTTACCATCATGATGCAATTCTACTATTTCTGCCTGATTGAAAAACTTAGCAGCTTTTTTAGAAAATTCCATCATCATAACTGCTCCAAGAGCAAAATTAGGGGCAATCATAATAGAGGTATCATATTTATTTGCAAGTTCTTCCACAACTTTAATAGATTCCTGATCAAAACCAGTAGTTCCTACAACCATATTGGTTTTTGTTTTTAGAACTTTTTTTATATTATCCATAATCACTTCTGGATTAGTAAAATCTATTACTACATCAGCATCCTTGTGTTGGATCTCTTCAACTATATCATTATTTATATAGAGTTCTTTTTTACTATCAATACCTAAAAATTTAAATATATCCTGACCAGTATTTATAACATCAACAGCACCGACTAATTCATGGTTTTTTTCATTAACTACCATATGACATATTGTCTTTCCCATTCTGCCAGCAGCACCATTAACTATTATTCTTTTCCTACTCAAAATGCTCACCTCACCCTTTTAATTCTGTTTCTTGTTTTTCTATTTTACCATAATAATTTGTACCCCATACTCCGATAATTATCATAATAGCACCAATAACTTGAAACCAATAAAATGGTTCGTGCCTAATAAAAACCCCTGCTAAGATAGAAACTACGGTAGCAAAGTTAGCAAAAACAGCTGATTGAGAAGCTGGTAACTTTGACAGAGTATAATTCACAAAAAAGAATGCTAAAACTGATGATAAAACACCAAGATATAAAATAGGTATTAAGACTTGGGTGTTACTTAATGGCTCAAAATAGTTATTTAAATTGGTTGGAGTAATACTAAAAAGAATTGTATTAAATACAAGTGCACCAACTGTCATCATGAAATATGTAATAACCTCCGGAGAAAAATCAACGGAGAGTTTTCTTGACATGATATTATGGACACCTGCCATTAATACTGCACCACCAATTAAAGCCATTCCTAAGAAATTTCCACTTACTTCTGTACTACTTTTCATAATTGTTATAAAAATTACACCGGCAACTGAAAGTATTATAAAAATTGATTGTATTCCACCCGGTTTTTCATTCAAGAAAAAGATAGCGAGAATGGTTACAACAACTGGAATAAGTGAAACTAATAGACCAGCTTCTGAAGAAGTGGTATAATTCATACCAGTAGTTTCAAATATAAAATATAATACAGGCTGAGCGATAGTAACTAATAACAAGTATTTTATTTTATTAAATGTTACATTAATTTTTAAGATACCAACTATCCAGAGGATATTTACTAAAAGTCCCGCTGTTAGGAATCTATATCCCATTAGTTGAAAGGGACTTATTACTTCTAAAGCTTCTTTTGTAAACATAAAAGAAAATCCAAATATAGTACTGAATAGTAGTCCAGATATATACGGTAATATTTTCTTCATTACTTAAATTCTCCTTTATTTAATTATCTCTTGGTGGAAATGGACCATAATACTGATAATAATCAACTTTAATTCCACCGTTATATAGTTTTCTACGTTTAGAAGCTTCTTTTCCAAACACCTTTTCAAATTTTTCATAAGCAGTTAATATATAAAAAGACCAAGTATCTAAAGGAAGCAACTTCTCTCCCATTTGCTTATACAATGGTTCTATTTTACTTTGATCAGACATCCTCATTCCATAGGGAGGATTAGTAATAATCATACCATATTTTCTATTAGTTGAAAAATTTTTAAAATCTTTTTGTTGAAAATGTATAATATCTTCTACACCAGCTTTTTCAGCATGGTAACGTCCCATTGTAACCATTTCCTTTTCCTTATCATATCCGGCTATCATCCGAGGTTCCAAATCATCTTTAATTTTTGATTTAGCTTCTTTTCTAATATTCTGCCAGTCTTTATCCTTTATTAGATGCCAGTTTTCAAAATCAAAACTTCTATTGAGACCTGGCGGTATATTTTTAGCTCTCATCGCAGCTTCAATTGGAATTGTACCAGAGCCAGAAAAAGGATCAATTAATATACGATCGGGGTCCCATTTACTCAACTGAATCATACCAGAAGCTATAGTTTCCTGTATAGGAGCTGGTGAACTTAGTTCTCTATATCCGCGCTTATGTAAACCCCGACCACTTGTATCAATAGTCAGGGTAGCGGTATCTTTATATAAGGCAACTTCTATTTTATAGGTTGGTCCATCCTCATCAAACCAGGATGTATTATATCTTTCCTGTAAATTGTCTACGATTGCCTTTTTTACTATTGATTGACAAGTTGGAACATGGTGTAATTCTGATTTAACCGATTTACCTGAAACCGGAAAATGGGCATCTTCTGTTAAAAACCAATCCCATGGTAATTGTTTTGTTTCGTCATAAAGTTGGTCAAAATCAGTGGCTTTAAATTCTCCAACTTTAATTTGTACTCGTTCTGCAGACCTCAGCCAAAGGTTAGCTTTACATATATCCTTTTCATTTCCTTGAAATTCTACTTTACCATTTGATACTTCTAAATCTTTAAATCCTAAATTCTTTACCTCTTTTTTAACTACACCTTCCATTCCGAATGTAGTTGTAGCAATTAAATTATACTGAGTCATTTATTTCTTTCCATTCCTCTCGCAATATACCGAATAAAACTTCATCGTGGTATTCTCCATTGTAATATCTGCTTTTTCTTTTTCTACCTTCTTCTGTAAACCCTAGTTTCTTATATAGGTTAATAGCTTTTTCATTATAATCCCAACAGCTGAGCTCTATTCTATTTAATCTTAAATTATTAAAGCCAAAGTCAAGCATCATTTTAGTGGATTCTGTACCAATTCCTTTGGAAGAATTATTGGTATCTCCGATTACTAATGCAAGCTCGGCTTTTCCATTTTTAAGATCAAGATTAACAAAGTCAATCTGTCCAAGATAATCCCCAGTTTCTCTATCAGAGATAACAAAGCCCGACCAATCCTCACTCATTGCTTTATTTAAAAATTCTTCCACTTGAGAACTTGACTGTGGATATAAAAAACGATCTGATAAAAATTGAACAATTTCTTCATCATTAATCCAATCCATCATGTGACCTAAGTCATCTTCTTGATATTCTCTGAACATTACTTTTTCTCCATACTTTCTTGCCATTAATAAAACACCTCATATCTATTCTTTTATATTAATTCCTTTTTCCTTCATGTTATTTAAAATTTCTTTAAATTTATTTGAATCCTGTTCAATGCCTTTTGAACCTTCTAATATAATATTTGTTTCAAAACCATTTTTCAATGCATCTTCAGCAGTATATTTTACACATACATCAAGAGCTAAACCTACTATATCAACTTCATCAATATTTAATCCTTTTAGATAGAAAGCTAAACCAAGACTAGTCCCATCATTTTCTTGAAATGCGGAATAACTATCTATTTCTGGATTGTACCCTTTTCTTATAATTAAATCAAAGTTTTTTGTGTATATTTCATTATTAAATTTTGCACCTTTTGTTTGCTGTACACAGTGGTCAGGCCATAAAATAGGTCCTATACCTTCAGCTTCATATTCACTAAAAGGTTCCTTATCATGAGTACTTGCAAAACTTTTATGATTTTTGGGATGCCAATCCTGAGTACCAATTACCTTTTTATACTCATTTTTTACAAGTAATGAATTTATTTTTGGATTAATTTTATCAGCTTCAGGAACTGCTAATGCACCACCAGAATAAAAATCATTCTGTACGTCTACTACTAATAAGGCTTTACTCAATGTAAACAGCTCCTTTTAGTATTTTACTGAAAATGTAGTTAAATTACCTTTCGGAGTTTCATCATTAATTTCATAGTCAGTAACATTTGCCATACGAGGACCTTTCTTAAAGAAACTAACCATCTGTTTTACAGCCTCAGGTTCACCTTCTATAACAGCTTCGACTCGACCATCATACAAGTTTTTTACCCAACCATTTATATTTAAACCCTGAGCTTTATTTCTTGTTGAAGCTCGGAAACCGACTCCTTGTACACGCCCTGAAACAAACACATGTTTTCTTACTTTCTTGCTCATGTGTTATCCCTCCATAGATTGAATAGAATACAATTACTATTTTTGTTAATTATAACAGATATATAGGGTTAAAACAAGAAAGCCAATTTGGGCTAAAGATTCAAAAAATTAAAATAAATAAGAAATAAAAGTAATAAAATTAAAAAAATGGAATAATAGTTTTAACTATTAAATTCCATTCACAAACTAAAAAATACTATTTTATTTATTAATCGGCTCATTATTTTTATTTATTTTATAAATCTCACCATAATCAATATTTTTATTTTCACAAAGATCTTTTATTTTTATAATATCTTCTTTATTTATTCTACACGCATATCCACATGAATCACTTAATTTTGAAGGAACTGGAACCATTTTAACTTCAATATCTTTTTGAGCACAGTAATTTTCAAATTTATAGGCCATTGCTGTAACTTTAAAAGTTATTATGTGGTTTTTTACAACTTCTGCCATCTTGATATCTCCTCTTTTGAAAAGTGTAATTACTTAATAATATTATCATATCTAATCTTAAATTGAAAATTAACTATATCTTTCTTTGATTAACTCTGGCTCATATGGAGCACTTCTACTTGGGCAGTTCTCTCTTGGACAAACCTGACAGTTTTCAAAATCTTTTTCAGTTGGATAAATTAGTCCTGAGACAGATTTTGCAGGCAGCATTAAGGAACTTTCAGTTAGTTTAACTCCTATTTCTTTTTCAGGATTTCCTAAAAGGTAAAACAGTTTTTTCTGTTCAGTAATTGACCAATCTATTAAAGAACCTGGATTCATTACTGAAGTTGAACCAGGTAAGTACTTTTCATTTATTTCTTTTTTTATAAAATCTCTTGCCTTTTCTAATACTGCTTCTTGAACCATAGAAAGCCAATAATTTTCTAACATATCTCCATTGTTTTGTTCTGCCCACTTTTCTAATTCTGTTCCACAGGTGATTAGATATATGATCACCTTATGAACATCCTCTAAATTAACACTCATAATTTTACTTTCAAATTTCTTGTCTTCTACTATAACATAATTTTCTCCAATTTCATTTATATAAACTTCTTTGTACATAGCCTTTGGTTTGCCAATTTCATTAGCTTTTTTTATAATTTTTCTAACTTGTTCAATATCTCGATACTCTTTATTCAATTTAATCCTTTTTAGAAATTCATCAATTTCAATTTTGAAACTAATCTCTTTTTTTATAATGGTATCCATAGTATCAATCCCTTATCAATTCTTTTAGAAACTCATTGAGTTTATATATTCGGTTTGAAATTTTTTGTTTACCGATAATTCGATGTAATTAACCTTTTCTTTGATTTTTAATGCCCTATTTTTAGCTTTTTTATTTAATAGATAGATTTTTGCTCCTGTACCTGCTCCATTTCCAATCTGAATAATCTTATCTTTTAATATACTTGGTATCATTTTTATATAACAGGCCTTATCTGGATTTATATAACTACCGAATCCACCAGCTAGAAAAACTCTGTCTAAAGCATCTGCTTTTAAATTTGTTTTTTGTAATAATATTTCAATACCAGCCGCTATTGCACCTTTAGCTAGTTGAACTTCTCTGATATCCTGTTGGGTTAAATATATTTCTTTAGAAGAATCTTTGTTTGTGATTTTTATTGCTCGTTGTCCATTATATTCTTTTAGATAGCCCTTTTGCCAGGGTTTTAACTTTTTTTGATCTTCTATTTTACCAGATGATTCTATAAAACCGTATTTATATAACTCAGCTATGATATCAAGTAGACCTGAACCACAGATTCCAATGGGTTCTTTACTATTGATAGTTGAATATTTGAATTCTTTCCCTTCTATTGTAAATTCAGAAATAGCTCCCGAGATCCCAGCGGTTCCAAAAGTAATATTTGCCCCTTCAAAGGCTGGACCAGCTGCTGCAGAACAGGAATAGATTTCATTTCCTTTATTTAAGACTATTTCACCATTTGTACCAATATCAATCATTAAGTTATTACCTTTTAAACTATCAATATTAATAGTTAATAAATCTCCTATGATATCAGCACCTACATAACCAGAAATTGATGGTAAGATTTGCACAATGGCGTTTTGATTTATATTTAGTCCAATTTCATTAGAGTTTAATTCCAATTCCTCTGTGAAAACAGGGACATAAGGTGATTTTGCAATTGAAAGTGCATCAATCCCCAATAGCAGATGAAGCATTATTGTATTCCCTACAATACTTACTTTATAGATATCATCATTAGTAAGTCCATTATCTTTGGTAAGTTTTTTTATTCCTTTATTTAACTGTTTGATTAGTACTTCTTTAATTTCTTTTATACCGTTTTCATTATTTTGGGTGTAGTTTATTCGAGAAATTACATCTGCACCATACTTTTTTTGAGGATTATAGAAGGAATTAACATCTATTTCTTCACCGGTTTTAAGGTCAAGAAGATATATAACAATTGTGGTGGTTCCAATATCAACTGCTAACCCATAAAAGTTATTGTTTTTATTTTTAGTATCAATATCTAATATTTTTTCTTTGTATTTCAAAACAGTTAATTCATTATTTTTTATTAAATTTGGGATTTTAATGAGATATTTATAATTAATTTTTTTTGTATCTGTTTTTTCATAAATTCTTTGTAAATAATCTTTTTGATTATCTAAAGTTGCTTTACTTAATTTAACAGTTTCTTTACTTAAGTCTAAATCTAAATCAAGTTCAGTGATTATACCACCTGTCATTACTGTAATTTCTTCTTGTTCTTTTAAATTAACTTCTAAGTCATTATCTACTTTATATAGACAGCTTAGTCGATATCCTTCTTTCAATTCTTTTTGATCGATAAATATCATTTCTTGTTCTTTTGGTCTTTTTATCTTTTTCCCAGATAATTTAACTTTACATTTTCCACATATACCTTCTCCACCACAATAAGCATTAATATCATAATTATTCTCTAAAAGCACTTTTAAGAGAACATCACCATCATTACATTTAATTTCTTCTATTGTATCTTTCTTCTTAATTTTTATCCGGTGTGTCATTATATTCCTCCTATCTCCTCAACTATCTAAATCTCATTAAAATTATATTATTGACTCGACTTTAATATCTCAAGGTCAATAAGTTCTCTTTTAACCAATATTCTAATAAAGTAGGTATAAAGAGTAATATTTACAGCTTCCCCCAAAATTTTAGGTATAACAGTAGCTTTGTAGGGAATTCCAAATAGCATATCTAGAAATATAGGTACCAAGATTACAGAAGAAATAATTTGTCCTACAGCTATTGAAATAAATATATACAGATATGTCATTCTTTTTTTAAAGACATAATGGATAAGTACTCCTGGAATAAAGCCAGTTAGAAAAGTTGTAAAAGTAAAATGGGGCATATAGGCACCTAAAGGATTAATAAAATATCCTAAAATATCAGATACAGCACCAATTATTCCACCAGCTGCCGGACCAAACATAATTCCGCCAAAGATAATCGGTAGTGATCCAAAACCAATCCTGATACCTTCTACACCTCCGATTGCAAACCTTAAACTTAATATTCTAGTCAAGATGATAGCCAAAGTAATTAAAAGTGATGAATATACCATTTTTTTGATTGAGAAATTTTTCATTAATAAAAAGCTCCTTTCTCTTTAAGTGAAATGACAGAATCAATCACCAAAGAAAAAGAAGCTTCTTTGG
>Ga0207714_1002773_pt1 | contig 10340 bp, 13 predicted proteins | sample PonA232FremontCA_2_FD_187270 | JGI IMG/M metagenome (GOLD analysis project Ga0207714, IMG submission 187270) | Marine sediment microbial community from Fremont, CA, USA - Pond A23 Sediment 2 (SPAdes) | ecosystem: Environmental > Aquatic > Marine > Unclassified | place: USA: Fremont, California... | reverse complement strand
TCCAGCGCTACCTGGAGGCCTTCTCCGCCTACATGGGCAACGTCGCCCGGGAGGTGGGGGCGTGAATCCGCTGCGCCGCGAGCTGGAGATCGTCGCCGAGTGGGTGGAGCCGGGCTCCCGCGTCCTGGACCTGGGCTGCGGCGACGGCACGCTGCTGCAGTACCTGATCGAGCGCAAGGGGGTGACCGCCTACGGCCTGGAGCACGACCCGCGCAAGGTCACGGGCTGCATGGCCCGCGGGGTGAACGTGGTGCGCGCGGACCTCGACGACGGGCTGAGCGACTTCCATCGCGACAGCTTCGACCACGTCATCATGAGCCAGACCATCCAGGCGGTCCGCTATCCGGACAAGCTCCTCGAGGACATGCTGCGGGTGGCCCACCACGGCATCGTGACCTTCCCCAACATCGGCTACTGGCGGCTGCGCGTCCAGCTGCTGCTCCAGGGGCGCATGCCGCGCAGCCCGGCGCTGCCCAACGCCTGGTACAACTCCCCGAACATCCACCTGTGCACGGTGCGCGACTTCGAGCGCCTGTGCGCCAGCATGGGCGTCCAGATCCGCGAGCGCCGCCTGCTCGACCGCGCCCACCGCTCCACGCCGGTCATCGACCTCGCCCCGAACCTGCTCGGCGAGATCGCCATCTACCGTTTCGTACGCGGCAGCGAGTCGCTGTAGAATCCCCGCTACGGGACGCGGGCCCTGCGGGCCCGCGGGCGCTTTGAACCTCGCAGGATCGGAACGGCCTATGCAGCCCGAGTATGTCCGGTACAACCAGACGGTCGTGGAGCGGCGCCGCTCCCCGTACCAGGATATCGTGATCGCCTACGACCCTGGTGTCGGTCACCTGCTCTACCTCAACGACGACCTCCAGATCGCCAACGCCGACGAGCCGTACAACCGGACGCTGATCGAGCCGCTGCGCCAGGGGGGCGCCCTCGGCGACGTGCTCATCCTCGGCGGCGGCGACGGCGGCGTCCTGCGCGCCGTGCTCGACGCCGGCGCCCGCCGGGCCGTGCTCGTGGACATCGACGCTGAGGTCATCGAGCTCTCCCGGCGGTACCTGCCCGACCTGTGCGGCGACGCCTTCGATCGCGAGGGCGCCGAGGTGATCGTCGGCGACGCCTTCGCCCGCCTCGACGCCGAGGAGCGCTGGGACGGCATCGTCTACGACCTGACCATGGATCCCGTCCGCGAGGACCAGCCGCGCACCGCGTACATCCGCGAGATCCTCGGCAAGATCGGGCGGCGCCTGCGTCCCGGCGGGGTGATGTCGATGCAGTGCTGCGGCGCCGACGAGCCCGGCCTGCGCGAGGAGATCCGCGCGGGGCTGGACCATACCTTCGCCGAGTGGGATGATTGGGAGGCGCAGATCCCCTCCTTCGACATCCCCTGGGTCTTCGCGTGGGCGCGCGCCCCGCAGGAGGAGCCTTGACCACCTGGCTGATCACGCACCCGCAGTGCTCGGAGCACGAGGCCGGCGACGGGCACCCGGAGAGCGCCGAGCGGCTGCAGGCCATCCTCCGGGCCCTGCAGCACCAGACCTTCGAGTACGTGCTCCGCGAGACGGCGCCGCGGGCGAGCCTCGAGCAGCTCGAGCAGGCTCATGAGCCGGGCTATGTACGCTCGGTGCTCGACAGCGTACCCAGCGAGGGGGTCCACGAGCTCGACTCGGACACGCGGCTCTGCCCGGCCTCCGGCGAGGCGGCCCTGCGCGCCGCCGGTGCCGTCTGCCACGGGGTCGACGGCGTGCTCTCGGGCAAGGCCCGGCGGGCCTTCTGCGCCGTACGGCCACCCGGCCACCACGCCGAGTCGGACCGGGCCATGGGCTTCTGCTTCTTCAACAACATCGCCGTCGCCGCCGGCTACGCCGTAGCCCACTACGGCCTGGAACGCGTCGCCATGGTCGACTTCGACGTCCACCACGGCAACGGCACCGAGGAGATCAGCCGGGGCCGGCGCGGCCTCTACTACTTCTCCACGCACCAGCACCCGCTCTTCCCGGGCACCGGCATCCCCTCGGACGACGCCCCGGCGAACATCGTCAACGCCACCCTCGCCGACGGCGACGGCTCCGAGGCCTTCCGGCGGGCCTTCAACGAGACCGTCCTGCCGCGGCTCGACGCCCTGGCGCCGGAGCTGATCCTGATCTCCGCCGGCTTCGACGCCCACCGGGCCGATCCGCTGGCCACGCTCCAGCTGGACGAGACGGACTTCGCCTGGGCCACCCGGGAGCTGGGGGCCGTCGCCCAGCGGCACTGCCAGGGACGGATGGTCTCGGTGCTCGAGGGCGGCTACAACACCGCCATGGTGGGCCGCTGCGCTGCCGCCCACCTCGAGGCGCTGATGATGTAGGCTGCGTCGGGGTGGCGCAGGGCGCCGCGCCCGGCAAGGCCCAGCACAACCCGAGGGTACGGCTATGGCGAGCGATCAACACCAGGCCCAGACCGATGACGAGCCGCGGGCGCTGTCGGACCACCAGGTCCGCGACAAGCACAGCCGCGAGCAGGTCCAGCGCTGGCGGGAGGAGGCGGCCCGCTACCACCAGCGCTGGTTCCGCGTCATGAACAACCCCTACGGCCGGGACTAGAGGCCGCCCGGCACCCCGCCTACGAGGCCGGCACCCGCGGGTTGAGGCTGTAGGTGGCGGTCAGGCGCGCCTGCGCCAGGACGTGGGGCCGGACGGCGGCGAGCAGATCCCGCCCGCGGAAGCCCGCTGCCAGCGGGAGCCGCGGCGTATCGAGGGCGTAGAGACTGAAGACGTAGCGGTGGGGGACGGCGTCGTTCCACGGCGGGCAGGGCCCGTCGTAGCCGTAGTAGGTCCCCCCGAGGCTGGCGTCGCCGGCGAAGCGATCGGTGTAGTCGTTCACCCCCTGCCGGCTGCCGTGGGGGCCCTGGGGCGCACGCTTGCCGCCGGGGATCACCCCCTCGGCGCAGGCCCCCTCCGCCAGCTCCCCCGCCGCCGGATCCAGGTCGGCCAGCAGCCACAGGAAGGCGTTGACTCGGGGCAGATCCGCCGGGACCTCCCGGTCCTCGCGGTTGATCGCGCAGGCCTGGCTGGGGGCGTCGGGATCGTGGCAGACCAGGGCCAAGGAGCAGGTCCCTCGGGGCAGGCCTGCCCAGCCGAGGTGGGGACTGAGGTTCCGGCCCGGGGCCGTGCGCTGCTCGGGGTCCGGCACGCCGAAGGCGCATCGCTCCGGGACCCGCTGCCCCTCGGCCAGGCTCCGGCTGGTCAGCCGCATTGCCGCCCCTCCTGCCGCTCGGGTTAGCCTTGCCCTGGAGTATAATCGCCGACGGCAGGGCGTGACGATGCGGATACGGCTCTTCGCCTACGGCACGATCCTGGAGGGAGCCAGCGACCCCCAGGTCGAGGCGGCTGTCCACCGGTACACCGAGCGCGTGGATGAGGGGCGGGTGCCGGGCCGGCTCTACGACCTAGGGCCGTTCCCCGGGGCGGTCCCCCAGGCGCCTGAGGCGGCCCAGGCGGCGTGGGTCTACGGGGTCATCCTCACCCTCCTGGACCCGAGCCGGGTCTTCCAGGTGCTTGACCCGTACGAGGACTGCGATCCCGACCGGCCCAGGGACGGCATGTACCGCCGCGAGCGGGCCTCCGTCACCCCGCTCGGGGATCCGGAGCGGCCGCTCACCTGCCAGGTGTACTGGCTCAATGAGGTGCCGGGCTACGCCCGCCCCATCGGCGGCGGCGACTGGCGCGCCCACCTCCGTGCCCGGCCCTGAAAGAAGAAAAAGGCGGGCGAGCTGCCCGCCTGGGGGAGAGGGGCGCCTGGCCGATGCAGGCGCCGAGGGCCGCCCCGCCGGCGGCGGGCCGCTCACGCCGCCCGCTGGACCTCGATCCGGCGGGCCTGCTCGGCCTCCTGGGCCTTCGGCAGGGTGACCGTGAGCACGCCGTTGCGGAACTCGGCGTTGATCTGCTCGTCGTTGATCGCCCGATTCAGCGGGATCTGCCGCTCGAAGCGGCCGTAGGCGCGCTCGGTCACGTGCACCTGTCGGCCCTGATCCTCGTGCTCGGCGCGCTTCTCGCCGGCGATGCGCAGCACGCCGTCGTTGTACGTCACCTCGACATCGTCCTCCGTCATGCCGGGCAGCTCGGCGCTGACGTAGAGGTTGCTGTCATCCTCCTGGACGTCGACCTGCGGCGCGGCGATGCCCGCCCCCATGGCCGCGCTGGCCGGCGCCTCAAGGCCGCCACGGCGCAGGTCATCGAAGAGGCGCATCATCTCCGTCTGCAGCGCGGAGAAGGGATCGCGGGCCATCACATCGCGATTGGTAGCCCGGCCCTGCGGACCGACATCTGTCGCGGGGAAGAGACTCCGACGCACCATACGGCATCACCTCCTTGCTCGCTTGCCCGTAGACCTACCTGCACCTCGCTGCGCTTGCCTCGCCGAGATCCTCCTGTTGCCACTCCCTCAGCTATAGGCGGTGGCCGGGCTCTTCAAGGGGGGAGGCCAGGCAGCGCCGCTCGGGGCGCACCGGGCTAGCCAGCCCAGGCGGGCGGCGGCTGCAGGTAGTCGGCCACCCGCTCCGGGCTCGGGTCCGCCAGGCAGGGGATCCGGCCTAGCCGCGGCGCCGGCAGCCGGGCATCCAGGGCGGCGATCTGCGCCTCCCGGCGCGGGTCGTCCGCATCCAGCTCACAGGCCACCCAGCCGGCCAGGGCCAGGCCGTCCGCCTGGACGGCCTCGGCGCTGAGACGGGCGTGGTTGAGGCATCCCAGCCGGATGCCCACCACCAGCACCGCCGGCAGGCCGATGTGGCGGGCCAGGTCGGCGACGTCCTGGTCCCCGTCCAGCGGGGCCCGCCAGCCGCCGACGCCCTCCACCACCGTGAACCGCGACCGGGCCAGCCGCCGCGCCGCCGCGGCCAGGCCGAGGATATCGACACGGCGCCCCTCCTCGGCGGCCACCAGGTGGGGAGCGGCAGCGGCCTCCAGGGCGCAGGGGTTCACGGTGGCGTAGTCCGGTGTCGGCGTGATCAACGACCGGAGGCGCTCGGCGTCGTCGTTGCGCAGCCCGTCAGCGGTGCGGCGGCAGCCGGAGGCCACCGGCTTCATGGCCGCCACCGCCGCCCCGCGCCGCTGCAGGGCCCGGATCACCCCCCCGGCGACCACGGTCTTGCCGACCTCGGTATCGGTGCCCGTGACGAACACGCCACCGGCAGGCGGGGTATCGGCCGAGGCGGGGTCCAGGCCCTCGATCATCGCCGGCGCCGCCCGATGCCGCTGGCGCTCAGGCAGACAGCGCCGGTCTCATCCACCCGCTGCGGGGTGCCCGCCATGCCCCAGGCGTGGCCGTAGACCACCTCGTAGGTGGCGGGCACCCGGCCGTCCGCCTGGCGCCAGGCGGCGGCGTAGGCCGCCTCCACGCGGGCGAGCCGACGGGGGGAGAGCAGCCCGCGCGGGCGGCCGGCGCTGGCGTTGGCGGCGCCGAGGGCCTTGAGCTCGCGCATCACGCCCCGCGGCTCCTCGTAGGTGAGCGTGAAGGGCTCGCTGTCGAGGACGGGATCGACGAAGCCTGCCTCGAGCATGCGGTCGCCGACGTCGTGCTTGTCGGCGAAGCGGTGGACGCGCTCGTGGCCATCCAGCTCGGCCCAGGCCTGGCGCAGCTCGCGCAAGGTGTCCGGCCCGAAGGTGGCGAACATCACCGCCCCCTCCGGCGCCGTCACGCGCTGCATCTCCCGGAGCGCGCGGGGCAGGTCGTCGGCCCACTGCAGCGCCAGGCAGGAGAAGACCAGCCCGAAGCTGTCGTCGGGGTACGGCAGCGCGTGGAGGTCAGCGCAAGCGCAGCGCGGCCGCCGCAGCCACGGCGCGCGGCGGCGGGCCCGGCGCAGCATGGCCGGGGCGATATCGACGGCGTGGATCTGCGCCTTGCGGTAGCGGCGCATGAGGGGCCGGGTGGCGTAGCCGGTGCCGGCGCCGAGGTCGAGCACCCGGGCGGGATCGATCCGCACCGGGTCCAGCCGGCCGAGCAGCCGGTCGGCCACCTCACGCTGCAGGACGGCGACGTCGTCGTAGCGCGGCGCCGAGGCGTCGAAGTGGCGCCGCACCCGGGCGCGGTCGATGCCGGGGGTCTCGTCTGCGCTCACGGTCAGATCCTTCCCAGGAAGTCTCGGATGGCCTGCGCCACGGCGGCGCAGTGGGTGTCGTGGGGCACATGGCCGGCATCCGCCAGGATCCGGGCGTCACCGCCGAAGGCCGCAGCGGCGTGGCGGAGCGCCTCCGGCGGCACCAGCGGATCGCGCTCGCCGCCGAGCCACAGGGTCGGCACCGAGACGCCTGCGGCGGCCGGTCGCGAGTCGGCCTCCGCCAGCGCGGCCAGCCCGGCGGCCAGCCCGGCCGGCGTGGCCGAGCCGGCGCCGGCAACCGCGGCGGCGTCGGCGTCGGAGACGCTGCCGAGCCGGCGCCGGAAGCGCCGCACGGTGGCCGCCGGGCTGCGCGCCAGGCCCGCGCGCATGGCGTCCAGCTCCTGCGCCGGCACGGCCCAGGGCCAACCGTCGCCCACGATGAATCGCGGCGTCGCCGCGAGCAGGACCACACCGCGCAGGGGCTTGCCACCGCGCAGGGCCTCCAGCGCCGCGGTGCCGCCCAGCGACCAGCCCACCCAGACAGCGCCGTCGGGCACCGCCGCGGATACGGGCCCCACCACACCGGGCAGGTCGGCGGTAGCCGGATCGGCCCGGCCGCCGTGGCCCGGCAGCTCGACCACCCCCGCGGGCGCCTCATCGCCGAGGGCCGCCAGCAGGGGCCCGAAGGCCGCGGCGTCGAAGGACCAGCCGGGGACCAGGCACAGCGGCGCGCTCATGCCGAGGACCCCACAGGGTGGTGACGGGCCGCAGCGGCCAAGGCGTCCAGCAGGCGGTCCACATCCGCCTCGCTGTGGCAGGCGGTGAGGCTCACCCGCAGCCGCGCGGTCCCGGCGGGCACCGTCGGCGGACGGATGGCCGCTACGCGCAGGCCGCGGGCCGCCAGGGCGTCGCTCCAGGCCCGGGCCGCGGCGGCGCTGCCGACGACCACCGGCTGGATCGGCGTGCGCGGCCCGGCCCGCTCCGGGACCGGCAGGCCCAGCTGCCGGGCACCGGCGCAGAAGCGGGCCGCCAGGGCCTGCAGGCGCTCACGGCGCCACGACTCGGCGCGGGCGATGCGCACCGCCTCCAGCGCCGCTGCCGCCTGGGCCGGCCCGGGGGCGGTGGTGTAGATGTAGGTCCGCGCCAGCTGCCGCAAGGCATCGATCAGGGTGGCGCTGCCGGCCACGAAGGCGCCGAGGTTGCCGAAGGCCTTGCCCAGGGTGCCGATGAGCACCGGCACGCGGCGCTGATCGCAGCCGGTGGCCGGGACGCTCCCGCCGCCCTCCGGGCCGAGCACACCCAGGCCGTGGGCGTCGTCGACCACCAGGGCCGCTCCCGCGTCCTCGGCGGCGGCTGCCAGCTGCGGCAGCGGGGCGACATCGCCCTCCATGCTGAACACCCCATCGGTGATGGCCAGCGTGGCGCTCCCCCCTAGGCGCTGCGCCAGGTGCCCGGCATCGGCGTGGCGGTAGCGCCGCGGCCGGGCCCCGGCGAGGCGCACGGCATCGAGCAGCGAGGCGTGGTTGAGCCGATCCTCGGCCACGGTGTCGCCGCGGCCGGCCAGGGCCGTGACCACCCCTAGGTTGGCCATATAGCCGGTGGAGAAGAGCAGCGCCGCCTCACGGCCCGTGAGCGCCGCCAGCTCGGCCTCCAGGGCCTCGTGCTCAGGGCGGTGGCCGGTGACCAGGTGGGCGGCGCCGGCGCCGCTGCCCAGGCGCCGGGCCCGCTCGGCCAGCACCGCCGCCGGGCGCGGATCGGCGGCCAGGCCCAGGTAGTCGTTGCCGCACAGCACCGTCACCCGGCAGCCGTCCGGGGTCACGGCAGCGGCCCCGTCGTAGCCTGCCAGAGGCTCGGCACGGCGATAGAGGCCCGCCTGCCGGCGCTCCTCGAGCAGCGGCGCCAGGCGGCCGTCGAGCCGAGCCACCGGGTCGCTCAAGGCTCCAGCTCAGCGCAGGCGTGCTCGTGCGGCTCCAGGCCCATCCCCAGCCGCGCGAGCAGCTCCCGGTCGCGCTCCGCGTCCGCGTTGCCAGTGGTCAGCAGCCGGTCGCCGAGGAAGATGCTGTTAGCGCCCGCGGCGAAGCACAGGGCCTGGAGCTCGTCGCTCATCCGCTCGCGACCCGCCGCCAGCCGGACGTAGGAGCCCGGCATGGCGATGCGTGCCGCCGCGATGGTGCGCACCATCTCGAACGGATCCACCGGCTCCGCCTCCTCCAGCGGGGTGCCGGGGATGGGGATGAGCTGGTTGATCGGCACGCTCTGCGGCGGGACCGGCTGGTTGGCCAAGGTCTGGATCATCTCCACGCGGTCGGCGCGGCGCTCGCCGAGGCCGATGATCCCGCCCGAGCAGACCCGCATCCCGGCCCGGCGGATACGCTCCAGGGTCGCCAGGCGCTCCTCGTAGCTCCGCGTGGAGACCACTTGATCGTAGTAGGAGGCGGAGGTATCCAGGTTGTGGTTGAAGTAGTCGAGCCCGGCCTCGGCCAGGCGCTCCGCCTGGCCCTCGGCGAGCACCCCGGCGGAGAGGCAGGCCTCTAGCCCCTCCGCCTTCACCGCCTGGACCATGGCGATGAGGGTGTCGAGATCGCCCTCCCCGGGCCCCCGCCAGGCGGCGCCCATGCACAGCCGCGTGGCGCCGGCCTGGCGGGCCTGGCGGGCGGCGGCGCGTACCGTGGCCACGTCCGTCAGCCCCTCGCGCTCCAGGCCGGTGCTGTAGTGGGCGCTCTGGGCGCAGTAGGCGCAGTCCTCGGAGCAGGCGCCGGTCTTGATGGACAGCAGGGAGCAGGCCTGTACCTGCCCCGGGTCGAAGTGGCGCCGGTGGGCCTCTTGGGCCCGGTACAGCAGCTCCGGGAGGGGCAGCTCGAAGAGCTGCGCGATCTGCTCCTGGCTCCAGTGCGTATCGGGCTCGCTCATGGGTACCTCCCGGTGGGTCATGGGTGCCGGGACGACCGCCACCGGGCCGCCCCGCGGCGCCACGGCAGGGGCGCCTGCCGCAGGCAGTGGCGCCTATGGTAGCAAGGAGGCCACCATGGTCAATTACAAGGGGCAGACGACAGTCAACAAGTGGGTAAGTATTGCCCAGACCGCCCTCTACCCGCCCCGCTGCCGCCTCTGCGGTGACCCGGGGGCGGAGGGGCTGGACCTCTGCGCGCCGTGCCGCGCCGAGCTGCCGTGGAACGTACCGCGCTGCCCCCGCTGCGCCCTGCCCACCGGCGACGACGGCGGCTGCCCCTGCCGAGCGCGTGCACTGCCCTTCAGCCGCGCCGTCGTCCCGCTGCGCTACGAGGGCGAGGTCCAGGCCCTGGTGGGGGCCTTCAAGTTCCACGGCCGCCTCGCCGACGGCCAGCTCCTGGGCGGCCTGCTCGCCCGCGCCTTGCGCCAGGAGGCGGGGTCGCCGCTACCCGAGGCCATCGTGCCGGTACCCCTGCACGCCCGACGCCTACGCCAGCGCGGCTTCGACCAGACCGCGGAGCTCGCCCGCGCCCTGCGCCGCCAGCTCGCCCCCCTGCCCCTACGCCGCGCCCTCGGCCGGCACAGGGGCGGCGCCCGCCAGGCGGGCCTCCCGGCGCAGGCGCGCCTGGGCAACATCCGCGGCGCCTTCACCGCGCAGCCGCGGCGCACGCCGCGCCACGCCGCGCTGCTGGACGACGTCGTCACCACCGGGGCCACCGCCGAGGAGGCGGCCTGGCAGCTCCTGGCGGCAGGGGCCGAGCGTGTGGACCTGTGGGCGGTGGCGCGGACGCCGGCCTAGCCGCCTAGATGGATATCAGCCGCTAGGCCGGCGAAGACCGCGCCGCCCAGCCAGGCGTTGTTGAGGAAGGCCCGGAAGCAGGCGTGCCGCTCCCGGTGGCGGATGAGGTACTGCTGGTAGGCGAAGAGGCCCGCCGCCGCCACCAGGCCCAGGTAGTAGGCGGCCCCTGCCTCCAGGTACAGCCCTACCTGCACCATGACGCCGAGCATCAGCGCCTGCAGGACCGCAACGATCACACGGTCCAGGCCGCCGAAGAGGATCGCCGTGGACTTCACGCCGATCTGCAGGTCGTCGTCGCGATCCACCATGGCGTACATGGTGTCGTAGACCGTGGCCCAGAGGACGTTGGCGGCCAGCAGCAGCCACGCCTCGAGCGGTATCGCCCCCGTCTGCGCGGCGAAGGCCATGGGGATGGACCAGCCGAAGGCGAGGCCGAGGTGGACCTGCGGCAGGTGGGTGTAGCGCTTGGTGAAGGGGTAGGTGGCGGCCAGGACCACGGCGACGAAGGACAGC
>Ga0207714_1002771_pt1 | contig 10341 bp, 5 predicted proteins | sample PonA232FremontCA_2_FD_187270 | JGI IMG/M metagenome (GOLD analysis project Ga0207714, IMG submission 187270) | Marine sediment microbial community from Fremont, CA, USA - Pond A23 Sediment 2 (SPAdes) | ecosystem: Environmental > Aquatic > Marine > Unclassified | place: USA: Fremont, California... | reverse complement strand
TGAGCGAAGCGAACGGCACGTCGGCGAGGGAACGAGACGAACGAAGTGACTCGAGGTGACTCGCCGGACGTGGAGCGCCTTCCTGACTCGTCACGGACACTCAACCGCCGTGACCCTGAACGTGGCGCATGGCCGAAATCCACCTGACCGTCGGGCAGACGGTGTACGACGACGAGGGCACGAAACTGGGGACCGTCCGCGGCTTCGACGGGGACGGCTTCTTCGTCACGACCCGGAGGGAATCGAGGCGCTGTCGGTCGAACACGAGCGCGCGGGCCACGAGTTCGGCGGGGCGGAGCTGGTGTGGCGGTGTTCGCAGTGCGGGGCGGTCGATGAACTGGGCGACCTACCCGCGGAGTGCTCGGACTGTGCGGCGCCACGCGAGGACCTCTACTACTGGACGGAGGATTAGCACCGCCGCGACCACGCGCCCCGAGGCGCCGACGCTGGGATCGGTGCAGAACACTTAGTGTCGTCGGTGCTACAGCAGTACAGTATGGGGGAGCAGCGCCGACGGGGGATCGCAGTCGTACTGGTCGTGACACTCCTCGCGACGCCACTCGTGCCGACGGTCGCGGCGCAGGCGACGGTCGACGTGACCATCGACGGGGCCGCCGTCGAGGACGGGGACACCGTCACCGTCACCGACGATCCGGTCGTCGACATCGACATCGAGGCGAACGAGTCGATCCAGTCGGTGGTAGTTCGGGTCGACGGCGAGTCCCGTCGAACGTTCGAACCGGGGAAACCGACGTTCTCGGAACGGGTCACCCTCGACCTCGACGACGGCGAACACACGGTGACCATCGTCGCCGAGTCGGTCGACCGACAGCTCTCCGCGACGGTACGAAAGGATTCGAACTCACCGAAGATCACCTACACGTCGCCGTTCGAGTCGGCGGGGTATCCGTCGAACGGCGAGGTCACGATTACGCGGGGGAACACGACACTGGCGGCCGGCCTCGTCGACCGGAGCGGCGTCAGCGAGGTGCGAATCGAGCGGGAGTACGAGTGGACGTTCGCCGGTGGCGAAGAGCGGGATCGAGAGACCTATCACATCGAGAATCCGGGAGACAACGTCAGCCAGCCGCTCCTGTTCGGGCTCGGCGAAAACGACCTCAAGGTCGAGGCAATCGACGAGTACGGACAGCGTCGCACACACGACATCACGGTTCGAGTTATCGACGACGACGACCCGGACATCGATCTGGATCGGTTCGAGCGATCCGCGAACGGCGAACTCACCGTCGCGGGCACCGTCAGCGACGAGGTGAAGGTGAAATCACTCAAATACCAGTTCGAGGGTACGGGCCAGACGAACTTCGTCCTGAATCCGACCTCGGAAGAGCCCGCGCGGGAACGGCTCGACGCGGCCTTCGAGTTCACGGCCGATCCCCCCGACGACGCGGAGTCGGTCGTCCTCGTCGCGACTGACGTGGCCGGGAACACGCGGGAGTGGAAGGTTCCCTTCGACTATCGGGGGCATCTCGTGCCGACGGTCACGATGGACCGAGAGGCAACGGGCGTGCAAGGCGATCGGATCGCCTTCGCGGGCGAGGTATCGGACAGTCGGATATCGAGAGTGGTCGTCGGCTCGATCGCACCCGACGGCGAAACCATCGACACGCTCACGATCCACGAGGGGGCGGAGACCGAAAGCGTCCCGTTCCGAGGACGCATCGGGGGTGCGTCCGGGTCGACGACGCTGGTCGTCCGTGTTACCGACGTCCGGGGCGGAACGCACCGGGAAGCGTTCGAAATCGACACGAGCGGTCTGGAGACGCCGACCACCACGTCCACGCGGGTCGACACGGGCGGTCTGGAGACGCCGACCGCCACGTCCACACGGGTCGACAACGAGGATGCGACTCCGGCCGCCGCATCGGAGACACCGACCGTCACCGCAACCACGACACCCACGCCGACCGCGGGTGGGGCACAGCCGCTGTTGCCGTCCGGTATTCCGACGCCGGGGCTCACCGAACTGGTCGTCCTCGGCGGACTGCTGACCGTCATCGTCGTGGTTCGAGCTGCCGGGCCGGAAATCGTCACCGAGATCGGCGACGTGGTAGCCCGGTACGGAACCGCTGGGATGAAGACGAGCGAACGATATGGACGGGTTGTGGGCCGAGCAATCGGCGGTCTCGTCAGAGCTACGGAACGGGCCGGCGCTGCCGTGCGTGCGCTCGCGGCGGCGCTCGTCTCGACCGTCGGCGCGATGTCGGACGACCAGGAGCTGAGCCAGTCCCACGACCGAACCGACGAGACGGGGGACGGACGGGACCGCGCGGACGGCTCGACGACGCCTGCGGATAACGTCAAAACCCTGTCGATGAGCGGGCTACTCGACCTCCCGGCCGACGAGCTGAGCGAACACGACATCGAAGTGCTCGTCACTGCGCTCGATGCCGACGACCCGGAGAGGGTGGTCCAGGCCGCCAACAGACTCGGAGACGTGGCAACCACCCGGCCGGAGCTGGTGGCGGGAACCGGCGCGACGCCCCGTCTCCGTGACCTCCGGATGGCCGACGACGAGGAGGTACGAACTGCGACGACGCAGGCGGTCGGAAAGTTCAGGCAGGCCGGCCTCCTCTGACCCGGCGGTGTCCGGACGACAGCCGTCTGCCGGCCGGTTCGGGGCTGCCGGCACGACCGAGAATGCGATGCCGACAAGAATTATGTCGGTGAACGATAACGGGAGAGCGTGCTCGAAACGACCAGAGCGGTATCGCTCGGAACGGCCCGGACCGACCGCACGGTGACAGCGGGCGGCCTCGGTGAGGCGACGGGCGAGTCGTCGCTGGAACCGGGTCGCGAAGCCAGGGGACCGCCGTCGCGAAACTGGACGTCCGGGACCGCCGCCGACGGCTGGAGGCGGCGTAGCGACAGCCGGCGGAACGTCCGAGCGTCGCGGTCGACGACCCGTCGGCCGAAATGACCGCGGTACGCGCGTACGCGGAGACGGGGGATTGTCTGCTGAACACGGCCGGTGAGGCGGAGGCCGACGTGGACACCATCTCCCGGCTCCACAAGACGGGCGTGAAACTGCACTACGAGCCGGGCAGGAATCGTCTCCGCTGTTACGCACAGGTGCGTCGGTCACGGACGGCCAGCCCCGAGCAGTATCTCGTCGAGTACGAGACCGACGACCGGGGAACCGCCGACCCCTTCGAGTCGTTCGACCCGACGGTCACGGAGGCACTGGAGGGGTGGACGATCCTCTCGGATGAATCCCCGGTCTACGGGGCGCTGAGCCGCGGTCGGACCGACTCCCCCGACGCAACCGGCCCAGGTGCGAGTCGGGACATCCACGCGATTCTGACCGGACTCCACGACCACGGCGAGCCGGTCGACCTCGTCGCGACCGACCGTGAGGCCGCCGCCGGACTCGCACGATACCTCCACCACCACGACGAGTTCGGGGACTGGAGCATCGCGGTCAGCCCCGGCGGCCGAACGGCCAGGGTCGTCGCCGACACCGACGTCGTCATCCGCCCGGGCGGCCCCCACACCGGCCTGACGCAGGACACCATCGACCGCTTCGAGGCGATTCGGGACGGCGAATCCGCGACGGTCACGAGTCACGAGGGGGCCGACGTCGAGGAGTTGCTCGAGCAGGTGGACGACGATGACCCCGAGCGAGCGGTGACGGCCGCCGAACGGCTGCTCGACGTGGCCGAAGACGCGGACGCGAAGGGGAAGGCCATCGACCGGCTGGGCAGGGTGGCGACCAGTCGGCCGGACCTGATCGACCGGGCAGTGGTCGACGAGGTCCGTGACCTCAGGATGGACGCGGCTGTGGGGAGCAGCGCGGAGATGGCGTGTCAGCGGTTCAGGCGGAACGACCTCCTCTGACGCCCCGTCCGGGCCGGAAGCGGACTGGACGGGACGACCCCGGTGCCCGTCGGCCGGCGTCGTCGCCGGTCCTCAGAACTCCCCGAGGAGACGGTCGGCGTTCAGCGGGTCGTCGTCATCGTCCTCGAACCGTCGGTCGAACACGAACACCCGACAGCCATCGATGCCGAGCGCGTCGGCGAGGGCCTCGACGGTCGGGCTCCCCGGAGTCCACGAGACGGCCGCCCCCTCGAACAGCTCGTCGGCCGCCGCCGCCTCGATGCCGGTGACGACGGCGATGACCTCCTTGTTCGGGACGTCGGCGTACGCCGCGCAGATCCGGTCGTACGCCTCGAGGTAGGAGATGCGGTCGTCTCGTTCGGGATGGGAGACGCCGGCTCGGCCCGGCTCCGGGTCCGCGTCGTCGATGTCGTCCCAGCTCGCGTCGGCGAGTTCGTCGAACGGCACGACGAGCAGGAGGACATCCGCGCGATCGAGGCGGGAGACGAACTGAGTCGTGTGCCCCCGTCGGGCCAGCCACCAGTTCGGAACCGCCAGCCTGACCCCTCCCCGGACGTAATGAATCGCCTGCCCGAGGCGACTCCCGCGTCGCTTCGCCCGCGCCTCCAGTGCCTCCACGTATTTCAGATCCCGTGGCGGGCGGTGTGTATCGACGTGAACGACCCGCTGTCGCTTGAGCAGGCCGTCCTCGCGGAACTTGAACTCCGCCGCCTCGCAGTCGCGGGGGAGGTCGTCCCGCCGTTCGGCGTCCGCGGCCTCGTCGAGATAGTCCATGCCAGCGGGGGCACAGTCGGCCGTAACGTCGCCACCCTCGTAGTCCGGCGAGGACTTGACGAGTCCGAAGAGTCCGCCCACGAGGGCCGCCATCGCCGTATCCGACGGGGAGACGACACGGATCGTCCTGTTCGTCCGGTACTGCGTGAACACGGCGAGCACGACCACCACGACGAGGCTGCCGATGAGGTCGACGAACAGTCCGCCGGTCTCGACCCCGAGTCCGGCGTCGACCGTCGCGCCGACCTGGGTGACCAGTTCACCGGTCCCGTGGGTCCAGAGCGCGGGCGTCGTGTATGACAGGTGGGCCTCGAGAAAGCCGACGACCACGACGAAAGACGGAACCAGATACAGGCCCAGGGACGCGTCGGGATACCGGCGGAGGTCCACCGCCACGCCGCCCACGCGCGTCTCGCTCACCTTCCGGAGGGTCCCTGTAACGAGCCCGACGGCCGCTCCGAGGAGGAGCGCCCACCAGTACGTCAGCCACCCGACATCGCCGGTGAACCACACGCCCTGCCACCAGAGCAACCCGAGAAAGACCGGAAACGCAGCGGGGAGAAGCACCGCCTGGGCCTGCTTGTAGCCGTCGAGCACGAACAGACCCAGCCAGGCGAGAAGGACGCCCGTCGGGAACACCACGGCGAGGTCGATGTTGCCCCCGAGCACTCCCTCAACGACGAAGTACACTAAGTTGTAGGCGAGCGCATCGCGCGCCCACGCGCCGTTCAGCATCCCCGCGAGGACCACCAGCCCACCGGCAAGCCCGACCGCGGAGCCGATCACCACGGCCCAGTCACGTGACTCGACCATCCGCTCAGGCGTCCGGGTCGAACGTGCTCTCGAAGTCCTGGATATCGGCGTGCTCGTCCGCAATGAACTCGAGTCGCTTCTCGTGGGTCATGTCGACGAACGCCGTACGCTCGTCCGGGTCTTCGAGGTCGATGAGCGACTGTCGGCGGACGTACGCACCCTTGTCTTCGTCGTCGAGCATACTCCGGTCGTTCCCGTCCAGTCCGTGGGCGTGGCGAGCCATGGTGGTTTCCAGACCCTCCTCGCTCAGGGCGTGGTAGTTGGAGTGGTACCCCGAACGGGCCGCGGGCCGCAGGTTGTCGAGGAAGATACCGCCGACGAACGTCACGAGCGACATCTCCCACGGGTGGCCGTACGGACACGTGTTGAGAAGATATCCGTCTTCGCCGTCGTCGGCCGAGATGGTTGCCCGGAGGTTCTGCTGGACCTCCGCTTCCCCGTAGGTCTGTGCGGTCTTGTCAGTTCCGAACGCCTGCCCCATGAACACCGGCTGGATCATGTGATGGTACCGCGTGTCCGTGTCGGATCCGTCTTTCTGAACCCCGGGGTCGACTTCCGGGCTCCCATCGACCAGTGGAAGCCGACCGTCGAGGTTCGCGACCTGGTCTGCAAAGTCGACGAACTTGCTGCCGATGACTCCCTCGTGGTCATCGTGTAGTTTAGCGTCGACGAGGGAGTCCGAGCCGAGCAGTCGCGGCGAGTCGTCGGGTTCCACCGTGTCGATGTACTGTCGCTGCTCGTCCGGACTCTCGAAGTCGAGGTCGGGCTTGTCCGGTGTCTCCGTGCGAGCGAACGATCCGCCCTCGTCCTCGATGATGGACTTCAGCTCGGCGTACTTGGCGAGCGTGGCGTCGACGCGGTCGGTCTCGTCATCCAGATCGCTGATCAGGCGCTTGACCGGCGCGACGATCGACGCGTAGAAGCCCTCGTGAACACAGCCACCGGACCCCGACCCGAGGTCGGTCGCGGACTCCTCCGCCGCCGTCAGCTCGTCGAGTAGGTCGTCCGGGTCCGGGTTCTCGCGGTCCCTGACGAGTGTCTGCAGTTCCGACCGGAGCGTGTCCACGTACCCGTCGGTATCCCCCGGCCACTGGAGTGTCTGTGGCACCCCGTCTATCCACACCAGCTGACCGTCCCAGCCGTCGAACTCGCCGGTCCACTCGTCCCCGGCTTCGTCGAGGAAGCTGTCGCGGTCGACCGGTGGGTCGCGCAGTCGCTTTTCGAACTCCGACACCATATCGTCGATACACTCCTGGGTCGCCTCGTCGAGGTCGTCGGTTCGGGTCTTGAAGTCGTGTTGGTACGCACAGTAGAACGGTTCGCCGTACTCGTCCTCGAAGTCGAACAGGTCATCGTCGACCTGGCCGATGAACCCGTCGAACCTGGCTTCGGCGTCCGACTCGTCGCCGCCAAAAAGGGCGTTGCTTATGCTCTGGAGTATCCCTCCGTCGCCTTCCTGAGCTTCGATCTTGGTCAGTTTGGCTTGCCGGATGGCATCGATCGAGCGCGTGATCGAGTTGGTGTCGATGTCGTCCTGGTCGGCCTCCCTGAGTTTCTCGTTCAGCGTGCCGAACGAGTCGAACTCGAACACGTCGGATACGTCGGATCCGAGCTGTCGTGACCGGGTTGCCCCGTCGATCGTGCCGACCGCATCATGTATTGCCTCGTCGAGGTCACTCAGGAGGGTCGTCAGTTCGTCCTCGCCCTCGATGTCGATCAACTGCTCGAGGTCGGCCCGCACAGCGTTTTTCCACGCCTCCTTCTGTTCGTCGAGCGTCTGCCGCTCGAGTTTCTGCTTGATCTTCCCAGCTGTGGAGACGTCTTCCGTCAGGCCGTCTTTGATACCGGCGAGTCGGCCCTCCTCGTCGATGATTCCCTGCGGAACCGTCGTCTGGTCGTCGTTCAGTGCCGACTCGATTCCCTGCCGGAGGTCGTCGTCGCCGACGAGAGAGACCGTGCGGAGCAGATTGGCCCGCCGCCTGATCGCCCGCAACTCCGTTTGGACGTATGCTTCGAGCTTCTGGTGGGACTCGTCTTGGGGGGCCACTTCTCCAGGCGAGTCGCGGTTCTCGGTGGCCCGGGGGGCCTCGGTCACGACCGCTTCGTCTTGCTTGGTAGGAGAGTTCTTGCCCCGTTCGGCCTGTTCGATGCGGTCGTCGAGGATGTCCGTCCACTCCGCTGCCGGTTCGTATTCGAGCGTATCGAAGATCTGCTCGTCGAGAAGGTCGAGCAAATCGTCGAAGCGCCGACGGAGCGTCCCTGCCTGCTGGTCGGTGAGGCTGAACGCATCCGCCTCGACGGACTGTCCCCCCTTCGCTCGGTCGAGAGCCCCGGCCGACTCCTCGCCCTCGAACTCCGCCGCGATGTAGTCCTCGAGGGCCTCGTACAGGTCGTGTTCCGCTTCGAGCGCATCGATTCTGTCGTCGATGAAGCTGTCGACCTGTGCTTTGGTCTCGCGGGCGTCGCCGGTGCTGTACTGCAGGGTCCGCGGAACCGCGACGGTGAAGGGCGCGTACGGCGGGACATCGTCCGCACCCGTCCCGGGCTTGAAGTATCGTTCGTTGTTCGAATCGAAGTTCTTGTGCGCCATGATGGCGTTCACCACCCCACGGTCGAACTCCTCCTGCTCGCGCTCGTCTTTGAAGTTCTCCAGACCGCCGAAGGGGAGCAACACGACGTTCTTGAACGGCAGGTTCTCCACGCGAGAGCGGTACTCGAGTTCCGAAAGAGCGGCATGCGCATTCGCGAGTCGCACGGTGGTTTCCCCGGTGTCGGGGATGACTCCGAAGAGGTAGACGTTCTCCACGTTGTCCTCGATCTCCTCGGCGATGTCGAAGAACATGCCCGAACCGGTGCCGCCGCCAAGACCGACGACCATGTACACGTCAGAGACGGAGGGGTTGAGAACCGCGTTGAGCGGGTTCTGACCGGGCGAACTGTTGCTCGCGTAGAACAGCGCCTTGCTGAGGGCTCGACGGCGGAGCACTCCCTCCGTGTAGTCGTCGACCAGCATATCCTCGCTGTTCGTGAGCCACCAGGTCCGAAATCCGGAGAGCTTCGCGAGGTTCGGACTCTGCGTGAGCGGGGAACTGTCGGTGCTCCGGAAATCCTGGCTCAGGCCGTCCAGTTGATGAATATACTCGAGTGGTTCGTCGTCGACCGTCGTGCTGTTCCGGCCGAGATCGTCGGTGGCGAGGCTCCGAATCCGCTGGTTGATGTTCCCGACTCGCTTCTCGTCCGGACGGCGTTCCTCCTCGTCGGTGTCGATAACGTACGCGTCGATGTCGTCCCGTCGGTCGGGACTCATCGCCTTCTCGTGGATCCACCTGGATTTTTTCGAGTCTGGATCCATGAACTCGTAGACCACCTGCTTTCCCGCATTCCCGATCCCCACGACCATATCGGGGAACCTGACGTCGTGCACCCCGTCGCTCTGAGACATGATACACCCACGCTGTTCCTGTGTAATGAATTTTGTGTGGTAGGTGTCAAGATTTCCCGAAACTGGGGCACGCGTGGTCGAGCGGCGGCGGGAAAAACCCAGACACACACCCGGAACGTGCACCGTTCGAGCGTGCCCGTCGAGACAAGCAGAGGATTTATGCCATTACTGATACGTGTACCCGTCAGGGGAAACGGACATGGGATGGCAAGAGTTCAAGCGGCGGTTCCAGCGGACGTTTCGGCGGATGCGACGGTCCGAGCGGACGCAGATGCTCGTCTACACCGTCCTTCTCGTGGTCACGTCGCCGCTCGTCTTCGAGATGCTCGTGCTGGGCTGGGAGCGGCGGCCGTGGGGACTGTCGCGTCACTTCATGCTGGGGTTCATCAACGTGACGGGGGTTCCGGCGGAGTTCCCGTATGTCGCCGGCGTCAGCATCTACATCGGCATCACCTTCACCATGCTGTTCGACGAATACAAGCGGTACCAGGGGGTGTTCCTCTGGCTGGGTCTCCTGATCGGCGGGTGGCTCACCCTGTCGACGCAGACGGAACTCCTCGGGACGCTCCGCGAGAGCGTCAACCCGGCGGGGCTGTTGGTGATCGCCGGGTTCGTCCTGATCGGAATGTTTCTCGCCGGCGTCACGCGCGACGACATACGGGAACTGTCCGACCGACTGGCGGGCGAGAGCGACGAGCGCATCAAGGTCGAGCGAAATCTGGGTCCCATCACGCTCAGACCGCCGGTGATCGTCCTCGTCGTGACGGCCGCCGTCTTCGCCGTGGGCGCGTTCGAGGCGGTGCTCGACTACCAGCCCGCACTCGTCGTGACGGGGACGGGTGTGACCCGGCGGTCGGGGGGCTTCGTGCTGGAGGCCGTCGTCTTCCCCCAGACGGTCATAACCGGTCTCGTGGGGAGCGGGTTCTTCCTGTACGGCCTGTCGAGGTTCACGACGTACGAAAAGGACATGAATATTATCCAGATCGGACCGGCCAGAAGCGGAAAGAGTGCCTCGTTCGTCGGCCTGGCGATGATGCTACAGGACAGGCGAAACGCGGACTACAGGGACAACGAGGGCGTGGACGAGATCAACGACCCGATCGAAAACGGCCGATTCCCACCAGCCACCGGAAACGACGAAATCCGACTGGTCAAGGCCGATTACGAGACTGGACGGTGGTTCCCCGAGCAACGGTCCCTGCAGACCGTCGATTACGGCGGCATGCTTCTCGGGGACATCCTCGGTCCGGTCAGAGGTGACGCGAATTTTACCGGGCGGGCGAACAGCTGGGCCGAAGCGACGAACTGGATCGAAAGGGTCTCGGAGGTGTCCCAGTCGACCGACGATATCAAAGACGGGCTCGCGGAGGTGGGGGTCTCGGTCGGCGACGACTCGGACGGCGACGGCTCGGACCAGTACGAGACGGTCTCGGACGTGTTCGCCGAGGCAGTCTGGG
>Ga0207714_1002770_pt1 | contig 10342 bp, 6 predicted proteins | sample PonA232FremontCA_2_FD_187270 | JGI IMG/M metagenome (GOLD analysis project Ga0207714, IMG submission 187270) | Marine sediment microbial community from Fremont, CA, USA - Pond A23 Sediment 2 (SPAdes) | ecosystem: Environmental > Aquatic > Marine > Unclassified | place: USA: Fremont, California... | reverse complement strand
CGAACTCGGTAAGAGTGGCCGGGCCGGGCCGGCAATGGCCGCGTCCGTCATAACCGGCTCCGTCGCCGCGATGTCGCGCGCCATGTACCGGTCGGTCGCATAGAAAGGCACGGCCGTCCGGATGCGGGCGTGTGCGGTCTCCAGCGCCGGCGTGCTCGTCAGCGGCCGGCGGAAATCGATTCCCTGCGCTGCCGCCATCAGCTCGATCGCCACCACCCGGCGAAGGTTCGCGGCCAGATCGCCGCAGCGCCGCGCGGCATGGGTCGCCATCGACACGTGGTCCTCTTGGTTCGCCGAGGTGGGGATGCTGTCCACGCTCGCCGGATGGGCGAGGCTCTTCATTTCGCTGACCAGTGCCGCCGCGGTGACCTGGGCCATCATGAACCCCGAGTTCACACCGGGCTCGGCCACCAGGAACGGCGGCAGCCCGCTGAATTGGGAATCGATCAGGAGCGCGATGCGCCGCTCGGCGATATTGGCGATTTCCGTGGCGGCCACGGCGAGCCGGTCCGCGGCCTGCGCCACCGGCTCCGCGTGGAAATTCCCGCCCGAGACGACCTCGCCCGTCTCCGGAAAGATCAGCGGATTGTCGGTAACGGCATTGGCCTCCGCCGCCAGCGTTGCCGCCACCGCGGACATCGCGTCCAGGCACGCCCCCATCACCTGCGGCTGACAGCGCAGGCAATACGGATCCTGGATCTTGCCGCAATTGGCGTGTGCGGCGACGATCCCGCTGTCGCGCAGCAGCTCGGCGTAGACCGCCGCCACACGACGCTGCCCCGCCTGACCGCGCAGGGCCTGGATGCGCGTGTCGAAGGGCCGCGCGCTGGCCATCGCCGCGTCGACGGACATGGCGCCGGCGGTAACGGCGGCGCCGAAGGCGTCCTCCACGCGGAACAGCGCGTCCAGGGCGAGCGCGGTGGACACCTGGGTGCCGTTGAGCAGCGCCAAGCCCTCCTTCGCCGCCAGCGTCATGGGCGCAAGCCCGGCCGCCGCAAGCCCGTCCGCCCCGGAAACGCGCGCGCCGTCGCGCTGCGCCGCGCCCTCGCCCAGCAGGACGAGACTCATGTGCGCCAACGGCGCCAGGTCGCCGGACGCACCCACTGAACCCTGGGCCGGGATCTCGGGCAGAACGTCGTGCGCGAGCAGGCGCGTCAGCGCGTCCACGAGTTCCCAGCGCACCCCCGAGTGCCCCTGTGCCAGGGCATTGATTTTCAACACCAAAACGAGGCGCACCACGGGCAGCGGCAGCGGCGGCCCCATTCCGGCGGCGTGCGAACGCACCAAGTTGTGCTGAAGGGTCGCGAGCTGATCTGCGGGAATACGCGTCTGCGCCAGCTTGCCGAAACCGGTGTTGACGCCGTAGATGCCCGCATCGCCCGCGCAGATACCAGTCACCACCGCGCGCGCGGCCTCGACCGCCGGGCGCGCGCCGGGATCCGGGACGACGCGTGCCCCCTGCCAGATCCGCCGCAGCTGCGGCAGACTCAGGTTGCCGGGATGGAGCGGGATCGGCTCGGTCATGACGCCCACGCCTTCGTCCTGCACTCTCACCTCATCCTGGGTGTGTGCCGTGTCGCGTCTCCGGCGTAGCCCGTCGCGCCGCCCGGGGCGCGGGTGCCGTCGCGACAATCCAGCCCACACCTTGGGCATGGTAGGTCCGGTTTGGCGCAAAGGCCAACGCGCTCTCGTCCGCCGGCCGCACGCCCGTCCTTGGCCAAAAGGCCGTGCGACGGCCGGGCCGCACGCGCCCCGCCGGCATGCATGCTTTGCCGGGAGGCCGGGACGGGCGACCGGCACATCCTGCCCAAACGGGTCCCGATCCCACGCACACGGCGGGGCCGCAGCCCGTCCGAACATTGGCATGCGGATTGCTTCGATCCTGGCCGACCGGTCCGGGAACCGGCGGAGATGGAGGAATTCGGCAGATGGCAGTATCGGGTGCCGGTTACACGGCCTTCCTGACGAACCCACAGGGCACGTCGACGCCCGCCCGGACGCAGCAGGCACCGGGCATGGACTTCGCCAGCTTCATGGCGGAGAACCTGCGGGGCGCGCGCCAGCAGACCCAGGCCTTCGAGGCACAGCGCAACCAGGACGCCTGGCTGCAGCAGGCGCGCATGGCCGAGGCGCGGCGCGAGGCGCTGGCGCAGGACCGCGCCCAGCAGAAGGCCACGGAAGAGGCTGCGCGCAACGACCGGGCGCGCGAGCAACAGGCACGCGAAGCGGCCGCCGCGGAGAAGTCGGCTCAGCAAGCGGCCGAGGAGAAGGCGGCGCAGGACGCGGCGAGCGAGAACGCGGCGGCGGACAGCGGCGGCGCTGCGCAACGGTCCCGCGACACCGCCACCGACGATTCGGCGGCCGCGGAATCGGCGTCCGATGCGGCGACGTCACAAGCCGGGGCCAGCGGCGGCGCACGCGGGGACACCGCCGCGACCGAAGGCGACGATACGGAGAACGACGACGCGGCCGAACGCGCGGCGACCTATGCCGCGCTGCAGCTCGCCCTGGCCCGCATCGACGCCGCGCAGACCCAAGCCGCCGGCACCAACAACACCAGCGGCGGCCGGAAGGGCACCACCAATGCCGCCGGCCCCGTGGACACCACCCTCGCCACAGCACGCGCCGGCAACACCGGCGGGCAAGCGGAAACCACCAGTGCCAGCGCGACGCGCAGCCTGGCGGTGCAACTCGCCCAGCTTCTCGCCGGCGCCGGCAAGGCCAGCGGCACAGGGCAGAACGCGGCGGCCACCGGCGGCGAGCAGGCCGGCGCCCAGGCGTCCGGCAAGAGCGGCGACGCCGACGCGCGCGCGGCCCTGGAACGGGCGCAGCAACAGCGCCAGGTCCTGGACGCACTGCGGCGCCAGGGCATCCGCATCCAGAGCGCGACCAACGGACAAACCGGCACGGCGCGCGGCGGTAGCGCGCTTTCCGGCGCCACCGCCTTCGCCGCGCTCATCGCCGCCCAGGCCGGCGACGGCGGCGGCAGCCAGACCGCTCAGGCCAAGGGCGCCGACGGGTCGCAGCAGAGCGGCGCCCGCCTCACCGGCCTGTTCAGCAGCGCCGGAAGCGACGGCAACAGCACCACCTCTCAGAACCAGGGCAACACAACGAGCCGCGGCGAGAATTCGCTCTTCGGCCGCCTGCTCGGCGGCGGCACGGGGACCACCCCGACCCGCGCGGACGCCGGCGGCCAGACCGGCACCAGCACGACACCGGGCAACGGCGCGGACGGCGGTGCACAGGCGCAGCTCCGCGTCGCCACCGGTGGCGAGGACATCCGCCTGCAGCGGGCCGAGTTCGCGCAGGGCCGAACGGCCAACGGCGGCCAGAACCGCGGCGGCCAGGCGAGCGCCCAGGGACAGACCGCCGGACAAACCCAGGCCGCGTCGAGCGCCAAGGGCGGCACCGCCAGCCAGGTCGTCGACCCGTTGCTCAACGGCGGCCAAAACAACGGGCCGAGCGGCACGCAGGTGAGCGGCACCGGCGGTGCCAACGGCGGCAGCACCGGCCCCACCGGCATGGACACCGGCTCGGCGAACGCCCGCGCGGCACAGAGCGCCCAGGGAAGCGCACGCCAGGCGCCGTCCCAGCCCGTCCAGCAGCAAGTGGCGGTCCACGTCAGCCGCGCCGCAGCCCAGGGGCAGTCGCGTATGAACGTGCAGCTCCACCCGGCTGAACTCGGGCGCGTGGAGGTCCGCCTGGACATCGGTGACGACGGTCGTGTCCGCGCCAGCCTGACCGTGGACAAGCCGGAAACCCTGGACATGCTGCAGCGCGACGTCCGGAGCCTGGAAAAGGCGCTCAACGACGCGGGCCTCCGGGCAAATCAGGAGGACCTCGCGTTCAACCTGCGCGACCAGGGCGGCCAACAGGGCAACGGCGCGTTTGACGGCGCCCTGAACGGCGACGGGACCGGCGAAGCAAACGAAGACGACGCAGCCGAGACGGCCGACGATCCGGACATCGTCGACGACACCACCGTGAACATCAGCATCTGACGGCGGGCGGCCGAACGCGGAGGACACCCCATGGAGTCCAACAACATCGTCAACCCCAACATCGCCCGGCAGAACGTCCAGGGCGGGACGAGCACCGACGGCAACAGTCCCACAACGCCGGGCAGCAAGAAAGACGGGTCGAACATCGGCCTGAACGGTAGCAAGTCGCTCGCCGAAGACTTCGACTCGTTTCTTAATCTGCTGACGTCCCAGCTCAAGAATCAGGATCCGCTGGATCCGATGAAGTCGCAGGAGTTCACGAACCAGCTCGTCAAGTTCTCGGAGGTCGAGCAGACAATAAAAACCAACGACAAGCTGGACGAGCTTCTTGCTCTCCAGGGCGACAGCAAGACGAACGCCGCGCTGTCCATGATCGGCAAGAACGTCGAGGCCGAAGCCAACCAGTTCCGCCTGACCGGCGACGCGGCGAAGATTTCCTACGAGCTGGAAAACGACGCCCAGAACGCGACCATCCAGATCGCGAACAGTGACGGCAACGTGGTCAAGAGCCTCAATGTCAGCCCGCAGGCCGGCGAGCACACGGTCACCTGGAACGGCGAAAGCAACGACGGCCAGGACATGGACGACGGCGTCTACACCATGCAGCTCCTCGCGGTCGATTCGCAGAACCAGACCGTGAAGGGCAGCACCTTCGCCCACAACGCGGTGACCGGCTTCGAGGAGCGCGACGGCACGGTCCAGCTCGACCTGGGCGGCTTCGAGGTGCCCATGGACAAGGTCAAGGCCGTGCGGGCGGACGACGACGCCTGATGGTCAGCAACGCGAACACGCGAACCGCGCGGCAACCCGACGCGCAATACCTGAAAGGAGCGCAGCGATGAGCATCTTCGGTGCCCTCAACTCCAGTGTCACCGGCCTGAAGGCGCAGTCGGACGCGCTGGGTGTGATCTCCGATAACATCTCGAACGTGAACACGACGGGCTACAAGGCGAACAAGGCGAGCTTTTCCAACCTGGTCACGGCCGCCGCGACCCAGACCAGCTACAACCCCGGCGGCGTCCAGCTCCGCCCCGGTCAGGAAGTGCAGCAGCAGGGCATCCTGAATTCCACGGACGTCACGACCGACCTCGCCATCGAGGGCAACGGGATGTTTGCGGTCAAGGATGCCGCCGGCGAGGTCGAGGCCAACGAACTCAAGTATACCCGCACGGGCAACTTCCGCGTTGACGAGAACGGCGACCTGAAGAACGCCAACGGCTTCCTGCTCCAGGGCTGGCGCCTGAACCAGGACGACAACGGCAACCTGACGCCGCCGTCCGACATGACCAATCCGGGCAGCCTGGAGACCGTGAACGTCAAGGGCTTCTCCGGGATCGCCCGCGCGACCGAGAACGTCAATGTGGGCGCCAACCTGCCCCCCAATCTGCCCGTGGACGAGAGCCGCTCCACCACGGTGCGCATCTTCGATTCCGAGGGCACGGCGCACAACCTGAAGTTAGAGTTCACGCGCAACGACGGCGCGGGGAATGAGCTTGGCGCCAATCAATATCGGGTCGATATTCATGCGCCGACGCGCTCGGAAGATAATACGAATCCGCAAGGCGCACTGTTCGATCTCGGTGCGACGGCGACCGGTGTGGTCGATATCACCGACGGGAACAACAAATCGGGATTCCAGGAAAAAATCGCGGACACCTTCACCGGTGAGGACCCCACCGCCGCCGGGGGCGGAACACGCACGGTGACCAAGAGCATCGACGGCGTGAACTTCGCCGTACCCAACGCAGTCGACAACAACGGCAACAATTCGCTGGAGCGCGACGAACTCCTGGGCAATACCGCCGCCGACAACCAGATCACCCTCGATCCCGGCGGCGCGGGTGTGAACATCACCGACCTCAGCACCAAGGGCCTGATCCAGGCCACGATCAGCAACGCGGGCGGTGCGGTCCCGGCGAGCGCGATTCAGAACAACGGCGATACCGTCGACGTCAACATCCTGGGCACGAACACGCGGGTGCGGCTCCAGACCCAGGACGGGAGCCGGATCGACGGTGGCACGCCCCTCGCAGCGGCGGACGTCGACAACGCCACGGTCATTCAGTTCGACGACAACGGCGACGGCAATTTCGACGCCGGCACGGACACGAAGCTCGTCGACAGCGACAACACCAGCACAAACACATTTGATAAGGCTAGTCGCCTAAGTACCGTTGTTCAATTCAACGGCGATGGCTCCATCGAAACGATCGGGAACAATGTGAACAACAACCTGGCCACGGATTTCCTGCCCGACGGCACGAGCATCGTCTCCGGCAACCAGGGTGAACTTTCGCTGAACCTCGATTTCGCGCAGCAGCAGAATTCGGTGCCGGGCGGCACGGACGCCAACGAACCGCAGGAGATCACGCTGAACCTCGGCACGCCGCGCAATCCGGACGGCAATCCGCCGGACGAAAACGAGAAGAAGCTCGACGGCCTGACCTCGTTCGAGAACCCCGAGGGCTTCCGCATCAACGAACTGGAGCAGGACGGGCTGCAGTTCGGCGAGTTCACGGGCGTGAGCGTCGACGAGGAAGGGATCGTCACGGCCGAGTTCTCCAACGGCGAGCGGCGCGAGGTTTTCCAGGTGCCGGTGGCGACCTTCAACAACCCCAACGGCCTGCAAAGCCAGAGCGGCACCGTCTTCCGCGAAACGCCCGAATCCGGCGAAGTCCTGCTCAACAAGGCCGGTATTGGCGGCGCAGGGACGTTTTCGCCCTCGACCCTGGAGGATTCCACCGTCGATCTGGCCGGCGAGTTCACCAAGATGATCGAGACCCAGCGCGCCTATTCCGCCTCGACGCGCGTGGTCACCACTTCCGACGAAATGCTCCAGACCATCACCAACGCCACGCGGTAAGCCGCGCCCTCACCCCGTCCCTCTCCCACAGGAGAGGGCGCTCGCTGGCGTCCATCTCGTGAAAAACCCTCTCCCTGAGGAGAGGGTTTGGGTGAGAGGTCGGCGCGAAAGCCCACAATCAAGGTCTCGAACGGCCGGCCGCCCATCCCGGCGGCCGGCCGCGTTAACGTTTTTGCCGGGCCTGTGTTTACCCTGTGGTTTAGCGGTTTTTTAAAGCGGCAACATTAATGTGAATGCCACAGAATGAAGGGTGGTCGGATCTACGACGGAGCGCGCTTGCAATGGCTAGCGATCGGCCGACAAAGGCACCGGTGATCGGGCCGGCGGGCGAACCCATGACCATCGACGACCTGCCGCCGCCGGACACAAAGCGCTGGGTGGTGCGCCGCAAGGCTGAGGTCGTCGCGGGGGTCCGCAATGGGCTGATCAGCCTGGAGGAGGCGTGTGAGCGCTACAGCCTTTCCGTCGAGGAATTCCTGTCCTGGCAACGCCTGATCGAAAACCACGGCATGCGCGGGTTGCGCACCACGCGCCTGCAGGAATACCGGCGCAGCGCCGACGACGACTGGGACGCCGAAGCGGCGCAGTAACGCCCGTCGCGCCAGCGTGCACACCCCCAGACGCGCGCGTCCGATCAGGGTTAAGCAACGGCTGGGCAAATTTTTCTTTGCTTAACGCCGCCTTTACCGCCTTCTCCTAACGTTTGGTGAGAAGCCCAGCCTTCGGGTAGCTCGCCGCTGGTGTAAGAGCGGATGGCGGAGGACGTGCGTGAACTCGTTTCTGCAGACGCTGAAAGGTCTGGGCGCCACGCGGTTGATCGCGATGGGCGCCGTCGCGGCCGGGATTCTGGCCTTCTTCATCTATGTCACGACCCAGTTCGCGTCCGATCAGATGGCCCTGCTCTACAGCGGCCTGAGCCAGAAGGATAAGAATCAGGTCGTCGCGGAACTGCAGAAGCAGGGCGTGCAGTATCAGATCGCCGGCAACGGCAAGCAGATCCGCGTGCCCAAGGACCGGGTGGGCCCGCTGCGCCTACAGCTTGCCGAACAGGGCATTCCGGGCGACAGCAAGGTCGGCTACGAGATTTTCGATAACACTTCGGGCCTGGGCACGACAAACTTCGTCCAGAACATCAACCGCCTGCGCGCCCTCGAGGGCGAGCTGGCCGAGACCATACGCAGCCAGAAAAACGTTGCCCAGGCGCGCGTTCACCTCGTCCTGCCGCAGCGCGAGCTGTTCAGCCGTGAGCAGCAGGAGGCGAGCGCGTCCATCTCCCTGCTCATGGACGGCAATCAGCGGCTCGACGAGCAGCAGGTGCGCGCCATCCAGCACCTCGTCGCCTCGGGCGTGCCGCAGCTTCAGCCCAGCATGGTGTCGATCGTCGACCAGCAGGGCACGCTGCTGGCGCGCGGCAGCGATTCCGACAGCCTCCTGGGCGGCACCACCACCGCGCGCGAGCGCGTGGTGAATGCGGAAGAGCGCATGAGCCGGAAACTGGAGCAGCTCATCGAGCGCTCGGTCGGGCCGGGCAACGTACGCGCCCAGGTCTCGGCGAAGATGAACTTCGACAAGGTGACCAAGAGTTCGGAGAGCTACGATCCGCAAACCCAGGTCGCGCGGTCGGAGCAGACGGTCGAGGAATCCGAGACCGAGATCGACGCCGGCGATCAGGGCCAGGTCAGCGTGGAGCAGAACCTGCCCGCCGACCAGGCGCAGCAGGAAGGCGGGGTGCAGAGCCGCACGCAGTCGGAGCGCGAAGAAGAAACCATCAACTACGAGATCTCCAAGACCGAGACCCGGCGCGTGAGCCAGGGCGGCGAGGTCGAACGGCTTTCCGTCGCCATCCTGGTGGATGGGCGCTACACCACCAATCAGAACGGCGAACGGGTCTACGAGCAGCGCTCCGAGCAGGAGATGCAACAGATCACGGCACTGGCGCGTAACGCGATCGGGTTCAGCGAACAGCGCGGCGACCAACTCGAAGTCGTCAACATGCGCTTCGCCGACCCCACGCGCGGCATGGAGCCCGAGGACAAGACCGTCTTCCTGGGCCTGAGCGAGGAGCAGCTCATGCGCGCGGCCGAGCTGATCGTGCTGGGCATCGTCGCGGTGCTGATCCTGCTGCTCGTGGTGCGCCCGCTCCTGTCGCGCCTGCTGGAGCAGCCCACGGCGGATCAGGAAGGCGCGCTCCCCGAGCAGGGCGCCGGCCAGGCCCAGCTCGCCGCGCCCGGTCCGGAAGCCCAGGTGACCGAGTTCGGCATGGAGGAAGAGGACGAGGGCGAGCAGCTCATCGACCTCAACCGCGTGGAAGGCCGTGTGCGCGCCTCCTCGGTGCGCAAGATCGGCGAGATCGTCGACCAGCACCCCGAGGAGGCCGTGTCCATCATCCGAAGCTGGCTCTACCAGCAGCAAAGCTAAGGGGGCGCCATGCTTTTCCGGCGCAAGGGCAACAAGGCCGGCCAGCCGGCGCGTCAGCGCGGCGGCTCGGCCAAGGCCGGCGGCACCAAGTCCAAGACGGCCGCGCAGGGCGCCAAGACCACCGGGCGCGGCGCGGCGGGCGTGCCGCAGAAAGGCGCCGGCCAGCAGCAAAGCCGCGCGCAGGCCGAGGCGCAGATCAAGCAGATGATGAACGACGGCTCGCTGGACAAGGTAAAGACCCTGATGAAGGCGCGGAATCCGGAAGATGTCGCCGAGGAATACCCGGACGAGACCGTAAGCGTCATCCGGAACTGGCTGAACGATCCGAACCGCTAAACCGCTCCACACGGGTCGAGAACCGGGAAAGCTACGCCCATGACGGCCGTGAAGAAATTCATGTTCGACCTCGACTTCGACGCGGAACCGGCGAGCGAGCCGGCCGAGCCTGCGTCGGAGCCGGAACCGGCGGAGCCTGAGGCGCCGCCCGAGCCGCAGCCCGTGTATACCGAGGCCGATCTCGAGGCCGCGCGCGCGGACGCGTATCAGCAGGGCTACGACGCCGGACATGCCGCCGGGCACGCGGCGGGACGCGAGGACGCGGAGACCGAGGCCGACGCGGCCGCCCGAGAGGCCCTCACCCGGGTTGCGCAAGGGATCGACCGGCTCGGCGCCGAACTCGACGCGGCCGAGGCGCGGCGCGACCGCGAGGCGCTGGAATTCGCCGTGACCATGGTGCGGCGGCTGTTTCCGGAGGTGCAGCGGCGCTACGGCCTGACCGAGGTGGAGAACCTGCTCCAGCACACGCTCACCCGCCTGCGCGCGGTGCCCCACGTGGTCGTCCGCGCGCACCCGGACACGCTGGCGCACCTGGAAAACCGGGCCGAGGCCCTCGCCGCGGAGGCGGGCTACGACGGCAAGCTGCGTTTTGTCGCGGCGGACGACATGGCGGTCAGCGATGTCGCCGTAACCTGGTCGGACGGCAGCGCGCGCCGGGATACGGCGGGCGTCTGGGCGGACATCGATGCGGCCGTGCGCAACGCGCTGGGTGACGACACGGACA
>Ga0207714_1002769_pt1 | contig 10342 bp, 12 predicted proteins | sample PonA232FremontCA_2_FD_187270 | JGI IMG/M metagenome (GOLD analysis project Ga0207714, IMG submission 187270) | Marine sediment microbial community from Fremont, CA, USA - Pond A23 Sediment 2 (SPAdes) | ecosystem: Environmental > Aquatic > Marine > Unclassified | place: USA: Fremont, California... | reverse complement strand
TCACAGAGGATTGGGGCAAGCATCCAGAAAAGTGAGTGCCGGACGAAGAAAATCGAACAGAGTCTACGCTGGATAGATTCAAAAAACCCCGCGAACATTTACGCTGAATTCAGGGAGGTGCTGAATAATTACCGCGTATCAACATATCTCACTGGCACATGGGTCACTTCCACTGGAAATCGATCCTTGTGATACATAATACTGCGCAATGCTTAGTCAAGGCCGTTCAAAGGACCTCACCCAAGGAGACACCCGGCTTTGTTGCTTGACTGGGCCCGATTTTCGCGGTAAATGGAAATTTGGTTCATCAATCGGATCGATCAAGCCTCGGTAGACATACCGCGAAGAGGAGGAACACAATGGCAACAGCCGAATTTTTCCGCACTGCGGAGAAGACCGAAAATGGAGTCCTTTTCAACGGATTCATCCTGGAGCCTGTGGTTGAAAACTGCCACGGCTGCGACCGCGTGAAAGAAATCGAGGGAGAGTGGTACTGTTCCAGCTACAGCCAGCCGGCAGCCAAGTGGCGCAACGGCAGCTGCAATTTCGCTACCCATCTCAAGTCGCAGCAGGGCAAGGGCAAGGACAAGGTCAACCCCATCAAGGCCTCCAAGAGGGCGGCGGGCAAGAAGTAGCTCGCAGCCCGGGTGTTCGCCCGCATGCTTCCGGAGCAAATCGCCAATTTTCTGGACAAGCAAACGGAAAGCGCCGTTTACCTTCAGCGCGAGCTCGTGGCGCTCCCCGCATTGGGCCCCAAGAACGGTGGCCAGGGAGAACACCATAAGGCGGAGTTTCTGAGCACCTACCTCAAGCAGCTGGGCCTGCAGGACATTCGTCAGCTTCCGGCAGAGGATTCCCGGGTGGAGTCCGGGGAGCGCCCCAACACCGCTGTGGTGCTTCCCGGACACGACACCCGCCGAACCCTTTGGATTATTTCCCATCTTGATATAGTGCCCCCAGGTGATCTCGGCAACTGGAACACGGATCCGTTCAGCCTGCACCAGGAAGGCGATCTCATCTACGGACGAGGGACCGAGGACAACCATCACGGTTTGGTCAGCTCGCTCCTTGCGCTCAAGGCCCTTTTGGAAACGAGCACAGTGCCGCAAAAGAACCTGGGCCTGCTCTTCGTATCCGACGAGGAAACCGGGAACGATTACGGCCTCGAGTTCCTTTTTCATCAGCACAGGGACCTCTTCGGCCCGGAGGATCTTTTTCTGGTGCCGGACTTCGGCACTCCGGACTCGAGCCTAGTGGATGTCTCGGAGAAAGGGCTCATGTGGCTCAAAATCACGGTTGAGGGCAAGCAGTGCCACGGCTCAACCCCGGAAAGGGGGCGCAACAGCCTCCTTGCCGCTTCTGCCGCCGTTCTCGAGCTGCGCGAGCTCTATAGCCGATTCAACCGGGAAAATCCCCTCTTCGCCCCGCCCTATTCCACCTTCGAAGCCACCAGAAAAGAGGAAAACGTCCCCAATATCAATACCATTCCGGGCAAGGACGTCTTTTACCTGGACTGCCGCGTTCTGCCGGAATACAATCTGGATGATGTCATCGGCTCGGTTCGGGACATAACGGATCGTGTCGCCTCGACCTACGACGTCGCGATCCACGTGGAAACCGTACACCGCGAATCCGCTCCTGCAACCGACGACTCACACCCCTTTGTGCAGGCTCTGTTGAATTCCATCAGAGCAGTGTACCATGTGGATCCCGCTCCCGGAGGCATCGGCGGAGGCACGGTTGCAGCGTTCCCCAGAAAAGAGGGATTTCCCGCGGCGGTATGGGGGACATTGCTGGGCAACGCCCATCAGCCCAACGAACATACCTCGATCCAAAACATGATGGGCGACGCCAAGGTCATAGCCCATCTGGCCCTGCAGGTGCCGGAGGACGGATGACAGAGGTCGGACGTCGGATGTCGGACGTCGGAGATCGGTGTGTCAGTGAGTCGGTTGGTCGGAGATCGGATGTCAGACGTCGGACCTCGGGCGTCGGATGTCGGACGTCGGAAATCAGATACCAGACCTCAGACGCCAGGACTGAAGACGTTGCCGCGATGGAGCAAAAGAGCTCCTCCGACCCATTATAATGCTTCACCCATCCACAAGACCCAAACGCTGAACGCGGAACGGGGAACGGGAAACAGAGGTCGGATGTCTGATGTCGGGCGTCGGACGTCAGATGCGAGTTGGCAGCGGCATATCGTTGTGGGCATGGAATGTTGAACCTTGAACTACACACCAAGGAGTCCTGTAGTGGAAGACAACGGTGATTCCAATTTATGGAAATCAATCCGAGATTTTTTCACTTCCCGGGATGAAAACCCGATCAAGGACGTCATCAAGGAGGCCGAGGAGGACGGTGATCTCGGACATGACGTGGGCCGGATCCTTCTCAACGTTCTTCGGCTTGAGGCGCGGCAGATCAAGGAAATCATGCAGCCCAGGCCGGATATCGTCTGTCTGGAGGAACAAACCCCTATCAATGAGGTTGCCGCAAGGATCATCGAGAGCGGCCACTCACGCCTTCCCGTGTATCGGAACCACAAGGACCAGATCATCGCCGTGGTCCACGCCAAGGATATCCTTCACGTTCTTCTCAAACCCGACGATACAGAAACAGCGCTCACCGAGCTGATGCGTCCGCCGCTGCTAGTTCCGGAGACTAAGAGCATCAAGAGCATGCTCCTGGAGTTCCAGAGCAAGAAGATGCATCTCGCCATCGCCCTGGACGAGTACGGGGGAACATCCGGACTGATCACTCTCGAGGATGTCCTGGAAGAGATCGTGGGCGAGATCGAGGACGAGTACGATCCCCCAAAACCCAGCGAGATCACTGTCCTGGAGGACGAATGCTGTCTCGTCTCCGGCAGGACCCTGCTGGAGGATCTCAAACAGGAGCTCGATATCGAGCTCTCCTCGGACTTTGTGGAGACACTGGGAGGATTTCTCATTGAGATGACCGGGCGGATTCCCTCCACCGGAGAAACCTTCGACATCAACGGATATTCCTTTCAGATCAAGGAGGCGGATTCGAAACAGATCCAATCCGTTCTGATCTTTCCAGTTGCTCGATGTTCCAAGGATGAGGATTCTGAGGACGAATAGGGACGCCCGGAAGGCACATAGAGCCTTCCGGCGTCTTTTTCCGAGCCTCGAACCGCACAGCAGCCACCTTTTTATCGCTCGCCGGCTGGATTACCGGATACTCGTTTTGCTCGAGGAAGAATTCCTGCTCAGAAGCCGATAATCGGGAAAAACGGGATTCCGAAGAGAGCTCGATCAGCAGCTCGTGAAATGCCCCAGATATATTTCGCACCAGGGCTTCCCCAACGCCTACTCCCTGAGTCAATCGCTCGCTCGATCACCTCTGTCTTCTGCGAGTTGCCATGAAATATCTCCTCTGCATCCTCGGAGCTTGGTTGGGCTTCGCCAACCCGGTGTATCAGATCCCTGTGCTGGTTCTGGTGTTTCCAGCGGCCCTGGCCTCCTTGGGCCTGGAGGCAAAAGGCCGCAAGGATGCCTTCTTTCGAGGCTGGCTCGCCGGAATGCTCGCCTCTTCCGCCTCTCTCTACTGGATAGCTATCCCGGTGCACAACTTTGGACCGCTGCCCTGGGTCCTCGCGGCAACCTGCCCCCTGCTTGTGGGCGTCTATTGCGGGCTCTACACAGGGACTTTCACCCTGGGGGTGCACTGGGCCGGATACAGGCTCTCCTGGATCTTCCTTGCCCCGTTCGCCGGAATTATATGGATCCCCCTGGAATATCTCCGAGCCCATCTTCTTACCGGATTTCCCTGGCTCACCCTGTCCCAGGCCTTCAGCCCCTGGCCCATGGCCATTCAGAGCACCGCCTATATCGGAGCCTTCGGCCTCTCGGGCGTACTGGTCGCAATCTCGGTTTGGCTGCTGCATATCAAGAGCACCAGGATCGCTTGCATCCCCGCCCTATTAGTTGCCGGGGGGCTCCTGGGGATCGGCTTGGGCTCACTCCAAACGCCATTACCGGAAACTGGGAGCTCCGGGGCCCGGATCGCGGTGGTTCAGGGCAATATCGACCAGACCCTCAAATGGGACCGGAAATACCAGGAGCAGACCGTGGAGAAGTATATACGGCTGAGCCGGAAAGTCTTGCGCAAGGAGGATGTGGATCTCCTTATCTGGCCGGAAACCGCTGTCCCCTTCCACATGCAGGACGAATCGAAGCTGCGCCGGCGAATCTCCGCCTTCTGCCGGAAACACGAAACAGCTCTGCTCACCGGGGCACCCGGATACAAGCGAACCGGGAACACAACAACCCTTTACAACCGGGCCTATCTCCTTGACGAGCAGGGCCGTATCAGCGCCTCCTACGCCAAGACCCACTTGGTCCCCTTCGGGGAATACGTCCCGCTCGGCTCCTGGATTCCCTATGTGGACAAGCTGGTACCTGGAATGGGAGACTTCTCTCCGGGCAAGCATGTCGGACCCCTTCACCAGGGCGATCTTGCCCTGGGCACTCTCATATGTTATGAGATCATCTTTCCCCACGTGGTCCAGGAACGTGTCGCTCAAGGGGCCAACCTCCTGGTCAATATCAGCAACGACGCCTGGTTCGGCAGGAGCTCCGGCCCGCATCAGCACTGGAATCAGGCGGTTTTGCGGACCGTGGAACAGGGCCGTCCTCTCCTACGCTCCACGAATACCGGCATTTCGGGCTTTATCGATGCCAAGGGCAGGCCCGCCAAACGCAGCTCCCTGTACGAGGCCTCGACCCGTGTCCACACAATAGGACCGCTCGCGCAAAGGACCTTTTTCAGCGCGAACTACGGGGTGTTGCGATGGATTTACTGCGGCCTGGCCCTGGCGGCGATCCTGGCCAGTCTGCTCAGTAAAGAAAAAATACGCTACAAGATCAAGAAAGTATGAGCCAAAAACTGCCACAACTGTCCGACCTGAAACGCAAGGCCCAGGAGACTCTGGACCAGTATCATCTGCTCTGGAGGCGTCTTTGACCTCGAGGCATCGAGGAACAGACTCAAGGAGATCGAGGATACGCTGAGCCAACCCAGGGCCTGGGACAATCCCGAGGAGCTGACCCCCTGTTTGCAGGAGAAGGGTCGCCTGGACGAATGGCTCCGGGAGCTGGACGCGCTTCAAGAAAGCAAGAGCAGTCTGGAGGCCTGGCTCGAGCTGGCTGAAGAGGAAAACTCCGAAGAGGCCCTGGAGGCGGTCGAGGAAGAGCTCCGCACTCTCCAAAGGCGCCTCAACACCGTTCGGCTCAAGACGCTTCTCTCCCAGGAACAGGACAAGAACAACGCCTTTCTGGAGGTCCATCCCGGTGCCGGAGGCACCGACGCCCAGGACTGGGCGGAAATGCTCTTGCGTATGTATACCCGGTGGGCCGAGGACTCGGGATACCACGTTCGGGTCATGGACTATCTCCCCGGAGACGAGGCCGGAATCAAGAGCGCCACCCTCAATATCGAGGGAAACTACGCCTACGGCCTGCTCAAGGGGGAAAGCGGGATTCACAGGCTCATCCGCATTTCGCCCTTCGACACTTCCGGAAGACGGCATACTGCCTTTGCCTCCGTGGACGTCTACCCCGAGGTCAATCAGGAAATCCAGATCGAGATCAACGACGAGGACCTGCGCATTGACGTCTTCGGTTCGAGCGGCCCCGGTGGACAGTCCGTAAACACCACGAGCTCCGCCATTCGCATCACCCATCTGCCCACCGGCATCGTGGTCCAGTGCCAGAACGAAAAATCCCAGATCCGCAACCGGGAAGGCGCCCTCAAGATCCTGCGATCCAGGCTCTACGAGTTAGAGCTGGAGAAAATCGAGGAAGAGAAGCAGCAGAAATACAACGAGAAAAGCGCCATCTCCTGGGGCAGCCAGATACGGACCTATACCCTGCAGCCGCATCGTCTGATCAAGGATCACCGGAACAATACCGAAAGCACAAATGTGGATCGCGTGCTGGACGGTGAGCTGGACGTATTCCTGCACAACCACCTCCTGCATCAGCACAGCAGGAAAACACACTGATCTCCCGGCCCCGCGAAAAAGGAACAGTCCGTTGCCGCAGAAAAATAGACAGGATTTTCAGAGACCTTACCTTGACCTCGCGGCCAAATTTGGGAAAAATAGAATTATATCGTGAGAGTATTCAGCCGACTCGGCACGATCAAGCTCATGGGCTTGATCCGGGCGGCGATCGGTGGTGCCCGGGATTGCTGAGCACAAAGCGGCTTGTCGGCACGGACTCCCTTTTTCAAGCGTTGAAACCCAAGAGGGCGAACCATGAACAAGAGCCAACTTATTCGCACCTTGGCTGAAAGGCGGTCCATCTCTCTGGATGAGGCCTCCACAATCGTGAACACCTTCTTCGAAGGGATCAAGGACACCCTTCTCCAGGACCAGCGCGTGGAGATACGCGGCTTCGGCAGCTTCAAAATGAAGCACTACGAAGGTTATCAAGGGCGCAATCCCAGCACCGGCGAAATCGTCAAGGTCCAGCCCAAACGCCTTCCCTTTTTCAGGGTGGGGAAGGATCTCAAGGAATACTTGAACGAATGATGCGACACCTCTGGCTTCCACTCCTGTTCCTCGTCCTGCTCGCTCCCTTTCCCCCGGATCAAGCTGCGGGCTCCTCGGAGAAGGAGCCGGTGGTGACCATCCTCTACACCGCGAACACCTTCGGCAAGAAAGAGCCCTGCCCTGTTTGAGGCGGAAACATCCTGGGCGGTCTGGCCCGGCGGGCAACTGTTTTCTCCAGGCAAAGCAAGAGCGGAAAATACATCCTGAAGCTGGCCGGGTACTTCGAAATGACCCGTCCGGGACAGCCCTCCGCCTCCAGGGAGGAATTCGAAACGCTTCGCCGAACTTTTCAGGCCCTGGACTACGATTTCGGAGTACAATCAGCCCAGGTGACCCGTAAGATGCGGGAAAAGGGTGTTGCACCGCCCAAGGGATGGATGAGCCTGGACCACAAGCCGCACTCCAAGGTGTTCCAGGTCGGGGAGTCTCGAATAGGCATTCTGGTGTTCCCTCCCCGGCCGCAAAATCCGGGAGATTACTCCCGCATCTCCGAGCTTGCCCGGACAATGGGCTCCGATGTCTCCCTCCTCATCGGCATGAGCCCGTGGGGCGCAAACCAGGAGCAAAAATTCCTCCGGAAGAGGCCCGAGGCGGTGGATATCCTTCTGGGGGGCGGTTCCGGGCCGCCCTTCAAGGCAAAGTATCCGGGCTCCGGCGAAACGCTCTGGATCAGGCCCTACACCGAGGGGAAGGCCGTTCACAGCGTCAGCATCCCCTCTCTGAGCACGCCAGAACTCGGCTCCGCAGACCCCAACAACGACCTGGATATCCGGCTCCTCATGCTGAAGGATGATATCCCCCAAAAACCCAACATCAAAGAGATCATTCGCTAATGCACCAACGACTGCACTTCACCCCCTCAGTTTACTGCGTCAAGATGCAGGGGAGCGGCAACGACTTCGTCCTGCTCTTCGATGAGGACGTCAACCTCCCCCGCTCCGCCATGTCCGAGTGGGCACGCGCGATCTGCAAACGCGCCTTCGGCGTCGGGGCAGACGGGCTCATCATCCTGGAGTCGGCCCCGGATGATCCGCAAGTGGACTACAGGTGGCACTTCTTCAACGCCGACGGCTCGCGGGCCGAAATGTGCGGCAACGGCTCGCGCTGCGCAGCGCGTCTGGCCTTTGAGTCCGGATTCGCTCCGGCCTCCCATGTTCTGGGGACCGACGCGGGACCGGTCCGGGCGGAGGTCCAGGCAGACAGCGCAGAGGTGGCCGTACAGCTCACCCGGCCCCATGAGCTGGAGCTGAATATCCGGCTTCAGGATTCCGGTTGGGACCGCGACGTCCACTCTGTGAACACAGGGGTCCCTCACGCCGTGCTCTTTTCCGACGAGGCGGATCACGAGGATCTGGGCCAAATGGGACCCTGGCTCCGCTACCACCTGCGTTTCGCGCCGCAGGGCTGCAACGTGAATATGGTCCAGCCCACGGAGGAAGGCCTCTATCTGCGCACCTACGAACGCGGCGTGGAGGACGAGACCTACGCCTGCGGGACCGGAGCGGTCGCCGCGGCCTATATCGCGCGGGAGTTGGGGTATATCGGGGATAACGTCGATATCATCACCTCCGGAGGGGAGAGGCTCTCCGTCTCCCTGCGGGGCGAAGACGCCTTTCTGCAGGCAGCAGCGACATTTGTTTATCAGGCGGAGCTGAATTGCTCCGCCCTGGGGCTCTAACCTCGGTCCCCACAGGCCCACTCGCCACAAAGGCGAGAGAGCCCGGACAGACGTTATCATCCGAATTCCGCAACACCCTCGTTGAACCCTTCCACGGGCTTTCGCGGAATTCAAGCAGCAAGCCCTTTTCGCCAACACCCTCAATCGACTTGGAAAAAGTCTCGATCGAGGTCCACCAATCAGCTCAACAGGGAATGGAAGGAGGCAAACATGGAACTCAAGGGAGCTATCACCGCCCTTGTGACCCCTTTTCAAGGGGACAAGCTGGACGAGGAGCGCTTTCGCGAGCACATCGAGTGGCAGATCAAACAGGGAGTGGACGGACTGCTTCCCTGCGGCACCACCGGCGAATCCGCGACGTTGTCCCACCAGGAGCACAAGGACGTCATCCGGATATGCATCGATCAGACCAAGGGGCGGGTTCCCGTTCTGGCAGGCGCTGGCTCCAACAGCACCCGCGAGGCAGTTGAGCTCACCGCCTACGCCAAGGAAGCCGGCGCGGACGCGGCCCTGCTCATTACCCCCTACTACAATAAGCCCACCCAGGCAGGCCTTTTTGCCCACTACAGGGCAATCGCCCGTGAAGTGTCCCTGCCCCAGGTGGTCTATAACGTTCCGGGCCGCACCGGTATCAATCTGCTTCCCGAGACACTTGCCCGCATGCAGCGGGACATTCCCGAAGTCATCGGGGTCAAGGAGGCGAGCGGAAACATCAATCAGATTTCCCGTATCATCGAAGCCTGCGGCAGGGATTTCAACGTTCTGGCCGGAGAGGACTTCATCACCCTCCCCCTGCTCAGTCAGGGCGGAAAGGGCGTGATCTCCGTGGTGAGCAACGTGGCCCCCAAACTCATGGCCGATCTGTGCCGGGCCTTCCACTCCCGGGAGGTGGACCGGGCCATCGACATCCACTATCAGCTCACCCCCCTGTATCGGGGCATGTTCCTGGAGACCAATCCCATCCCGGTCAAAACGGCCCTGGCCCACATGGGCCGCATGGAGCTGGAGCTCAGGCTGCCGCTGGTCCCCCTGAACGAGGAGAACGACACCGAGCTCAGGCGGATTATGCAGGAGTGCGGACTGAGCTGATCTCCTGCCGGGAGCCGGTGGAAGGCCTCCGAACCGGCAGGGCCTTCCATGATTTCCAGGCCCAGGCGAAAAAAGGCATGTAACTATTCCCCTCTTCACTGATCATTGTAAGCCGACGTGGTCGGCTTACGGTTCCGCAATGTGCTGAATAGTTACAACCTTCATTCCCGGGTCGACCCGGGCACAACCAAGCATACAATGCGAGGCAATTGCGGGTGGACGCTGAAGCGCGGGGGGCATCCCGGGTTTCACCTGACGGGATACTGAACACCGTATCCACATTCCCGCACAATATTCTTGGAGGCAAGGTTTTCATGGTGCGCATTCTGTCCGGAGCAGCCGTAACTATGGTTCCAAAATTCAGTTGGATCAATAGATTTCAACATGTTACAAGGCGAAACATGCTATACCCTGCCACTTTTTACCTGATTGCTTTCAGAAAAAATTTATTGATCTGCGTTTGAAGTAAGTGCTTTTGTATACCGAAATATTTGAAAATAATTGTCAAGCCTTCTTTAGAGGAGTCATAAGCCTGGGCTTGTGTATAGGCCACAAATCTGTCAGAGTATTGCTTATAATTGCCAATTCAAAAGTTGGATGCAATACTCGGACAGGAGGCCGAAATGTCCTCGGAAAACCAAACAAATCAAAAGCTTTTGGCTTTGTTTGAGAATCAACCTTGCTGGCAATTAGAAACACTTGCAGAGCACCTCAATTACTCCATCAGGTCCATCCAACGATTTTTGAGCCAGGTTGGATACCACAGGAGCTTCACCCACAATGGGAAATGGTATACTCTTCATCGTATTCCTATGTTCAACCACGAAGGCCTGTGGTTCTCGGACGATATCGGCTTTTCCAAGGCAGGGAATTTAAACAACACCATCATCAAGCTCATCAAACGCAGCCCTGCGGGAATGACTGCGGAGGTTTTGGGCCAAAAGCTCCACACTCGTTGTCACACCCTGCTTGTACAGCTCTGCCGGCGCGGA
>Ga0207714_1002768_pt1 | contig 10344 bp, 13 predicted proteins | sample PonA232FremontCA_2_FD_187270 | JGI IMG/M metagenome (GOLD analysis project Ga0207714, IMG submission 187270) | Marine sediment microbial community from Fremont, CA, USA - Pond A23 Sediment 2 (SPAdes) | ecosystem: Environmental > Aquatic > Marine > Unclassified | place: USA: Fremont, California... | reverse complement strand
CGTCACCTGGGCTTTGATCGAGTATAGAACACGCCCATTGTAGCCACACAGCGCACAACGGCTATCATCCCGGGTCAGTCATCAATCCACGGGTTCCACGTCGCGCGGCGCGCCGTCGCGCAGGTCACTGTCCAGCTCTCGAGAGGTGATCAGGAGTTCCGTTGCCTGCTTGTCGGCCTGACCGACGGTATAGCGCGTGGTAACGTGATACATCGGCCAGTCCTCATACAGGTCGCGTATCCACTCGTGGTCGTTGTAGCTGAGGAGCCACTGGCCATCGCAGTCGCGCAAGCATCCTGCCAGCCGCACGTGGTCCACGCGTCCGAATCCTTCCCGGTAGCAGTCCTCACTGCCGCAGTACGGCGGATCACAGTAAAAACACGTGCGGTCGCTGTCGTAGCGGCCGAACACCTCGGCGAAGTCCAAGTTTTCAATGAACACGCGCTGCAGCCGCTCATGCACCTGCGCGATCAGCTTGTGGAACCGCTCCGGGTTAAACCGGCTGGGACGCTTCCGGGAATACCCAAAGGTCGGGTTGCCGCTGATCCGCGAGCCGAAGCTGTTTTTCAGCACGTAGTAAAACCGGGCCGCGCGCTGAATGTCGGTCAGCCCCTGCTGCTGCTGCTTGAACAGCTCAAAAATACGGCGGCTCGGCAGCAGGTATTCAAGCTGACGCAGCAGCTCATCGTGATGCTCTTTGGTGCACAGGTACAAGTTGATCAGATCCGAATCCGCGTCGTTCAGCACCTCTGCCTTTGCCGGTTCTTTGCGGAACAGGACCCAGCCCGCGCCCGCGAAAGGCTCCGCATAGCATGTGTGCTCCGGCAGCAGATGACAGATCGTTCCGCTCAGCTGGCACTTGCCTCCGACCCACGCTATAAAGCTCCTCACGTCTGTGCGCTTTCCACACCCGCTGTTTGTCGCCTATGATGTTGTCCGCGGCCGGTCTCCCGTGCCGGCGCTGCCTTTTCCAGCGTCGGGGGCGGGACAGTCACCCGCTGCCCGCCTGGAGGCCGGCTACCATTACGTCTTCGGCGCGGCGGTAAGCGTCGTTCAGTGCCGCGCGCACTGTTTCGATGCGGTCCGGCTCTATATTGCTGCCCAGCGTATCGAGAAGGCGCTGGAACGGCTGCTGCATGCGGTGCATCGCCCAACGCACGGGACTATCGTCGGGTATAAGGGGGCGGCCGCCGCCGAAGTTGTCATTGCCGTGCGCCCAGCACTCGCCGTCGGCGCATGCGCTCACGTGGCTGCCGCCGTGGCCCCAGCGGTAGCAGTAGCTGACCAGGTCCGGCTCAAACCGCTCGAACGTGCCCGCGTCCTTGAACTGCCCCATCAGGTGTTTCGCCTGGCCGGAGTCCTCGCGGCTGTAGCCGCCCAGTTCGATGGCGGCGCGGCGGTCAAAAGCTATCTGGCCCTCGAAGACGTTATGACAGGGACCATTCACAGTAAAATCGCCGCGCGGCCCGCGCAGCCACCATGCGCCCTTCGGCTTCACACAGTCCGTGCCCTCGCCCTGCAGCGCCTCCACGCACTGCCGCAGGTGCCAGGGCAGATACCAGTCGTCGTCATCCCAGTGGGCCACCACCGGACTACGCGCGGCGGTCAAAAGCGCCTGGCGCTTGTGGCCGAGCGTCGGGTATCGGGCGCCAGTGGCGCCAGACATCGTTGGGGGGACGCCTTTGCTCCTTGCTCCGCAGCCGCCTCGCAAAAGCTTTTGCGCCGTCTCCCGCGACCCGCGGGCGTTCCACACCTCAACCGTCGCGCCGGGCACCTGCACGGTGGTTTCGCCGCCATATAGATACAGCGGCTCCGGGGCATCGTTCAGGATAAGCAGCCGTCGCGGCCTGTAGCTCTGCAGCAGAAAGCAGGCCACGGCGTCCCGCAGCAGCTCAAAGCGGCCATAGGTGGGGCACAATGCCGTTATGCAGGGACGGGTCATGGCGTGTGTTCCCATACGCGTTCGTGGACCACGTAGCCGGCTACCTTGGCGACCAGCAGCAGCGCGGTCATTGCGCCCGCCTCGGGCAGGCTGCCGGTCACAGCGTAACCCACCAGCAGCGTGGTGCCGCTGCCCAGGGTGCGGTAGGTCAGGGCCTTGGCGATTGTGCGCCTCACAGCTCGGCCTTCTTGACGGCGGCGCGCAGAAAGCCCAGGCCCAGCGCGCTCAGGCTGGCCCACACGTAACCCGGCACCTCTATGCCCTGCGAGTTGAGCCCACCCACCACGAGGATCGCGGCGGCGGTCACATACGTTTTCCTGCCGTCCAGCAGTTCCTTCAGCTTTTTCGGCATGTCGGGCATTGCTGCACTCCTCCACAAAAACAGCGCACCAGCAAGCAGTGCGGTGCCAGGGCACCGCACTCCGAAACCGGCGAAACAGCGTGCCAGCGAACACCGCAAACCTCATCTTTCCCCGTAGGCGCGCGGATCTTCGTCCACCTCTACGTCGGAAGTGCGCACACACAGACACGGTCTGCCGGGTGAATCCCACACGAAGGACCACCGCGGGCCCGCCGCTATGAGGTGTCCGTGCCGTCGGTCGTATGTCCGCGGGTCACGGAAAATCACCTCCCGGCCGGGCTCGCATTCCGTAACGTCAGGCATCATCCGTTCCCTCGTCGCTGTGGATGGTGGTGGGGTTGTCGTCCAGCCCGTCCTCCTCGGCCAGGTCCTCCAGCCGGTCGGTTGCGCTGTCCGAGCGCGACATGGCGGCGTCCAGTTCCTCGTCCGTCACGTCCCGTCCCTCCTTCATGGCCCGGTGGGCCACGGCGGTCAGGCGGGACGCTATTGCCAGCGCGAGCGCGACGTTCTGCGGGTTCATGGCTACCTCCCTGTATTCGACCAGTCTCAGGGCGCAGAACTGCGCGGCGGCCTCACCCGGACCCGCCGCCAGAATCCGCGCCACTTTTTTCAGCATCCTCGCCCTGATGTTGCGCCTCCATCCACACGGTGTTCAGTATGCTCGCCGCCCGCATCAGTTTTTCGCGGGCGTTTTTCGTCGGCCCGCCCTCCTCCAGCCGTGTGCGCCACTCCTCCAGCGCGGCGTCGCCCCGGCGGACCCAGCGCATGGCCTGCTTTTTCTGCGCCCGGTCCAGCTTCCCCGCCTCCCAGGCGTCGGCCACGGACTGCTTGGCCGCCGCGTAGCTGTCGGCGGCGGTGCGCAGTCGGCCGCGTTCCGTTTCCAGGGCGGTGCAGCCGTACGTGGCCAGCAGCCCGAACGCGACCAGCATAACCGCCACACTGTAACCCACCATGACGGCCTTCATCGTCTCCCGGATCGGTCTGATCGGTTTCATTTCAGTCTCCCGCATGGTTAACGGAAACAAAAAGCGTAGCGGCAAGCCGCCGCACTCCAAAACCTGCGCAACAGCGCACCTGCATCAGTCACCCCCGGCCTGCAGCTTTTCAAAGTCTTTTTTGCTGACGACGACCACCGGCTCCCCGGGGCGGAAGTCGGCGTCGGTCAGCGCGCGCTTGATGCTCTCGCGGTTGCTGTCGCGCAAACTGACCAGCGCGGGGTTCCGGGAGCTCTGGACTATGCGGCCTTCGACCTTTTTCATGGTCACTCCTCGTAACCGAATGCGCGGCTCATGGCGTGCAGCTCGCGGCCCCAGCGCACGCCCTCTATCTCGCCCCAGGTCCAGTAGTCGTATCCGCGGTCGTCCTGCCGGCTGCCGGCGTCCGTGCTGACCTCGTCCAGGGCGCGCTTCTGCTCGTCCGGGCCGACGTCGTATCCGGCCGCGTCCAGGATGCAGGGCAGCACCCGCGGCATGTTCTCCACCCGGTAGGTCCAGCTCGCGTGCAGCCCCGCGTAGATATACCACCAGTAGGTGTAGGCCACTCCCGCGCGCACGCGGCACTCACGAGTCCCCTTCGGCGGCCAGGGGAAATCGACGTCCAACCGCGCCTCGAGGGCGCGCTTTGCATACACCCAGCTCTTCTGGCTAGCGGTCATGCCGATGGACGTGGCCACCTTGCGGGGGTTCCTGGTCTGCCGCAGCACCAGGTCGAACTCGTCGGTGCCCGGCGGGTCGCCGAAAAACCGCCACTGCCACCGACCGCAGGTCAGGTCATTTTCGACGGCCACGGGGTCCAGCCAGGTGGCGTGCATCCATGACACCGCCCCGTCCCCGCGTATGCGCTCGTGTCCCACGTCCAGCCCGCAGGCGCGCAGCAGGCGGGCGGTATAGTGCGTGGCGCCCAGCCCGCAGCCGGTGATTAGTATTTTGTCAGGCATGGTCACGATCCCACGGGGGCGTCCATCCTATGTCCTTCCGGTCCACCGGCTCGCCGTCCTCCCACATCATCTCGAACCGGCCCGGCATCCTGTCCTGTATAACCCGCGGCAGCGGCGGCGTGCTGGCGTCATCGCGGTGCCTCAGCAGCCCCTTCCGCCACAGCCCGTAGAGCCGCTCCATCGCCAGGTCGTGCAACTTCCAGTCCGGCATACGCGCCGCGCGGTCCGCGGGCCGCTCTTTCTGTTCGCCGGTAAACCACGTCCGGTCCTGCAGCCGCGCCGCCAGGCGATGGTCGGGCCGCACGCAGTTCAGGTGCCAGAACAGCCGCAGAGCGCTCGGCTTTGCCGCCGGCTGATGGTTGTGCCGCAGGAATCCATTCCGTGTCTGGCTCCACTCGAAGTCGCGGAAAGCGTCGTGATCCACGTAGCAGTGCGACCGATCGGTGTGGTGCGCCCGGCCGACATGGAAGAAATCGCCCACCATCTGGCAGTGGCGAAACACCACCAACCCCCGCGCCGGGTCCTCCACGATGTCGCGCAGCTCGTCGGCGCGGTCCTCGATGAGCACAAAGTCCGAGTCGATGAATATCAGGTGCCGCGCGTCGGTCAGGGCCTGCAGCCGCCGGCGGCCCTCGGCGTAGTTCAAGGTTTTCTCACGCGAGTGCACCTCTACCAGCGGCGATTCTTGCTGCCACCACGCCGCGACCCGGAACGTATCGTCCGTGCTGCCGTTTTCCAGCACGATGATCCGCGCATCGACCGCCCCCGCCAGCGACTCCAGGCAGAGGTCCAGGCAGTAGTCGTCATTGTGCGCCGGTATCAGTATTGCCGTATCTTCCGCGTCCATTGTCACCCCCGGATTGGCTTGAGAACCGCCGTGCGGTTTTCTTCCCGCACGGTTTCATACAATTCGCGCCCCAGGTCGTAGTTTTTCCGGTCGCTGTCATGCAGCACGGCCAGTCCATCGTCGGTCAGCACGCGGCGCGCGGCCAGCAGGCACTCGCTGCGGCGGCGGCCGTCGATAAACACCAGGTCGAACGGTCCGGCGCCCTCCAGGAACGGCCAGACCGCGTAGTCACACTTGCCGTAGTCGGTCAGCGGCTCGTGGCGCACGCTTGCATATGGGCGCTGCTTGCGGGCCTTTTCCGCAAATCTTTCCTGGTGCTCGGTTGTGACGATGTCGGCGTCCGGGCAATAGGTGTGCATCACGTAAGTGCTGTATCCCGGCCCCCATTCCAGTATCCTGTCCGGCTCCCGCTCGCGCAGCACGTCGGTCAGCACATACATATACGAACGCCCGCCACTCCACCCGCCAGGCGGCGCCGTCACGGTCAGCGGACCTACCTCGGAAGCGGGATCGCTGGATGGTTGTGCGCTGACCGTCGCCTCTGGCGATCTCTTTTTCAGCGCCGCCTCAACGTTCTTTTTCTCCTTTTTCTTCTGTTCGTCCTCCAGCTGCGCCCGGTCGGCCCGCTCATTACGCACTATTCTACCGCCTTCGGCCAGGACGCGTGTGGCAATATTGACGCACTCCTCCTGCAGCGGGCCGTTTATCAACACCAGGTCAAACGGGCCCCAATCGCGCTTTAACGGCCGTTCAACGTAGTCGTCATCGAGGCGGGCCTTCACGATGTCGACGCCGTTCGCGCGGCAGACGTCCCACCAGTTGTTCGCCCGCGGGCCGGGCGCAGCGATGCAGGTGATGTCGGACTCCGGGGCGAAATCCAGCACCGAAAAAAGCGCCTCTCCCGGCCGCCACATGAGCACGCGGGCATCGGCAAGCGTGCTGCACGCCTCGTTCACTTCGTCCAGCCATTCGTGATCGGGGTGCCTCCCGGTAACCGGCGCGTTCTTGCCGACCAGGTCGGTAAAGACGCGCCCGCATTCGTAGCGGTCGGCCAGGCCCGCGTATTCGGCGCGGTAGTTGTCGGCCTCGTCGCCCAGCCGCTTGCGGCAGTGGGGCGCGAAACGCGCCTCCCACATATCCGGCGGGAACAGCCGGGACGTGCAGCGCGTGACGTTCTTCCACACCTCCCTGCCCGCGCCCTCCACGGGGTTGCTGCCGCGGTAGATGTGGCGCGTAAAGATGTCGCGGGTGGCGTAGATCGGTATGTCCAGCAGGAACGCCTTCACGCTCAGGGCCTGCTCGCTGAAGCCCCACTTCCCGGCGGTGTCTTCCCAGACACATGCGGTGTCGGGCGTCGTGTGACCATCCATATACTGGCTCGGTTCCGGCCCCAGCCTCGGGCGGCCCCCGTCGCGGCCTGAGTCTGCACTACCAGCGGTGGCTTCCGCCAGAATCTCTGCCGTGTTGCGCGACATGAAGTAGCCCGCGCCCATCATGCACGCCACTCGTTTCCACTGCCTTTCCCATTTACGGGGCATCTGCCACTTCGGCTGCAGCCCGTCACGCCGGTTCCAGAACAGGTCCGCGCCGCTGGCATAGAAGCCCCGCTCCGTCCACACATCGCGGCTGGCGGAGCTGATGATGCAGCGGTCGGTCCACGCATTATTCGCCAGGACCATCAGGCTGCTCCACCCTTCCGGGATGTTCAGCTCGTGGCCGGACTTTTCCGCATATTCCATCAGCTCGTCGTGGAGCGGGAAGCGCATGTGGGCGTCATGAAAGGACAGCACGTCTCCGGACGCCGCTTCGACCCCCTGGTTGCGGGCCCGGCCCACGCCCACGTTCGGTTCGTTGCGGATGTGCTCCACCGCCACGGGCTCCCCGGTTTCCGCGCTTTCCACGGCATCCAGCACAGGCTCCCCGCCGTCATCGACCACGACAAACTCCAGCCTGTCCTCCGGGTAGGCCGCGGCAGCGCTCTCGAGGGTGGCCTTCACCTCGTCCGGTTCCTCGTCGTAGATAGTAAATATCATGGACAGCGCGGGCAGGCCCCCCAGGCCCAACGGGTCGGTCGTATCGCTGTCCGCCCCGGCCATCCTCCTGTATCTTTCCAGCGCGCTCTCGTAGCTCATTCTGTCCCCTCCTTTTCGTAGGATTCCGGTGGTCCCTTCGCCCACTCGATGCGCTTCCAGCCGCCGCGCGGCCCCCGCTCGTAGATCCGCAGCTTATTTTTGCCCCAGCCGTGCTTCAGGCCGATGTGCCGCAGGGCGTCGCAGATCGCCGCGGCTTTTTCGTCGCCGCACTCCAGCAGCAGGGCGTCCTCGTCCGGGCGGTCCTCCACCGGCTGCACCACCGTGCCATCCTCGACCTGTGGCTTCACTACGGCAAAGACGGCGATCGCGGTGGGGCGCGGCAGATCTTCCAGCACGGTGCGGTAATCGTAGAGGTTTATGGCGTAGCTCATGTCGTGGTGGTTGTTCCCTGGTCCAGAAGCTCGGCTTCTATCTCCGCGGCCACCGACGGGTCCATGCCGTTCTTCTGCACCTGGTCGGCCAAAACGTCGCGCACCGCGTCCGCCGGCTCGCCCTCCAGCCGCCGCAGGACCTGCGGCTTTCGCAGCAGCCGCTGGTTCTCCGCCCACCAGTCATCTCCCCGGCCGTCGGTCTGCCAGTGACTGAGCCGCGCTGACTCGTCGATGCTCAGATAGTCCCCGTCCGGCAGGTCCTGCTGCAGGCCCATGCCCGTCTCGAAGGTGCACGGCTCCGAGGCCCAGTCTATGCCGTCCTGCTCGGCCTGCCGCCGGAAATTGCGGCTGACGCGCGGAATGGTGCGGCACTTGATGCACTCGCCGTAGGCCGACCGGCTCTCCCGGCGCGGGCATACAATCATCTTTTCCTCGCGCTGCAGCTGCGGCGCGTATTCCTGCCTCGTGCGGTGCACGTCGGCCCACCTCTTTTTGCCCATCAGGTTATACATGCGGTCGGCGGCGGGCCACAGCGGGTGGCTTACGTCTTCCGGTTTGCTGCGGTGCAGCGTCTGTTCCACGGGCGGGTTGCTGAAGTCGCCCTCGCCCAAAAATTCCCGCACCCGCTCAAGCTCACCGGGTGGGTCCTCCAGCAGCGCGCCGAAGTCCATCATCAGCACGGGTATGTCCGCGCCGTAGTCGCTCAGCCACTGCGCCGCCGACTCGGTGACCTTGACGAACATGCGCGGGGTGTGCACCGTGAAAACCTCGGCCACGCGCGGCAGCGGCCCCCGCTGCAGGTCCTCCTGGCTTTTTGCCACCTCGCGCGGGTCCCGTAGCATGTAGATAATCCGGTCGATGTAGGCGGGATTGCTCCGCGCAAGCCCCTGCGACACTATCTTGCATACGGTGTCCGCGCCCATGTTCTGCTCTATGCCGGGATGCCACTGCACGCCCTGCACGGAATACTGGCACTCCCAGAACCCCTTCGGGTTCATGTCCTTTGCCTTCTGCAGGCGCTCGCTGTCGCCCATCTGCTGCTGCACATATTCCAGCGTCCGCCGCTGGTGCTCGTGAGCCGCCCGCGCCAGTGCCCGTTCACGCCTCGCCTGCGGCGGGAACTTTGCGCCCATTACCCTATCTTTGCCCAGCGCCCGGCGCAGACACTGCATCATCAGGCTCGTGCCGCTGCGCGGACAGCCGCTTACCACTATCATGCTTATCTCCCCTCTTAAGAAGCTATTACATGCCCCATGAATTATCCGAACCGTCCGGCCCCCGTTCCCACTTGACCGTCACGCCTGACGTGTCTGTGAACTGCCCGAACACGCCGTCACTGATAGGCACGCCGGGATCCAGAGGCCCGTAGCTATATGTGCTCAAATTCCATGTGCTTGCCGTGGGCGTACCATACTGGTCTTCCGAGGCATTAAGCCATGCCTTATCGTCGTTTAGGCCGTTCTGGTGCGCCTCAAGCGTCTCGCTGTAATAGTAGGTGCCGTTCGGCCCGGCTTCGTAGGCGTATAGGTGTATGAAGTTATCCGTATCCTGTTCGCCCTGCCAGTGCTCCGTCCATTTGCCGCCCCCCGAGTAGGTGGTGTAGCTGTCCGGGCAAACGTAGTGCGTCTCGCCGTTGCTGAAGGTGTGGCCGAGGTATGTCCTGGTATCTTCGCTGTCCGTCCAGCTCAGCGTGACTTTCACGGACGGCTCGCTGCAGGGCGGCGTTGTTGTCGTGGTTCCACCCGTTGTAGTAGTTGTCCCGCTCGTCGTTGTCGTCGTGCTTTCGGTTGTCGTCGTGGTTCCGGCAGTCGTGGTGGTCGTCGATTCGGTGGTGGTCGTGGTCGATTCCGTGGTGGTGGTAGTCCCGGCCGTAGTGGTAGTCGTGCTTTCGGTTGTCGTCGTGGTTCCGGCGGTGGTCGTCGTGGTCCCGGCCGTAGTGGTAGTCGTGCTTTCGGTCGTGGTCGTGGTCCCGGCGGTGGTCGTGGTGGTTCCGGCAGTCGTGGTGGTCGTCGATTCGGTGGTCGTGGTGGCCCCGGACGTGGTGGTCGTCGTGCTTTCGGTCGTGGTCGTGGTGCCCTCGGTAGTGGTGGTGGCGCTGTCCGTGGTCGTAGTGGTCGATTCCGTCGTGGTGGTCGTGCTGTCGGTGGTGGTAGTCGTGCTTTCGGTCGTGGTTGTGGTGCTGTCGGTGGTTGTCGTGGTGCCCTCGGTGGTCGTGGTGGTGCTGCCGTCGCTGTATTCACCGCCCGGGCTGCTGTAGCTGTTCCGGCTGAGGCATCCGCGCAGATAGCGCTGGTTCGCCCGCCTGGCGCGGCCCATGTTGTTCCGCAGCCGCCGCCGGATCTCCGAATATCCTTCCAGCATAAAGAACGTGTTGGCCACCCGTATCTCCGTCGTGTCCCGCTCCAGGTCGTATGTCACCTCCACCGCGTTTATCCGCAGGTTATCCCAGTCCGTGGGAGACGCGGAGCCGCCGGAGGTGGTGGTCGTGGGGCCCAGGTTCAGCACGTTGTAGCGGGCGTCCAGCCCGTAGCTGTCGGGGTCCGCGCCGTCCACCCGCAGCCGCCCCTGGCGCCGCACGTCCTTCCGCTGCTCCAGCATCCGCTCGGCCAGCGTCCGCATCCGGTCCTCTTCCTCGCTGCTGCCCTGCTGCGGGTAGCTGTCCGGGTGGCCGAAGGACGGGTCGTAAATCGTCAGCACACGCTCGTAGCCGTAGGAGTCGTATGCGTCCCCGCCAGGGCCCGCTAACACGGTAAACGGCACGGCGGCCCAGTACCACAGCCACAGGTATTCGTCG
>Ga0207714_1002767_pt1 | contig 10346 bp, 9 predicted proteins | sample PonA232FremontCA_2_FD_187270 | JGI IMG/M metagenome (GOLD analysis project Ga0207714, IMG submission 187270) | Marine sediment microbial community from Fremont, CA, USA - Pond A23 Sediment 2 (SPAdes) | ecosystem: Environmental > Aquatic > Marine > Unclassified | place: USA: Fremont, California... | reverse complement strand
TGATCGGCATCGCGCCGGGATCCGTGGTCTACGCCAGCGTGGGCAACGGCGTGGGCGAACTGATCGCGGTGGGCGAGAAGCCGAACCTGGGCATCATTTTCGAGCCGAGCATCCTGGGGCCGATCATCGGGCTGGGCGTGCTGTCCATGCTGCCCGTGGCCTACAAGAAGTATCGCGCGTGGCGCGCGGCCCGGGGCTGATCCGCCGCGCTGTCCGAAAACCGAGCAAAGGCACGTCATGACACGCGAGCTTACGCCGGACCTGTGCATTATCGGCGGCGGTTCGGCCGGTCTGGCGATCGCCGCGGGCGCGCAGCAGATGGGCGCCGACTGCGTCCTCATCGAGCGCGACCGCATGGGCGGCGACTGTCTGAACTACGGCTGCGTCCCCTCCAAGGCGCTGCTGGCCGCCGGGCGGTCGGCTCAACTGAATGAGCTGGCGCGCAAATACGGCGTCCACTACGAGGCGCCGCGGGTGGATTTCCAGGGTGTGCACGATCACGTCCACGGCGTGATCGCGGGCATCGCACCCCACGATTCCGTGGAGCGCTTCGAGGGGCTCGGCGTCACGGTGCTGAACGAGCACGCCCGCTTCACGGATGCGCGTACGGTGGAAGCCGGCGAGGCCCGCGTGCGCGCCCGGCGCTTCGTCATTGCCACCGGCTCCGGCCCCATGGTTCCGCCCATACCGGGGCTGGAGCAGGTGCCCTACCTGACCAACGAGACGGTGTTCGAGCTGACCGAGCGCCCCGGCCACCTGATCGTCGTCGGCGGCGGCCCCATCGGCTCGGAGATGAGTCAGGCCTTCGCCAACCTGGGCGCGCGCGTGAGCCTCGTGGACATGGCGCGTGTGCTCCCCAACGACGACTCCGGGGCGGCCGAGGTCGTGCGCACTCAGCTCCAGGCCGACGGCGTGGAGATTCACGAGCAGGTCAAGGTCGCCGGCGTGGCGAAGGCCGCCGACGGCGGTGTCGAGGTCACGCTGGAAGGCGAGGCGGGCCAGCGCACCGTCGCCGGGAGCCACATCCTGGTCGCGGCCGGGCGGCGCACGAACCTGGACGGCCTCGACCTGGACGCGGCCGGAATCGAGCACGCCAAGGGCCAGCTGACGGTCGACGACCGTCTGCGCACCACGAACACGCGCGTCTTCGCCGCGGGGGACGCCGCCGGCAGCTATCAGTTTACCCACGCCGCCGCCTACCACGCCGGCGTCATCATCAAGAACGCGCTCTTCCGGCTGCCCGCGAAGGCCGACCACAGCGCCCTGCCGTGGGTGACCTACACCCATCCCGAGCTGGCGCACGTGGGCCTCAACGAGGCCAAGGCGCGCGAGCGCCACGGCGACACCATCCGGGTGTTGCAGGCGCCGTTCGCGGACAACGACCGCGCCCGCACCGAGCGCCGCACCGACGGCTTCGTGAAGGCGGTCACGACGGAAAAGGGCAAGGTGCTCGGCTGCACGATCGTCGGGGAGTCGGCCGGGGAATTGATCTATCCCTGGGTGCTGGCGGTGCAGCAGAAGCAGAAGGTGGGACCGATCGCGCAGATGATCGCGCCGTACCCCACGCTGGGCGAGGCGTCCAAGAGCGCCGCAGGGCAATTCTACACGCCCAAGCTGTTCTCGGCGCGAACGCGCAAATTGGTGCGCTTCTTGGCAAAGCTCGGCTGACGCGCTATTGCGGCATTCGGTACGTGCCGCCCGCGTGGAAGGTGCGCCCGGCCCGCCACTGAAGGGGTCGAAGGGTCGAGATGTCGTCTGGCCGCCTGCCCAGTGCGCTCAAGAGCTTGTCCGCGCGGCTGCTCGTCCTGACGGTCTTTTTCGTCATGCTGGCGGAAGTGCTCACCTACGTGCCCTCGATCGCGCGCTTCCGCATGACGGAATTGAAGGACCGGCTGCAAGCCGCCCATCTGGCCGTTATCTCGGCGTCGGACAGCCAGGGGCTGTCGGCCTCGGCGGAGTCCGCGATGCTGCGGGACGCACGGGTTTACGCCGTCAAGCTCCAACGGCCGGATGGAACGGAATTGGAACTGGGCATCCGCGGTCGCGCCGACCCAGCGGAGACCTACGATCTGCGCAAAACCGGCCTCCCGGACATGGTGGGCAACGCTTTCGGCACCCTCTTCGGCAGCGGAGACCGGCTTCTGCGCGTGATCGGGCCGGCGCCCGGCGAGGCCGACGGTGTGCTCACGATCGATCTCGACGAGAGCCCCTTGCGCCACGCGATGATCGATTACAGCGAACGCATCCTGGCGCTCTCCCTGGTCATCTCCATCTTCACGGCCACGCTCGTCTACGTCGCGCTGACGCTGCTCATGGTGCGGCCCATGCGCCGGCTGACCGACAGCATGACGCACTTCCGCGAGGATCCGGAGAACCCCGGCAGCGTCATCCGCGCGTCCGGCCGCGACGATGAAATCGGCACGGCCGAGACGGAACTCGCCTCGATGCAGGAGCGCCTGACCCACGCGCTGAACCAGAAGGAGCGTATGGCCGCGCTCGGCGTGGCGGTCACGAAGATCAACCACGACCTCAAGAACATCCTGGCGACGGCGCGGCTCGTCTCGGACCGGATGAGCGACAGCGAGGATCCCGAGGTCGCCCGCATGGCGCCGCGGCTGGTCAAGACGATCGACCGCGCGGTCAACCTGTGTGTCCAGACGCTCACCTACGCCCGGGAAGGACCGGCGGAGCTCGACCTTGCGGACGTCGATCTGCGGGCGCTGGTCACGGACGTCGCGAACGGCCTGCCCGTCGCGTCGGCCGATCAGGTGACCGTGGAGAGCGAGTTGCCGGAGGGGGTTACCGTGCTGGCCGACCGCGAGCAGCTCTACCGCGTTTTCGCCAACATCGCCCAGAACGCGATCGAGGCGGGGGCCACGCGCCTGCGCGTCCACGGCGGGCGCTCGGATGGACGCCTCCTGGTGCGCATTTCGGACAACGGGCCGGGGCTGCCGCCCGCCGTGCGGGAAAGCGTCTTTCAACCATTCGAAACGGCGGGCAAGAGCGGCAGCAGCGGCCTCGGCCTGGCCATCGCCCGGGATCTCGTGCACGACCATGGCGGCGAGATCAGCCTGGAACGCACGAGCGGCGAGGGCACGGTGTTCCGCATCGAGTTGCCCGCCGGTCAGCACCGCGCGGCCGGCGGGCAGACGGTCCGTCGAGCCGCGGCGCGCTAAAATCCCGGTGACCGTGTGATGGGCGCGCGGGGCCTTGGAATGTAAACTCCCGCCGGGAATCGGCACCCCGAAGGACAGCGGACCAATCGCCAGCATGGATCTGTGGACGCGCTACATCCTGATCGGCGTCGCCGTCGCGATCGTCGCGGTCATCGGCCTTGCCATCGCCGCCGGGGCCGACAGCGGGCGCGGGTACGGTTTCGGCCTGCTCATCTTCGGGCTCGCGGCCGTGGCGGAATTCCGCGTCATCAACGCCTACTTCGACGCGCGCGACGGCCGCCGCGCGGTCATCCTGCCGCGCCCGGCCGAGCTGACGCCGGAGCGGTTCGAGAGCCGCCTCGTGGCGGGGGCCGGCACCGCCGTGGTCGCGGTGCTCGGGCTCGTGACGGCGGCCGGGGTGGCGCCGTCGAGCTTCACGCACGCGCTCGGGTTGCTGGTCTTCATCGCCGCGGTCGCCTACGTCTTTCTCCTGATCAAGACGCACTTCGACAACCGGGACGCGGCCTGACGGGGCTTTCGCCCACCTGCCGAACCGTCAGACCTCGCGGGCACGTTCCACCAGCTCGGAGAGGGCCGGCAGGTCCGGCACCACGAGCGCGTTGCGCTCGCGCCGGATCAGGCCCGTCTTGCTCAACTCGCTGAGGACGCGCGCCACGGTTTCGCGCGTGGTGGAGACGCGACTGGCAATGTCGTTGTGCGCCGGAATGGGCGAGATGCGGGCACTTTCACCGCCGCTGGCCGCGCGCTCGCGCGCCAGCCGGAGCATCTCGGCGTGCACGCGGTTGTGCGCGCCCACGGTGCTCAGCTCCATGATGCGCGTGCTCGCCTGACGCACCATGTCCGCCAGCCGCTGCATCGTCGCCAGGCTCGCTTCGGGATGATCGGCGAGCATGTTGAGGAAGCTGCGTGGATCGAGGGCCGCCGTCGTGGTCGGTTCAACGGCGATGACGGACGCCGAGCGCTCGCCGCCGTCGATCGCCGCCAGCTCGCCCACCAGGCCGCCCTCGCGGATGTCCTGGAAGCTGACGACACGCCCCGAGGCGGCCTGGTCCTCCACGCGCACGCCGCCGGCGACCACGAAGTGGACCTCGTGCGTCGGCGCGGCGCGCTCGATCACCGCCTCCCCGGGCTGGAAGCTGCGCCAGCGGCAGCGCTGCTCGATGCGCGCCAGGCTTTCGCGGTCCGTGTCGCGGAAGATCTCGATGCCGGCCAGCGTCCGGTGCCCGGCACCCTGCGCCCGAGCGACCATGGCCCACCTCCAACACAGGTGCGGTGTTTTCAGCCCATCCGTGCGCGTTCGCGCGATCACGGTCGGTCGTCCGGGCGGCGTGCATTGGACCGACCGTGGCCGCGCGACGCGGCCGTCAGCGTGCCGTGCTCACAGCTTGAAGATGGCGTGGGCGCTGTTGATTTCGGCCTGTTTGGTTTCCAGGGCGGTCCGCACGCGCTCCAGTTCCGCCCGGAGTTCTTCCTGATAGGTGTGCAGATCGTCGATCGAGAAGGACTCCAGGGGCTTGGGATCGGCGAGGCGCTGACGCGGGTCGAGGGAGTCGTCGTCCATGGCGCGCTCCTCCGGCGTGTTTGCGTGACCATCCCGGTCATACTAAGGAAGCGTACGCGACACGGCCGGCCGTAGCCATACGCGGGCCGCCGGAACACGTGGGGTCGAGTGTGATGCTGGAAACGCCGCTACCGTCGAGCATGCACGCCGTGGAGATCGCACAGCCCGGCGGGCCCGAGGTGCTGCGCCCGGTCGAACGGCCCGTGCCCGAGCCGGACACGGGCGAGGTGCTGATCGCCGTCGGTGCCGCGGGGGTGAACCGGCCCGACGTGTTTCAGCGCCAGGGCCGTTATCCGCCCCCGGAGGGAGCGTCGGACATCCCGGGCCTGGAGGTCGCCGGCACGGTGGCGGCGGTGGGGGCAGGGGTGTCCAGCGTGAGCGCGGGGGATACCGTCACCGCGCTCGTCACCGGCGGCGGCTACGCCAGCTATTGCCTTGCCAGTGCCGAGCTGTGCCTGCGCGTGCCCGCGGGCCTGGATGTGGTGCACGCCGCGGCGCTGCCGGAAGCCGCGTTCACCGTCTACGGCAATCTCTACGAACGCGGCAGCCTGCGCGCCGGCGAGAGCCTGCTCGTCCACGGCGGCAGCAGCGGCATCGGCCAGATGGCGATCCAGATGGCGACGGCGTTCGGCGCGCGCGTCTTCACCACGGCGGGCACGGCCGAGAAGTGCCGCGCGTGTGTCGACGCCGGGGCCGAGCGGGCCATCAACTACCGCGAGGAAGATTTCGTCGAGGTGGTGAAGGCGGCCACGGACGGCGGCGTCAATGCGGTGCTGGACATGGTCGGTGGCGACGACATCCAGCGCAACATGAAGGCGCTGGCTCCCGAGGGGCGCTTGATCTTCATCGCTTTTCTCCACGGCTCGCGGGCCGAGGTGGATTTCACGCCGGTAATGCTGAAGCGCCTCACGCTGACCGGGTCCACGCTGCGCGCGCGGGAACTGGCCTTCAAGGCGACGCTGGCGGCCAGGCTCGAAGCCCACGTCTGGCCGCTGCTGGAGGCGCGGACGATGCGCCCGCACGTGCACCGCACCTATCGGCTGAGCGAGGCCGGGGATGCGCACCGGCTGATGGAAGCCGGCGGCCACATCGGCAAGATCGTCCTGGTGCCCGACGCCTGAGCCTCGACACGCGCCGCTTCGGCCGGCATTGGCGGGTTTCGCCGCTGGAACGTGCGTCCTATATTGATCGTGGAACGGTCGCGCGCCGGTGTCTCGGCGTTCGGACCGCATCGTCCGCCCATCCCGCGGCTCACGGCTTGCCGGGTGCACATCGTGCAGCCCGCGCCCGCGGGCCGAGACGCCGCCGGGACTCGCGTCATCCGCACGAACACGCCGATCGGGCGCTGGCGCCCGTACGGCATCGACAGCCCGGCCCGCACGGCCTTGTCGCGGGGCCGCAGCCAGGCGAGGGAGCAACCATGACAAAACCGCTGATGCCCAAGGCCACGGCCGTGTGGCTGGTGGAGAACACCTCGCTGACCTTCGACCAGATCGCCGAGTTCTGCGGCCTGCATCCGCTGGAGGTTCAGGGGATCGCGGACGGCGAGGTCGCCAACGGCATGCAGGGCATGAACCCTGTCGAGAACGGGGAACTCACGCAGGATGAGATCGAGCGCTGCCAGCACGATCCGGGCGCGCGCCTGCGGCCGCGCGAGGCCGACCTGCCGCGGCCGTCGGAGCGCACCAAGGGCCCGAAGTATACCCCGATCGCCAAGCGCCAGGACAAGCCCGACGGCATCCTCTACCTCCTGCGCTACCATCCCGAGGTGAAGGATACGCAGCTCTGCCGGCTGCTCGGCACGACGAAGAACACGATCAATCAGGTGCGCGAGCGCACGCACCGCAACTACGCCAACCTGCGCCCGCGCGATCCGGTGTTGCTGGGGCTGTGCACGCAGTCGGAGCTGAACAGCGTGATCGAGGTGGCGGAGCAGCAGGCCGAGCGCGAGCGCAAGGCCGCGCAGTCCTGACGGCCGGGCCGGCGGCGGATCGGCGGCGGTCGCCCGGTCAGTCGGCGGCCTCCGCCACCACCGCGGCGGGCAGGCTGATTCGCACCCGGGTGCCGTCGCCGACTTCGCTGGCGATGGCCATCGTACCGCCCATTTCCTCGGTGAGCCCCTTCACGATCGCCAGACCGAGGCCGCTGCTCTGGTGGTCGCTCTTGTGCGGGTCGTCCCCTACCGTCTGGAACGGCGTTCCCAGATAGGCGAGCTTGTCAGCGGGGATGCCCGGCCCCGTGTCCGTGACCTCCAGCCCGAGCATGCCGTCGTGGCAGGCGCTGGCGGCAACACAGATGCGTCCGCCGGCGGGCGTGAACTTCACCGCGTTGCTGAGCAGGTTCATCAGAATCTGGCGAAGCGCGCGTTCGTCGGCCTGAACGGGCGGCAGATCGTGGCCGACCCGCGTGCGCAGGCGCACCCGGGCGCGGCGCGCGCGCGGCCAGATCTTTGGAACCACGTCGCCGACCACAGCGCGAAGATCCTGGTTCGTGACCTCCAGCTGCTTCACGCCGGCGGCGATCCGGCTGACGTCGATCAGGTCGTTCACCAGGGAAAGCAGGAAATTCCCGCTTTCGTAGATCTGCTTGGCGTATTCCTTGTAGTGCGTGTTGCCCAGCTCGCCGAACAGCTCGTTGTGCAGGATCTCGGCGAAGCCGATGATGGCGTTCAGCGGCGTGCGCAATTCGTGGCTGACGCCGGCGAGGAACTGGTTCTTTGCGGCGTTGGCCTCGTTGGCCTTGCGCAACTGCTGCTGCAGGTCCGTCGCCAGCCTGTTGAGGGCGTGCTGCTGTCGCTTGAATTCGGTAATGTCCACGCGAAAACCGGCGTTTTCGCCCTGGCGCGTGATGCGTTCCACCACGCGCACCCAGCGCCCGTCCGGCAGGCGTTCCTCCAGGGGCTCGCCCGGGTCGTGATGGGCGGCAATCCGGTCGGTGAGCCAGTCTTCCGCGCCCTTGCGCGTATCCCATTGCGCGTCGCGGGCCACGCAGGTGCGCATGATTTCCGAAAAGGTGACGCCCGGCTCCAGGATGTCCGAGATGTGGGCGTTCATCTCGCGGTAGCGGGTGTTGCACAGCACCAGCCGGTCCTCGGAATCGAACAGAACGAAGCCGTCGGGCAGGGCCTCAATGGCGTCTCTCAGGCGCTCTTCGGCGATGCGTGCGCGCTGGTAGGCCAGCGTGAATTCGCTGATGTCCTGAAGCGTCCCGGCCGTGTAGATCAGCTGCCCATCGTCGTCGAAGATGGGTTGGCCCGTTTCGCGGACGTGGACGGTGCTTCCGTCGGTCCGCAGGGTGCGCACATCGACCGTATAGGCCACGCCCCGGCACGCTTCCTGTTCCCAGGTTTCCCGGTACTGCTCGCGGTCCGCGGGGTGAAACCAGTCCAGCATCCGCTCGGGATCGCCGAAGCGTTCCCTGTAGGCTTCCGGCGAAAGCTGGTGAATGGCGGCAAGCTCGTCGGAGCAGTAAACGCAGGCGTTCCGGCGGTGATCCCACACCCAATAGCCGATCTTGGCGAGGCGGGCCGCGCTCAGAAGCATTTTTTCCGTGATCTCGGCCCGAACGCCGGCCGAGTCCGATGCGCCCGGCCGGAGCGGGTCGCCGGCATCCGGCGGGGAGGCGGAGGCGTGTCGTGTCATGTTCGTGCCGGAACTCTTCCCTTCACCAGCGCTAATTTTCGTCCAATAATAGTTAATTATGTATTAATGTTCACACGCCGCCCCATACAGCTGAGACGGGTTCCCGCGCCAGGTTCCCGCCGGGCATATCGACGGGTCCGCACCGGAGCCGGTTGCTGGTCGCGCCGCTATTCGGGCGTGGGGACGGTGTAGTTCAGGGCCAGCCGGCCGCCGTCGGCGTAGATGCACTCACCCGTGACATAGCTGGACTCCGGCGAGGCCAGGAAAACGGCAATCTGTGCGATCTCCTCGGGCTCACCCAGGCGGCCCATGGGGGTCCGGCTCATCACGGCGCGCCACTTGTCCGGATCGTTGGCGACCTGCTTGACCATCTCCGTGCCGATCGAACCCGGTCCGATGGCGTTGGCGCGGATGCCGTGCTTGGCGAGGCCGAGTGCCTCCACCTTGGTGAGCTGGTTGAGGCCGCCCTTGCTGGCGACGTAGGGCGCGATTTCCGGGATCGCGACGACACCGTTGATCGAGGACATATTGACGATCGTGCCGCCGCCGCCATGGGCGACCATCTGGCGCGCGGCGGCCTGGCCGGTGAGGAAGGCGCCCTTGAGGTTGGTGCGGATGACGCGGTCGAAATCCTGCTCGTCCAGCTCCAGGAAGTCGGCCTTGGCGACGATGGCGGCGTTGGCGACGGCGCAATCCAGGCGGCCGTAGGTGTCCACCGCGCGCTGGATCAGCGCGTCCACCTGTTGGCGGTCGCCCACGTCGCAGGGCTGATACACGGCCTCGCCGCCAGCGTCCCGAATGCCCTGGGCGACGGCCTCGCCATGCGCGTCGTCGACGTCCGCCAGCACCACCTTCGCGCCCTCGCGGGCGAACCGCTCGGCGACGGCCTGACCGATGCCCTGCGCCGCGCCCGTGATCACGGCGACCTGATCCTGAAGCCGCATGGCCCGCCTCCCCTGGATGTCCGCTTGTGCCGAGCGAAACGCTGGCACGCGCCCGCCGTGCGCGGCAAGCGGCGAGCTTTTAATTCGGGTGCAACGCGACAGGATATCCGAAGGGAGCATGGGTTGGGCACATAGTTTAGCACGATAGTGTAGTTTGGCCTTGGAAAATTCCTCAAGTTGAAGGCATTATAACCGAAATTGACAAAATAAGTGTTGAATGGTTTGCTTGGAATGTGTATCGTCAATCAATATGAATTGGGGGCGTTATGGATTACGTTTGGAGAATGAAAGATATTGAAAACCGATACCGAAGCGTGTCCGGATTGAAGGATCGCTCGCAGTACAAGATATTCTATTGTCCGGTTCGTCCGGCGGAAATTTTGATACTTGGTATTAATCCAGGTGGTGATCCGAATAAAACTTGCCGAGACGGAATGCATAGATGTGGTAACGACAAGTCTATGGCTTCGAGTTCTTCATCATTTTTCGAAAACAACGAACATGACATGTTGGATTGCTCCTGGAAAGAAAATATTACAAAAGAATTGGTTTTACCATTAATTAATAATGACAAAGAGTGTTTTCGACGTCAGGTAGTAAAAAGCAATATGATTTTTCGACGATCCCAAGGCGTGGATAAAATAAAGTATCATCATAATGGAATGACTGAATCTCAGGCGTATAATGAATCAAGAATATTCGTGGAAGAGATATTCGATATTGTGAAACCACATTTAATAATTTTAGAAGGTAGTATTTTCTATCAATTTATGAGAGCCATAGGATCATCTAGAGCACCGGAGGTGAACGGCGAATCAGGGGATTCCCATAGCTGGTGTGATGTGATTCACCGTTTTGGGGAGGTGGATTATGTCGCACAGCTATTCGCTGGACCTGCGTCGGCGGATCATATCGTTGATCGAGCAGGGGTATTCCCGCCGTGCGGCGGCACGGCATTTTATGGTGAGCGCGAAGTTCGTGGTGAATCTCAAGCGACGTTGGGACGAGCGAGGAACGCTGGAGC
>Ga0207714_1002766_pt1 | contig 10349 bp, 6 predicted proteins | sample PonA232FremontCA_2_FD_187270 | JGI IMG/M metagenome (GOLD analysis project Ga0207714, IMG submission 187270) | Marine sediment microbial community from Fremont, CA, USA - Pond A23 Sediment 2 (SPAdes) | ecosystem: Environmental > Aquatic > Marine > Unclassified | place: USA: Fremont, California... | reverse complement strand
CGGCGGATCGGAGTACAGCCTCGGCGAACAGCCGATTCTCGACGAGAACGGTGACGTGATCCCCTACGACGAGCGGCCGGCACCGCGCGCGCTCTCGACGGGCGAGACAGTCACCGACCAGCGAATCCGCGTCGAGGGTCCCGACCGTGTTCCGCGATGGCTCTCCGTGAACGCCACCCCGCTGGACGGCCAGATCGAGGGTGTCGTGATCACGATGAGCGACGTTACCCGTCTCACGGAGCAGGCCGAACGCCTCACCCGCCAGCGTGACGACATCAGGAACGAACTCGACAAGATGTTCGAACGGATCGACGACGCCTTCTTCGCGCTCGACGAGGAGTGGCGGTTCACCTACGTCAACGACCGGGCGACGGAGGTTCTCGATCGATCGGCCGAAGCGCTCACTGGCCGAACGATCTGGGAGGCCTTCCCCGGCACAGTCGGGTCACAGTTCCAGGAGCAGTACGAACGGGCCATGGAAACCCAGGAGTCGGTCACCTTCGAAGAGTACTACGAACCGCTCGATACGTGGTTCGAGGTCTCGGCCTATCCCGCCGACGACGGGCTCTCGGTCTATTTCCGCGATATGACAGACCGCAAAGCGCGCGAGCGGAAACTGGAGGAGTACAGACAGCGGTATCAGACCCTCGTCGAGAACTTCCCCGGCGGGGCCGTCGCGCTCGTCGACGAAGATCTCCGGTACAGCACCTTCGGCGGCCGGCCGGAGGGAGAGACGGACCTCACGAGAGACGATATTGAGGGGGAGCCGGTCCGGGAGGTACTGCCCGGGAAGCTTGCCGAGGTCGTCGCACCGCGCTACGAAGCCGCACTCGACGGCGAACCGTCCGAGTTCGCCGAGACGGTCGACGGGCGCGTCTACCAGTTCCAGTTCGTGCCGGTCCGTGACGAGGACGGAGAGGTCTTCGCAGCCACGGCCACCTCACGGGACATCACGGACCGGCGCGAACGCGAACGAAACCTCCGGGACCGTGTCCGCCAGCAGGAGGTCGTCACCAAACTCGGCCAGCGAGCACTCGAAGACAGGAACCTCGATACGCTCCTGGCAGAGGCAGCCGAACTCGTGGCCGAGACGCTCGACAACGACTACTGCAAGGTGCTGGAACTGGATGCCGAGGCCGGCGAACTCCTGCTTCGCCAGGGCGTCGGCTGGCGGGACGGGATCGTCGGTGACGCCGTCGTCTCCGCGAGCGAGAACGGTTCACAGGCAGCCCACACGCTCGCGACCGAGGGATCGGTCGTCGTCGAAGATCTCACCACGGAGACACGGTTCAGTGGCCCCGATCTGCTCCGGAATCACGACGTCCGGAGCGGGATCAGTACGATCATCGGTCCGTTCGAGGAGCCGTGGGGCATCCTTGGGACGCACGATACTGACAGGAAGGAGTTCTCCGAGAACGACGCCACGTTCGTCCAGGCTGTAGCCAACATCCTCGCGTCCGCGATCGATCGACACAGATACGAACAGGAGCTGATCCGGCAGCGCGAACAGGTCGCAGCGCTGAACAACCTCAACGAGGTCGTCCGGGAGATCACAGCAGCTGTCATCGACCAGTCGACCCGCGAGGAAATCGAGCAGACGGTCTGTGAGCGTCTCGCCGGGACGGACTCGTACCTGTTCGCCTGGACCGGTGAGGTGGACCCGGCCTTCCAGACCGTCCGGCTCCGGACAGAAGCCGGCGTCGAGAACTATCTCGACGGTGTCACCATCTCGGTCGATCCGGACGACGAGCGGAGCGAGGGACCGACAGGACGGGCGCTCAAAACCGGCGAAACACAGGTGTGTCACGACATCGAAGTGGAATCGCAACACGATCCCTGGCGGTCTCACGTCGAGCAGTACGGGTTCCGGTCCTCCGCTGCGATCCCGATCACCCACGAAGGGACTATCTACGGTGTGTTGAACGTGTACGCCGACCGGCCGTACGCGTTCCGGGGCGAGGAAGGGGCGGTCATCAGTCAGCTCGGAGAGGTCGTCGGCCACGCCATCGCCGCCGCCGAACGCAAGCAGGCGCTTTTGAGCGACGAACTCGTCGAACTCGACTTCGAAATCCGGGATCTATTCGCAGCCCGGGATGCCCGAACCGAGACATCAGGGACGATCACGTTCGATCACGTGGTCTCGGCACAGGACGGTACGTTTCTCGTCTACGGCACGGCAGCGACTGATGCACTCGATACCGTCCGGGCGCTGGTCGACGCAGTTCCCCACTGGGAATCGCTCACCATTATCTCCGAGGACGAACCGGTCCGCTTCGAACTCCGGATGGTCGATCCGCCAGTGCTGTCGGTGGTCGCGTCTCACGGGGGGTACATCGACGAAGCCTGTATCGAGGGCGGTGACTATCGGATGACGATCCATCTCGCACCGACCAACGATGTGCGTCAGGTCACGACTGCCGTCGAAGAGGCCTATCCGAACGCCGAGTTGCTCCGGCGTCGACAGATCACTCGACAGACTGATGAGGAGCCGCTCCACCAGCAGCTTATCGCGGATCTCACGGAGCGTCAGTGGGCCAGCCTGGAAGCCGCCTATCACGCCGGCTTTTTCGAGTGGCCCCGTGACTCCTCCGGCGAAGAGATGGCCGACTCGCTGGGTATCGCTCCCCCAACCTTCCACCAGCACCTCCGCACCGCCGAGCGGAAAGTGTTCGACGCCGTGTTCGCGTCTTCGGTACACAGCGTCGTGTGAGCGCGCTGGCTGTTCCAAGCTGAACTGCCGGCGTATCTCCCTGTTCCACAGCTCAGTCATCACAGACGCAGTGGACCCGAGCAGGGGATACCGGGAACTGTCAGTCCCGCCAGTGTCTCCGACCGCGACAGATCGTCACCAGCCAGCCGAGTACAACGGACTGTTACCACAGGGTCGAATACACATTCTGGCCCGGGCCCAGTGACGGCGGCTGGTCACAGAAGGTGGCATAAATGTGACTATAATATAATAACCCGGTTGGTAATACAGAAATACTAATAAAATAATGGCGGGGAACGCTACCGTATGGCACGGAAATACTCCCGACGGAAGTTCGTCACTGCCGCCAGTATCGCCAGTGTAGTTGGACTCGCCGGTTGCAGCGGGGGCGGCGACGACGGTGGCGACGGTGGCGACGACGGTGGCAACGAAACCGGAGACGACGGTGGCAACGAAACCGGTGACGATGGCACCGGTACCAACGGCGGCACTCAGCGCCTCTCGTGGCACGCTGGCGGGACCGGTGGGACGTACTTCCCGCTCTCGAACGAGATCAAGACGATAGTCGAGGAGAACACGGATTTCACGCTGAACGTCCAGTCGACGGGGGCGAGCGTCGAGAACGTCGGCAGCCTCGCCAACGGCAACGCGGACTTCGCGCTCATCCAGAACGACATCGCCTTTTTCGCGAAGAACGGGACCGGGATCGACACCTTCCAGGACCGCCCGATCGAGAACCTGATGGGTGTCGCCACGCTGTACCCCGAGACGATCACCCTCGTCACGCTTCAGGGGACGGGCATCCAGACGGTCGACGATCTCGCAGGGGCGACGATCAACACCGGCGACCTTGGGTCGGGGACACAGGTCAACGCCCTGCAGATCCTCGAAGCGGTCGGCGTACAGGATTTCAACGAGCAGAACACCTCGTTCTCGCAGGCGGCCGACCAGCTCCGGAACGGTGACATCGATGCAGCCTTCGTCGTCGGCGGCTGGCCGGTCGGAGCGATCGAGGACCTGGCGACCACGAACAACATCAACATCGTCCCGATCGAAGGCGAGGACCGCCAGGCGGTCAAGGACGCAGCGGATTGGTTCGCCGACGACACGATCCCCGGTGGGACCTACAGCGGTGTCAGCTCAGACGTGGACACGGTCTCGGTGCAGGCGATGATCGCGACCAACGAGTCCGTACCGGAGAGTACCGTCGAGCAGGTCACGGCGGCCATCTTCGACAACGTCGACAGCCTCACGATCAAAACCCAGTTCATCAGTCGCGACTCGGCACAGGATGGGATGTCGATCGAACTCCATCCCGGTGCAGCAGCGTACTTCGATGCCTAACTCGCCACACTGACCCCGGTCGGTCGCCTCTCACGTCGACCATGGCTCGACTCCCTTCCCGACCCGCTCGACTCCTTGCCGGTCTCGCAGTCGTAGCGACGGTGCTTGCGGTCGTCGTCGCGGCCCAGTCGGGTCCAGTGCTGGTCGTCGAACGCGTCGACGACGGGCAGGCAGTACTCACAGCCCAGGTCGAGAACGGGAGCACTGTCGGGCTGGAGTACACGCACAGCGTCGAGAAGTCACGAGTTTACGACGGCTACACGGTCCGGGACGGGAAACTCGAGATGACCCGCATGGAGTTCGAGTCCTACGGATGGGGGCTCCCGGCTGACGCGAACGTCACCAACGAGAACGGGACGCTCGTCTACGATCCACCCGGCGCCTACGAGACGATCACGGTCCAGCCAGGCTCGATCGCCGGTCACCAGCTTCACGTCGACGGGCGCACGTTCGACCTCTATGCCCGCAGTGACGGCCAGGCGGTTCGAATCAGCGTCCAGCACCGCTCTCCACTCGACAGCGTACTATGACAGCTCAGAACTCATCGGACGACCAGGAATTCACGCCGGAGGAAACCGACGAACTGCTCGAAGAGATCGAACGCCGACGGTCCCTGAGAGGTGGTCTGGCCGTCTTGGTCGCGACTATCGGCATCCTGTTTTCGATCTTTCAGCTGTTTCTGGCCGCACAGGGGTTCGAGTTCGGGTTCAGCCTCCCGCTGCTGGGCAGTTTCGAACTCTCTCTCCAGTTGCTCCAGGCCAACGCGATCCACGTCGGCTTCGCGCTCGTGTTGACATTCCTGATGTTCCCGGGGAGTACCGGCGACGGATTTTTCGTCCGGGCGCTCGGTCGTATCACGCCGGCTGTCCGGTCGCGCCTCGGCGCCGATAATCCCCTGACGTGGGCTGTCGACGCCGTCCGCCGTGCCCTTCGCTGGGCGTTTCTCGACCCCGACCGTGAGCGGGTGACCCCGTTCGACGTCGGCTGTATCATCATCGCCGTCCTCGCGTCACTGTATCACCTGACCGAGTTCCGTGAGATCCGTGATATGCGCGTGTTCGGTCTCCAATCCGGCCGGACGATCCCGGAGATCTATCCGTTCCTGGAACCGATTCTGGGTGGTCTGCCGATCGTCAGCGAACTCTCCTATGCCTTCATTCTGGGTGTGCTTGGCATCCTGCTCGTCCTCGAAGCGACCCGCCGGGCGCTGGGCTGGCAGCTCATGATCCTCGTCGCCTTGTTCATCGTCTACGCCCGGTGGGGGTATCTGATCGCCCTCGACACGCCGGTGATCGGTGTGCTGTCGATCCCGGAACTCACCTGGCCGTCGATCGTCCAGAACCTCTGGTACAACACCGAAAACGGTGTCTTCGGGATTCCAGTGACCGTCTCCGTCCAGTTCATCTATATCTTCATCCTTTTCGGGGCATTCCTGGAGATGAGCGGCGCTGGCCAGTGGTTCATCGACCTGGCGTACTCGCTGACTGGCAGCCGCAAGGGCGGTCCGGCGAAGGCGTCGGTGCTGGCAAGCGGCTTCATGGGCACCATCTCCGGCTCTTCGATCGCCAACACGGTCACGACGGGGGCGTTCACAATCCCGCTCATGAAGCGGTCGGGCTACAGCCCCGAGTTCTCCGGTGCGGTCGAGTCCGCCGCCTCCTCGGGCGGACAGATTCTCCCGCCAGTGATGGGTGCCGCCGCCTTCCTCATGGTCCAGTACACCGGGACGCCCTTCCGGCAGATCATCATCCTGGCGACGATCCCGGCCATCGTCTTCTTCTTCGGCGTCTGGGTGATGATCCACCTCAAGGCCGTCCAGCAGGGGATCGGCGGCGTCCCACGGTCCGAGCTGGCCGATCTCGGCGACCACATGAAATACGGGTGGTTCTACCTCGTACCGATCTTCTTCCTTTTGTATTTCCTCATCATCGAACGGCTGTCGGTCGCGCGCTCGGCGTGGTTCACGCTGGTCGCCCTGATGGCGCTGATCGCCATCGTCGGCGCCTACAGCAGAGAGACCCGAATCCCGCTGGCGGTTGCGACGGTCACACTGATCGGCGCCGAGTATCTCGCGTACCTGTTTTTCGGCGTCGGCATCACGGGCGTCGTGCAGGGCCAGGGCGGGGCGGGCCTCCCTGCCGGAAATGCGCTCGACAACGTGCTGGGGAACATGGGCTGGTATCTGATCGCCGCGGGCGTGGCGGTCATGCTCTACCGACCGCGGGTGATGGCACCGTATCTCTCGCTGGACCCCACCGTCGAGAAAACCGTCGAGGAAATCACCGAGTGGGGCGGTCAGGAGAGACTCCGCGACGTGCAACTGTTCCGCTTCAGTACGTTCACGCTCAAGTCGATGGACGAGGGCGCACGAACCGCAGTTCCGGTGGTCATCGCGGTCGCCGCGGCAGGTATCATCCCGGGTGTCATCAGCGTCACCGGTCTCGGCCCTAACCTCACCTCACTCATCCTCAACCTCGCGGGCGGCTCGATCGTGATCCTCCTGGTCGTGACGGCCATCGCGTCGATCATCCTCGGCATGGGGATGCCGACGACGGTCACGTACATCATCCTCATCTCGATGCTCGCACCGCCGCTGATCGAGGCTGGCCTCCCACAACTGGCTTCGCACCTGTTCATCCTCTACTTCGGCGTCATCGCGGACATCACACCGCCGGTCGCCGTTGCCGCCTACGCGGCTGCTGGCGTCGCCAAGTCAGACCCCTTCGAGACTGGCGTCAAGGCCTTCTCGCTGTCGCTCAACAAGGCAGTCGTTCCCTTCGCGTTCGCGTTCGTTCCGGGGATCGTCCTCCTCCGGATCAAGGATAACGCCGCAGAACTGCCTCCCATCGACCAGTACCGCGTGATCGGATTCGCTGACCTCGCGGACCTGTCCTACTCGGTGCCGGAAATTTTCATCCCGGTCATCGGCGTGTTCCTGGGGGTCGTCGCGCTCGGTGCGACTGTAATCGGAACGCTGTATACGACCGTCTCCGGGGCCGAGCGCGCCGCGTTCGCGGTCAGTTCTGTCCTCTTGATGGCCCCCGCCCTCCTTTCGGTCTCCGTCGTCGACCTCCTGCGATTTATGGGAACGACCATCACCATCGGCAACCCGATCTTGCTGGATCTGGCGCTCAGAACTGCCGGGTTGATCCTGTTCGTCGGACTGGTGGTACGGAACAGGCGTGACGCCGGCGGCGAGTCCCTCACCGCGGGGGACTCGGAGGACAGCACCGAACCCGTCTCCGGGTAGTTCGCGGGTTCGGTTTGGTCGGCCACGTGTCGGCCGGTCGTGAACTGCAGACTCCTCTCCGGAACCGTCTGGAGGACTCAAAACTGACGACACTCACCAGCGGGAGTATCCGTTTCGATCGCGGGTGACATCGTCTCTGGCACCCCTTTCGATCACCTCTGGCACCCCTTTCGATCACCTGTAGCTACCGATGCCTGTCCAGAGACAGTTCTGAAATCGAGCAAGAGAGATACTCTACCCGAGTACAGCGCCCGGATCACTGTCTTCGTCTTGGGTCCAGAGGTGAGTGAGGAAACTGGATAAAATACGTAGTAACAATTTGCCAACTAGCAATTAAAAATATACTATCCGAGTTATTATGGTAGTACCTGAATTACTAAGTAGTTACATATAATAAAAAATACAAATTTTAATTTGTGTATTACAAACCAGATAGATAGGAGAGAGCTAACTGGGTTGATACCCATATGGAACGGAGGAATTTCATGAAGACGGCCGGCGGAATCGGCGTTGGGGCACTCGCGGGCGGGCTCGGTTTGACGACCCTTACTGGCGGTGCCACAGCAACTTCGAATGCAGACTACAACGGCGTCACCGTGACGTCGGACGACGGGACGGTCGAATACGTCGCGATATACGGAAAGTCGCGTGTCGACTGGGAAGGCTTCGAGAGCGATGCTATCCAATTCCGGATCGTGAACGAAGCCCGTGTCGTCGGCTCCGGAGCCGGATGGATCGAACTCAACGACACCGGAAGGGTTGATCTGTCAAACGATGACTGGGGCAATTACGACGAGGACACGTCCGACCCTGGAACGTCCGGCTACATCGAGACAGGGATCGGACTCGATTCGAACGGCGACTACGATCCGACGATCGATTGGCACATCGTCGGGTCTGACCCCGATGGCTACGGACTTCCTGTGAACAGCATCGATCCGTCACTCCTGGAGACCGACAGTGACGGGGGCACGAAGAACTTCACCGTCGAGGTGCGGTCGACGTACATCTGGTATCGGGCCAGTGGTGCTGAAGAATTCAGGGAGGACTTTACGTCGACAGTCGGTGTCACAGTGAACAACAAAGAACGAAGCGCGTCTGGATCGTCGTCCAGTTCCGGCGCGGTCGCAGAGTAACACCGCGAACTTTTTTTTTCAGTTTCGGCGCTTGGATACGGTTGCTGGGATTAACAGTCCCGTGAGAATCGGGGCCAGACGTGTTCACTTCGGTGCGCGCGACTGGCTTGGTTCAAATTGCCGTGAGCCATTTACCGCTCGCTGTCACTCGCGGAGAAATGGGCCCGGGCGTCCTCACGAACGGAGTGAGTGAGGGCTCGGAAGAACTCGTTCTTCCGGCGGATTTGAACCTCGGAAAGACGATCGCTCACTCTGTTCGCGCTGCGACTTTCCTGGACAAATCCGCCCAGTCGTCACTGCTTTGTTCCTCATTGTATTCGTCACAAAAACAGTGGGCCCGGGCGGATTTGAACCACCGCATACCCGGTGTCCCAGACATCGAGAGACACTCGATGTCGTATGAGCCGGGGGCTCTTACCAGACTGAGCTACGGGCCCGCACTCTCCGCTACCTCATGACCGCACTAAATTCTATCGTCTCCCGCATGTGAGCCCTTGACTCGGAAGTCTTTTTGACGGAACGTCCTTACATGTGACAACTATGGGAATTGGCGGCTCGGATATGTACCGACAGCAGATCCTCGATCACTACAAGAACCCGCGTAACTACGGGGAGATCGAGGACCCGACGTTTAGCCACGTCGGCGAGAACCCGATGTGCGGCGACACCATCCAGATGGACGTGGTTCTCGACGACGACGAAGAAACGATCGAACACGTCGCCTTCCAAGGCGACGGCTGTGCGATCTCCCAGGCATCGGCCTCGATGCTTTCGGAGCAGTTACAGGGGATCTCGATCGCGGACCTCCGGGAGATGGACCGCGACGATATCATCGACATGCTCGGTGTCGACATCTCTCCGATGCGCGTCAAGTGTGCAGTCCTCGCGGAGAAGGTTGCACAGGACGGCGCAGATATCTACTTCGGCGAGAAGGAAGATATCGACATGACAAGTACCGAAGAAGACGACTGATCGTCTGCTATTCCTGCGGAGCGGTTCACCGGTACGCCCGAGTCGCCCGTCTCGGTTCGTTCGATCCGATCTGTGTTCGCATATCTACACCATGGCGACCACCAGGAGATGGCGAGTGCTCGTCAGGAGCGTGAGGCTGGTCTCGAAGACGATCCAAAAAGCGCGTGTTCCCCGCGAAATGGCCCCAGTCGGAGTGCATGAACCTGCTGAGTGCATAACTCACGGAGGGAACCTATGACAGTGTTTCCTCGGTGTCGATCCCGTAGATGCGGGCTGGTGTCTCGACGTGTGCGGTCCTGACTGCCTGTTCGTAGCCGTTTTCGAGCAGCCACCGTACACGCTTTGGCACTGTTTTCGGTCCCAGCACAGCACCCGGCCGATCCGGGTCGTCCAGAAAGTCCGTCTCCATCAAAAACGGTTCTCCGCTCTTGGCACCGGCTTCGAGCCCGTCCTTGTTGGAGATGATACTCGGGACGGGGCCGGAGATCGGGCCATCGGAGTAGTGTTTGACAACCTGCTCGCGGGGAAGTCCCCGGTCCTCTGCCCACTCGGCCACGTCGTCGAACTCGTCGCCGCCCTCGGTGTGCAACTGGACGGCACAGCCTGTTTCTGAACCGAGTTCGAACGCGTGACACATTACGTCGTTCGAGGCAGCCCAGACCTCGTCGCTGACATCGTAGTGGGGACGACCGGATTTGATCGCCAGCGCAGGTCCCTCGCTCACGAACTCCGCAGCGATATCCAGCCCATCCTGCATCAGATCCCCCGCCTCTTCGGGAGTGTAGCCATCGTCGACGAGCTGTGAGATGAGCGCGGGATGGATGCCCAGCACCGGCCACGCCCGACCGTCCAGTCGCTCTGACGCCGCCTCCGTCACCTCGATCGTGAGTTCGAACGTCTCACGGAAGTCGTCGACAGAGTCGACGTCGTCGACAAA
>Ga0207714_1002765_pt1 | contig 10351 bp, 8 predicted proteins | sample PonA232FremontCA_2_FD_187270 | JGI IMG/M metagenome (GOLD analysis project Ga0207714, IMG submission 187270) | Marine sediment microbial community from Fremont, CA, USA - Pond A23 Sediment 2 (SPAdes) | ecosystem: Environmental > Aquatic > Marine > Unclassified | place: USA: Fremont, California... | reverse complement strand
AGGTGTATTATGAAACCCAGCGAAGCGCTCCACCCGCCTTCGCCTCGCGGACAATTCCTCAACAATTCAACACCTTGTACACATTTTCATACAAAAAAATAATCTGGCGAGCCCGAGACCCCTTTTCAGGAGTATGCCGTGAAACTGCGCCGCATCCTGATCCTCTTTGCCGTCCAGACCGTTATCCTGGTCTGTATTGGCGGATATCTCTACTACACAGCCATGAAGGACGCCGCCCTGGATGAGGCGGAAGGTCGTCTTCGGACCACCGCCACCAACGTGAGTCAGGATCTTCATAGATACCTGACCCAGTTCGAGCAGCCGGTGCGTGCCCTGGCGGGAATGCGTGAGATACAACAGGCCTTGGCCGGAGATGATCCAGGCGCACTTCAAGAGGCGAACCAGATGCTGGACCACTACACCTCGGCTTTCGGGGTGAGCGTCTGCTACCTCATGGATCCCAGCGGCAGAACCATCGCCTCCAGCAACAGAGACGAGCCGGACAGCTTTATGGGACAGAACTTCGGCTTCAGGCCCTACTTCCGGAAGGCGATTTCCGGACGTCCCCACGTGTATCTGGCCCTGGGCACGACCTCTGGAGAGCGCGGGGCTTACTCCAGTCACCCGGTGTACTCCGATGAAACCGGAAAGATTATTGGGGTCGCGGTCATGAAGGCCTCGGTGGAATACGTGGAGACCAAGCTGCTTTCCGTGGAAAAGGGGACTTTCCTGGTCCGCGACCCGCAAGGGGTCATCTTCATCAGCAATCGACAGGACTGGCTCTACAAAAGCACTGCCGACCTCACCGATCAGGACCGCCGGGCTATTGAAAAGTCCCAGCAATTCGGCGACGGCCCGTGGCCCTGGATAGGGTGGAACATCGAGGGAGACAGGGTGGAAAGCCCCGAAGACCACATCTATCTGGCCTCTACGCGCAGCCTGCCCAGCTTCCCCGGTTGGGAGCTGGTGTACATGCGCTCCAGACAGAAGATCCTGAGCAGTGTGCAGCAGCCCTTTGTCCGGATCCTGGGCCCGCTGGTCGCCGGTCTCTGCCTTTTGATCGGGCTTTATGTCTTTTTTCTCTACACCCGCGCGGAAAAGGAGCTGAGCCGACGCCGCAAGGCCGAGGAGGACCTGCGCAAAAGCGAGCGGGACTATCGCTACCTCTACCACAACACGCCTGCCATGCTTCACTCCATCGACACCGAGTACCGCATGATCCAGGTGAGCGACTTCTGGCTCGAGGCCACCGGATACACCCGGGACAAAGTGCTCGGCCGGAACCTCACCGACTTCTTGACCCCGGACTCCAAGGAATACGCCGAAAACACCATTCTCCCCTATTTTTTCCGGACAGGCTTCTGCCGGGATGTACCCTACAGGCTCATCAAGAAGGACGGCTCCACAATGGACATCCTGCTCACCTGCAACGCCATCCTGGACGAACACGGCGAGATCAGCCGTACTCTCGCGGTTTCCGTGGACGTTACGGAGCGCAAGAAGGAGCAGGAGGAGCTGGAACGGACCAAGGAGAAGCTCAGCCAGTATTCCCGCCAGCTGGAGCGGCTGGTCAACCAGCGGACCCAGGAATTCACCGGGATCCTCAAGTACACTCCCGCCCTGATCTATCTCAAGAATACGGATGGCACCTTTCGTCTGATCAACGACCGTTTCCGGGAGATTCTCTCCCTCCAAAGCCAGGACGTGTACGGCCGAACGGACGAGGAGATCCTTCCCCCGGATTTCGCCGCGCAGATCGCGCAAAACGACCGCCACGTCCTGCAGACCCGTACTGCTTCCCGTTTTACGGAGCGGCTGGAGCTTGCGGACGGTGTCCACGTCTATCTCTCTATCAAGTTCCCCATTTACAGCGAAGAGGGCCAGATTAACGCCCTGTGCGGCATCCTGACGGACATCACCGAGCTGCAGCGAGTCCAGACCCGCCTGCGCAACCTTTCCCGCAACATCATCGCGGACCAGGAACGGGAGCGGGAAGCCATATCCCGCGAGCTTCACGACGAGCTGGGGCAAATGCTCACCGCCCTGCGCATGGACTGCGTCTGGCTCGCCTCCTACCTTCTGGACAAGGATGAAACAGCCTGGAGACGCGCGACAACCATGCGGGACCATATCGACAAGACCCTGGACGACGTGAGCCGCATGTCCCATGAGCTCAGGCCTGGGGTGCTGGACGACCTGGGACTGATCGACGCGGTGGAGTCGCTGATCTCCGATTACGAGCAACGCACGGAAATGGCCTACATCTTCGAGCATCAGGACGTTCCCGAGCTGCCCAAAACCGAATCCACAGCCGTGTACCGCATCGTCCAGGAGGCCCTGACGAACAGTGTTCGGCACTCCAGCGCTACGCAGGTCTCGGTTTCCATGCATCGCGAAGACGGAAACCTCCATGTACAGGTCCGGGACAACGGTGTCGGCCTGCCGGAGGATCAGGAGGTACAGGGATACGGGATCACCGGGATGCAGGAACGGGCCTATATCGTGGGGGGCGAGCTGCGGATGGAAAGGACGCCCGAGGGAGGAACCTCGATAATCTGCCGCGTTCCTCTGGGTGAGGCCCCGTATAGCGCCCCTCACTCCAATCCGGAGCAAGGAGATCGTTTGTGAAAGTGCTTCTCGCGGACGACCACAGCATCGTTCTGGACGGTCTGCGCCGCATCATCGAGGACTGTGAGGACATGGAAGTCCTTGCCGAAGCGTCAGACGGAATCAGGGCCCTGGAAGCGGCCCTGAAGACCCGGCCCGACGTGGCGGTGATCGATATCTCCATGCCGGATATCGACGGGCTCGAGCTCATCAACCGTCTCCTTTCCCATTACCCGGACCTGCCCATCGTGGTCCTGACGGTCCACGAGGACAGGCAGTACATGTACCGCGCCGTTCAGGCGGGAGCCATGGGATACATCACCAAGCGGTCTGCTTCGGAGCAGCTGGTGCAGGCCCTTCGCAAGGTCCAGTCCGGCAAGCGCTTCTTCCCCGAGGAGGTCGCCGAGGCGCTTGCCTTGCATCTGTCCAGGAAGGGCTCGGAGAAGGACCTCCCCGGATCACTCTCCATGCGCGAGCTTCAGGTCCTCAAGCGGCTGGCCATGGGCTCCACGAACCAGGAGATCGCCGAATCCTACAATATAAGCGTCAAAACGGTGGACACGCATCGCCAGAGGATCCTCAAGAAGCTGGGTCTGCGCAACAACGCGGACATCTCCCGCTTCGCTCACGAACATAACATTATTTAGTCCGGACCACCGCCTTCCATCGCGACCTATCAGAAAATTTCTGACACCAATATCAGAACAATTCTGAGGTCCCAGTAAGAATTCTCGCAATTGGCCTCTCCCTCGACCTGGGCTAAAGTTCAATTAGAATACGGTAAGCGTCAACTTATCAATCTTCCTTGTCTTGGTGCAGCTCTCCGAAACTTGGCATTTTTCCGAAACAGCTTTCACTTTCAAACACATCATTCGAGGACCGGGTTAAGCCATGTCAGCAGCCAAACGCATCGACGACGCGATTAGCCTGTTCAGCACCACCATGATGGTGGTCTGCATGTCCACAGCCACGCTCGTGGCCTTTGTCAACGTGGTGGGGCGCTACGCCTTCGGCTCCTCCATTACCTGGGCCGCCCCGCTCACGGAGTACCTCTTCATCTGGTCCGCCCTCTTCGGGGCGGCCCACGGTTTCAAGGTCGGGATGCACATCGGCGTCACCGTGCTCATCGAAAATTTTCCCCGTGCGATCTCCAAATATCTCCTCATAGTCAATCTCCTAGTGATGATGGTCTTCCTCGGATTCCTGGTGAAGTGGGCCATCGACTTCATCCAGTTCAGCATGCAGTTCAACCAGATCGAGGTGGAGCTGCGCATCCAGTTCTGGATCATCTACACGGTGGTCCCCATCTCCATGAGCATCGCCATCTATCAGCTCTTTCTCAAGCTTTATCGGGCGATTGTCACTCCCGTCTCCGAGTTCACCTACGACGCGATCATGAAGGAACCGGAAAAAGCCCCGTCCACCGAGCAGCAAGCCGTTTAGGAGCAGCCGACAATGGAACCCTACATTCTCTTTGGTATTCTCTTTGCCCTGCTTCTGGCCGGAGTCCCCATCGCGCTGTCCCTGGGGATCTCCGCGTCCATATTCATGGTGTTCTTTACCGGCACCACGCCCATGACCATTGCCCAGAAGCTCTTCGTCTCCCTGAACAAGTTCGCCCTCATGGCCATCCCTTTGTTCGTGCTCATGGGCAACTTCATGGCCCAGGGCGGGACCGCCCACCGCATCATCCGCTTCGCCCGGTCCCTGGTGGGCCACCTGCCCGGCGGCCTGCCCATGTCCGCGATTTTCGCCTGCGTCATCTTCGCCGCGGTGAGCGGATCCTCCCCGGCCACGGTGGCGGCCATCGGTTCCATCATGATGGGAGCAATCCAGGAGGACGGATACAGCGAGCGCTTCTCCGTGGGGTCCATCGTGTCCTCCGGTTCCCTGGGCATCCTCATGCCCCCGTCCATCATCCTCATCGTCTACGGCGTCACGGTGGACCAGTCCATTGGCGCCCTGTTCATGGCGGGAATTCTGCCCGCGGCCTTTCTGGGCCTGATGCTCATGGTCGTGACCTATTTCGCCGCGGTTATGGGCGGCCACAAGCGCAAGCCCATGGCCCCCCTCTCCGAGATCTGGGCCTCCTTCAAGGACGCCATCTGGGGCCTTATGGTCATTATCATCGTCATCGGGGGGATCTACGGCGGGCTCTTCACCCCCACCGAGGCGGCCGCTGTTGCCGCGGTGTACGCCTTTATCACCGCCAAGTTCATCTACGGGGACCTCAAATGGAAGGACATCCCCAGAACGATCAACACAGCCGCGGCGACTGCGGCCATGATCATGTTCATCATCGCCAACGCCATGGTTTTCGCCCATGTGCTGACCACACAGCAGATGCCCCAGGATCTGGCCAACTTCATCGTGGCCCTGGAGCTGAACAAGTACACCTTCCTCATTTTGATCAACCTTCTGCTCCTGCTGGCGGGCAATTTCATGGAGCCCTCCAGCCTGATCATGATTCTGGCTCCGCTCATCTTCCCCATCGCCATGAAGCTGGGCATCGACCCCATCCACCTCGGGGTGATCATTACCGTGAACATGGAGATCGGCATGCTCACGCCGCCTGTGGGCCTCAACCTCTTCGTGGCCAGCGGTATCTCCGGACTGACCCTGCAACAGACCATCAAGGCCTCGCTGCCATGGTTCCTTGCCCTGTTAATCGGGCTGGCCATCATTACCTATGTCCCACAGATCTCCCTGTTCATTCCGGATATGATCTACGGAGGGTGACACCGGGTCTGAGTAGCGAACCAACCCGGATCACATATTGGAAACCTCATTCCAGACAAAGGAGGGGAGCATGAAAGTGAAATCTCTATGCATCGGCATGATGGCGGTGTTTCTGCTGGCGGTGGCGGCGCCGTCCTTCGCCGCGGACTACACCATCAAGTTCAGCCACGTTGTCGCCGTGGACACCCCCAAGGGCCAGGCGGCCAACAAGTTCAAGAAACTGGTGGAAAAGCGGACCGACGGCCGGGTGGTCGTCGAGGTTTATCCCAACGCCGCCCTGTACTCCGACCGCGAGGCCATCGAGGCCCTGCAGATGAACAGCATCCAGATGGCCTGCCCCAGCTTCTCCAAGTTCACCGGCTTCGTCCCTGAGCTGCAGATCTTCGATATGCCCTTCCTCTTCGAGGACCGGGACCACCTCTACAAGTTCATGGACAGCAGCGTGGGGCAGGAGCTTCTGGAGATGGTCAAGAAGCAGAACCTGCTGGGCCTGGCCTACTGGGACAACGGCTTCAAGCAGCTCTCCCTGAAGAACACGCCCATCCTGGAGCCCGAGGACGTGGCCGGCAAGAAGTTCCGCATCATGTCCTCCAAGGTGCTCGAGGCGCAGTTCAAGGCCGTTGACGCCAGCCCTCAGGTGCTGCCCTTCTCCGAGGTCTACAGCGCGCTGCAGCAGGGCGTTGTGGACGGCCAGGAGAACACCATCTCCAACATCTACACCAAGAAATTCCACGAAGTGCAGAAGCATCTGACCCTGAGCAACCACGGCTATCTGGGGTACATGCTGGTCACCAACCAGATGTTCTGGAACAAGCTGCCCAGCGATCTGCAGAAGACCATCAAGAAGTGCGTGGCTGACGCCACCAAGTACGAGCGCAAGGCGGCCAAAGAGCTGAATATGAGCCAGCTGGAAAAGATCCGTCAGTCCGGCGAGGTCGAGATCCACAAGCTGAGCGACGAGCAGCGCCAGGCCTGGAAGGACGAGATGCAGGAAATCTATCCCGAGTTCTACGATGTGATCGGGGAGCAGCGCATCCAGAAGGCCCTGGATCTCGCGGAATAACCTGAAAACCGCAGCCGCATTCGCATTCGCATTCCGGTCCGGCGTTTTCGAAGCGCCGGACCGGAATATATCCCTTGCCACAGATTTTTTGAACGGCGATTTGCCCCTCTGGCCCGGACGCTGCGCGGCGAATCCCGCCCCAAGCTTTCCCCGAGCCAAGGCCACCACTCTCAGCGGAGCACAGCATGAACGATCTGATCCTGGGACTTCAGCTGACCATCCTGGGGATGGGAATGGTGCTCATCATCCTGGCCATCCTGTATGTGGCGGTCTCCGCCATGGGCTGGTTCGTCAACCGCGAGAGGGGCGCATCCCTTTTCGTCCCGGAGTCGCGCCCGGAGACGGCCGTAACCGCTCCGGAAACCCGGGAGGCCCCCGAACCCCAAACAGTGGTCCGCGACGAACGGGAACGCGTTGCCGCAATCACCGCGGCGGTTGCCGCGTACAAGCGCGTGCAGCGGACGCGGTCCCACAGATCGCCCTATATGGTGCCTTATAGCTAGTTCTCTCATTGTCCTGCGCGATCCCGGTATCGTTCTGACACTCTATTGCCAAAAACCGCAGTTCTCTTTTGTCGAACCGGACCGGGCACCGAGAACCGGAACAAGGTTTCTTTCTCCATGAATGACCCCCTGAACGGCATCTTACTCATCGAAAACCGCAGCGGAGAGCACGCTACAGGCCGCGGGAATACAGCCCGGGGCCAAACGGGAGCGAGGCGACATGCTGGATAAGCTGCTCATGTTCATCAACTCCACCGGGTTCGCTCATCTGACCCCGGGCCATGTGGTCATGCTCCTTATTGCCATGGGACTGCTCTACCTGGGCATCGCCAAGAAATACGAGCCCCTGCTCCTGGTCCCCATCGGCTTCGGCATCCTTCTGATCAATATTCCCATGACCGGGCTCATGGCGGAACCGATCATGGAGGTGAGCGGCGGCTCCATCAAGACCGACGAGATCGGCGGGCTCCTGTACTATCTGTATCAGGGGGACAAGCTGGGCATCTTTCCGCCCATCATTTTCATGGGCGTGGGCGCGCTCACCGATTTCGGCCCCTTGATCGCCAATCCCAAGAGCCTCCTCCTGGGCGCGGCGGCCCAGTTCGGGATATTCGCCACCTTCCTCGGCGCAATCGCTCTGGGCTTCACCCATCCCGAGGCGGCGAGCATCGCCATTATCGGCGGGGCGGACGGCCCGACCACCATCTACCTGGCTTCCCTGCTCGCCCCGCACATGCTCGCGGCCACCGCTGTCGCGGCATACTCCTACATGGCCCTTGTGCCCATTATCCAGCCTCCCATCATGAAGCTCTTCACCACCCAGCAGGAGCGCAGGATCGCCATGGAGCAAATGCGCACCGTGGCGCAGCGGGAAAAGATTATCTTCCCCATTCTGGTCACCACGCTTGTTCTGCTCTTTCTGCCCGACGCCGCCCCGCTGGTGGGCATGCTCATGTTCGGCAACCTCCTGCGCGAGTGCCTGGTGACCAAACGTCTTTCGGACACGACCCAGAATTCGCTGATCAATATCGTCACCATCTTCCTGGGAATAACAGTGGGAGCCACGGCCAGCGCCGAGGCCTTTCTCAACCTCCAGACCCTGAAAATCCTGGCCCTTGGAATCATCGCCTTCTGCATCGGCACGGCCTGCGGGGTCCTGCTGGCCAAGTTCTTGAACCTGATCACCAGGAAGAAGATCAATCCCCTGGTGGGATCGGCAGGCGTGTCCGCGGTGCCCATGGCCGCGCGGGTCTCCCAGACCGTGGGCCAGCAGGAGCGCCCGGACAACTTCCTGCTCATGCACGCCATGGGCCCCAATGTTGCCGGTGTTATCGGCTCGGCCGTCGCCGCCGGGGTCATGCTTTCCGTCTTTCACTGAACCTTGAGCTTTGAACTTTGAACGTTCAGGAGACAGCCATATGCGAGAGACACTGGGAAATCTGGAAGCGGGGACCATGGACGAGTCCATCCAGAAGGACAATCCCCTCCGGATCCAGGATCTGACCTTCCGCGACGGCCATCAGTCCCTCTTCGCCACGCGCGGTCGCACCGAGGACCTGGTCCCCATCGCGGAGGAGATGGACAAGGTGGGCTTCTTCGCCGTGGAGGTCTGGGGCGGGGCGACCTTCGACACCATGCACCGCTTTCTCGGGGAGGATCCCTGGGAGCGGATCCGGACCCTGAAGAAATACATCACCAATACCCCTTTCTCCATGCTCCTGCGGGGCCAGAACCTCGTGGGCTACCGGCACTACGCCGACGACGTGGCCGAGGCCTTCACCGAGCGCTGCTGCAAGAACGGAATCGACGTCTTCCGCGTTTTCGACGCCTTGAACGACTTCCGCAACTTCCAGACCGCCGTTCGGGTCATCAAGGAGCAGGGGAAGCACTTCCAGGGCGCGATCAGCTATTCCCTGACCGAACAGCGCATGGGCGGCGAGGTCTACACCCTCCAGTATTACCTGGACAAGGCCAAGGAACTGGAGGACATGGGCGCGGACACGATCTGCATCAAGGATATGGCCGGGATCATCGATCCCTATGATGCCTACTTCCTGATCAAGGCCCTCAAGGAACAGCTGCATACCCCCATCCACCTGCACAGTCACTTCACCTCCGGCATGGCGGATATGGCCATGCTCAAGGCCATCGAGGCGGGTGTGGACATCATTGATGTCTGCCTTTCACCCTGGGCCTACCGCACCTCCCATCCCGGCCTGGAGCCGCTTGTCGCCGCGCTGCGGGGGACGAACCGGGACACCGGATTCGACCTGAACCAGCTCACCCGGTGTTCCAAGCACTTCACGGACATCTCCCCCAAGTACCGGCACCTGCTGAACGACAGCATGTCCATCATCGACACCAACGTCCTCCTGCACCAGACCCCTGGAGGCATGCTCTCCAATCTTTTCAACCAGCTTAAGGAGATGGACGCCCTGGACAAGCTGGACCAGGTCTTCGAGGAGCTCCCCCGGGTGCGCCGGGAGCTGGGCCAGGTGCCTCTGGTCACGCCCACCAGCCAGATCGTGGGGACGCAGACCGTGTACAATGTCCTCTTCGATACGCCCCAGGAGCGCTACACCATGATCACGGAGCAGGTGAAGGACCTCTGCTTCGGCCTGTACGGACAGACCCCGGCCCCCATCGACCACGGTGTGCAGGCCAAGGCCCTGGCCAACCATCCCCGCGGCCAGGAGCCCTTCACCGGCAGGCCCGCGGACATCCTGGAGCCCGAGCTGGACAAGGCCCGAGAGGATGTGAAGGACCTGGCCAAGGATATCGACGACGTGCTCATCTACGCCCTGTATCCCACCACTGGCAAACGCTTCCTGCGCATGAAGTACGGGGTCGAGGACGTCCCCGAGGACATGCGCCCCAAGACCATGGAAGAGGCCCAGAGGGAACAGGAGCTCGTGGAGAAGGCCCGCAAGGGACAGGTCGTGGAGATTCCCGAGCTGTCCGAGAACGTGAGCACCTACAACGTATACATCAACAACGAGTTCTTCCGCGTGGATCTGGAGCAGATCGGGGGCGAGCCGACCGTCACCTCGGTGCGGCACGCGAGTCGGGGGAGTGAAGAACCCGCAAGGGAAACGGAAAGCAAGCCTGCACCGGCCAAGGAAGAGCCCGCTGCCGCTGTGTCCGATTCAGAGGCGCAATCTGTAAACGCCCCCATGCCCGGAACCATCATTTCCTTGAACGTGCAAGTCGGAGACTGGGTCAACCAGGGTGATACGATCCTGGTCTTCGAGGCGATGAAGATGGAGAACACGCTTACCGCCCCCGCCGATGGCACGGTGCAGAAAATCCTCTGCCAAGAAGGGGATCAGGTCAAGAAGGACGACAAGCTGCTCTTGATCGGCTAAAATTTCGAATTTCGAAAAAAATGAGCATTCAGTGACCTCGGGACTGTCAAGCAAAAAAGGCTCTGTTGGACACC
>Ga0207714_1002764_pt1 | contig 10352 bp, 1 predicted proteins | sample PonA232FremontCA_2_FD_187270 | JGI IMG/M metagenome (GOLD analysis project Ga0207714, IMG submission 187270) | Marine sediment microbial community from Fremont, CA, USA - Pond A23 Sediment 2 (SPAdes) | ecosystem: Environmental > Aquatic > Marine > Unclassified | place: USA: Fremont, California... | reverse complement strand
ACATTATAGGCTTGCCCGCTGCTCGTTGAGCGTAGGCTCTGCCTGCGCTCCGAATATCAGCAGCCTTCGGCCGTATACAACGATCCAGCGATGGTATAAAAAAAAACACAAACAGATGATTATACCTGGCTGATTATGAGTGGAGCTTGAAATTCCGCTCAGCAGCAGAAGAAAAGAGGGCACAACCGATGCCAGATGGAGGCCGTTCATTTCGAAAACAGGAAGCAGCGAAATTACGAATTCCGCACAATAACAGTTCAGGCATTTGCCTGGAAGAGCAAACGTAATCTGAAAAACCTGCCTGCGGATTAAATAAAAACCCCATAGGTTTAGTTGCATATCTAAAAGTAAACCTTTCATCAACCAATACGCTAATTTTTACTACTCAAATCGGCCTTTAATCAAATTATCATTAAACTTATCGGATTCAAATTCTCTTTTTATCAAATAGTTGATTATTTTTGAGATTACATTGAGGATAATCAGACAGAAAATTTAACCGGAAAATATTTACCAAATGCATGTTTTATTTCATTACAGAATATTACAACTTATGAAAACCATTGCACCCGTTTTAAAAAAAATAATCCTTTTGTTATTCCTGATAACAACAAGTTTTGTCGTTTACGGGCAAAACTCATGGACAGGTAGCAATAGCAGCAACTGGCATAATGCCGGTAACTGGACAGGCGACATCCCCACGGCAGCAGAGGATGTGGAAATACCTGCAGGTTCCACCGTAATTGTGGACGGTGCCGATGCTGAAGCTGCTTCGGTAACTTTTGGCAGTGAAAACAACAGCCAAACCACCTTGCAGGTAAATGCCAGCTATACCCTTACGGTGAGTGGGGATATTGGACTAGAAAGTAGTGATGGAAATGATGTTTATTCTGAAATTACTGGAGGTGGTTCTATTGAGTGTAATAATTTAATTATTGGTGAAGGCACACCTGATTTAAATGGATTCTGGGATGAATACACTAATACTACAAATCTGGAGTTAAACATAAATAATATTTTTATAAATAATAATCTAATTTTAGAAGGTTATGGAGAAACCAGTAATTTTTGGGGTACTTGGTATAGACTTAGCAATCCAAATCTTACTATAAATTCTGGCAGGGTAACTGTTAATGGTACTGTAGAAACCAATAATGAAAATGATAACAACACTTCCACATTTACATTAGGTAATAGCTCTCCTCATCTTATTTTAAACGGCAACACTCCGTTTGCCTTAGACGGAACCGGAACCAACAACTTAACACTGAATGGTAGCGGAGCGACAGTAGAATACGGAGGAAGCGGAACGCAAATAGTTTATGATACTGATTACTCGAACCTTTCAGTAACCGGAACAGGTGTTAAGCAAGTAAACAACAACCTTACAATACCCGGTACCTTTAATTCCGGAGCCCAACTTGATGTAACGGCCAATATTACCTTTAATGGTACTGTTAATTGCAATGGGGGAACAATGAACGCCACATCAGGGGTCGTAACCTACAATACAGCTGCAACGAATGTTGTCGCTGGCTTATACTATAATTTGACCAAAACGGGAGGAGGAACTTCAACGCTTTGTGGCGATGTTACGGTTGCCAATATTTTAGATCTGGATAACGGTATTATTCGGCTGGCTGAAGCAGACCTTACGGTTTCCAATACGGATGCAGGGGCCATAACAGGCACTTTTGATGCCAATAATATGATTGAAACCAATGGTGCGGGGAGGCTTATTAAACAAGGAACGGATGCCGGACTATCCATCGTCTATCCGGTAGGTTCGGCCGGATACTATACCCCAATGGATCTTACTAATGGTATTGCAGCAAGCTATTCGGGGACGGGAAGTATATCCGTGCGTGCTGTTTCTGGTTCTCAAGGGACAGGTTTGCTGCAGAAATACTGGGAGGTAGGGACCAAAAACATTACTTCCATAACGGATGTACATCCTCTGTTTACCTATAATCCTGCCGAAGCAGATGCTACTCAACCCAGTTATTTGCCTTGGTATAATCCCGGATCCTCCTGGGAAAATCCGTCCAATCCAACAGCTGCCGGGGATAATCCTTTTGGTTCAACGAGTACAACCCGATTGGCAGGTAAATGGACTGCAGGAGATAGAAAACCGGTAACTCCGGATATTTACTATTCCTATCAACCGGGCGACTGGGATAATCCTGATACCTGGACCTTTGACCCGGGAGGATCAACGCTGACACCAACAGACATCCCTAATGAGAACGATAAAGTAGTCATTTTAGATGGCAGAACGGTATCCCTTACCAGTGATGTGGATACTGCCGGTTTGGATATTACGATCAAAGAAGGTGCTACCCTCGATTTAGCAAACTACACATTTAATAATGGCATTGCTACGTTAAAAGGACAAGGTACCTTTAAACTCGCTTCAGTGGATTATCCGACAGTAACATCAAATCTGTTTGTTCTTTCCGGCGGGGGCACAACCGAATATTATAATTCAAGTGATTTTACCCTGCCTGCTGCACAAAACGAATACAACCATTTGCGAATAAATGCATCGGGAGTAACAGCAACTCAGCTTAGTAATATAACTTTAAACGGAGATTTACTTGTTAAACAGGGGACTTATCAAATTAATGATAATTCAGCAGCCCGCAGACAGTTAACAATTCATGGAGACGTGCTGGTGGATAATGGTGCCAGTATTACTACTGGCACTGGGAATACAGTTTCAGGGGATATTACCGGCGCTACAACAGCGGCTCCTTTTATTGATTATTACGATTTAAACTCGCACCGTGTGGTTGTGTATGGCGATTTCACCAATAATGGAACCGTAAAATTTACAAATCAAAGTTATCCTGAATACGATGCTTTTCCGACTGATGGAATGGCCACGGTATATTTCATGGGCGCCACTAACAATACCCTGCATTGTAATGGCATAACAGATTTCTACAACCTGGTGCTGGATAAGGGAATAGACCAAACCTATAAGCTTACCGTTTATTCAACAGATTATCAAAACTTCAGGCTTTTTGGACGCAATAACCTTGGTGGAGAAAATGGCGGAGCGAATCCGGATTTACGAAAAGCATTATGGATTCGTACAGGAACCCTTGAGTTAGATGGCTTAACTATAATCCCTTCATTAACAGAAGCAAATACAGGAGGATCACCTAATGGAGATTTTTATATTCCGGCAAATGCAGCTCTTAATATTCAGGGTAGTGAGGTCATTGTTTTATCCACAGCAGATAATTATCGCGAGGTAAACCTGGCTTATGGTGTTGCTGCAACATCAAACAATGATTTAGGTATTTTGGACGCAGGAGGAACCCAATCCTTCTCTATTTACGGAAAATTTCAGGTTGATGATGGATTTTTCTCCACCAGAGAGTCAGGAGGTATTATTACATGGGATGTTTCATCAGGAGAATTAATTATCAATGGTGGTATTGTAGATGTGAAACAATACCGATCGGCTGGTAGTTCTGGTGGTTTGGCTTCATTCAGTCAAAGCGGAGGCAAATTTTTATTACGTGGCCGTTTTCAACGTACTCCTGCGTCTTTCGCAAACATAACTGATTTGAAAGATTTTTCCACAACAACCTTAAATACTACACGAGCAACAGGAGGTTTACAGGGAAGTTTAGGAACATTCAATATTAACGAAGCGGCAAACGTATTCAGTATGTCCGGTGGAACCATACAAATCTATGATGTCTGTGGTACAGGAGATAATGAAGCATTCCAGGTCTTTTCTGATGAAAACAATAACAATGTTACCGGAGGCACAGTTGAAATTGTACCTACAACTGGAACAGGTGGAGGCGGTGATGCCACTGAATTTAAAATTGAAACCACCGCAGACCTTTACAACTTTACCATAAACCGGGAAAGCAGCAGTGCTACAGTGGATGTGAATCTTTATGATTTAACGGTACTCAATGATTTAACCATTACAAACGGAGATTTGGTTGCAAATGATTATGATATATCCATTGGTGGCGATTTTGTGGTGGAAAATGGAACGAATTATACTCCGGGTAACAATTGGACCATATTTAACGGAACAGGAAATCAAAATTTTGAAATAAATACAGGGTCTGCATTAGGGTTGAATAAAGTTAAAATTGATAAATCTTCAGGTTCTGCCCTTTCCATGAATGGTTCACAAAATACGCTGAATGTAGCAGATTCAATGATGATCCAAACAGGAATTCTTTCCGATGGTGGTAAAACCATCGATATGAACGGGAGTTTATTGTACAATTCAGGAGTACACGAAGGCAGTGGTAAAATTGTGATGAGTGCAGCAAGCCCACAAGTTATCACTGGAGATGGTAACGGGGTTTTTGAAAATTTGGAGTTGAACAATACAGATGGTAGTACAGCACCTGTCTCAATAGAAGCAAATACAACGATTAATGGCACATTAACCTTTTCTCAGGATCATTTACTTGACCTATCAACTTATTCTTTGCATTTTGGAGCAAGCGCCTCTGTGGTGAATGCAGGAAGCAATCGTTTTATACAAACAGCAGGTAATTCAGGTGATGGGGGAGTAAGTAAAGCTTATTCATCTTCTTCAACAAGTTTTACCTTTCCGGTTGGAGCTGTATCAACCAGTCATTCGGCCCCGGAATATACACCAGCGACATTATCATTTGGCACAAACCCCAACACATTCGGAAACATAACCGTGGTACCCGTTGGATACGAGCATCCCAATACAACTACGAAAGATCGAAGTTTGACCTATTTCTGGCGCGTGAAATCTTCCGGCTTTGATTTAGGTTCAGCTACGGTCAATCATGCCTATACCTATTCTCAAAACGATGTAGTAACCAGTGGCGATGTAAGCGAAAATGAATATGTAGCTGCAATGTATGATAATGCTTCGTACAGCTGGACGAAATATGCTGCAACAGATGTAGACGAAGGGACAAATACAATTGGCGGTTCAGGCACAGCGTTGGCTTCACTGAATTTTATCAATGGTGAGTTTACGGCGGGAGATGATACCCCGGATGATCCGTTCGGAACACCCGAGGTTTATTATAGCCGGCAAACCGGAAATTGGGCTGATGGAAATACATGGTCAACAACCGGACATAATGGAACAGCTGCCGGAACATGGCCTGGGGCAACAGATATAGTAGTCATTGGCGGACAGGACTCTGTTTATTTAGCAACCGATCTAACAACACCAAATATCGGCGCTCAGAATGCGGCTACCCTAAAGATTGAACAAGGTTCTGCATTAGATATTGGCTACAACCCGGGGTGTAATTTTGCTAGTGTTGTAAATCATGAAAATGGAAACGGTAATTTTAGATTAACTACCAATTACAATTCGGGAAGTACATTTGAATTTCCTTCAGGCGACTTTTCTGATTTCAACCAAAATCTGGGTACAACAGAATTATATACTACAAACAATACCGCAGGTACGACCTATTGGTTACCTAATGATGTTACATCTTATGGAAACCTTATTATTTCTCCTATTGGTGGGTCAAATATTATTTTTGGAAACACTGATGTGTTAATATACGGTGATTTAATTACCCGTGGACAAAATTCTCTTTCTTGGTTCTGTCCTAGTTGGCGGACAGAAAATTATCCGACCTCTCCCAATACACCGGTTGCAAAAACGATTACGATAAATGGTAACTTTGACTTACAAGGAGGTGCGCTGGTATGGTATAACATGGATAATACTGGAGCACAGGACTTTGTTATTGGCGGTGATTTGATTTTGGATACAGATGCCGGTATCCAAGTATCTACAAATGGTACCAATAACTCTCAATCAATTCTACTTAATGGTAGCCTTATAAATAACTCTCTTGCACCAAATGGAGGCGTAAACGAATATAGAGGGGCTGATTTCACAGATATACCCTTAATATTTAATGGGGGTAGTGTTGAATATATTACCAATGATGATCCTTCAGACAATACCTATACAGTAATCGAATCATTGACAGTAGACAAGGGGTCCGCACAAACCGATTCATTAATTGTTGATATTACAGGAACCTTAACAACACCAACAGATGACTGGCTAACCCTTAAAAATGGAACTTTCCACTATGAACATAATGATGATTTAACGATTACTGAGGGTAGTCAGTTTAATATTCCAGGAACTGCAGCACTTTCAATAAATTCTTCAGGCAACACGGTTTACCTGGCAAACGATAACGTAAATGATAATGATGTTTACCTGAATGGTAAATTAAACATTATGGATGGCGATATCTATATTGGACAACCGGGTGCCCCCAACAACAATAACGATATCGAATATTCTGGTGGGGGAAATTCTGAAATAGATATCCAGGGCGGAAGTTTGACTGTGAATGGTCAAGTAAGGCGTAACCCCTCTACATCTTCAGGTATTTTAAAGTACAACCAATCGGGTGGCGCTGTAACCATTAATGGTCGCAATGCAATTGCTGACAACGCCAAGTTAGAAATATTAAATTCAGGCAGTGCATTCAACATGTCAGGTGGTACATTAACAATTGTTCGTGGAGGGGGAAACGGAACTTTTGGCGATTTATACCTTCGCCCGGATAATTCGACTGTTACCGGGGGTGAAATAATCTTTAATCCCGGTGCGGCAGGTGCTCAAGATTTTATTTTCGATGCCAATGTTCCTATTTGGGATTTAACAGTAAATGCCGATGCGAATGTCGAATTGTTGGTTAGCCCGCTAACGACAAAGAACGACCTTACAATTGCCAGCGGAGGGGTCCTGGATGCCAATGTTAATTTTGATATCCCGATAACAATAAATGGTGATTTTGATAATTCGGGAGTATATGAACACCGGAATAATTTAACTACATTTAATGGAGGTACTCAACAGATTTTGGGTAGTTCTGCCATTGATTTCTATAACTTAAAGGTAGACCCCTTAACAAAATTGACTTTAAATCGTGATGCAAATGTTCAGAATGATTTAAATATTAATCAGGGTACGCTAGCATGCGATGCAAATAGCATATATGTTCAGGGCAACCTTATCAATAATGCTACCTACACTGACAATAATGCAGGGGTGGTACTGAACGGTACTATACAGCAGTTGATTTCAGGTACCGGTACGTTTGGTACACTGGAATTGGATAATTCACAGGGTGGCCGGCTTGAGAATGATATAACACTGAAGAAAGATTTTATTTTAACCAATGGGGTGTTCAATATAAATTCAAAATTACTATCGCTTGGAGAGAATAGCAATATTGTCGGAAGTGGTTATAGTGAATCGAAAATGATTGCTTCCGATGGCGTGTATAGTGATGTGGGTATTTCTAAAGTATTTACCAGTGCCGATAATGGATCTACATTTTTATATCCATTAGGTACTTCGGATAAATATACGCCCGCTGAAATTAATATCACAAATATTGATAATACAGGTTCTATTAGACTAAATAATATAAATGATAACCACCCGGGTGTGATTGATCCTGATAATGTACTTGACTATTTCTGGGAAATTGAGAGTACCGGAATTACTAATTTTACAGGGTCATTTGAGCTTAATTACATGGATGATGATGTGCAGGTTACCGGAACCAATACAGAAGCGGATTATATTGCAGCCCATTTGCTTCTGCCGGGGACTAGTTGGTCGAAAGCCGCTCCGGGTGCCACAACCGACAATGTTGACGAGGGAAATGATATTATTACCTTCAACTTTTCAGGAACAAATTCAATATCCGGTGAATTTACAGCTGGGATTGATGAGGCATTACCTGATGAGGTCCCTGAATTTATCAGTACACAAAGTGGTGATTGGTCGAATGCTAACAATTGGGATCAAATCGGTGGAGATAACTATACCTTAAGCGGGGGTCCTAATGGATTTATTGTTACTGTTGATTCAGACCATACCATTACCACAGACGAAAATTATGTGTCAGCTTATCGAACAACTATCAATGGTAGATTACAAGTGGTTGAACCTTACTATGGGCACAACCTTGGTACTGTCTCGGGGTCAGGCACCTTATATTTGGAAAGTGGGACATTCCCCGCCGGTCGATATACAAGCTTTTTTGATTGTGCAAACAATGCAACCTTGGAATATGGGGGAACCGGAACCTATTCTTTAATTGCTGATTTGTATACTTCAATACCAAACTTACATTTTACAGGAACGGGTACAAGAATTTTACCCAATAAAGACCTTACCATTTGTAACCAGTTATTAATAGACGGGCCTACACTCGATAATTCTGTCAACAATAGAAAACTTACTATTCAGGGTACAATGGAAAGATATAATACAGGTACATTTAATAGCGGCAGCGGACCGAACGCAATTGTAAGTTTTGCCGGTACAGAGCAACAAAACCTTGCCGGTACACTCGGTGATTTTACGGGGAGCAATGCATTTAATCATTTGGAAGTAAACAACCCAAACGGTTTAAATATAAATACGGGTGGTTTAGTTGAGGTTAGCGGCAAACTGCATTTAACAGAAGGAAATATAATTACTGAAAATAATGATGCCTTAACAATTACCAATACTTCTGAAAATGCTGTTGTCCCGCTAGGTGGTAGTACCAATTCATTCGTCGACGGGCCTCTGACAAAAAAGATAAATCAGGGTGACAGCTTCATATATCCAATCGGAAAAGATGATAAATTGGGGAACAAGCTTTCACTTAATGCGACACAGACAGGTACAGTGTTATGGACTGCTGAATATTTCACACCAAACACTACAGCCACAGATATGTCGTCACCTCTCACCTATGTAAATGCTGACAGCTACTGGAAACTCACTGCTCCTGCAGGAAACAAGTCTGAGATAAATTTAGAATGGGATGAATTAAGTGACCTGACACCACTTATGACTGAAAATGAATTATCCGACATGAGAGTTTCCCGTTTTAATACAGGAAGCGGAGAATGGGAAGAACTTAGCTCAACAGCAACAGGCGATAATTATGAAGGAACAGTGTCAACGACTAACCGTATAGAAATTCCTGCTGATGGAAATAGCAATTTTACAACTGCTTGCATTAACACAGTAAAACCAAGAGCTAAATTAGATCCTGCAGGGCCTGTTTGTGGAAATGATGGTATTCCGATGAGCTTTACAGGAACAGGTTCCATTCCTTTCGATTATATAATAGAATATACGATAGATGGTGTTGACCAAACTCCTATTACAATTACCACAGGTGATCTTCCCTATACATTGCCAACTCCTGAAGCAGGAGAATATCAATTAACAAGCTTCAGGTATGATGATGGGAACGAATTGGGAGTTGTAGACAAAGGTACAGTAACTGCATATGAGAGACCGACTACAGCAGATGCAGGTGAAGATCAAAATTTATGCGGAGCAACTTCTGCAACTCTTGATGGTAATACTCCAGGAGTTGGGGAAGGCGTGTGGTCAATAATTAGCGGTACAGGAGGAACCGTAGAAACACCGACTTCACCTACAAGCACCTTTAACGGAACCAATGGCTCAATTTACGAATTAGTATGGACAATAAGTAATGGCGGTTGTACATCAACAGATACAGTTAAAATTTCTTTCCCTCTTGAGCCAACACAACCGGGAGATTTTACAATAAGCGCTGCTAGCGTATGCCAGGGCGAAACAGGTATTATATATGAAGTTCCGGATAATCCGGCAATAAACTATAATTGGTACTATTCAGGATCTGGTGTTACTATTAATGGAACAGGACATTCCGTAACTTTAGATTTTAACGCATCAGCAACTAGTGGAAATCTTGAGGTTACCGACACAAATGATTGCGGTGAAAGTGATCCAAGGAGCCTAGAAATTACAGTAAATAAAACACCAAATCCTTCTCCTATAGCTACATACGGCTCTGTATGTTATGACAATGGCAACACAATTGACACACTATATGCGAAGGACGGAGGAGTAGCAGAATCATATAATTGGGCTCCTGACACTGTACTAACTTCTGTTGAAGATACTGCATTTTATCATCCTAAAAATAATCCGGAATCCGTTTCCGTAATAAGATGGATTAAAGTTACAGCCACAAATAAAGGTTGTTCCGCGACAGATAGTGTAAGTATAGAGCTTTACCACAGACCCGAAACCGGCAACCAGTACTACGTACCCAATGATTTTGATAATAATTGATAAAACGATTTTTATATCTTTAATGCCACCGGAAAAGCCCTTTCAAGTTTCCAAACATTGAAAGGGCTTTTTCAGTTTAGTGGGCATCAAAAATCAGAATTGTAAATTCCGCCGGGCTCCTGTTGCGTTATTCAGCAACAGGCATAAAAAAACTTGTGCCAGAGACCGTCCGTTGAGCTCCACCGACTGACCACCGAACCAT
>Ga0207714_1002763_pt1 | contig 10352 bp, 12 predicted proteins | sample PonA232FremontCA_2_FD_187270 | JGI IMG/M metagenome (GOLD analysis project Ga0207714, IMG submission 187270) | Marine sediment microbial community from Fremont, CA, USA - Pond A23 Sediment 2 (SPAdes) | ecosystem: Environmental > Aquatic > Marine > Unclassified | place: USA: Fremont, California... | reverse complement strand
CGGCGACGCCGACGGCGACGCTAAGCCGGTCTCGACCCTGGAGTTCGCCCACGAGGCCGGCCTCTCTGTGGTGACGAGCGCGAGCATCGGGCAGGGGGAACTCGCGAACGAGGGCGCGATCCCGGCCGACGTCGACGCAACCCTCGCCGGCGAGACGCCGGCGCAGCGCGCGCTCAACTTCGCTCGGAGCGCCCCGGGCGTCACCGCCTCGCTCGTCGGGGCGAGCGACCCGGCCCACGTCCGCGAGAACGTCGCCGCGGGCACGTTCGACCCGCTCGGCGCCTCGGCGTTCGACGCCGTCTTCGAGTGAGTCCGGGAGCGACCCGATGTCGGCAAAAGAGGTTTGTCGAGACCGCTCCAAGCCGGCCGCATGTCCCCGACGAGACGAGCCCTCCTCGGTAGCGTTCCCCTCGTCGCGCTCGCCGGTTGTCTCGGCGTCGAGACGCGCGACGAGGGCTCGGGGTCGCCCCGGCGACGGGTCTCCGGAACGGATACGGACCCGACCGTCCTGAAGGCGCGAAACCCCGACGGCGAGGCCGTCCTCCTCGACGGCGCCGACGTCGGCGACGAGGGAGCCGACGACCCGGCCCCGATCGGACGCGAACTCGTCACCACCGAGGACCGGGCCGCGGAGCTGTCGGTCGCCGAGGGCGTGTCCGACGCGGACCGCTCGCGGATCCGGTCGTTCCTGGAAGAGACGGACTACGACGCGGAGACGGTGTACGCGTCGCGCGCCGGGGTGCGGTCGTGTTACCGCCTCCGGATCGAGTCGGTCTCGTGGGAGCCGCGGCGCGTCGAGTACGAGTACTGCCGCGAGCTCAGGCCGCCGGACGCGGCCTGCGAGGCGGGCGAACGCGTCGCGCTCGCGCTCCTCTTCCGGCTCCCCGCCGCGTTGGACCCGGAACTCACCGGCTCCGGGTCCAGCGGTCGGTCCCCCTGTCGCGGCGTCGACACCGAGTACGAGGTGCTCGACGCGAACGCGACCGTGCCGGGCAACGCGACGGCGGTCGACGAGGGAGGTGACGGCTCGTGACCCGACGGCTCACCCGACGCGACGCCCTCGCGGTCGGCGGCGCGGTCGCGCTCGCCACCCTCGCCGGCTGTTCCGATGTCGGAAGCGAGCCCCGGTTCTGGGACGACCCGCCGTCGCTCGACACCGACGGTATCACGCGCGCCTTGGACGCCCCGGTCCCGGAGACGCCGCGGCTCGTCCCGGTCGATTTCGACCCCGCCGTCGCGGCCGCGCTCGACGACCGGATCGACCGCCTGCTCGGCCCGATTCCGGAGCCGCTGACCGCGACGACGCTCCCGAACGGCGAGATCCGCGAGCGGATACGCCAACAGCGGGCGGCCGCTCGCGAGGCGCGGCCGGCCCCCGACGAGTCGCTCCCGCCGCTCCGGGCCGCGGAGCGGTACGCGACGGCGCGGGACCGCGCGGCGACCGCCGTCGGCACGTGGGCCGGGGTGACCGTCGAGGGCGACCCCGAGGACGTGACCGCCGACATCGGGACGGTGCGGCGACGGGCGTTCGAGACGTTGGACGCGCTCCCGGGACCCGCGGCCGACCCGCTGGCCGGCGCCGCGGCGTACGGCCCGATCGAGCGCTGGTACGACGAGTCGCGGCGGCGGACGCTGGTCGGCGGGGCCGCGGGTGTCGAGGGGCGAGCGAACCCGCTTCGGGCCGGCGAGTCGGTCGGCGACGTCGAGCGCGTCCAGTCGTACGTGGACGCGGGACGCCACCTCAGCGACCGGTACCGGGCGTCGCTCGCGGACCCGCAGTCCGTCGAGGAGCCGCTTCGGGAGGCGGCGGAGCGGCTGGGCGCGTCAGTCCGCGACCGGCTCCGAGGGCTCCACGGGAGCGACGCCGACCTCCGGTCGAACCCGGGTGCAGAGGCGTTCCTCGACGAGCGGCCGGTGGCCCGCGACGCGCCGAGCGTCTCGCTGCTCTCGAACGCCCTCCACCGGACGTTCGAGGACCTCCGCTTCGACCCGGTTCCGGTGGACGACCGCCCGCCGGAGAACCCGGCGACCGCGCTCACGCGGACGGCGCTCGCGCTCGCTCGACTCCGGGGGCTCGACGCCGTCGCGTCGCGGATCGAGACGGGCGACACGCTGTTCCCGGAAGACCGCGCCGCGGTGAGAGAAGCACGCGACGCGGCGGTCGACTCGGCGGCGTCGCTCGCGGCGAGCGAGAACCCGCTCGACCGCTGGCTCGCGGCGCGGGTCCTCCCCCTCTTCGACAGGCCCGACGCCCGACTCGCGGCGACCGATCCCGACGCCCGCGACGCGGCCGAGGCGTTTACAGAGTACCGGTGGATCGAGACGGTCGCGCGCGAGTCGACGAGCGTGGCGGCGTCGGTCGCCGAGTCGATCGAGGCGTGAGAGCGGCGACGACGACGCGGCGAGTTGAGGGGAAAAGAGACGAGACGCGGCGTCGGGAGGGCGGGCGGGACGCGGTTCGGTTCGATTGGGTTCGATTAGGTTCGGTTCGATTAGTTCGGCTTCGGCTCTCGTCGCACCGGCCCGCGACGACGCTCAGCGCAGCTCTTTGAACGTCGCCTCGCACTCGGGGCAGACCCGGACCGCGAACACTTCGTCGGGATCGTTCTTCTTTTTCAAGACCTTCTCGCAGTCGGCGCAGTTCAGGCGCTCGTAGGTGTCCTTGAACAGGTCGCCGTCGCGGAGTCCCTTGCGCGTCGATTTCATACGTCTCGGTTGATCCCGTGTGGGTATAAAAACCCCGTACGACGCGAGTCGGACGGCGAACCCGCTCCGGTCGCGACCGTACGACACGCGACGTCGTATCGGAGCGCCGCGCTTTCGCAACGCTTGTCTCCGGGCGATTCGAAGCGCGTCCGTGTCACGGACTCGGCTGTTCGGATCGCTGTGTGCCCTCGTCTTCCTCGTCAACTTCGCGCGCGTCGTCTTCGCGCCGCTCGTGGGGGAGTTCATCGGCGAGTTCGCGATCGGCGAGGGGACCGCCGGCCTCATCGTCACGCTCGCGTGGCTCGGCTCGGCCGCGCCGCGGCTCCCGGCCGGCTGGGCGCTCACGCGCTTCTCCCGCCGGCTGGTTATCGTGGTCTCCGGGGCGATGCTGACCGTCGGCGCGCTCGGCGTCGCCCTCGCGCCCGGCGTGGCGACGCTGATGACCGCCGCGTTCGCGATCGGCTTAGCGTCCGGCGTCTACTTCGTCGCCGCGAACCCGTTCGTCTCCGAGCTGTTCCCGGAGCGCGTCGGTCGGGCCATGGGCGTTCACGGGACGGCGAGCCAGCTCGCCGCGGTCGCGGCCGCACCGGTCGTCACGGTCGCGCTGTGGTACGACTGGCGGCTCGCGTTCTACGGGCTCGCGGCCGTCGCGGCCGCGACGACCGTCGCCTTCGTGTTCCTCGCCTCCCGGACGGACCTCCCCGACGCCGGCGCGGACGACACCGACTTCGTCGGCGGCGCGCTCGCCGAGTGGAAGCTCATCCTGACGGCCGTCGTGCTGATGGGCCTCACGGGCTTCGTCTGGCAGGGGCTGTTCAACTTCTACGAGCTGTACATGATCGACAAGGGGCTGCCGCCCGCGACCGCCCGCAACCTCCTGACGGTGATCTTCGCCGCCGGCGTCCCCGCCTTCCTCGTCTCCGGGGACCTCGCCGACCGGCTCCCACACGTGCCGTACCTGCTCGGCATCGTCTCGGCGTTCATCGGGAGCGTCGTCCTCGTGGTCACCGTCTCCGGGCTCGTCGCCGTCGTCCTCGCCAGCCTCTCCGTCGGCTTCGCCATCCACATGCTGTTCCCCGCCATGGACACGTACCTGCTCGCGTCGCTGCCGGACGGGTCCCGGGCGTCGGCGTACGCCGTCTACTCCGCCGGGATGATGACGACGCAGGCGGCCGGCTCGTGGACCGTCGGCGAGGCGGTCGAGGCCGGATTCGCCTACGACGTCGTCTTCCTCGCGCTCTCCGGGGGACTCGGTGCGGTCGTGGTCGCCTACGCCGTGTTGGAGCGCATGGGCCGCGTCCCGGGCGGCGCGGCGGGGGCGGAGCCGGCGGCGTGAGCGCCGTGCGGAGCCGGCGGCGTGAGCGCGGAGTTGTGGCCGCTCGCGTGCGCGGTCGCGCGTGTGCCGGCACGCGCCACGGGTATCGCACCTATTTAGGGCGTCCCGCCCCTGTACGGTCATAATGGAGTACGTCCAAGAGCGCGTGACGACGCTGCACGCGTTGACCGACCACCGGCCGGACGCCCCCACCGGCCGGGCGGCGGTCGTGGTGCCGATGACGGAGCGCGAGTACGGCACGCTCGCGGCCGAGCGCGTCCTCTCGGCGCTGGAGACGGTCGCGCCGGCTCGGGTGATCGTCCCCCTCCGCGCCCCGCCCGAGCGCGTCGGCCCCTTCGCGCGGTGGCTCGACGGGTTCGACCTCGACGTGGAGACGCTCTGGTGCGGCGGTCCCCGGCTGACGGAACTGCTCGCCGACAGCGGCCTCGACGGGGACCGCGGGAAGGGGCGCGACGTGTGGCTCGGCCTCGGCCGCGCCTTGGAGGAGGAGTACGTCGTCGTCCACGACGCCGACACGAAGACGTACTCGCCGGCGTTCGTCAAGCGACTGCTGTTCCCGGTCGCGAACGGCTACTCGTTCTCGAAGGGGTACTACGCCCGCGTCGAAGACGGGGCGCTGTACGGCCGGCTGTTCCGGCTGTTCTTCCGGCCGCTCGTCCGCGCGCTCGCCGACGCCACCGAGCGTCGGGAGGCGGGCGTGATCGAGTACCTCGACGCGTTCCGGTACGCGCTCGCCGGCGAGTTCGCGGCGACGACAGACCTCGTCTCGAAGCTCCGCGTCCAGCGCGGCTGGGGCCTGGAGGTCGGGACCCTCGGCGAGGCGTTCGCGCACGCCGGCTTCGCGGGGAGCGCGCAGGTCGACCTCGGCCGCTACGAGCACGACCACCGCTCCGTCGACGGCCCGACCGGCCTCGCGGACATGAGCCGGGCAGTCGGCGAGGCGACCCTCCGGGCGGTCAAGGACGGCGGCGTCGCCGTCGACTACGACGGCCTCGCCGACCGCTACCGCGAGGCGGCCGAGGGGATTATTGACGGGTACGAGACCGACGCCGCGTTCAACGGCCTCGACTACGACCGCGAGGACGAGCGCTCGCAGGCCGCGACGTACGCGGACGCCCTCGGGAAACCGGGGCCGGACACCCGCCTCCCGGCGTGGCGCGACGCGCCGATCACGCCCGAGGCGGTCGCCGAGGCGGCCCGGGCGGACCTCGCGGAGGCGGCCGGCGGAGCGGGCGGCGAGGCGACTCGAATCGGCGGCGCGCCGGGCGACGCCGACGTCCGCGGGAACGGCCACCAACCGCCGGCGTCCCCGCCCTCCGATCCGGCGCCGGGAGAGGACTGACCGATGGCCGAAGACGGAGCCGCCGACGATGTCGCGGCGGCGCCGGACGCGCCCAGCGTGGCCGCGCGCGACGACCTCGCGGGAGTCGTCGACCTGTTCGAGTGGCTCACTCGCGCGGAGCTCTCGCACGCGCTCTCGGAGCTCGCTTTTAAACAACGGGCCGAGGTCGACGACGACGCGATCGCCGCCGCCATCGACGTCGCCGTCGCGGAGTACGCGCTGGTGCCGGCGCCGCCCGCGGCGCTCTCGGAGGGCGGCGAGACGCCGCCGGAGACCGCCGACCCCGAGGCCGGTCTCGACGCCGGCGACGTCGCCCTCGCGGTCGGGCCCGCCGCGTTCCCGTCGCTGCCCGACGGCGCGGGGGATCTCCCGCACATCCTCGACGTGCCCGAGCGCGACGTGGACCGCGAGGCGCTCTCGGAGGCGGTCCTCGCTCGGCTCTCCACGGACGCAGTCTCGGCGATTCGCGAGAGCAACGCCGACCGGCTGGAGGTCCTCGCCGACGTGACCTACGACATCGAGGCGTGGGCGCCCGTCGACGCCGGCGAGATCCGCGAGCGGATCGTCGCCGAGCTGGACGCCTGACTCGGTTTAAAAAAGAAACGCGGGGGCTCGACTCAGGCGCTCGCCTCGCCCTCGGCGAGCTCGCGCGCGAGGAACTCCGCGATCGAGACGTCGGCGTCCTCGACGAAGCGGGCGAGCTCCTCGCCGTCGGCGCTCTCGACCACGACGGTCGGGATCAGCTCGATCCCGTACTCGTCGACGGCCTCGCCCTCCTTGCCGTCCGGCCCCTTCGTGACCGGGAAGTCCTCGATCCGGTCGTCGGGGACGCCGGCCGCGTCGAGCGCCGCCGCGAACGCGGGGAGCTGCCGCCGACAGTCGCCGCACCAGTCGCCGCCCCACACCTTGAATCGGTAGTCGCCGCCTCCGAGCGCGTCCAGCACGTCGTCGCCGAGCGCGTCGCCGTCGGTTCCGTCGGGAGCGAGCGTTTCGAGTGTCATACCGCCCGCTACGCCGGGTAGCCTTGTAAACCGCGCGTCGGTGGCAACGCGTCTTGCCGCGGTCCGTCGGGCATTTGAGTGGCGGTCCCGTTCGTCGACGTAATGGACGACGACGTGCTGGAGGGGCTCGGCTCGCCGCTGGTTCGGGTCGACGCGCCGCCGGAGACGACGGTGGCCGCGAAGGTCGAGTCGCGCAACCCGGGCGGCTCCGCGAAGGACCGCCCGGCGCGGTACATGGTCGAGGCGGCCGAGGAATCGGGAGAGCTGGAACCGGGGGACGGGATCGTCGAACCCACGTCCGGCAACACCGGCATCGGGCTGGCGATGGCCGGCGCGGTGAAGGGGTACGACGTGACGCTCGTGATGCCCGACGGCAAGTCGCTGGAGCGCCGCCGGATCATGCGCGCGTACGGCGCGGAGGTCGAGCTCGTCGACGGCGACATCTCCGCGGCCAAGGACCGCGCCGACGAGCTCGAGGCCGAGGCGGGGATGGTCCAGCTCCGGCAGTTCGAGAACCCCGCGAACCCGCGGGCCCACTACGAGACCACCGGCCCGGAGGTCGTCGAGCAGGTCGGCGACCGGACCGTCGACGCGCTCGTCGCCGGCGTCGGGACCGGCGGGACCATCTCCGGGATCGGTCGTCGGCTCCGCGAGGAGTTCCCCGACGTCCGGGTCGACGCGGTCGAGCCCAGCGACAACGCCGTCCTCTCCGGCGGGGAGCCCGGAAACGACGCGTTCCAGGGGATGGGACCGGGCTTCGTCTCGCCGAACCTCGATGTCGACCTCATCGACGAGGTCCACGCGGTCGGCATCGAGGAGGCGGAGGCCGAGTGCCGGCGGCTCGCCCGCGAGGAGGGGATCCTCGTCGGGCAGTCCTCGGGCGCTTCGAACCTCGCGGCGAAGGACGTCGCCGCGGAGCTCCGGGACGCCGGCGCCTACGCCGGCGAGGAGCCCCTCGTCGTCACCGTGTTCTGGGACAGCGGCGAGCGGTACCTCTCGGCCGGCACCTTCGACGAGTAGGTTCCGGGCGGCGAGCGGCGGCTCGCCCGCTACCCGCCTCCAATCCGCCCCCGACCCGAACGTTGAGTACCGTCGGGCCCTCAGTTTAGTCGTGACCACACACGCGGAATCCTCTCCGGGCGACCCCGACGGGGCGGCCGCCGAACCGGCCGGCAGACGGTTCGACGGCCCGTGGCTCCTCGTCCTCGCCGTCGCCGCCGGCGGGTGGACCGTCCTCTACGCGGTCGACTGGGCGCTGCTCTCGGCCGGCACCCCGGCCGGCGCCGCCGTCGCGTTCGCCCACGGCTACCTCCTCGCGCCGCTCGCGACCGCCGCGGTGCTCCTCGACGCGCTGTCGCTGAACGAGCGCGGGGTCGCCGACTTCGGCCTATTTAAATGGCTCTACGCGCTGGCCGCGCTGGTCGCGCCCCCGGTCGGCGCCGTCTACTACGCGCACCGCGAGTGGCTGAAGCCGGGCGACCCGAATCTCCTCGGAGGGACGCCGTGAGCGGCGAGGGCGGGACGAGCGGCGTCGTCCGAAGCCTCGTCACGGCCCCGGCGGGAGGCGCGCCGCCCGAACTCCGAGAGGCCGTCGAGATCCGTCCGGACGGGGTCGACGGCGATCGCTACCGGCGCGGCGACGGGCGCTTCCAGCTCGACGGCTGCGCCGTCACCCTCGTCGCCGCCGAGGCCCTCGACGCCGTCCGCGAGGAGACCGGGATCGACGTCTCGGACGGTCGCCACCGTCGAAACGTCGTCGTCGAGGGGTTCGGTCCGGGGATGGACGACCTGCTGGACGCGACCGTCGCGGTCGGCGAGGCGCGCCTGCGACCGACCCGACGCCGGCCGCCGTGCGCGCACGTCGAGTCGCTGGCCGACGCGGACGGGCTCGCGTCGGCGCTGCGGAACCGCGGCGGGCTCTGCTGTGACGTGATCGAGCCGGGCCGCGTCGCCGTCGGCGACTCCGCGAGCGTCGCGGACCCGGACCCACGCACCGCGGGCGCCGCCATCGCAGACCGGCTGCGCGAGCGCTCGGCCGGCGGGGATCACCGGCGAGACGACTGATACGGTCGTTTCTATCGGGTGTGTGTGATTCTCACACCTCCGCTTTGGGCTTTATATTGTCGAGTCCGGAGCTATCGCCATGGACCGCACTCGTCGGTCGGCGCTGGCCGGACTCGCCGCGGTCGGAGCCGTCGGCGTCGCCGGCTGTCTCGGCGGCGCACCCCTCGACTCGCTCGCCGGTGACGGGGCGGGCGACAACGATGGGTCCGGCGCCGATGGGCCCGGTGGCGATGGGTCCGGCGCCGATGGATCCGGCGACGCCGACGACGCCACCGGAGAGGGCGCGCGGCCTCCCACCGCCGACACCGGCTATCACGTCCCGTACGACGCCGACACCCTGGTGGCGGAGGCGCTCAACGGCGGCGTCGGGAAGGACGGGATCCCCTCGATCGACGACCCCTCGTTCCGGCCGATCGAGGAGGTGAATTACGCCGAGGGGATACCGGTGTTCGGCGTCGTTCGCGACGGGGAGGCGAAAGCGTACCCGCAGCACGTGCTCTCCCATCACGAGATCGTCAACGACGAGCTCGGCGGCGAGCCGGTCGCGGTCACGTACTGTCCGCTCACCGGGACGGCACAGGGGTTCCGCCGCGGCGACACGACGTTCGGGGTGTCGGGGCAACTCGTCAACTCGAACCTGATCATGTACGACCGGGGCACCGACAGCTGGTGGCCGCAGATGCTCGCCACCGGGATCGACGGGCCGATGACCGGCGAGACGCTCGACGAGTTCCGGGTCGTGTGGACGACGGCCGACCGGTGGAGCGAGCGCCACCCGGACTCGCTCGTCATGACGGACGACACCGGGTACGTGCGCCGGTACGAGAGCGACCCGTACGGGAGCTACGCGCCGCTCGGCGGCTACTACGCGCGGGACGGCACGGTGTTCCCGCCGCTGTCGTCGCCCGACGAGGGACACCCGAAGTCGGTCGTCATCGGGGCGCGAACGGGGACCGGCGCTATCGCGTTCGACAAGCGGACGCTGCTCGCGGACCGGGTGCTGACCGGCTCGATCGGCGACGGAGGGGCGGACGTCGTCGCCGTCGCGGACTCGGGGCTCTCGACGGGGTACGTCTACCGCAACCTCGACGGCCTTGGGGTCGAACCGGACGGCGACGCCTACCGAGTGGAGGGCGAGGGCGGCGGCGTCGCGGCGGCCGACCTCCCGCTGGAGCCGGTGCTCGCGTTCGACGCGATGTGGTTCGCCTGGGCGGGCTTTTACCCCGACACCGCGTTCGTCGGCGAGCACACGGGGGCGGGGGATGGCGGCTGAGTCGGCCCCGCCGGTCGAGTCGCCGGTCGCGTGGGCTGGCGGGCTGATCCGCCGGACCGCCTTCGCCGTCCGGGCGTCGCTCGGTCGGCGCGACGGGCGGTCGACACTCGCGGTCGTCGCGGTCGCGTACTTCCTTGCGTACAGCGCCGGAGTCCGCCACCTCGGCCTCCGCGGCGGCGGTGGCGGCTGGGCCGGCTCGGGGCCCGCCATCGACGTCACCGTCGCGAGCGACCCGCTCGCGCTCCTGACGCGCCGAGTCGGACCGTTCCAGTACGAGCCAGTCGCGCTCGTCGCGGTCGGCCCGCTCGAGTACCTGTTCGCGCCCGTCAACGCCGCCATCGGACTCGCGCTCGCCGCGCTCGTCGGAGTCACGCTCGCGGTCTCCGTCGTCGCGTGGCGTGGCCCCGCGGCGTGTCGGATCGGCGCCGGGGCGGGCGCCGCCGCGGGAGTCCCCGGGATCCTGTCGGGGTTCGCCTGCTGCGGGCCGACGCTCCTGCTCGTGATCGGGGTGCAGGCCTCCGCGGGGCTGCTCGCCGTGATGCAGTGGTTCCTCCCGCTCGCGGTCCTCGGTCTCGTCGCCACGCTGCTGTGGGTCGGGAGCCGGGTCGATCCGGCCGCCGTCGGGTGAGG
>Ga0207714_1002762_pt1 | contig 10355 bp, 11 predicted proteins | sample PonA232FremontCA_2_FD_187270 | JGI IMG/M metagenome (GOLD analysis project Ga0207714, IMG submission 187270) | Marine sediment microbial community from Fremont, CA, USA - Pond A23 Sediment 2 (SPAdes) | ecosystem: Environmental > Aquatic > Marine > Unclassified | place: USA: Fremont, California... | reverse complement strand
CGCGACTGACGTTTTATTTTCTCCTCAACACGCACGTCCTCGATACGCGTCTCGGGATACTGTCCTTCGTCGTCCTTCTCCGCGCTCTTTACCATGTCCCAGACTGTAAGGAGAGCGCGCGTTACTCCGTTTAACGCTTCCATCTCGACGCCGGTCTTTCCTGTCGAGGTTACTTCGAGGCGCGCGACAATACCGTCGTCTTCGAACTCGAACTCTGTGTTGACGCCTGTGACAGGAATCTGGTGACACATCGGTATGTCGTCCCATGTGCGTTTTACTGCCTGTATACCCGCGATACGTGCCGTCGAAAGGACGTTACCTTTCTCAACGTCGCCGTCTCTTATCGCCGTGACAGTCTCCTCGCGTAAACGTATCTTACCGGACGCAGTCGCCTCACGTCTCACGTCTTCCTTCTCTGTCACATTCACCATCTGTGCTTCGTCGTCTTCGATATGCGTGAACTCGGGTTCGTCGGTCATGTCCGGAGATGTCGCTTTCGATGCTTAACTCTGACGCGGTGGCGCGCAGGAAACGTAATTTTCTTTGCCCGTCCGCCCGCGTTCGGAAACATGGCAAACCTCTGGACAGACATCCCCGCAGGACCGAACCCGCCCGAGGAGATACACGCCGTCGTCGAATGCCTCAAGGGCGAACGCAACAAGTACGAGTACGAAAAGGACGTAGAAGGATGCGTTCTTGACCGCGTACTCCACTCGAACGTACATTACCCGTCGGACTACGGCTTCATACCGCAGTCGTACTACGACGACGACGACCCGCTCGACGTTCTCGTACTCGTCGAAGACCAGACGTTCCCCGGATGTGTCATAGAGGCGCGTCCCGTCGGTCTGATGGGAATGGACGACGACGGAGAGAAGGACGACAAGGTTATCGCCGTGCCGACCGAAGACCCGAGGTTCGACGACGTGCAGGACATCGACGACGTGCAGAACCATCTCAAAGAGGAGATAGAACATTTCTTCGAGACGTACAAGGCTCTCGAACCCGGAAAGGAGACGGAGGCACTCGGATTCGAGGACAAGGAAGCGGCGCACGAGGCGATAGAGCACTCGATGGAACTGTACGAAGAGAACTTCGACTGATGCATCCGAAACTCCGTTAAGGCACCTTGTTCTATACACAGTAATGCCCGAACACATAATCTGGCCTGCCTACCTCGACTCGTCTAAGTCGCGTTCCGAAGGGCGGCGTATCCCGCGCGATGCGGCGGTTGACGGACCGAGTGCCGCGGAGGTTGCAAACGCCGCGAAACAGGTAGGCTACGAACCCGAGTACGAACCCGAAAAGAAGTATCCACGTTCTTGGTGGGAGAAAAGCGGACGCGTGACCGTCGAGACTGACGACTCGAAGGACGACGTTATACGCGCCGTCGCCGTCTATGTTGACGTTCTGAGGGAGGAGGCGTAATGTCCGACGATACACCCGGCATGATAGACCTACATTCGCACACCTTCTTCAGCGACGGCGAACTCGTGCCCGCCGAACACGCACGCCGTGCGGAGGTTCAGGGTGTCGAAAAGCTCGGAATCACGGACCACGCAGATGCGAGCAACGTGCAGGAATGTATCGAACGCGTCGAACGTGCGAAGGACGACGCTCCCATACGTCTCCTTTCCGGTGTTGAAGTGACACACGTCCCGCCAAAAAATATCGGACGTATCGTCGGGATGGCACGCGACGCGGGTGCGGATATCGTCGTCGCGCACGGCGAGACACCCGTCGAACCGGTTGTCGAAGGTACTAACCGTGCGGCGATAGAGGCAGGCGTCGACGTTCTCGGACATCCCGGACTTATCGAACGCGAGGATGCCGAGCGCGCCGCCGAAGAAGGTGTCCGTCTCGAAATAACGGCACGCGGCGGTCATTCGTTGGCGAACGGACACGTAGCACGCGTCGCCGAGGAAGTGGGTGCGAAACTCGTCGTCAACACCGACTCGCATCATCCGCGCGACTTCATCACGCGTGACCGCGCTGTCGAGATAGCGCGCCTTACCGGTCTTTCGGAGGAACGCGCTGTCGAAGTCGTTGACGAAAACCCGCGCGAACTCCTTGACGAAATACTATGAGACGCCTCGGACGCGCAGTCGCGCACACGGGAGGCGCGCTCGTCGTGCGTTGTGAGGAGGGCATCGAACCGACGTTCGACGCTGCCGTCTACGACTCGTCGCTCGATCGTGTGGGGGACACCTTCGAGTTCTTCGGATCCGTCGAACGCCCTTACGCTCTCGTGGACGGTGACGCGCCGCGCGACACAAAACTCTACCTTCGCGACTAGTCTATTTCCTCAACTGTCTCGAACCCGACGGTGAACTCTGTTACGCCTAAGTCTACCGTCGCCTCGCCTTCGACGCGTGCGTAAAGAGTTCCTCCGACGACAGTACCGGGTGCCGATATTACTGTCGCTGTCGAAATGTCTTCGTACTCGATGTCGAACTCGTTCGTCTCTGTCACCATCCAGTCTGGTTGTTGCTTAGATGTTTAACGGTTCCGTTGCCAAGGTACTCATACGATCCATCAAGGTTGTCCTCGCCCGAAAGCACCTGAGAAGCTCCGGCACCGGGTTCACCGACGACTTTTTTCGCTCTCGAAAGCCTCAACGAAGCCACGCGCGTACGAACTCTCCGTGACGTAGTCCGCCGCCTCGAGCGCCGCCTCGTCTGCGTTTCCGACGGCGTACGACGTACCTGCAACTTCGAACGTATGTACGTCGTTCTCCGAATCGCCGACTGCGACGAACTCCGAAGGTTCGAGACCAAGCGTCTCTGCGACTGCGGCGAGACCCTGCCCTTTGTCAACGTCGGGTGATTTGACATGGTACGCGTAGCCCGTGTCGAGAACCTCCAGACCTTGTCTCTCCGCTATCTCATCTATCTCGTCACGGTCGCGTTCAAGAGGAACGGCGACTTCGGTCTCACGCCAACGGTTGACTAGGTCGGTCTTTCCCCAGCCCAAGTCGCCGTCGGGCGCGTACTCCTTGACGAACCCGTTCAGACCTTCCGCGTCGCCTAAGACGCGCATCTCGTTGTCGGAGTAGACGATACCGCCCGTCTCCGCGACGACGTTCGCCTCCATACCGACGTAGGTGCAGAGAGCGGTTGCGTTTGGTAGAACCTTTCCCGTACAGACGACGACCGCCTCGGCTTCGCGCAGGGGTTCAAAGACGCGTGGGTCAAGCGCGCCGCTACCGTCGCCGCGTGTCAAAGTACCGTCTATGTCTACGGCGAGGCGCACGTCGTCACTCTCACTCGGGTTTCAGTCCCTCTTCCTTTATTCGTAGCACGGACTCCCCGTCAGGCAGGTTTGGCGCGTCCACTAACTTTATGATACGTTTGTCCTTCTTGCTCTTCCGTATGTAGATACGGAACGTTGACGTGTGCCCAAGGATGTTACCACCGACGGGCTTCGTCGGGTCGCCGAACATCGAGTCAGGGTTCGACTGGACTTGGTTCGTGACGACCGCCGCTGCGTTGTGGAGAGACGCGACACGCAGTATGTCGTGCATGTGTTTGTTCAGCTTCTGCTGGCGGTTCGCAAGGTTCCCACGTCCGACGTACTCGGCACGGAAGTGTGCTGTAAGCGAATCGACCGCGAGCAGACCGACCGGGAACTCCGTATCTTCTAAGTCGTCCGCCATGTCGCGTGCCTTCTCGGCGAGCAGAATCTGGTGGTTCGAGTTGAACGCCTTTGCGACGTGTATCCTGTCCAGAAAAACATCGATAAGATCGTCGAGAACCTCATCGGCTTCTTCGGAGAGGTCGTCGATACCCGCGTCGAGTTCGAGGTTCTCGACATCGTCCTTGTCGTAGTCTTCCAAGTCACGTCTCACTACGTCTTCGAGTATCTCGCCGTCGAGACCTTTGACCATCTGCGCCACCCGCTCGGGTCGGAAGGTGTCTTCGGTATCTATGAATATCGCGCTCTTTCCCAGACCCCCGTGTTCAGGAGGAAGCTGTACGTTGACGGCTAATTGGTGTGTGAACTGGCTCTTTCCGCTGCCGAACTCTCCGTAAGTCTCCGTGATGGACTGTGTCTCCATCCCGCCGCCGAGCATCTCGTCAACCTCAGGTACTAGCGTCTTTAGCTTGCCTATCTCCTGTCTGCGCTCCAGAAGCTGTGCCCCCGTCTCGAAGCCACCCACGTCGGCTTCCTTACGTGCCGCACGTATTATCTTTTCCGCTGTGCTGTCTCCCACACCCGCGTTCTCCGAAAGCTCACCGGGGCTGGCTACTGCAACCGACTTTATCGTGTTGTAGCCCGCGTCGGTCAGTTTGTCCGCCGTCGCGGAGCCTACCCCGCGTAGCTGTTCTAAGTCTTCGCTTGAACTCATCGGGCTTCATAGCCCGCGAACCTGTTTAAAGCTTTACAGAGACGCCCGCGTCTAAGAGATGTGACACGTCAGAACACATGACACTTATGCCGTTAGACGGCGTATATCCGGTAATGGAGTCAGTATCCGCCCTTTGCCCCGAATGCGGCGCGCCGACGGATGAGGGCGAACTCTGCGACGAATGTTACGCCGACGAAGTTGAGCCTCTTGATATTTCTGAAGAAGTCGAGGTGCGTGTCTGCGCAAAATGCGGCTCTTACGTACGCGACGGCGGCTGGACTTCGCACGACGAACCCATGCCGGATGAGGAACTCGCAGTCAACGCTGTGAAGGACGCGCTCGGCTTACATGTCGAGGCGCGCGAGCCGCGTATCGCAGTCGATGTCGAGAGACGCGACACAAACACCATCGAAGTAAGTGTCGAAGCCGTCGCGTACGTACGCGGCTACCGTGTCGAGGACGAACGCGCCGTCCGTGTTTTTCTGAAACACGAAACATGTCCGACGTGTGCGAAAAGGTCAGGAGGATACTACGAAAGCGTCGTACAGATACGTGCGGAGGGACGCGACCCTACGGAAGACGAGAAGGAACGCGCTTTGGAGCACGCGTACAGCATAGCAGGACGCGACTACGGCGACCGCGACACATTCGTCACAAAGACACAGGAGGTACGCGGCGGCTTGGATATATACATGAGCACAAGCGACGCGGGTCTGCAGATAGCGCGCCGTATGACGGAGGAGTACGGAGGTGGGTACGACGACTCCGCCACACTCGTCGGCGAGAAAGACGGCGAAGAACTCTACCGTGTCACGTACGCAGTCTCCCTACCAGAGTTTGTGCCGGGTGACGTTGTCGATGTCGAAGGAACTCCGCTTCTGGTAACGCACAACGAAGGCGTCCTGAAAGGCATCGACCTCCACACAGGTGACCGTCGGTCTTTCTCGGACGCTTCACCCGAACGTCTCGGACGTGTTGACGACGTGAAGCCGACGACGGTTGTGAGCTTATCCGACGACGGCGAAGAGATTCAGCTCCTTGACCCCGAGACGTACGAGACCGTCACGGTTCCCCGTCCGTCTTTCTTGGTCGCGCCGCAGGGCGAGGATGTGGACGTGCTTTCGACTTCTGAAGGCGTATATCCGGTTCCGGAACCGGAAACAAACAAGAACTCTTAATTGAGGCGTCACGCATTCCCCTGTAATGGCACTTTCGGGAATGTTGAAGCATCCCTCGGATATAGTCGAGGATATAGACTACTCGGATCAAACGTCGAAGAAACTTCTTGCTGTACCTTTTGCTATACTGCTCGTCGCGCTTCTCGTCTTAGCCGTCCATTTTGCGCTCACAGGTCTTCCTGTCGGACTCGGCTTTGAGTTCACGGGCGGCGTCTCTCTTCAGATACAGACCGACCAGCCCGTGAGTCAGGTCGAAGGGGACTTCTCTACTATAGAAGGCGTTCCACAACCCGACTCAGTCCAGTCTATATCCGCTGGCGCGCTCGTCCGTTACCAGCCGCTCGACGACGATGGGATGTCGAACTTGCGCGACTTCCGGGACGCCGAGTATCCGGACGCCTCGATAGAGATGGTGAGTCCTGCTCAGGGCACGTCGCTTCTCTATCAGAGCATCGGTGCTGTCCTTTTCGCCTTCGTCCTCATGGCTGTCGTCGTCTTCGCGTTCTTCAGGACTTTCGTACCTTCGATGGCTATCGTTGCGAGTGCGACGAGCGACATGCTCGTACCTATCGGTATCATGACGTTGTTGGGAATTGAGGTTTCGCTCGCGACCATACCCGCTATACTTCTGATAATAGGTTACAGTATAGACTCAGACATACTTCTGACAAGAAGCACCTTGACAGGAAGACGCAAGAAGTTCTACGAAAACGTCCGGTCTGCGATGAAGACAGGTGTGACCATGACGACGACATCGATGGCTGCTATGGCTGTGATGGCTGTGAGCGCGCAGATATTCTCTATCTTCGTTCTACGTGACATAGGCATCATACTGTTCTTCGGTCTCGGTATGGACCTCATCAACACGTACATGATGAACATCGCCGTCCTTCGGTGGCATATCCTCGACAGGAGGGGTCTAAGATGAGCGTCAACTACGGAAGGATTCTGAAGGACTGGCGTGTCTGGCTATTGGTCGTCTTAATGATCGTCTCGGTTGTAGGTCTGGTACCTATAGGTGGCGGCTCCGACGGTGCGACTGCACTGTCCTTCGGTCTCGAACTCGAAGGCGGCACACTCGTACAGCTTAGCCCCGTCGGAACCACGGTGCAGGCGACCGGCTTCAACCCACAGGAAGGAGGCAACGTTAGCGACGAGATAGAGGCTTCGGTGGACGTACCTGTACGTGTGCATCCACCGCAGGGCTTAGAAGGTGCCGCCGGACAGGACGGACAGCCGGACGGTGGCAGGATAGAGTTCCAAGGCGCGATATCGCAGGAAAACGCAACCGCAGCGGTCGAGGGGGCAGGGTATACGGTTGAAAGCGTCAGAAACGGTGTCGTGCAGGACACACTTGAAGACCTCCGCGATTCGATACAGCTAAGACTCAACGAACGTCTCGGCGAGGGTGCGGGTGCACAGGTCTCGATACAGTCGAACATCTTCACGGGTGAGAACTTCGTTGTGGTCGAAGTTCCGGGCGAACGCGAGGAGGACGGACGTGTAATCGAGATAATAAGGACACAGGGTGAGTTTGCGATACGCGCAGTCACTGACCCACAGACAGACAATCAGACACTCATAACACGTGGCGAAGGCGTCGTACGCGACAGCGTCTCACCGCCGCTCGAAGACCAGAACGCAGCCGGTAGCTTCCGTGTCAACTTCGAACTTGACGAAGAGGCTTCGGAGTCGTTCAGACAGACGATGATAGATGTCGGAGCGACCGACCCGGCGACGCGTTCCGAACATCCGCCTGTGATGTACTTCAACGGCGAGGAGGTCTTCCGCGGCGAACTCAACCCTGACCTCGCACGGAGCATACGCGAGGGCACATGGGGTGGCGGAGGTCTCAGCGTCACAGGTCTCGACGAGGATCAGGCGCAGTTGGTGAGTGTCTCTCTGCGTTCCGGCGCGCTCCCGACGCCGATTGAGATAGCGTCTTCGACGACGATAAGCCCGCGTCAGGGTGAGCGTTTCAAGACGTTCTCGCTCATAATCGCATTTCTCTCTGTATTCGGTGTCGGAACAGCGATATACTCGAGGTACCGCGACCTACGTATAGCAGTACCGACGGTACTCGTGGGTCTTGCGGAGGTTATCGCCTTACTCGGTTTCTCCGCCGTCTTCGACTTCAACGTTGATCTGTCTTATGTTGCGGGACTTATCGCCGTCATCGGTACAGGCGTGGACGACCTCATCATAATTGCCGATGAGGTGCAGGAAAGCGGGAGTGTTTCGAGCGCGGAGGTATACCGCAAACGTCTGAAACGCGCATTCATACTGATAGGCATGGCGGCTACGACGACCATCGGTGCGATGCTACCTCTCGCATACCTAGGTCTCGGACGTATATCCGGCTTCGCCGTCGTCACCATCATCGGCGTCATAATCGGTGTTCTCGTTACACGCCCCGCATACGGTTCGGTACTACGTGAGCTTATTACGGAGAAGGACTAACCGTCAGGCGTCATCGGTTTTGTCGAAATCGCCGAACTCCGACTGTTTCTCCTCACGTTCGACTCGTTCGGTCGTGCTCCATTCCTTACGGACGCATTCAGGAAAGTCCGGTGCTTGTTCACGCAGGAACCCAACGGTCGCAGGGTCGCCGGGGTAGCCGCTCCCCGCGTCGTAACGCCCGACGTGTGCGTCACGTTCTACCTTTGCGACGACGCTTGCCGCACCGACCGCGTCGTAGGTGTCGTCGGCACCGTGTTCGGCTTTCACGTCGTATCCGTCATGGACGCGCTCGCCCAGACGGCGCGCGAAACGTTCCGCCGAAACGTCGCTGGCGTCGGCGATGACTTTTCCTGAAGCGTCGAGTTTTTCGAGTGTCCGTGCCTGCGCTTCGACCATCAGGTCGTTCATTCCCCCATCGGCGACGTACGCGTCTATCTCTTCCGGCTCTACCTCGACTACCGCGACTGCGCATCTGTCGCGGATTCTTTCGGATAGACGTTCACGTTCTCCGGAGGAGAGGCGTTTCGAGTCAGGAACGGGGAAATCGGCGTCGAAATCGACCGCCGAGACGAACATGCTACCGACGACAGCACCCTTGCCCGCCTCGTCAACGCCTATCATGGCACCGAATGTCCGTCTGTACAATTAACCCTTCTCCTCTTTTCATCTGGAGAGAAAGGTTTAGTTTCCCCGAGACGAAACGGAATGGTGAGCGTCGGTGTCTCGCTGAGCAGAGCGAAGCGAGGTACAGCGCGGATGAGTGACAAATGAGTGCCGGTGTTCCGCGGAGCGTAGCGACGTGGAGCAAGGCACGAACGAAGTGAGTGCGCCGGTGGTGTAGTGGTAGCACATGAGCTTCCCACGCTCATAGCCCGGGTTCAATTCCCGGTCGGCGCAGTGAGTGACCGAAGGGAACGAACGAGCAGAGCAGGAATTGAGCAGAGAAGGAAGCGAGTGAAACGAGCGAACCGACCGTGGTTCAATTCCCGGTCGGCGCAAAAGACGGCTGAGCAAGACACCGGCGATTGAAGTTGAGCATAAGCGACGCAGGAGCAACCGCGTGAAATATCTCGGTTTTAGAAGAGCCAGATAACAAGTCCGAGATATAGAAGCACGAACATAAACAGCCCTAACCTGACGATTATGTTTATGCTGAAAACCAGACCTAAGTAGTCCTCCCGTAGAAGGTTCATCTCTTCTCCTTTCTGGCTTCCAAACCCAATAGACCCTCCTGAAAGATTTTCATGTGCCTTATCAACCGTGTCACGTAGCCGTTCAACTTCGACCTGTTCCTTCCGACTCAGTTCGTGTATACTTCGGTGGGTGTCGGTGGTAAAAACGAGAACCTCGTCGAAGTCATCCCCATAGATTTCGCTCACGCTTTCGAGTTCATCGCCTTTCTCGTTCCCTTCTATACCGAAAAGAAGGGTTTTCTGACCGTCAACTTCCTCGACCAGCGCGAATATTTTGGTTCCGTCCAGATCCGTCTCGAAACCACATCTGTATTCGGCGGTTTCCTGAGTCTCCAGTATCTCCACAAACTCCCTGAAGTACTCTCTGAGCATCTCCGCTTCTTCTGTACTGTACCAGACCTCCTTCCTTTCCCCTGTAAGCTTTCTTTCGTGGTTGTGAAGGTCCACCACCATCGTCTCTTCCGGGTCGATAAGTTCACGGAAGACGGACACCTCGTAGTCATCGAACTTCTTATCGGAGTCGGATGTGTCGAGAAAAACGATCTTTTTCCCGTCGAGTTTTCTGCCGTAGAACCTTACCTCGCCGTAGTCCTTCTTTATCAGCTTCGAAGCCTTTCCGGATTTCTTCGGCTCTTCGACCGCGTTCAGTATCTTCTTGTAGTCTTCGGGGTCTGTCGGGTCGGATTTATGCGTCGAAGGTACATGGAAGAAAAACCCCTGTTTCTCTCCGGTGTTCAGAGAGTCTATTATATCGGAGGTTATCTGACCGCCACCGAAACCTTCGAGCGGTCCCGGATGTATCCATGGAACCGCTATATCCGCACGTGACTCCCGATTCTCCAAGCTGAGTGTCTGAACATCCGGCTGTGCGGGGTATCCCAGATCCAGCTTTTTCTGTTCTTTCAGGAGAAGACCCGATGTCAGTTCGAGAACTGATACACCGTCCACGTTGGCTCCTATCAGGAGTTCCGCGACCAGAGTGAACGCTATGAAGGCTACCACAGCAACCAACGCGACCCCGAAGTTTGTTATGTACGAAAGAAGGGGGATGTTCAGATCCGAACCTATCAAAAGATGGAAAGCCGCCAGTATCAGCATGGGCTGGACGAGGCTCAGGGTTCCGATCTTTCTCAGGTATCCGTAACCCAGCGTCAACATCAGCACTATAAAACTGCT
>Ga0207714_1002761_pt1 | contig 10363 bp, 8 predicted proteins | sample PonA232FremontCA_2_FD_187270 | JGI IMG/M metagenome (GOLD analysis project Ga0207714, IMG submission 187270) | Marine sediment microbial community from Fremont, CA, USA - Pond A23 Sediment 2 (SPAdes) | ecosystem: Environmental > Aquatic > Marine > Unclassified | place: USA: Fremont, California... | reverse complement strand
GGAGTCGAGCCTGGAGGACGTTTTCCGCGAGCTTACGGAGACGCCGGACGCCCCCGCCGGGGCCCAAGAGCCGTCCGGAACCGAACCCGCGTAGCGCTTGGCAGCCGCCTTCCTCTACGGCTTCTCTGTCTCGTGACTCGTGATCCCGAACTGAACCGATGTACGCCGTCTGGACGATCTGCAAGCGCGAGATCAACGCGTTCTTCGACTCGCTCACCGCCTACGTCCTGCTCGTCATCTTTCTCGCCCTCAGCGGGACCTTCACCTGGCTGTTCGGGCAGGGCGACGTCTTCTTCGTGGGTCAGGCCTCCCTGCGCACCTTCTTCCAGGTGGCCTTCTGGACCCTCTTCTTCTTCATCCCGGCCGTAACGATGGGCATGGTCGCCGAGGAGCGCCGCAGCGGCACGCTCGAGCTCCTGGCGACGAAGCCGCTCGACGACCTTCAGATCGTGGCCGGCAAGTGGCTCGCGGCCTGGGGGCTCGTGGCCATCGCGCTCGCGTTCACGCTTCCCTACTACGTGACCGTCGCGCAGCTCGGCCCCATCGACCACGGCGCCACGATCAGCGGCTACCTGGGCCTCCTCCTCGTGAGCGCCGTCTACGTGAGCATCGGGATCTTCGCCTCGAGCCTTACGAGCAACCAGATCGTGGCCTTCCTGCTGAGCCTCTTCATCGCCGTCTTCCTTCACCTCCTGTTCGGGCAGATGACGACGGTGCTGCCGGAGCCGGTCGCCGGGCTGGTCGAGTTTCTGGACCTTCAGGGCCACTTCCAGACCATGGCCCGCGGCGTGATCGACGCGGCCTCGGTGCTCTACGTATTCACCCTCACGGTCGTAGGCGGCCTCGCGGCCACCGTCTCGCTCAAGAGCCGGAGCTGGCACTGACGCCCTTTCCCCCGCCGCCCTCCACGACACCCTCTGTTCCATCAACTGCGCTCGCTGTCCATGTCGAACGCGTTTGCAGGCTTTCTGGCGAACCGGCGCGAGGCGATCCTGCAGGTGCTGCTGATCGCGGGCAGCCTCATCGCCCTCACCGTCACGGCCCATCAGTTCCTCTGGCGGGCCGACCTCACGGAAAACAACCGGTACACGCTGGCGGAGGCCAGCCGGGGCATTGCCGGGGGCCTCGAGGACCCCGTGACGGTCACGGCCTACTTCACGGCCAACCTGCCGGCCCGCTTCGGGCGGACAAAGGAGGAGTTCCGCGCCCTCCTGCAGGAGTTTCGGGCCGCGGCGGACGGCAACGTCGAGTTCACGTTCGTCAATCCCAACGAGAGCGACGAAACCGCCCGGGAGGCGCGCCAGGCCGGCGTGCGGCCCGTGACGATCGACGTGCGCCAGCGCAACCAGATGACCCAGAAGCGGGCCTACCTCGGCGCCGTCTTCCAGTATCGGGATCAGCGCGAGGTGGTCTCGTTCGTCGAACCGGGCTCGTCCCTCGAGTACACGATTGCGAGCACGATGCAGACGCTCACGAACACGGAGAAATCGGTGCTCGGCGTCCTGCAGGGGCACGGGGAGCCCGCCCCCGGGGCCATGACACAGCTTCAGGAGGCCCTGCAGGGGCGCTACAACATCCGTCCCATCTCGGGCGTCGACACCTCGGGGGTGCCCGCCACCGTCGACGTTCTGCTGATTGCGCGGCCCCGCAACGAGTTGTCTACGCAGGCGGCCCTGGCGGTCGACCAGTACGTGATGCGAGGGGGACGGGTCGTCTTTGCGCTGAACCGGGCGCAGGCCAACATGCGCCTGGGACAGGCGCGGCCCCAGACGACCGGCCTGGAGCCGCTGCTGGACGCCTACGGCGCCCCCATCCGCCCCGACCTCGTTCGCGACCGCAGCGCCAGCGCCGTCCGCGTCCGCCAGCAGCGGGGGGGCTTCAGCGTCGTGAACCAGATCCGCTACCCGTACATCCCGCAGGTGTCGAACTTCGCAGACCACCCCATCACCGGTGGACTGGACCGGGCCGTCTTCCGGTTCGTGTCGTCGCTCGACACGACGCAGACCGACTCCACGGCCCAGCTTACGATCCTCGCCCGCTCCTCCTCGCAGTCGGCCCGGGCCCGCCTTCCCTCCAGCGTGCGTCCGCAGCAGAAGTGGACGGTGTCCGACTTCTCCGGGTCCTCGATCCCCATCGCCGGGCTGTTGGAGGGGACGTTCTCCTCGGCGTTCGCCGGCACGGACACCCTGTCGGTCGAGCGAACCCGGAGTCCCGAAACGAAGCTGGCCGTGGTGGGCGACGGCGACTTCATTGTCAACGGGGGCGGCGGCCGCCGGCAGCAACAGCAACAGCGGCGCCGTCTGCCGGAGGGCAACATCAACCTGATGGCGAATACCATCGACTACCTCGCCGACGCGACGGGGCTGATTTCGCTGCGGACCCAGCGGGTCACCAGCCGTCCGCTCATGCAGCTCTCCCCCACCACGCAGACGATCCTCAAGTACCTGAACGTGCTGCTTCCCATCCTGCTGGTGATCGGGTACGGCCTCGTCCGGTACCGCAGCAACCGAGCCCGGCGGCGCCGCTGGAAAGAGGAGGGCGTGCCGGCCTAAAGGACCCGGCATCCCGACCGCCCCCGCCACTGTACTCGCTTCCTGCCCCCCGATTCCGTCATGACGAACGCGACAAAGACCCTGGCGCTCCTCTTTGCCGGCACCGTCGCCCTCGCCGCCGTCACGTCTCTGGGCGGCGATGGCCCCTCCAGCGCGGCCTTCCAGGGCCGGCTCCTGGGCGTGGACACGAGTGCTGTGCAGGCGGTCCGGATCGAGCGGTCGGACGGGCCGGCCGTGCGGCTTCAGCGCTCGGACGCGGGCTGGGCGGTGGCCCCGGCCGACACGTCGGCGACCTACCCGGCCGCGCCGCGGGCGGTGAGTCAGCTGCTGACCACGCTCCCGGCCCTCCAGGTCAGTGCGGTGGCCACCCGGCAGCCCGACAACCACCCGCGCTACGGCGTCGACTCGACCGGCACGCGCATCACGCTCCTGGGGAGCGGCGACGACCCGCTCGGCGCCCTGATCGTGGGGCGCACGCGGATCCGGCGGCCGCAGTCGCAGGGCCGCGCCCAGAACCCAATGCAGCGGATGCAGCGCCGTCGGGGCGGCACCCCCATCACCTACGTCCGCGTGCCCGACCGGCCCGACGTCTACTCCGTCGAGCAGGGCCTTCGGTCCGTGACCCGCCGCGGGATCGAGGAATGGCGGGACCGGCGCCTCTGGGCCGTCGACCGCACCGCCATCCAGCGGGTCGACTTCACCTTTCCGGGCGACAGCTCCTTTACCATGCAGCGGGCCGCGCCGGACGACACGGCCTCCGCGGTCGGCCCGTCAACCTGGGTCTCCCGGGGCGACACGCTGTCCGGCGGCGAGGCGTCCTCCCGGCTCCGGATCCTCGCGTCCCCTCAGGCCGACGGCTTCGCCGAAGGCACTACGCCCGAGGCGCTCGGCGATCCGCGGTACCGGATCCGCCTCCACCTGCGGGACGGATCCCGGCGCACCCTCCGCCTCTACCCGCCCTTCGACGGGGCCTACCGCGCGACCGCCGACGGCTTCGGGTACGTCGCCCGGCTGAGCGCGGCAACGTGGGACGAGGTGCTCCGGGGCCGGTCGGCCCTCCTCCGGGGCGGCTGAGAACCTCTTCCGGCCCGGAAACCGGGCCGCTTGGTCGCCACCGGTGCCTCCGAACGGGGGGACGTCGGGGACTGCCCCTCATGTTGACGAAGCGGTAATCCGGCCGTAATGGCCAGATAACGTCCGGCCGGTAGGTTGGGGAGTGATCGACGGAGCCCTGGTTCCACCTGCCCCACGCCTGCCACCCCGCTGATGATGGATACCCCCGCCCCCCGCCTCAAACAGGCCGTTCATCGTCATCGTCTCTTCTCGCGGTCGGGGCCCTGGAGCGACTGTTCACCCTGTGGTTCCAGGGACTCGTCTACACGCAGATTTGGGAGGACCCCCGGGTCGACGCCGAGGCCCTCCGCCTCGACGACACGAGCCGGGTTCTCACCATCTCGTCCGCCGGCTGCAACGTCCTCAACTACCTCACCCACGAGCGGCGGCGCATCCTGGCGGTCGACCTGAACCCCGCCCACATGGCCCTCACGCGCCTGAAGATCGCGGCGCTCCGGCATTCCGCTGAGCCAGTACCAGAGCCTCTCCGCGGCCGCCGACAGCTCCATCGTCGACCTCTACCGCGACCGCCTGGAGCGGCTCGTGTGCGGCTTTCCGCTCTCGGACAATTACTTCGCCTGGCAGGCCTTTGGCCGGCAGTACAACACGGAGGACCGCACCGCGGTGCCCCCGTACCTGAAGGCGCAGCACCACAGCCGGCTCCGGTACCTCCTCGACCGGGTCGACACCCGCCTGGCCGCCCTCACCGAAACCCTCCGCCAGCAGCCCGACAACAACTTCGACAGCTTCGTGCTCCTCGACGCGATGGACTGGATGCCGCCCGACGCCATCGCCGCCCTCTGGGACGAGATTGCGCGCGTCGGGGAGCCGGGCGCCCGGGTCATCTTCCGGACCGCCTCGCGCCTGTGCCCCCTCGCTACCGCACGGTCTGAATCTCCAGCGTTCATCTCGGCCTCCCGTCCTCGAAGGCCGAGGCCCTGCTCCACTCCCTCGCCCCGACCAGTCGCCCGCCGGGCGGGTGGGGGGCAGGCATGAAGCTACGATCAATCCGTCCCGCCACGGGAAAAGAGATGTAGCCCCCGCGGTACATCCTGTGATTGTTGGTACAAAATCCGTCCACAGAAGTCAGGGATGGATGCGAGGACGGGGGTGTCCCGACCGCTGTCGGGACCTGTTCCTCCCCCCCGAACGGAGCACGCCTGAGACACGTCCCTGGTCTCCGCGCGGACCTCTCGCCACAACGAGCTTTGACCGAGCGTTCCCGGCCCATGGAGGCGACCACGCACTACCGCACGATTTGGATTTCGGACATCCACCTGGGGACCCCTCAGGCGAAGGCGGAGTTTCTCCTAGACTTTCTGCGCCAGCACGAGGCCGATCGCTACTACCTCGTGGGCGACATTTTCGACGGATGGGCGCTGCAGCATTCCTGGTACTGGCCCTCCCCGCACAACGACGTCATTCAGGGCCTCCTCCGGAAGGCGAAGAGCACCACCGTCACCTATATTCCGGGCAACCACGACGAGGTGGCCCGCGACTATCCCGGCCTTCAGCTCGGGGGCATTACCATCGAGAAGCGGGCGACCCACAAGACGGCGGACGGGCGCCGCTTCGTCGTCGTCCACGGCGACGAGTTTGAGGGCGTGGTCCGGCACTCCGAATGGCTCGAGGCTCTGGGCGGGTGGGCCTACACCGGGGTCCTGAAGATGGACCGCTGGTTCAACCGCGCCCGCCGCCTGTTCAACCTCCCGTACTGGTCACTGTCGAGTTACCTCAAGCACTCGACGCAGCGGGCCCGCCAGTACATCGAGGACTTCGAAGAGACCGCCGCCCACGAGGCCCACGAGAAAGGATTCGACGGGGTTATCTGCGGCCACATCCACCACCCGCGCCTCCGCACGATCGAGGACACGCACTACGTAAACACGGGCGACTGGGTCGAGAGCTGCACGGCGCTCGTCGAGCACCTCGACGGGCGGCTAGAGCTGCTCCGCTGGATCCCGAGCGGCCACGGCGTGCGGGAGGCCATCGCCACGGAGGCGCCCTTCAGTCGGGACGGCCACAACATTCCGGCCGAGGCCCTCAGCTCCGACATCGAGACCCCGTAGCGTAGCACCGCCCCGATCGGATCAGGAGGCCCCGGCGGCCGGGTCGCGGCGCTGCACCAGACGGTGCCCCTTGCCGGGAAACTGCTTGTCCAGGACCGACTCGATGCGGAGCGATGCGCGCGCCACCGCCTTCCGGTCGACGCCCGTCTCGATGCCCAGCTGACCGAGCAGGTAGACGGTGTCTTCGGTGGGGATGTTGCCGGTGGCGCCCTCGATGAAGGGACAGCCCCCCATGCCGGCCAGCGACGTGTCGAAGCGCTCGACCCCGCACTGGAGGGCCGCGTAGACGTTGGCGAGGCCCAGGCCCCGCGTGTCGTGAAGGTGCAGTACGAGCGGGGTGTCCCCAATGGCCGCCTGCACGGCCCGGACACGTTCCTGTATCGTGCGCGGATGGGCAAGTCCCGTCGTGTCGGCCAGAGAGATCGACTCGACCCCCATGTCCGCAAAGTGCCGGCTCATCTCCACGACGCGCTCGAGGGGGGTGTCGCCCGGTGCCTCGTAGCCGAAGACGGTTTGAAAACCCATCTGCGCCGCCATGCCGTGCTCGTGGGCGCCCCGCACCATGGTCTCGGCCTCCGCGGCGGCGGCGTCGGCGTCGCGGTTGGCGTTGTCCCGGCTGTGCCGATCGTGCGTGGCGATGGAGAGGTCCACCTGCGAGAGGCCCGCGGCCCGGGCCCGCTCCAGTCCCTTCTGGTTGAGGACGAGGCCCGTGTAGGTCACGCCCTCCCGATCGGGCAGCCGCTCACAGACCGCCTCCGCGTCGCGCATCTGCGGCACCCAGTCCGGGTGCACGAAGGAGGTCGTCTGGATGCGCGGGACGCCCGCGTCGGCGAGGGCCGTGATGATCTCGACCTTTACGTCCGTCGGAATGAACTGCTCTTCGAACTGAAAGCCGTCGCGCGGCCCCACCTCGCAGAGAGCGACCCGGGACGGTAGAGCCATGAGCCTGTGCGGGGGTCAGCAGCGAGAATGCGTGTGCGAAACGGCCCCCTATTGTTCGGTGGAGGCCGGGGCCCCCGACTGCGGCGTCGGGGCCGCCGGGCGGTCCACCAGCGCGTTGAAAATGAGCTTGAACGTGCCGTGCGTCGTGTGCCGGAACTGCGGCCGGAATCCGAGCAGGACCACGTCCCCCTCTCCGTGCGGCACCGAGATCGCGGCGGCCTCCTCGGCGATAAAGTCCTCGCCCTCCAGCCACCCGCTCTGCAGGATGTCCCGCTCCGGGTACGTGGCAAAGCGGTGCATGTCCTGGCTGCGCGGGTTGATGTGGGTCTGGTAGACCTGGTTTTCCGCCCAGAAGAGGCCGTAGGCGGTCGAGGGCATGCCGTAGCCCAGCGGGTGGCCGGTGTCGATGTTCATCCGCAGGGTCGACCCCGGCGCCCAGAACTCGTCCCCCTCCCCGGCCCCGCCCCCATATTGCGAATCGCCGCCCACGAGCCCCTCGGCCTTGTTCTCAACCGGAAGGTCGAACTCCTGAAGCGGCAGGTCCCCCGCGTTTCCGAAGGTCAGCAGGGTGCCGCCGTTCTGGACGAAGCGGTCGAGGGCCTCGACGCCCTCTTCTCCGAATCCACTCTGGTACTCGGCGGGGGGCTTGAGCTCCCACTCCGCCATGTCCGGCCCCATCATCGTCTCGAGGTCCTCCTCCGGGAGGATGAGGACATCGTACTCCTGCGCGAGGCCACCCGCGGTGATGGTCTCGTCGCGGATCGTGTCGTAGGGGAAGCCAAAGTTCTCCAGCAGCATGCGGGTCCACCCCTCGTCCATGTTGCCCCCGTAGAAGGGCTGGTACATCCCGATCCGAAGGCGGTCGAGAACCCGGCTTCCGGACTGCGCGCCGGCCGACCGCGGCGCAAAGTCGACGCCCGTCGCCTCGGCGACCGACGACAGCGTCGCCTCCGGGGCGTCCGCCGGGACGAGAAAGTCGCCCGGCCGCAGGTTCGATCCTTCCGGTGGCTGGTCGACCCGTCGCACGGTCACGCCCTCGTCCATCAGCAGATTCATGGCGTGGAAGCTGTCGTTGAGTCGCCCGTCGACGACGTACCCGTTCGGCCCCGTCTGCACCGTGCCCGCGGGGTCGAGCTCCGACTCGACGGCCGAGAGCGACGCCTCGACCGGCGTGTCGACCGGATGGACGTCCACGCCCATGAACTCGTACATCGTGTGGGTCGCCAGGTCGTAGGGCCAGATGGGGTTTCCGTCGTCGTCGCGGGTGTAGGCGTTGTCCGGGTAGAAGGTCTGGCCCAGGAGCCACCGAATGACGCCCCGCTTCGGCTGCGCGAGGCTCACCACGAACGACCCGGCGTCGTAGGCGCGGCCCTCGTGGACGAAGTCCTGCTCGGCGCGGTCCACGTCGACGCCCTGCCAGAGAAGCCGGTTCACCATCTTGCGCATGGTGAGCGGGTCGTGCTGGTCGGCCGGGACGACGTAGGCGGCTGCAGGATTCCCGTTCCGCCCCCGCTCGGTCTGCCGGTGGGCCTTCAGGTAGGCGTTGCGGAGCACCTTCTCCCGGTGGCGGGCGGCGATGTCGAGGGTCGCGATGGAGGCCACCTTCTGCTGCTCGACGATGTCGTGGAGCGTCCACTCGCCCCCCTCCCAGGGGTCCGGGTAGCGCACCTGTTCGCCGTAGTAGGGAAAGCCGCGACCCGGACTGCCCTCAAGCTGATCCGATTGGAAATGGGTGGGCGTTGCGTAGCGACCGGTCCGGGCCGACTCGGTGAGCATCCCGGCCACGTTGTGGAACGGGGTGATCCAGTGCCATCCGAAGTGGCCCCAGCCCGAATAGATGGCCCCGTCGGTCACTCCGTCGATGCCCGCCTGCTGGGTCGAGTAGGCCATGTGGGCTCCGAACCAGTCCATCTCGCGCCACACCAGCGGGTCGGCGTCCGGGCGGATCGGCTCCGAGTAGGGCGGCACGTAGAACCGGGGGCCGTCGTTGCCCATCTCGTGGTGGTCGACGTAGGCCTGCGGGACCCACTCCCGAAACAGAATTTCGCCGACGTACCGCGACTCGATCGTGTTCTGCATGTAGGCGTCCCGGTTGTTGTCGTGGCCGATGTAGTGGTGGTAGAGCCACGGCATCGAGACGCCTTCGTGGTCGGTGCCCTTCGTCTGCCGGTACCAGTCGGTGATCATCTCCGTCCCGTCGGGGTTCAGGCTCGGAAAGATCACCGAGACGGTGTTTTCGCGGATGCGGCTGATCTTTTCGTCCTCGCGGCTCACGAGCTCGTAGACGACCTCGGCGGCGGTCTGCGTGGCCGCGACTTCGTTGGAGTGGAGGCCGTAGGATTGGGCCACCACGGCCTTCCCCTCGTCGATGGCCTGCTCGATCTCGGCCTCCGACGCGCCGCGGGGATCGCTGATCAGAGCGTTGGTCCGCCGAATCTCCGGCAGGTTTTGCAGGTTCTGCGCCGAGGAGACGTACAGCACCACGAAGGTGTTGCCCGCGAGGTCGAGGCCGCTCACGTGGCCCGGCGCGTCGACGCCGCTGTGACGCCGCCCGAGCGTGGTCGGGCCCATCTCCTCGAGGCGGAGGCGGGGACTGTTCTCTGCGAGGTGGCGGTAATAGTCGAGCAGCCGGTCCCAGTCGGCGAGCTGGCGGTCGGCACCCATCTCGTGGCCGATGTACTCGGCCGGGGACTGGACCTGCTGCGCAACGGCGCCGCCGGGTCGTCCCGCAAGGGCGAGCCCGACCAGTACGACGGCAAGGGAAGCGACGGAGCGAAACCGAGGAAAGGTAGACATGGGGGACGCGATGCAGCGAGAAAGGCGGTGGCTCGAGGACGCTTCCGACCGGCTCCACGGGGGCGACCGTCTCTGCTCGAATCGGCACCGCGTTCTTCGTGTGCGATGCGAGCGCCCGTCGAGAGCCAAAACACATGAAGAAGCTAGGAAGCACCGGCCTCGAATGCAATGCCTCCGAAGGCGGGTCTGCGATTAAGGCGGGCCTGCACGGGGCGGGCCGTCAATCTCGTCTTTTCCTTTCCCCGCCCCCCCCCGCAACGAACGGTACGGGGACTGTCAGGCCTGCCGTTACTCCGAGGAGGCCTGATCGAGCGTGAACAGATCCGCGTCCAGATCCACGTTTACCGAGATCGACTGGATCGTGGTCGTCGCGCTCTTTTCCCCGTCCTGGTACGTGACCGTCTCGTGCGGAATGGCCATGCCGTTGACCGTCTCGTAGTTGCGGTAGACCGCGGTGCTGGGCGTCGGTCCCTGCCGGGTTCGGGCCTGGAAAGACATGCGGGCGGGACGCATGGTGTCCGGATCCAGATAAAGCGTGAAGCTGCTGCCGGTCGGGGGGCTCACCTTCACGGCCCGGTACGAGGTGTCCTGCACGGTCTTGGTTCCGAGATCCTGCGCGGAGAGGTCCTCCCGGTCGAGGTTGCCCATTAGATAGGTGAGATCCCGCCAGAGCTGTCCTCTGACCCGGTTGAGCAGCGAGGGCGGCATCGACCGGGTGCCGCGCGGCGTCTTCATCTGGCCCTGATCCCCGTTGATGACAATCTCGATGGTGCCCTGCGGCATCGCGCGCTTGACGAAGAACTTGTCGGGCAGCGCCCGGGTGGCCTCCAGGTCGATCGTCATCTCCCCCTGCGGGGTCTGGGCCGTCTGCTGGCTCACCACCTTCATGTT
>Ga0207714_1002760_pt1 | contig 10367 bp, 9 predicted proteins | sample PonA232FremontCA_2_FD_187270 | JGI IMG/M metagenome (GOLD analysis project Ga0207714, IMG submission 187270) | Marine sediment microbial community from Fremont, CA, USA - Pond A23 Sediment 2 (SPAdes) | ecosystem: Environmental > Aquatic > Marine > Unclassified | place: USA: Fremont, California... | reverse complement strand
TTACCGTAAGAAAAAGTGATCTTTTCTTGACAGACTTTATCAAGTTTGTTATATTGATCGTGAACGTTAATGGTAAGGTTGACGTTAACGTTAAGGTAAATTTAAAAAATAGGAGGGAAAGGCATTGGATCGGGTAACTATGGAAGATATCGCCGAAAAAGCCGGGGTTTCAATAAATACAGTTTCCAGGGCTCTAAACGACAAACCGGACATTAACGATCAAACCAAAAAGGAAATTCTTGGGATCGCGGACGAGCTCAACTACCAGCCAAACCGTTTTGCGCAGGGTTTGCGGTCCAGCAAAACTTCCACTCTGGGAGTTATTGTAGCGGACATTCAAAATCCTTTCTTCTCCGGTCTGCTCAAGGGAATAGAAAAATCTGCAAAAGAACAGGGTTACAGCATAATAGTCCAGGATACGGACGAAAATTACGAAAACGAAATTTCCGCAGTTAGAACTATGCTGGCCGAGCAGATAGATGGTCTGCTGATCACCCCCGTGCAAAATGAGAGCGGGACAATAGAAGAACTGCAAAGATCACCTTTACCATTCGTCCTTCTGGGAAGGTATTTCGAGGGGCTGGACACCCATTACGTAGTAACTGACGACGTAGGGGGCGCCTATAAGGCCACGGAACACTTAATCAACAAAGGTCATAGAGACATTACCATTATCAATGGACCACCTCACATATCAAGCTCTCGAGAAAGACTGATCGGCTACAGAAAGGCAATGGATGCCAATGGCCTACCCGTCAAGGATTCCATGATCCTGGAGGATGCGGTTACCTTGAGAGACGGCTATGAACTTGCGAAGGCCCGATTCAACTCAGCCGAGAAGCCCACTGCAATATTCTGTTACAGTGACTTCGTCGCCCTGGGAGTGCTGCAGGCAGCAAGGGAGATCGGCTTGGCCGTTCCCGGAGACCTCGCCGTGGTCGGCTACGATGACAGTTTTTTTGCCAAGGCCCTCGAAGTACCCCTTACCACGGTAAGGATTCCGAAAAATCAATTAGGTGAAAAAGCGCTGGAAACTTCGCTTGAACTGATAAACCAAGAGGACAAAATCGACCCCAAGCAGGTCAAACTCGAAACAGAGCTGGTAATAAGAGCCAGCACATAAAGAGTGATAAAAATGGATTCAAGAGAGCGCGTACTAGCCGCCCTTGACCACCAGGAAACTGACCGTGTCCCCCTGGACCTCGGAAGCTGGGTTTCATCCATTCACAAACAAGCATACGAAGATTTAATTGCCTACCTCAGAAATGAAGAAAATAAACCTGACGATTTTCCCCTCAGATACGAGTTAAAAGACTGGGTTCAGCAGTTGCCCGTTATAGATGACTCGGTTCTAAAGAGACTGGGTATAGATACTCGTTACGTAAGGCCCTCCGAACCTCGAGGGGACGATTGGAAGTTAAGCAAACTTGAAGACGAAGATTATTACTACGTAATCGACGGATGGGGGGTCACGAGAAAGCGCCCGAAAAAGGGCGGCCTATACTACGACATAGTATTTTCCGAGTGTCCATTGAAGGACGCAGATACCGATGATCTAAAGGACTACGATTGGCCCGATCCCGAGGATCCCGGCTTTCTGGAAGGGGTAAAACAAAAGGCAAAAAGTTTGCGCCAGAAGGGCTTTGCGGTAGTGGCGGATTTCAACTTCGAATCCTGGTACGAAAACTCCTGGTATATGAGGGGCTACGAACAATTTTACAAAGATCTATATAAGAATCCGGAATTCGTGGAAGCCCTTCTGGACAAGACTCTGGAGCTCCACATGAAATTTCTCAGCTTCATTCTGGACGAGGTCGGGGACTATATAGACGTAATAGCCCAGGGCGATGACCTTGCAAACCAGGACGGACCGGCGATATCTCTGGAAATGTATCGGAAGTTCGTAAAACCCCGCCAGAAAAAAATCTTCGACCTGATAAACCAGAAGACAGACGCGAAACTGTTCTATCACTCCTGCGGTGCAGTTAAAAAACTGCTCCCCGACCTCGTGGATATCGGGGTGGATATTATCAATCCCGTACAGGTAAGCGCCTCAGGGATGGATACAAAGAAGCTAAAGGAGGAATTTGGGGATGAACTGACCTTCTGGGGCGGGATAGACACGCAGAGAATCCTCCCAAACGGTTCAACAGCTGACGTGCGTGGAGAAGTAAATAAGAGGACTGACCATCTTCACCACGGAGGTGGATACGTCCTGACATCCGTTCATAACATCCAGGCTGATGTAAGCCCTGAAAATATAGTCACCATGTTTGATTCAGCCAGAAACCACTCGGTCAACTAAACTACACCGGGGGTGGTAAACTTTTGCCGAGCAAAAATATCTTGTCTTTAAAAACTGGCGGCAAAACTGAATAAGAGTTGGTCTAGCCAGGCTAGACTGAGAAGATTTATCTTAAGGTCTATTTATCTTTTAGCAAATCTCATACCTTTAGGGAGGTAAAGATGTTCACGAAAAGAAAAATAACATTATCCTTAATTTTGGTCCTAACCCTGACGCTGGTGCTGGGTAGCTTTTCGACAGTCGCAGTGGCACAGGATAAAGAAGAAATCGTCTGGGCGGGCTGGAGCGGAGAAGAGGAATCGAGCGCGCCGAGCATAGAATGGATGATGAGTTCCTGGGAGGAAAAGCAGGACAAAGCCGAGGTAAAGTGGCAGGGATGGCCCTGGTCGGAAGCGCAAAGGCAGATGATCCTGAGAATAAAGGGAGGTAACGCCCCCGACCTTGCTCAGCTCGACGTTTCTTGGCTGAGCGCCTTTACGGAACTGGGAGCCCTCGCCGACCTCAATAACGTGTTCGACGAGGAGTACCTGCAGGACAAATATGTGGATTCCATGCTCAAGGCCGGTCGGATGAACGGCAAACAGGTTGCCTTACCGTGGACTCTTGCGTCAATCGGCATGATCGCCAATCCCGTCATACTGGAGAAGGCCGGAATCTCACAGCTCCCAACCACGATAGACCAGTTCAAAAAAGCCTGTGAAAAAATCAAGGAATACGATTCGGACATCATTCCCTACGCGGCAATGACCAAGAGAGGAGCCACGCTGAAGGACTTTCAGGCCTGGCTCTGGACGTTTGGCGGCCGGATTTTCGACGATGAGGGAAATGTCGTCATAAATAGCGATGCAACGATCAATGCGCTGGAATGGTACAAGGAGATGTTGGAAAAAGGCTACATAGAAACCGGCATGTCCCGGTTTGACGCGCGGGAACTTTTCGCCAACGAGAAGGTCGGGTTCTACGATGACGCCATTCTTGCAAAAGGAATACTGCGCAGCAAGAGCGGTATGGGCAAGGACTTCGACAAATACATGACGCCGATGCTGAGACCCGTACTTGAGTACGGGGACAAGCCGCAATCGATGCTCTGGGGACACATGCTGGTCATGTTCAAGCAGTCCGATAAAAAGGAAGTCACTGCCGACTTCATGGATTACGTCACGAGTACCGAGGTAGGTCTACAATACTTCGAAAATCTGGGACTTCCTCCCGTTACCGAGGAAGCTCAGACCGCCAAGGCACTTACCAGTGATCCATGGGCAAAAAGTTGGTCACAAATCACCAAGTACGGTAGCCCCAACGAATTCTGGCCCTACCCCGACTACGCTCAGCTAAATACGATCTTCGGCGAAGAAGTTCAGTCAGTGCTGGTCGGAAAAAAGAGCCCGGAAAAGGCCGCGGAAGCAATGGAGAAAAGAATAAAATCTCAAATCGAAGGATGACCTTGACGAACTTCGATTATCGAGGAGATAAAGTTGTTTAAAAACGTCAGCAAATTAATTAGGGGGGAAGGGCTTAGCGACGCTCAGTTCGGGGTGTTGCTAGTCCTCCCCGCCCTTTCTATACTGGCCACCATCATCCTTTACCCGCTCCTGAATTCCGTCATCCTTGGCTTCTTCGACGCAAGTTTACTTAGCGGAAGGGAGGGCTGGGTAGGGATACAGCAGTTCGTGGAGCTGCTGCAGAGTCCGCGGTTCCACGAGACTTTAATAAACACGGTAATATTTGTCGGGGGAGCGACTTTATTATCTTTTGTTCTGGGCTTTGCCCTCGCCCTGGTGCTAAACCAGAACCTCCGGGGAAGGGGCTTTCTTCGAGGAAGCTTCATACTGCCATGGATTACACCGGGAGTAGTAGCTTCTTTTCTATGGATGTGGATTTTTCACCAACATTATGGAGTAGTTAATAGCGTACTCTCTCAATTAGGAATTATTGATGGACCGATAGCCTGGTTGAGTTCGAGTGGCTGGGCAATGGTCTCAGTAATTATTGCAAAGTCTTGGAAGAGCTTTCCGTGGTTCATGGTTCTGCTTCTGGCAGGCCTTCAAACGATACCAGATCAGGAGATAGAGGCTGCAAGGATAGATGGGGCGGGCAAGATCCAGATATTCCGCTATATAATAATTCCCCACATACGCTTTATAATTTTCGTGGTTACCCTGCTGGGCGCGATCTGGAACTTCCAGCACTTTCAGATTATCTGGATCATGACGGAAGGCGGGCCGGCCCATACGACAACTACTCTGGCTATAGAAGTATATCAGACAGCTTTTCAGGCCTGGGATCTGGGGAAAGCGGGAGCAATAGGTCTTATCTGGATGGTCATACTTACGATTTTTATCCTCGTGTATCTCCGGCTTTCAGGAGGGGTAGAAGATGTTTCAGCTTGATTCTCTTACTTCGAAGATAGTTCTTTATTCCACGCTAGTTTTGATGGTACTGTTTGCCTTCTTCCCTATATACTGGATGGCAATAACGTCCTTTAAGAGCTCCGGAGAGGTAATTCAATCACCGCCAACTTTTTATCCACACAACTTTACCTTGGAGCATTACATTACTGCTATAACTGACCAAAACCTACTGACTTACCTAAAAAACAGCTTGATAGTAGCAGGATTGACCAGCTTGCTAAGTGTGATCATTTCATCTTACGCAGCTTATAGTTTTTCTAAGTACAGGTATTCTGGCAGAAAATCATTGATGGGCCTGGTACTGTCTGCCCAGCTTTTCCCAAAAGCGGTCTTGTTGATTACACTTTATTTAATGATGCAGCGCCTGGGGCTTATAGACACTTATCCGGCTTTGATACTCTCGTTTACCACGTTTACGCTGCCGTTGACAACATGGATGCTTAAATCCTATTTCGATGAAATTCCGAAAGAGGTTCTCGAATCCGCCTATATAGATGGTGCAAGTAGGTTACAAATGTTACATCAAATAGCACTTCCGCTAACCATGCCTGGGCTGATTGCCACGGCACTTTTTGCTTTCATTCGAGGTTGGAATGATTTTATTTTTGCCCTTACTCTAACTAGTTCTGACGCTATGCGGACCTTACCCCCTGGATTAACACTATCTTATCTTGGGCAGTTCGAGTCAAGCTGGGCTGGAATGATGGCAGCTTCCCTGATAACTTCTATACCCGTTATCGTTCTGTTTATCCTGCTTCAGAGATACCTCATCAAGGGTTTGATGGCAGGTGCTGTTGATTAAACGGGGCAGAGAAGGTCTAACAGAATTAGAGTCAATTCAGGAGGTTTTATGTACGATCAAATGAGAAAATACGATACCGTGGTTATTGGCGGCGGTCTTTCGGGGATCGGTGTCTCGATAACCGCAGCTAGGCTTGGAAACGAAGTCGCCCTCGTTCATGAAAGGTCCGTTCTCGGAGGTAATTCCAGCAGCGAAGTCAGGATAGGCCCCGGAGGCGCGTCGGCCATGGGGAGAAACAGGGCAGCCAGGGAGTCGGGCGTTCTGGAGGAACTCAGAATTGAAAACGCCTATCGTAATCCATCTCTCAGCTGGCCAATCTGGGACCGGCTCCTGGAGGAATGGGTAAAGAAGGAAGACAAACTAGATCTATATCTAAATACCCAGGCGACGGAGGTCGTTATGGACGAGGGATCCTCCTCCATCAACTCAGTTAACGCTGTACAATCCGGAACCGAGAAAGAATTCAGGTTCCTGGCGGACAACTTTGTCGACGCTACTGGAGACGGCGAAGTAGCCGCACGGGCCGGGGCTGAGTTTATGTACGGAAGGGAGGGCCGAGACGAGTACGACGAGGACCTCGCACCCGAAACCCCCGACACCAAAGTCCTAGGAGGAACTGTCCAGTTTTCTGTGAAAAGAACGGATGAGCCTGTGCCTTTTACACCGCCACCTTCAGCTCAGAAGTTCGAGAGTTGCTCCGAGCTCCCCGAGGAACACAAGAGATTGCTGGACGACGAAATTGGTTACTGGTGGATAGAGTACGGGGGTTCGCTCAATACGATTACAGACAACGAGAAGATTTACGACAGACTAGTGTCCAAATTATTCGGAATCTGGGATCACGTAAAAAACCACTGTGAACTGCAGGATGAAGCTAAGAATTACGTTTTAGATACCATTAACCCGATTGTTGGCAAGAGGGAATCCCGCAGAATAATGGGGGATCACGTGCTGAACCAGAATGAATTGTTCGAAGATAACCCGTTTCCGGACCCGGTGGCTTACGGCGGCTGGCCGATAGACGTGCATCCGTCCGAAGGTCTGGAATCGAACGAATCGCCGGCGACGCAAGTCTTTCTCCCTAAACCCTATAAAATACCTTATCGCTCCCTTTACTCCAGGGATATTGACAACTTATTCCTTGCAGGCAGGGACATAAGCGTCACCCACGTCGCCCATGCCACGACGAGAGAAATGGGGACCTGTTTCGTCATCGGCCAAGCAGTAGGCACAGCCGCTTACATGTGTACCCGGAACCAAAAAGACCCGGAAGACCTATTCCCGGATGATATAGAAGAGCTTCAACAAACCCTGCTCAAGCAGGACTGTTACATTCCCGGCGTCAAAAATAAAGACAATGAAGATTTAGCCAGAAAAGCAACAATCACCGGGTCGTCGGAGAAACCCTTATCGGCGGAGGCGACGGACAAGTTCGTCCCGCTCGACGAGACCAGAGGCCAGCTTTTTCCCCTTACAGAAGAAAATATTTCTTCTGCTTCGATCTTTCTCAAGTCCGAACTCGGGGAAGCCATTGACCTCACGGCCAGTCTCTGTGTCGCCGACGACATTACGGAAATTTCTAAAGGAGAAACCATCAAGCAGGCAGAAGCCAGAGTCGAGCCAGGCCGAGAGCAGCGGGTAAAATTTGACTTTGATGAAGCGGTCGACCCCTCCAAACCTCACTGGGTACAATTACCAAAAGCAGAAGGGCTATTCTGGGGCCAGTCGAATTCCGAACTGATCGGTACCAGAAGGCTGGGGTTGGAAGGCGGGGAGCTGTCGCCGGAAATTGGGCACTACGCGGAGGAATTGGCCGAGTGGAGGATAGACAAAGGGACCTACAACTTTGACATCGAGCCGCAACAGGGACCTTACTCCGGCGAGAACGTGGCAAGCGGCGTCGCCAGACCTGTCCAGCATGAACCAAACATCTGGATATCCGATCCCGAAGAAGTCTTTCCCCAGCACCTGGAGCTCACTTTTGACACGGCTAGAAAGTTCAATTCCGTCTACCTAACTTTTGACACAAACCTGGATCACCACATGAAACCAGAGCTAGAGGAAGGCCTGGAAGTACCGGTCGAAGAAACCATCAGTGACTACGAACTGTATTACCTGAACGACGAGGAAGAGTGGAAGTTGCTGAAAAAGATATCCGGCAACTATCACCGAAGAAGGATTCATCGTTTTGAACCGATAGAATCGACGGCTCTGCGGATAAAAGTTCTCGACACCAACGGCTCCAGCTCGGCAAGAATATTCGAGGTCAGAGTGTACGATGAAAGATAGAGGAAATATCACTTCCAGTCCCGAAACTGGCGATTCAATAAGAGAAAAAATGGTTGCCGCATATTCCGGAGAGCCCACGGACGAGATACCTGTCTCCATTTACAGACGCATGTTACCCCGAGGGAACGTCGAAAGGAGACTCCGAAATAAGGGGCTGGGAATACTGGATTATTATCCGGTCGCCAGCATGCTCGCGCCGCCCTGGTTACTCAAAGAGGGTTACCATTCCAGGGTGGAAGGCGCAGATTTCACGATTAAGTATATCGATGAACCCGGAGGAAGGGCCTCGATCAGGACTTATGAAACTCCGCTGGGCTCAGTCTCCCAAAAAGTCGTAACAGTCGGGGAGAACGATAGTCCCAGGATCAGAGAGCACTACATCCAGTCAGAAGACGATTACGAACCCCTGAAATACATAATAAATAACACCATAATCAGGGATCAGTCCGAGAAATTTATAAACAGGAGAGATGATCTCGGCGACGACGGGCTGGTGCTCGGCCGGGTTGATAGATCACCGTACCAGATGATGCTCAACGAACTGGCGGGCGCTCAGAGATTTTTTCACGACCTCCATAACAATCCGGATTCGGTTATCGAGTTGATGGAGGCGATAGAATCAAAACTCGACGAGCAGTTCGAATTGGCGGTCGAGTCCGATGCCGAATTCATATGGCAGCCCGATAACGTTTCCGCAGATACGGTACCTCCGCGATATTTTGAAGAATTTCTTTACCCGTACTACAAAAAACGCGCTGAGCAACTAAAAGACGCGGGCAAGGCTTACGTTATACACATGGACGGCAAACTAAAACCTTTAAAAGAAATGATAAGGGATTTAGAATTTGACGTTATAGAGTCTTTTTCCCTGCCAGAAGTCAGTGGAGATATGACTTACCCGGAAGCCAAAAGCTATTTTCCCGGTAAGGTCATCGCTCCAAATTTTCCTTCTAGTTTAATCAGGCCGGGCATGGAAGCCAAGAGGGAGGATTTTCTTGATGATTTGCTGGATCAGGTCGAGGAAGATGACCCTTTTATATTTCAGTTCAGCGAAGACTTTGACTCGTCGAACTGGCAAGCAATTTTGCCGAAGGTATGTAACCAAATTGCCGCGTTTAATCGCTAGGTGACGTTTTTAGCTTGTCGTTGGATCTGATTAGAATGCTATCCTAGAAGAAATAATTGAGGTAAACGACAACAAATGATAAAAACTAAAAAATGGGGGAAGTACGACGAAAAATCAGTACACCTATACGAGTTGACAAATAATAACGGCGTCGTAACCCGGATAACCGACTACGGGGCAAGAGTGGTCTCGCTGACGCTTCCCTGGTTTGAGGAAAAGCCACTGGACGTTTTGCTCGGATTTGACGGCCTAGACGGGTACCTAAAGGACGACGCATTTTTCGGCGCCACGGTCGGACGCTATGCAAACAGGATAAAAGGCGGCAACCTCGAACTCGGCGGGAAGAAATATTCTTTGACGCAAAACGAAGGGAAAAACCACCTCCATGGAGGCGAAGACGGGTTCGACGCTCGCCTCTGGAGAGGTGAACCGGTCGATACCGCTGAAGGTCCGGGAGTCGACTTTCATTACGTAAGCAAAGACGGAGAGGAAGGCTATCCCGGGAGACTGAACGTTTCTGTCCGTTACGTGCTGACTCAGGAGAACGAGCTCAAAATAGACGTTGAAGGAACAACCGACAGGACCACCGTCTTAAGTATTACCAATCACAACTATTACAACCTTACCGGAACCAGGGAAGACATCCACTCCCACCAGCTGACCATCAACGCAGACGAATTTACTCCTGTGGATTCGGATTTTATCCCCACGGGAGAAATAGTTCCGGTGCAGGGCACCCCAATGGATTTAAGAACGAGAAAGACCTTAGAAGGCGTAATTAAGCAAGATCATCCGCAAATAAATATTGGAAAGGGGCTCAACCACAATTTTGTCCTGAACAAACAGCCTGAAGACGAGGACTGGGCCGCTGAGCTCTTTGCTCCATCGACCGGGGTCAGAATGAGGCTGCACACAGACCTACCCTGCGTGCAGTGTTATACTGCCGGATATCTAGACCCGAACGTAAAAGGGAAAGCTGGTCAGCAATACGGGATCCATGACGCCATCTGTCTGGAGCCGCAACACTTTCCCGACGCCCCGAACCAGAGTAACTTTCCGACGCTTTTGCTCAAACCGGGTGAAAAATATGAATCTAAAATAAGACTCGATTTCGGGAGAACTGACGTTGCATCCTAGTCCTAAATAAAAACAAAACGCTTAGACGTCTTTCAATCAAGGGGCGTGGAACAATGAAAAAAACTGACCGAGAAGGAAAGCTTTGCGGACTGATAAAAAGAGAAGCAAAGAAAGAAGACGGAAGAGTTATTATTTATTACTCCAAATCCGACAACAACGAGGGTAACTGATGCCGGAACTGCGCTGGAACCCGGTACTGAAACGCTGGAACATAATATCCGATAAGCGCCAGGACCGCCCGGTACTGCCCGAGGATAGCTGCCCGCTCTGTCCGGGAGTTCTGGAGGTCCCCGAGGA
>Ga0207714_1002759_pt1 | contig 10367 bp, 7 predicted proteins | sample PonA232FremontCA_2_FD_187270 | JGI IMG/M metagenome (GOLD analysis project Ga0207714, IMG submission 187270) | Marine sediment microbial community from Fremont, CA, USA - Pond A23 Sediment 2 (SPAdes) | ecosystem: Environmental > Aquatic > Marine > Unclassified | place: USA: Fremont, California... | reverse complement strand
GAGACCCGGACCATGCGCACCAAGGAGGGCGCCGACGATTACCGCTATTTCCCCGATCCCGATCTGTTACCCATCGAGATCAGCCCCGCCTTCATCGACGATGTCCGTGGCGAGATGCCGGAGCTGCCGGATGCGCGCAAGGCGCGTTTCGAGAGCGACTACGGGCTGTCGAGCTACGACGCCGGCGTGCTCACCGCGAGCCGCGAGCTGGCCGATTTCTACGAGGCCGCCGCGGGCGCCTGTGACGATGCCAAGCTGGCGGCCAACTGGATCATGGATGAGCTATCGGGGGGCCTGAACAAGGAGGGCCTGAGCATCACCCAGAGCCCCGTGTCGCCGGAGCGGCTGGGCGGCATGATCCAGCGCGTGACCGACGGCACCATCTCGAGCAAGATCGCCAAGGACGTCTTCGAGGCTATGTGGGCCGGTGAGGGCGATGCCGATACGGTCATTGAGGCCAAGGGTCTGAAGCAGGTCACCGATACCAGCGAGATCGAGGCCATGGTCGATGAGGTCATCGCCAACAACCCCGATCAGGTGGCGCAGTACCAGGGCGGCAAGGATAAGCTGCTGGGCTTCTTCGTGGGCCAGGTCATGAAGGCCTCGGGCGGCAAGGCGAATCCGCAACAGGTCAACGACATCATCAAAGACAAGCTGGGTTGAGCGTGGCGTCCATGTCAGCCGATGGGGAAGCAGCCATGAACGAGGATGATCGCCTCTACCGGTTCCTGTTCGAAGGCGCCGACGTGCGTGGTGAGCTCGTCCAGCTGGGTAGCCTGTATCGCGAGGTCGTCGAGCGCGCCGCTCATCCGCCGGTGTTAGCGCGCCTGGTCGGCGAGGCCCTGGCGGCCACCTCCCTGCTGCTCGCGACACTGAAGTTCACCGGCCGATTGACCCTCCAGATCCAGGCAAACGGCCCCCTTAAGCTACTCGTCGTCCAGGCGAGCAGTGATGGCGGCATGCGGGCCCTGGCGCGCAGCGATGGTGAGCTTCCGGATAGCCCCCTTGACCATCAGGCTCCCCGGGGGGCGCTGGCCATTACCATTGATGCCGAGGACCAGAACGACCGCTACCAGGGCGTCGTGGATCTCGCAGCCGGGTCCCTGGCGGGCGCCATCGAGAAGTATTTCCGCGAATCGGAGCAGCTGGATACGCGGGTCTGGCTCGCCGCGGATGAGCAGGTGGCGGCCGGTATGCTCCTCCAGCGCCTGCCGGCCGGCGAGCAGCCCAGCGACGAGCGAGACGACGACGCCTGGGATCGGGTCGGTTATCTGGCCGCCACGGTCAAGCCGGAGGAGCTCTGCCAGGTGGCACCGACGACGCTGATCTACCGGCTCTTCCATGAGGAGACGGTACGGCTGTTCGACCCCCTCCCGCTGCGCTTTCGCTGTCGCTGCGCCGACGGCCGCATCGACGGGATTATCCAGTCCATGGGGGCCGAGGATGCGCGCGCCCTGCTCGAGGAGCAGGGGCAGATTGAGGTGACCTGCGAGTTCTGCTGCACCGTGTATCGCTACGATCCCGTGGACGTGGAGGCGCTGCTGGCCACGGACGTCGATCGCCATCCGCCCAGCGACGAAAGCCACTAGCCGACTCGTCTCCGCTACTGGCCATGGGGCCGTTTGGCAAGCTTGCGCTGCAGGCTGCGTCGGTGCATGCCGAGTGCCCGAGCAGCCGCGGAGATGTTGCCTTGGTGGCGCTGGAGGACCCGTTGTAGGTGCTCCCACTCCAGACGCTGGGGCGACATGGGCGTCGCCGCCGGCCTAGGCTGCGGCCTGGTCGCCGTCGTTGTTAGCGCTTCCAATGCATCATCCGGCTCTACCGGCTTAGGCAGGTACTGGATGGCACCCAGTTTGACGGCCTCGACCGCCGTCGCGAGGCTGGCGTAGCCGGTTAGAACGACCAGCCGTAGTTCCGGGGCGCGCTGGATGAAGCCCTCGATGAGCTCAAGCCCGTTAACTTCTCGCAGACATAAATCCAGTAGCACGCCCGAGGGTTGTTCCTGCTCCGTTTGATCCAGGGCGTCGGCGCCGGTGCTCGCCTCAAGCACGGTGGCGCCACGGCGTCGCAGGGCGCGGCCCATCGCCTGTCGAAACGCGTGATCGTCGTCGACGATCAGGATGGTGTGCGTGGGATCGTGGTCGTGAGCAGGGGCTAGTGAGTCGGTCATCAACTCACCGATACCGGTAATTCGACGTGGGTTTTTAGGCCGCCGTCCGGGCGGTCCTCGGTAATGATGCAGCCCCCGAGCTGTTCCACGATGCTATGGGACAACAACAGCCCAAGGCCCAGTCCGTCCGGGTCGTCTTGGCTTGCTGCGCCATCGCTCGCCTCGATGCTGGTCGGAAGCGCCCGGCGGCCCGGTCCGCGATCAGCAACGGTTATGCGCAGCGTGCTGGTATCCCAGTCGGCGGCCAGGGTCACCGTCCCGGGCGCGGCCCGGTCGGCATTGTCCAGCAGGTTGTTTAGCGCCTGAATGAGCACATCATCGGCGGCTAACAGCGGGCCCTCCGCCGCGGGCCAATCCAGGGCGATGGGGCGCCGGGTTCGTGAGCCGCGCCATTCGCCTATGGCTTGCTCGAGAAATGCCCGTGCGGTCCACGAGTATTTGTCATGCCCCTGCGCCACACCCGCTGACGCCAGTGTGCGATCCAGGGCAGTGCGACAGCGTTCGATCTCCTGGCGCATCTCGTCCGTTATCGTTTGACGATCGGCGCTCGGGTCGTTGGCTAGCTCGTCGGCCAGCAGCGTCAGTGTTCCCAATGGTGTGGCGATCTCATGGACTGCCGTACTAGCCCGAGTCGCCAATGCCACCAGGTAGCGCTCGCGCGCGCGGCGCAGGCGTGCCTCGCGCAGGGCACGCCCCATGGGAGCGACAAAGCGCGTAATAAGCGCTGCCACCAGCCAGAGCATCAGCCACATGCCGATGACGTGCTGTTGCAGCAGATCACCGCCGGCTTGGTTGACCGGGAGGGCGATGAGCATACCGTTGCCAGTAACCGCTACCGCGATCAGCAGCCAGGCCCAACGACTCGGCAGGATGACCGTCGCTGCGGTTAAAGGCACTACATACAGCCACACCAGCGGGTTGTTGGCCCCGCCGGTGACGGCGAGTAGGGCCGTTAGTGCCACCACGTCGAAGACGAGGATCGCGAAAACACCCTGACTGCCGACGCATACCCGTTGGTTACAAAGCCGAGAGACGTACGTGACAACCAGTTGGGTGCCGAGCACCGCAGCAACTGGAATGGTCGCGAAGGGCAAAGCCATTAGGCTGGCGACGCCCCAGCTACCGATCGCCTGCGCGGCTACCCACAGAAGGCGTAGCTGCTGCAGGTAATCAAGGCTCAAATCGTCAATGGGATCGGTTTTTAGCATCGCTGAGTGCCCCGGAGCGTGCCTGCGACGTTATGTCACACGTCAGCCATTGGGAGAGCGCTTAAGATACACGACTTGACAGTTACTCCCATGCCGCCGTCATCGAATAGCCAACTGGCATCAGTTAACCCGAATGTGGACAGGAGCCGCATCCATGCGTCGCTATCCCCAACCCGAGCCAATCCAGTCAACAGCCTTGTTGAGTCGTTTCGCTGCTTCCGAGCCACGCCAGCGCCCAACGATAAGGCTTGCGGACGCCTACTGCCAGCGGTCGTTAAGCTTCGGCCCCATGGCGGTAACATTATGGCTGGCCATCGGATTGATACCCTGCGCTGCGGCCGAGGATGGGGCGGGCAACGCCAACGACTCGGCCTTGGAAGCGATCGACGTCTCGGACACACCGCTGCTCTCGCCTGGGGCGCCGGACACGGTTATCGTTGATCCGGGCCAATCGATCAGTGAGGGGGTGGATGCGGCGAACTCACTGGCCGCCGAGCCCGGTTATAGCGTCAACGATAACGGCCCGCTGGCAGGCCAGGTGCAGCACCGGGGGATGTTCGGTCCCCGCATGGATACTCGTGTGAACGGCATGTATATCAATCCGGGCGGTCCCAACTGGATGGATCCGCCGCTGCATTACGCGCCGCCGGGCCTCATTGAAAACCTGGAGGCGGATCGCGGCATCGCCGCCGTCAGTAGTGGGGCCGAGAGCATCGGCGGCTCGGCGAATGCCCGGCTCAAGCGCAGCGAGTTTGCGCCTACCGGCGAGCGGCGTCTCGGCGGCGATGTGCAGGGTGATTGGCGCTCCAACGGCTCGAGTCGCAGCGGCTCGGGCTTTTTCGAAGCGGCCAGTGATACGCAACGCGCGCATGCCATGGCAACGGCGAGTAGGGGCGGCGATCGCGACTTCCCTGACGGCACCATCGAGGCCAGCCAACATCAGCGCTCAATGGTGGGGGCCGGCTACGGCGTTCGGCCCGTCGCGGGCCACGAGCTCGGGTTCAATCTGCGCCATCACGAGACCGACGATACGGGTAATCCCGCCTTGCCGCTGGATACGCGGTTCTTCGATACCGATATCGCTAAGGCTGATTACAGCGGCGAGCTCGCGCTGGGTACGCTGACCGCCGAGTTGTCCTATTCGGATATCGAGCACCAAATGGACAACGTCACGCTGCGGCGGCCGGGACCGGGAAATCCCAGGCGGGTGGACGCCAGTAGCACGGGGCTCGGCTGGTCGTTGGGGCTGAGTCGGTCGCTGCCGCTCGGCGAATTGAGCTTAGGTCTCGATGGCCATCGAGCCGAGCACGATATGGTCATCCGCAATCCGCGTAACGCGGCCTTTCGCGTACGTAATTTCAACGACGTCGAGCGCCACCGGGATAGCCTCTTCGGGGAGTGGCAAGGGGATCTGACGGGCTCGCTGTCCGCCGAGCTGGGCGCGCGGGTGACGCGCGTCGATATGGCGGCGGGTCAGGCCGGAACCGGTTCCAAACCAGGGGCCCCGCCCGTCAAACGGTTGGTCGGCGACTTTAATAGCGGCGATCGCGACGCCGAGGATACCCAATTGGATTGGGTCGCGAAGTTGAGTTACCAGGCGAGCGATCGGATCGCCTGGCATCTGGAGGCTGGTCGTAAGACCCGCTCGCCGTCGTATATTGAACGATTCGCCTGGCTACCCATCGAGGCCACGGCCGGTCTGGCGGATGGCAACAACCACATCGGGCAGGTAGACCTTGACCCCGAGGTCGCCCACGAGATCGGTGCCGGCTTCGATTGGTCCACAGCTGTGAGCTACCTGCGACCCCGGGTGTTCTATCGTGACGTCGATGGTTTCATAACCGGAACGCCCTTCGATGACACGCCAGGGGTTGTCGACAGCGACGTGGAGCGCGTGAGCAACGTCAACGGCGACCCCACGCCGCTCATCTATAGTAATACCGGCGCGCGGTTCTACGGCTTCGACGTGGACTTCGGCTACCAGTTCGACCAGCACTGGCGGATGACCGGCGCGGTCTCATTGACGCGCGCCGAGCGCACGGATATCGACGACAACATCTACCGCGTGCCACCGGCCCACGGGCATCTAAGGCTCCAGTACGAACGCCCGAGCTGGGAGGCTTTCGTAGGCACCAACTGGGCGGCCACCGAGGAGCGGATCTCCGAGACGAACAACGACGCCAGTACAGCGGATCCTGAGACCTCGGGTTACGCCGTTGTGAACGCGGGGCTCGGTTGGTCACCAACCCCCGCTACTCGCCTGCGGCTGGCGGTCAACAATGTCTTCGATCGCCGCTACGAGCAACAGCTGGGCGGTTTTAACCGCGTCGCCGACAGCGATGTCGAGCGGGGTGAGCGCCTGCCCGGCGCTGGGCGGCACGCGGTGGTGCGTATTAGTGCGAGCTTTTAGGTAGACGGCCGGTGACTACGCGGCCCCCGCCGCGTCCCCGCATACCGGACAAGATGGGTCACGGCGGAGCCCGATGCTGCGCCATTCTAGGGTCAAGGCGTCCAGCGTCAGCAGCCGGCTGTCGAGGGGCGTGCCCAGGCCGGCGATGAGTTTGAGTCCCTCCGTCGCCTGGAGGCTGCCGATGACGCCCGGCAGCGAGGCCAGGACACCCGTGTCGCTGCAGGTCTCGGCCTCGTCGCCGGTCTCAGGGAACACGCAGCGATAGCAGGGCCGATCCGGTAGGTCGGGGCGGAAGCCGGCGAGCTGCCCCTGCATACGGATCACCGCGCCACTGATCAGCGGCACGCCCGCCGCCACGCAGGTACGGTTCAGCGCAAAGCGGGTGGCGAAGTTATCGCTGCCGTCGAGGACCACATCAGCGCCGGCGACGAGATGGTCGGCGCTATCCTCGTCCAGCGGCGTCGCCACGGGCTCCAGCTCCGGCTCGGGGTTGAGCGATCGCAGGCGCTCGCAGGCGGCGTCGACCTTACGCCGTCCAATATCCGACGTACTGTGGAGGATCTGGCGCTGGAGGTTGCTCAGCTCGACGGTGTCATGGTCGGCCAGACGCAGGTGACCCACACCCGCGGCGGCCAGATACATGGCCGCCGGCGAGCCGAGCCCGCCGAGGCCAACGATCAGTACGCGTGCCTGGCCCAAGCGCTCCTGGCCGTCCAGGTCCAGGCCGTCGAGCATGATGTGGCGGCTATAGCGCAGTAGGGTGTCGTCGTCCATGGCCCCAGTGTGCGGCAAGCCGCCACCACCCGCCAGGGCCGTTGCTAGAACGCGCGTTGCTGACGGCGGAAGGTGACCAGGTTGCGCGAGGCGCGCTCGGCATCGCCGAGCGTAGTGAAGCCGCTGTCGAGCAATAACGGGATCTGGCGCGCGAAGATGTCGGCCGTCGTCTGGGCGTCGCCCAGGGCGCTGTGGCGGCCGGTGAGGGTCGCCCCCAGCCGTTGCGCGATGGCCTCCAGGGTGTGCTCGCGCGCTTGGTCATCGACGAGCAATGACAGCAACAGCGTATCGAGAACGGGGTTGGTAAATCGAACGCCGGCCTCGCGCTCAGCGATGTGAAGAAATCGCATGTCGAAGGCCGCGTTGTGGGCGACCAAAACGGCATTTCCGGCGAATGCGTGGAAATCGCGTAGGGCCTCCGCAGCAGTCGGTGCCTCACGGACCATGGCGTCGGTAATGCCGTGGTAGTGGATCGAGGCAGCGGGGATGGGGCGCTCGGGGTGTACCAGGGTCTCGAAGGTCTCGGTGGGGCCATCGGTGCCGCGCAGACGCTGCGCCCCAATAGCCACGATGCGGTCGCCGAAGGCCGGCTCCAGGCCGGTGGTCTCGGTATCGAAGACCACATAGTCCAGGCTATCGAGCCGGCGGTTGCGCTGCGGCGAGGTGGTGGCCGGTGCCGGTACCTCGCTCACCGTTGGCGTCCGCGGCCAGGCCGGCAGGGTCAAGCGCGTCTCGCCCTCGTTACCATCAATCAAGGCCAGACTCGCGTCGTGATCGGCAACGATATCGCCTACCGTTACGGCCTCGCCCAGACCCGATACCGGGATCGTCTCGATCTGTGAGACGTTGTGTGGCGTGTTTGAAGGCAACAGGCTCAACACCGCCCATTCGGCATCGTCGCCGCGCTGGATGATGAGGGAAAGGGGGCCGAAGGCCTCGTTCAAGGCGCCTAGGGCGGCGTCTAGGGACGGTATGTCGGCGTACAGCCAGCAGCGTGTCGTGGTTACCGGCATGCCCGGCGCTATGCCCCGGGCCTCAAGCCGATTGATTAGGCGCGCCGCCGGAAGCGGCGGTAGTCGTTGTCGGGCCTCGGTTTCCCGTGCCAGCGCGTCGAGCAATGCGTGCAGCTGCTCGTGGAATACCGGCTCACTGGTGCGGTTGCCGTCGGCGAGCGCCCGCAGCCTCGCGATCGCCGCCCGGCGCTGAGCGCGGGCATGGATCGGGCCGTCGTGCGGCCAGGGCCTCATGAGTAGGAGCTGCTCGTCGCTATCGCCGGGCAAGGTAAGGGCGCTGACACCCAGATGACCCGTTGTTGTGCGGGCTGTCGTGGCGGCGTAGACGGGGTGCTCGCGGCCCGGCGGTGATGAGCGCCAAGCCGATAGGGGGCCATCATCGACGAGCTGGTCGAGACGGCAGCCGCGTCCCAGCGCGGGTGGGTCCCCGAGGAGGTCGCGGAAATGGCGGTTGTAGGCGGTGATGCGTTGGTCCGTGTCGCAGAAGGCGGCGCCTTCGCCAATGGCCGCCAGTAGGGCGTTTAGGCGCGCCTCGGCGGCGCGGCCGTGATCGGCCCAGACCGCGGAGGCGCGCGCCAGGCTTGTTTCGCTGGCCCGCCAAGCCGCAACCAACTCGTTGAGGGTCCGGGGCAAGGCCTCCAGCCAATGCCTGGCCGGCTCGGCGTTGGCTGGAGCACTGCCAAGGCGCTGTTGATTGCGTATGTCGCGGCTCAGGGCCACCAGGGGCGCCGCCAATCGCCGATCAACCAGCCACACCAGCCCCGCGATCGAGATGGTGCCGCTGATACCGACCAGCCCGACGGCAGCTGCCGGCCCCAGGGTGCCTTTGGCCCAAGCCGCACACGCGCCCACCGCGACGAGGGCGAGGGCGGCGGCTGCCATGCCGGCCGCTAGCCAAAGGCGTTGCCGTGGTTGAGGAAGATGCCAGCGCGGGATCATGGAAAACTCGCTCGTTGTTGTTATCCGCTCCCCTGAAGTATAGATCGCGGTGCTTGCGCGTCCTAGGGCACTAGCGTGCCTCGGCCTGGGGGACTAGTCTGGAACGACACAGCCGTGTTGGGTGATACCCATGAACGTCGAGGTTGCAGGGCACTCGGGCGCTGCGGCGGCCGCCTTTGATATGCCCTTGGCCCGCCTGATCGGTCGCGAGCCGGTGGCCTGTCACTCCCGCACCACTGTTGTCGACGCGGTCGCCCGGATGCACGAGGCCGGTGTCGGCAGCATGGTCGTTGCCGATGAGCATGCCCGCCTGCAAGGGATATTTACCCTCCACGACCTGCGTGCCCTGGTGGCGCAGGGCGCCGATCTGAGCCAGTCCATCGCGGCGGTAATGACCCGCGAGCCGGCCGCCCTGGACGCGGACGCCTCGACCGTCGAAGCGGTACTGCTCATGGGCGAGCGCGGTATTCGGCACGTCGTCGTGACCCGTGACGGGCGTCTCGCGGGCGTCGTCTCGGAGCGCGATCTGTTCGCCCTCAAGCGCGTCGATGTGGTTGACCTCATGCGCCGCATTGACGCGGCGCCGTCCGTCGACGCGCTGGCCGCCTCCCGCGGCGAGGTCTGGCGCCTCCTCGATGCGCTCATGACCAACGGCGCGAGCGCGCATCACATTACCCGCGTCTTGACGCTGCTCAATGACCACACGGTGGCCCGCGTCACCGAGCTATGCCGTCAGCAGGCGCCCGAGCCGCCGGTGGCGTTCACCTGGGTAGCCTTCGGCAGCGAGGGGCGCTGCGAGCAGACACTGCTCACGGATCAGGACAACGGCATTGTCTTCGAGGCCCCGGACAGCGAGGTGGACGGCGTCCGGCACCAGTTGCTGCCGCTGGCGCAGTCCATCAATGACGCCCTGGCCCATTGTGGCTTCCAGCGTTGTCCGGCCAACATCATGGCCGGCAATCCCGAGCTCTGCCTGAGCCGGCGCGAATGGGCGGCCCGCTTCGAGACGCTGATCGCTACCAACACCCCGGAGAATCTGCTGAGCTCCAGCATCTACTTCGATCTGCGCGCTATCGATGGGCCCGCGGGGCCCGTCGCCACGCTTCGCCAGGATCTGCTCGAATGCTCGCAGGGCAACTCGCTCTTTCGCCGCATGATGGCGGCCAACGCCATGCAGCAGCGGCCGCCGCTGGGCTGGCTCCAGGACTTCGCCACCCAGCGCGATGAGCAGGGCGGGCGAAGCCTAGACCTCAAGAAGGGCGGCCTGACGCCGTTCGTTGATGGCGCGCGTTTGCTCAGCCTGGAGGGTGGTATCGACGAGACCAACACGGCGCGCCGCCTGGCTGCCGTGGCCGAGGCCGGGCTCATGGATCCGGAGGCGGCCGATGCCTGGTCGGATGCGTTCGCCTTCCTGCAGTGGCAGCGCCTGGTGCGCCATCAGGAGCTCAGTCGCCGCGGCGAGCCGTTGACCAATCGTCTCGACCCAAAGCGCCTCAATGCCCTGGATCGCCACGTCCTCAAGGCGAGTTTTCGCCAGGCCCGTGACCTGCAAAAACGCCTCGCCGTGCGCTACCAGCTCTGACCAGCATCCCTGAAAAGGCCGCTGAAGGGTGGGCTTTTTTCGGGCAGATGCTTGTTCACCTTAGTTTATCCCCCTGCGGCTACTGCTGCCTACACCACGTGATGTGCTTACTACAACTAACGCACGGGGGCCTATCGAGACCCAGAGACCCTCGACCAATGCGGGCTTTCGTCTACAGCTCGCCGTTGCGGTATTGCTCGGCCCAGGCCTTGAATTGATCGAGGAGGCCCTGGTCAAAGAGCCACTGGTCAGTGAACTGGATGTCCTGATA
>Ga0207714_1002757_pt1 | contig 10368 bp, 10 predicted proteins | sample PonA232FremontCA_2_FD_187270 | JGI IMG/M metagenome (GOLD analysis project Ga0207714, IMG submission 187270) | Marine sediment microbial community from Fremont, CA, USA - Pond A23 Sediment 2 (SPAdes) | ecosystem: Environmental > Aquatic > Marine > Unclassified | place: USA: Fremont, California... | reverse complement strand
CGTCGAACGCGGGAATGGCGACCACGACGGTATCGGGTCCGAGTTCGCGTTCGGCCTCAGGCGATTCCCGAACCACCTGATGCCGGATCAGCCGGTCGAGTTCGGACCGCAGCCGCGCCGTGCGCGCCATGAGCATCAGAGCGACCAGCCACGCCGCAACGAGCCCGGCGATGACCAGGACGAACAGCCGGGCGCCGGGCCGGCCCGCAAGGCCGCGGGCGCCCGAGTCGTCGAACAGCACCCAGGACAGCGCACCTACGGTTTGCGGAAACGCCGTCGCACCCACGAGCCCGATCCCTGTCAACAGGGTGAGCACGGTCACGCCGGGCGCCGTTCGCCGCCGGCGCAACTGGAAAAAGCCATGCAGCAGGAAGGCCATCGCGAGCAGCGCGCCCGCTGCGCGCAGGACAGAAACCTCAAGCATTTGATGCGCCTCCGAGCCGAAATCTCCGAAATCAATTGCCCGATGCACACGGAGCGCTGACAGAAAAACATTAGTTATCTGTTGAGACCTGCACGCAATTTATTTCGGAATTGGCAGGCGATATCGGTTGTATTTGATTTGCATGACCCCGATGGCCGGGACACGGACCCCGCTGCGCGGGAACGTCGCGGGGCGAGCACCTTGCACGCGGCGTACAGATGTAACGATATAACAGACAGTTCGCGGAGACACAGGAAATACGAAGCGAGGTCACCCCATGTCGCGCATTCCGCCACCGCTGCTCATCGTCGGCGGCATCGCCCTGATCGTCGGCCTGCTCTTGGCCGGACAGGCGCTCACCGGCTCAGGCTTCGTCCCGGCCGTGAAGTACTGCGGCTGATGTCCGCCGGCAGGCCGCCGGCGCCGCCTCACCGCCGCCGGACCCGCCAGCGGATGGGCACGCCGGGCATGTCGAAGTCGTGGCGCAGCTCGTTTTCCAGGTAGCGCAGATAGGCCTCGGGCAGCTCCTTGGGCCGGCTGCAGAACACCATGAAGGTGGGCGGCCGCGCCTTCGGCTGGCTGATATACTTGATCCGGTTGAACCGCCCGCCGCTCGACGGTGGCGGGTTCGCCGCCGTCACCTCGGTCAGCCACTGGTTCAGGTCGGGCGTGGCCACGCGGGTGTTCCACAGGTCGTAAGTGCTTAGCGCGGCGTCGAGCAGGGCGTTTAGGCGCTGGTTGCGCAGGCCCGAAACGGTCACCAGGGGAATACCCTTCACCTGGGGCAGCGAGCGCTGCAGCCGATCTTGCACGGCCTTCCGGGCAGCGTCCTTGTCACCCACCGCATCCCATTTGTTCAGCGCAAGCACCAGGCCGCGGCCCTCGTCGATGGTGTGCTCGGCGATCTGAAGGTCCTGCTTGTCCAGGCCCTGCGTGGCATCCACAACGAGCGCCACCACGTGGGCGAAGCGCACCGCGCGCAGGCCGTCGGCCACGGCCAGCTTCTCCAGCTTTTCCGTCACCCGCGTTTTGCGCCGCATCCCCGCCGTATCGACGAGTTTGACCGGCCGGTCCTTGTAGGACCAGGTCACCGAGATCGCATCCCGGGTGATCCCCGCCTCGGGGCCGGTCAGAAGGCGATCCTCGCCGATCAGCCGGTTGATCAGGGTGGACTTGCCCACGTTGGGCCGGCCCACGATGGCAAGCTGGAGCGCCTCGCCGCCTTCCGGCGCCGTCTCCGCTTCCGCCGCCGCGGCGGCCTCGGCGATGGGCGTCAAAAAGGCATGCACCGCGTCCAGGCCGGTGCCGTGCTCGGCGGAAAACGCCACGGGCTCGCCCAAACCCAGGGAAAACGCCTCCGCCCAGCCCGATTCGCCGGCCTCGCCCTCGTATTTGTTGGCGAGCACGAGCACGGCCCGCGCCGCCTCGCGCAGCTCTTCGGCCAGGATTTCCTCGGCCGCAGTCACCCCGGCGCGGGCATCGAGCAGGAACAGCACCGCGTCCGCTTCCGCGACGGCGCGCGCGCTCTGCTCGCGCATGCGCGCCTCCAGGCTGTCGTCGCGCACCTCGTCCATCCCCGCGGTGTCGACCACGGTGAACGCAAGGTCGAACAGATGCGCCTCGCCCTCGCGCCGGTCGCGGGTCACGCCGGGGGTGTCGTCGACCAGCGCCTGGCGGCGGCCGACCAGCCGGTTGAACAGGGTGGACTTGCCCACGTTGGGCCGGCCCACGATGGCGACGGTAAACGCCATGACGGATTCCGGACTAGCGGTACGCGACGAGGGTGGCGTCCCGGGTCAGCAGATACAGGGTCTCGTTCGCCACCACGGGCGGCACGGCGGGCGCCCCCGGAAGCGACATGGTCCCCAGAAGTTCCCCCGTATAGGGCGACAACGCGGCGGCCACGCCGTGGCTGCCCATCAGGATCACGCGGTCGCCGGCCAGCATGGGCCCCGTCCAGTGGATGGGATCCGCCTTGGCCTCGGCGTCCGCGTACGCGGCGATCTTGGTGACCCAGCGCACCTTGCCGTCCTTGCGCCGCAACGCGGCAACGCGGGCGTTGGTGGTGAGCACGTAGACGTAGTTGCCCGCCGCCCACGGGGTCGCCGCGCTGGCGAGTTCGCGCTCCCAGGCGCGCGCGCCCGTGCGCATGTTCACCGAGACCATGGGCCCGGAATTGCTCACGGCGAAGACGCGGCCACGGTCGATGACGGGCAGCCCGCGGATGTCGGCCATGTCCGCGACCTCGCTGGCGCGCCGCACGCCGGCGAGGCTGTCCGTCCAGAGATCGCGCCCGTTGTCCGCCAGCAGCGCGGTCAACTGCCCCGAGGAATACGCCGAGACGACGCTTCCCCCGCCGACGGCCGGGCTCGCCGAGCCGAGCAGCCCCGCCTGTTCCTGCACCCCCGTGTGGCGCCAGCGCTCGCTGCCGTCCTCGGTTGCCAACGCCACCGTCTCGTTGACGATGGTCAGCACGTAGAGCGTGCCATCCTTGACGCTGGGCCCGGCGCGCAGGGGCGTTCCCAGATTCGTGGTCCAGCGCACCTCGCCGGACTTGCCGGCCAGCGCGTGGACAGCGCCCGTCCCGGTGGTGGCGAACAGCCGGCCGTCCTCGACCGCCAGCCCGCCGCCGAAGGCGCCTTCGTCGGCGTCCTCGTCCGTGACCAGATCGCGTGTCCAGAGCGCCTTGCCCGTCTGCGCGCGGAAGGCGTGGACGGTCATCTCGGCGTCCATGACGTAGATGCGCCCGTCCGCCACCACCGGCTCGGCCAGGATGGGCTGCGTGGTGTCCGCGGCCGCGCCCGCATCGACCGACCACTGCCGCGCGAGATCCGCCGGCAGGGCGAGATGATACATCGCGTGCGAGGCGGTGCCGCCGGCCTGGGTCCAGCTCGCATTGACATAGGGGCGCGGCAGGGTCACCTGCGCGCTTGCCAGCGCCTTGTCCGGCTCCAGCTTGCGCTCAAGATCAAGAACGGAGATGCGCTCGCCCTGGAGGCGCTCGCCATCGCCACCGCCTTCGAACACGCTACAGCCGGCCAGCACGGCGGCCACCAGCGTGGCCCCGGCCAGCGCGCCAAGCCGTTGCATCATGCGCGCGCTAGCCCTCCAGACGGGCGATCATCTGCGTCGCGCGCTGGCGCTGCTGCCGCGGCACGTTCGCCCCGTCGGCGACCTGCTTGAACAGCGCCACGGCCCGCTCGCGCTCGCCCGCCTTCGCGGCAAGCACGGCCTGAAGCTCCAGCGCCGTATGCCGGAACGGGGTGTCGCCGTTGGCGATGGGCGACAGCGAGGCGCGCAGGGCATCTGGGTCGCCGTCGTCCATCCGGTGCATGACGGCGAAGATGCGCGCGAGACTGCCATAGGGCCTGGGCGTGTCGCCGCTTTCCGCGATGGCCTGCCAGGTGGAGACGGCCGCATCGGTATTGCCCGCCTCGACCTGCAGCGCGGCCCGGCGGAACTGCGCCACCAGGCGGTAGCCGCGCGGCCCCGAATCGGCGAGCTCGCCCAGCGCCTGAATCGCCGCCTGGCGCTCGCCCGCCTCGGCCTTGTCCAGCGCCGCCGCGTAGTCCGCCGCGGCCGTCCGCGCCTGACCGCGGCTGTACGCCTGCCAGCCCTGATACGCCCCCACGACGAGCACGAGCGCCAGGGCCGCGCCGATGGCCCAGGGGCCCCAGCGCTTCCACAGCTCGCGGTACCGTTCGTGGCGGATTTCCTCGTCGACTTCGCGGAAAAGATCGCTCACGGGATTGCCTGGTCCTTTGTGCCCGGCTCGCACACCGCGCGCAGCCTAGCCAAGCTGACCCGGCTTGCAAAGGATGGCGCGCCCGGTCGCACCGGCGCGATCACCCCGCGGCCTTCCACTTGATGGAACAGCCCATGGACGGGATCTGCTCCGCCGGGCCCTGCCCCGTCTCGGCGACCCGGGTCATCGCCTCCAGAAGCTCGCGCCTGGCATCCGGCGCGGCCTCCTTCTTCGACGCATCCAGGCGGCCGCGGTACTGCAGGCCGAGATCGGCGTCGAAGCCGAAGAAGTCGGGCGTGCACACGGCCCCGTAGGCTTTCGCCACCGCCTGCGTCTCGTCCAACAGATAGGGGAAGGTGAAGCCGTGCACCTGGGCGAAGGCCTGCATGTTCTCGAACGAGTCGGCCGGGTAGTTTTCGGTGTCGTTGGGCATGATCGCCGCCGCACCGATTCCCTTGTCCTGGAGCTGCTTCACGTCGTCGACGAGGCGGTCCGCGATCGCCTTCACATACGGGCAGTGGTTGCAGATGAACACGATCAGGGTCCCCTTGGGCCCCCGCACGTCCTGCAACGTGTGGCGCTTGCCGTCCACGCCCGGCAGGTCGAAGTCCACCGCCTGCCAGCCGAAGTCGCACACCGGGGTCTCCATCGCCACCATGTCGCGCCTCCTCGGGTTTGTCGCGCGTGCAGGAAGTCCCGTCTGAGATGCGCCTGCCAGGGCGCCCGTTCAATCCCGCTTCCGGCGCGGCATCGGGCCCCGCCGTCCGACCGTGCCCGGCTCTGGACGGGGATGACAGCTCTGTGAAACACTCCCGGTAAGGTTATGGTGGCCGCGGGGGACGGCTCTCGGCGATGAGCAAGGTAGCGCACCTCAACCGCAAGCCCAAGAAGACGACCCCGACGTTCTTTTCCCGTTGGGAGTTGCAGCAGCTTCTCAACCTGTATTCCCAGCAGGTCGCCAACGGGGAATGGCGCGATTACGCCATCGATCAGCACAGCGGCATGGTGGTCTTCTCCGTGTTTCGCCACACCATGGAGCAGCCGCTGTATGCCGTGGCCAAGCGCGGCCAGGGAAGCGAGTATATCGTCTACAGCGGTCCGGAGAAGCTCAAGCGCGCCGCCACCCTGAACGACGCGCTTGCCGTCCTGCGCAAGCGCGCCCAGGTGCGGGCCATCACCTGATCCAGCCGCCAGCGCCGTGGCCGCGCGCCGTTGCGTCACCCCAGCCGCCGGCGAACGTGCTTGACCGGCTGACGGCGAAGGGGCAGACAGCCGGCAGGCTGCGGCGGAGCAGGCCGTGCCGCCATCCGACCCGGGTGACCCGATCCCGTCATGACAACGCTCACCCGCTACTATCTCCGACGCGTCCTGCCGCCGTTTCTGATCGCGCTGACAGTGGTGCTCATGGCGCTGTCCCTGGAGCGCCTGCTGCGGATCGTCGAGGAGATCACGGATAGCGGCGCGCCGGTGGGTCACGCGTTCGAGATGCTGGGCTACCTGCTGCCGCACTACCTCCAGCTCGCCATTCCCGCGGCGGTGTTCCTGGCGGTCATGCTCGCCACGCGCCGGCTCGCCGCGACGGACGAGCTGTCCGCGATGCAGGCGGCCGGGGTTCCCCTGTGGCGTCTCCTGCGGCCGCTGCTGGGCCTGGCTTTCGCCCTCGCCGCGGTGATGGTGGTCAACGAGGGTTGGGTCCAGCCGCACGCCCGCTACGCCTTCAAGACGCAGATGCACCGCGTCACCGAAGCCAGTGTGACCCTGCGCCTTCAGGCGGGCGTGTTCCAGCGCCTGGGCGACAAGGTCGTGGTCCGCGCCGACGAGGTCTCGCAGAACGGCAAGCGGCTCGCCAAGTTCTTCGCCACCGTGGACAAGGCCGACGACACGCGCACCGTCATCACGGCGGCGCGCGCACGCGTGCGCCACGGCGAGGCCGACGGCCTCGCCGTGGAGCTGCACAACGGCACCATCGTGCGCAACGGCCCGGGCGGCAAGCCCGGCTCGATTTCCTTCGACACCTACCTCTGGGAGCCGCCCACCGACGTCGTCGCCCCCTACGGCCCGCGCGGCGAGAGCGAACAGGAACTGACGCTGCCCGAACTGATGAGCGGCAACGCGGTACAGCTCGCCCGCAACACCTCCCCCGCCTACGTTGCGGCAGAGCGCCACATTCGCTTGCTGCGCCCGCTGTCCGTGCCCGTCCTGGCGGTGCTGGCGGTGCCGCTGGGCCTGCTCGGCAGCGGGCGCACCGGCCACGCTTACGGCATCGTGATCGGGATTGCCGTGCTGGTGCTGTATCAAAAACTCGTGGGCTTCGCCGAAGCCTTCGTCCAGGCGGGTACGCTGCCGGCGGCACTGGGGTTGTGGACGCCGTTCGCCGGCCTGCTTCTGGCCACGAGCCTGCTCACCTGGCACCGGGCGGAGGGCGCGGCGCGCGACCTGCGCACCTGGCTGCGCCGGCGGATGCGCGCGCCGCGGCCGGCGGCGCGCCCCAGCCCGGCGGCGTGAGGGCAGGCCATGCCGGGAAGCCTGGACCGCTACCTGCTGCGCAGCTTCCTCGTCCGCGCCGCGGCGATCACCGGGGCGCTGGCGGCGCTGCTGGCGCTCTTCGACGTGCTCGCCAACGCCGACGACGTGGTGGGCGGCAGCGGGCGCATCGTCGTTGCCCTGCTCGCCTACGTCGGTCTGCGCCTGCCCGAGATCCTGGTGCTGGTGCTGCCCCTGTCGGCGCTGCTGGCCACGCTGGCGACCTTCGCCACGCTGGTGACCACAAACGAAATGGTCGCCGTTCGCGCGGCCGGGATCTCCATCTACCGGGTCACCTTCGCCCTGCTCACCGGTGCCGTCGTGCTCGCGGGCGTACACATCTGGTTCGCCGACACCGTGCTGCCCGCCACGAGCAGTCGGCTCGCCCTGTGGGAGGCGCGCGACTACGGCGGCCTGCCGCCGCGGCGCCGGCCCAGCCGCGCACCCGCCTGGTTCACCGTGGGCGACGCGCTCGTGGAGGTCGGCGCATCCAGCCTGGACGGCCGCAACCTTCGCGACATCACGGTCATCCGGCGCGACCCCGAAGGACGCATGACCGCCTACATCCGCGCCGAGCGCGCGCGCTATCTGGGCGACCGCTGGCTGCTGGAGCAGGTTCACCGCGTTCCCGTCAACGGCGCCGCACGCCCGGATGTGCCGCGCATGCGCCTGGCGCTGCCGGTCACGCCGGCGCGCTTCGCCGCCCTGGGCGAGCGGCCGGGCGCACTGAGCCTTTCGGAGATCGCGCGGCTGGCGCGCAATCCCGACCTGGGCGGCCGGCCCGCGCGCGTGTACCATGTCTGGCTGCAGCGCAAATTCGCCCACGCGGCGGGGGCGCTGGTGATGGTGCTGCTCGCCGCGCCTCTCGGGCTGCAGCACGCCCGACGCAACCGGCTCATGCTGGGCAGCGTCGCCGCGATCGGCGCGGGTTTCCTGTACTTCGTCGCCGAACGCCTCCTCCTGGCCCTGGGCGAAACGGGCGCCCTGCCGGCCACGATGGCGGTCTGGGCGCCCGCCGTGGTGTTCAGCATGCTCGCGCTGTGGCTGCTGCTGCGTTACGAGGGATAGCCGCTGGACAGCGCGCGCCGGCACGACCATGCTCGGGGCCGTCCGCCCGCGGAGGTACCACGAAACGGCGAGCGGCGGCGCGGATGGTGGTGATCTGGGAACGAGGCACCCGGGAGGTGAGCGGACTATCGTGACGGAGGTCAACCCGGTCACCGACCGCCGCGGCTTCGCCGACTTCCTGCGCGCGCCGCACCACGTCCACCATGGCGACCCGAACTGGGTGCCACCGCTGACGCTCGAACGTCGGCTGCATTTCAGCCGCCGGAATCCGTATTTCGCGCACGCCCGGGCGCGCTACTTCGTCGCCTACCATAACGGCGCCCCGGCGGGCCGGGTCAGCGCCCAGATCGACAGCCTCGCCCAGCGCGATCCGGAGGGCGAGCCGCATCTGGGCCATTTCGGCTGTCTCGAGGCGACGGACGCAGACACCTTGGCGGCGCTTCTGGACGCCGCCGAGAGCTGGCTCGCCGACCACGGCATCACCGAAGTCCAGGGACCGTTCAGCCTGAACATCAACGACGAGGCCGGCCTCCTGGTAGCGGGATTCGACCGGCCGCCGCGCATGCTGATGAACTATGCGCCGGCTTGGTACGGTCCGGCCATCGAGGCGCACGGTTACGCCCCCGCCAAGGACCTGCTCGCGTACACCTTCGCCACGGCCACGCCACTGCCCGACACGGCCCGGCGCATGGCCGAGCACGCGGCGAACACGGCGGGCGTGCGCGAGCGTCCCATGGACCCGCGTGCGTTCCGCGCGGAGCTGCGCACCGTGGTGGACATCTTCAACGACGCCTGGGCGGAGAACTGGGGCTTCGTGCCCATGACGGCGGCCGAGGCGGGCGCCCTGGCGGACAACCTTAAGCCGCTGCTGCGCCCGGAGCTGATCCGCTTCGTCGAGCGCGACGGCGAGCCCGTTGCGATGATCGTCGCCCTGCCCGACCTGTACGAGGCGATCGCCGACCTGAACGGCCGGCTGCTCCCCCTCGGCTGGGCGCGTCTCGCCTACCGGCTCAAGGCGAGCAGGCTCGCGGGCGCGCGCGTTCCCTTGATGGGCGTGCGCGCGGCGCACCGCAGCGGCTTCATGGGCAGCGCCATCGCCGCCCTGCTCGTCCAGCGCACGCACGACGCGGCGCGCGCAGCCGGGTTCCGCGAGGTGGAGCTGTCCTGGGTGCTGGACGACAACCACCCCACGCGCCGGCTCATCGAATCCATCGGTGGCACGGCGTACAAACGCTACCGCGTCTACCGGAAGGCGCTGGCATGAGCGCACAGGACGCCCCCCCGCGCGCCGACGCCCTGGTGCTGGCGGGAAGCCGCGGCCCCGAGGATGCCGTCGCCGCCGCAGCCGGGGTGAGCTGCAAGGCCCTGGCGCCCGTGGCCGGGAAGCCCATGCTCCAGCGCGTGCTCGACGCCTTGACCGAGAGCGGCTGCGTGCGCCGGATCACGGTGGCACTGGCGCCCGAGGTGCCCGTCGCCGGGGAGGTGCCGGCCCTGGCGCGCGCGTTCGACGCGGGCTGCATCGCCCGCATGGACCCGGCCGGCAGCCCGTGCCGCACCGTTCAGGCCGCGTTCGCCGCGCGCGACCCGCAGCGGCCGCTGCTCGTCGCCACCGGGGATCACCCCCTGCTCACCGGCGAGATGGTGCGCGCCTTCGCCACCGGCTCCCGGCTCAGCCGCGCCGACGTCACCGCGGCGGTTACGCCCGTACACCTCGTGGACGCGGCGTTCCCGGGCGTGCGCCGGACGGCCCTGCGCTTCCGCGACGGCGGGTACAGCGGCTGCAACCTGTTCGCCCTGACGACCCCGCGGGCCGAGGCGGTGCTGGCGTTCTGGCAGACCCTGGAAAACGACCGCAAGCGGCCCTGGCGCATGGCGGCGCACATCGGCACGGGTACGCTGTTCGCCTATGCCGCGCGGCGGCTGACCCTGGACGGCGGCGTGGCGCGCCTGGGTGCGCGCGTCGGCGCGGAGCTGGCGGCGATCCGGCTCAACTGGCCGGCGGCGGCGCGCGACGTGGACACGCCGGGCGACCTGGAACTTGCGGAAGCCGTGCTGCGCGGGAACGAGGGCAAGATGCGATCAGGTTGGGTCACCTGATCGCTGAATCTTGCCCTATCTTCCAAGGATAGCGTGCGATTCAGCGATCCATCCGGATCGCATCGCACTCTACGCCGCGAACGGCGCTTCGGCATCGGATGGGGCGGGCCCGAACGCCGCACGCGCCGAATCGTAACGACGCCCGGTCACGGCGAGGCGGAGGCCCCGGGCGTCCTGCGTCACCGTCACCAGATGGTACTGCGCCGGCGGCATGCGGCGGGTGCCGGCACTGGACGCGGAACCCGCGCCGTAGACCGGGATCGGCCCCGTCGGCCCGGGCAGCTCGGCCGTCATGGGCACGTGCATGTGCCCGTGCAGCACCAGCTCCGCCCCGCGCGCGGCGAGCACGGCGCGCACCCGCGGCGCGTCGTGCAGGCCCTTGCGCCGGCCCACCACGCCCGGCTGCGGCGGGTGGTGGAGGAGCACCACGCGGACCTGGCCGGCCGCGCCCTCCTGCGCCAGCAGCGCGTCGAGCCGTTCCGCCTGCGCTTGCCCGACGCGGCCGCTGGCC
>Ga0207714_1002756_pt1 | contig 10368 bp, 8 predicted proteins | sample PonA232FremontCA_2_FD_187270 | JGI IMG/M metagenome (GOLD analysis project Ga0207714, IMG submission 187270) | Marine sediment microbial community from Fremont, CA, USA - Pond A23 Sediment 2 (SPAdes) | ecosystem: Environmental > Aquatic > Marine > Unclassified | place: USA: Fremont, California... | reverse complement strand
GGGCTCGGTCCCGTCGAAAAAGGGCAACGATGAGTGCGGTCCAGCCTGAAAGCCTGAGCACGCAAAGGGTTTTTCAACAGCCTGCTAAATGATATCGGTGTCGGCGAGATTGCCCTTTTCCTCCAGCCAGCTGCGCCGATCACCGGCGCGCTTGCGCGACAGCAGCATATCCATCATCTGATGCAGATCATCCTCGGCGTCCATGGTCAGACGCACCAGACGACGCGTTTCCGGCGCCATGGTGGTCTCGCGCAACTGCAGCGGATTCATTTCGCCCAGGCCCTTGAAACGCGTCACGGATACCTTGCCCTGCTGCTTTTCCGCCTTGATGCGTTCCAGTTCGCCGTCCTTTTCCTCTTCGTCCAGGGCGTAATAGGTGTTCTTGCCCACATCGATGCGGTATAGCGGCGGCATGGCGACATAGACATGGCCGCCGCGTACCAGATCGGGGAAATGGCGCACGAAAAGCGCACACAGCAGCGTGGCAATATGCAGGCCGTCGGAGTCCGCGTCCGCGAGGATGCACAAACGATTGTACCGCAGCCCTTCCAGCGAGGGTTGCCCCGGCTCCACGCCCAGCGCCACGGAAATGTCGTGAATTTCCTGGGAGCCCAGCACTTCACCAGGATCAACCTCCCAGGTATTCATGATCTTGCCACGCAGCGGCATGATGGCCTGAAAGTCGCGATCCCGCGCCTGTTTGGCGGATCCCCCGGCGGAATCACCTTCCACCAGGAAGAGCTCGGTACGAGCCGGGTCGGAGCTGGCGCAGTCGGCAAGCTTGCCGGGCAGGGCCGGTCCGCTCGCCACACGTTTGCGCGCCACTTTTTTGGAGGCCTTGATGCGTTTCTGCGCATTGTTGATGCACAGCTCGGCCAGCTGCTCCGCTTCTTCGGTATGCTGGTTGAGCCAGAGACTGAAGGCATCCTTGACCACGCCCGAGACAAAGGCCGCGCTCTGCCGCGACGACAGCCGTTCCTTGGTCTGGCCGGCGAACTGCGGCTCTTCCATCTTCAGGTTCAACACATAATTGACCCGTTCCCAGACATCCTCGGGCGCGAGCTTGATGCCGCGCGGCAGCAAATTGCGGAATTCACAGAACTCGCGCAGCGCTTCCAGAACACCCGAGCGGAGCCCGTTCACATGGGTGCCGCCCAGAGGCGTGGGAATCAGATTGACATAGGATTCCTGCACCGCCTCGCCGCCGTCGGGCAGCCAGACCATGGCCCATTCCACGGACTCGCTTTCGGCATCCAGGCTGCCCTCGAAGGGCTCGGCGGGAATGCGTTCGTATTCCTGTGTCGCATCCACCAGGTATTCCGCGACACCGCCGGTGTACTGCCATTCCTCGGTTTCGCCGGACCGGTCTTCCAGAATCATCTTGAGGCCGGGACAGAGCACGGCTTTGGCGCGCAGCAAATGACGCAGGCGCGGCAACGCAATCTTCGCCGAATCAAAATAACTGTCGTCCGGCGTGAAATGCATCCGGGTGCCGGTATTGCGCTTGCCGCAGGTATCGATTTCCTTGAGTTCGGAGGTTTTCTCGCCCTTGGCGAAGGTCATCTGATACACCTTGCCACCCCGGCGTACCGTGACTTCCATCTTCTTCGACAGAGCATTGACCACGGACACTCCCACACCGTGCAGCCCGCCGGAGAACTGATAGTTCTTGGTGGAAAATTTGCCCCCGGAGTGCAACGTGGACAGGATCACTTCCACGCCCGGCTTCTTGAGCGAGGGATGCGGGTCCACGGGCATACCGCGGCCGTCATCCTCCACGGCCACGGAGCCGTCCTTGAACAGAGTTACCCGGATGGTCTTGGCATGACCGGCCAGCGCCTCGTCGACACTGTTATCCACCACTTCGCGGATCAGATGGTTGGGCCGGCTGGTGTCGGTGTACATGCCCGGACGCATGCGCACCGGTTCCAGTCCACTCAGGACTTCAATATTCTCGGAGGTGTACTCGTCGGTCATGGGCCCCTGGATGCGCTTGCTGGGATTGCCCGGCAAGACTAACGGAAACAGGGCCCGGAAATCATCCCGAAAGCGCAATAACAGGCTGTTGAAAACCCGTTGCGTACTCGGGTAGCTGCTACAGCCTCCGGATCCCGGGAGCCCGCTCAGTAGCCCTTGACGGAGAAATCCACCTGAAAATCAATGCCTTCCACGCGGGAAATGCCGGTTTCCAGGCGCCCGTCATCATGGAGATCGAACCAGCGGTAACCGGGGTTGGCATCATCGACGCTGAAATCCTCGCTGAAGGGCTTGAACTGAACACAGGTGGACGGCACGGCAAACAGTTCCACACCGTTTCGTTGTGCTTCGTACTCCTGATGGATATGGCCCCAGACCACCGCGCGCACGCGCGGGTACCGATCCAGGATCTCGAAAAAACGATCCCCACTGGCCACCACCTGGGTATCCAGCCAGGCACAACCGATCGGCACCGGATGATGATGCAAACACACCATGATGTGCTCGCCCGGGGCGTCGTTGAGCGCGCGCTCGAGAAAGGCCAGATCCTGCTCATAGAGCTCACCCGGCACCTTGTCCGGGATGGTGGAATCGAGCATGATGATGGTCCAGTTTCCCAGGGTTTCATAGCAGGGACTGATCCGTTCACGCTGATCCGCCAGCACTTCGAGCATGGGCGCGGGCTTGTCGTGATTGCCCTCAAGCCAGAGCACGGGTGTATCCATGGGGTCCAGCATGGCGCGCAGGCGCTCATAGGAATCCCGGGAGCCATCCTGGGACAGATCGCCGGTGGCCAGGATCAGCTCCATGCTGGGCTGTTCTTCGCGTACCCGCTCGATCACGCGCTCCAGGCTGTACTGGGTGTTCAGCCCGAGAAGCTTGCCTTCCGTGTCAGCGAAGAGATGACAATCGGACAGCTGCACCACACGCCGGGGTTGCGCTCCCTTGTTACTCAATTCCCGCTCCTTCCACCTTGGGCACCGGGGCTCTGTCCACCAGCACGATCCACGCCCGTACAGGAATCATGGGTGATTGCCCCCGTCTCTTATAACCAATGTGTGGCGCTATTTCCAGTCCATGGTTCTCATCACGATGATTTCACCGCCGCATCGCACCAATCTTCCAGCCCCTGCAAGGAACCACCGTGTTCGCGCAGATGCAGGAGCCACTCCGCGAGGAAACGGTTCCACTGGTTCTTCTCGTCTTCCTGATGCATCCAGGCATTGGGGTAGCTGTGGCGCGCCCATATCCGGCGGAACGGCAGCGCCTCGGTGACTTCGGCCATGTGCACGTCATGATAGAGGCGCACAGTCAGGCGCGCCGGAGGCAGCAGATCATGCACGGCGTCCTGCTCCATGCGCAGAACCGTGGTATAGCGCGCGCGCTCGAGCACCCGGACCACGAGTTGTAGTTCACGGCCCTCACCGCCCGGCAGCACGAACCGGGTCTGCTCGTCATCGCCCAGCGCCGTCATGACCGGGTGCAGATGCGCGTAATTCTGCTCGCACAGACGCATGAGCTCACGGAAATCGAGTCGATAGCGGGGTTTGGCGGAGTTACTGCGAATCGTCATGGCTGCCTACTATGACAAAGCCGGCGGCTCAGCACCACTGCTCATTCAGCCGGTCATGGTGCAACAAAAGCCACTGCAAAGCGATCAGCGCCGGCGCGTTGTCCACACGGCCTTCACGCATGAGCTCATCCACTTCATCCAGGCCGGCGGTCACGACCCGGATATCCTCGTTTTCGTCCGCCTTGCCGTGAATGCCGCCGACATCGGCGAGATCCGCTCGAGCGACAAAAAGCTGCAGCCGTTCATTGCTGCCGCCCGGACTGGCCATGTAATCGTACAGCGGCGCCATGGGCCCCAGCTCCACACCCGCTTCTTCGCGGGCCTCGCGTCGGGCCAGGTTCGCAAGCTCCTCGTCCGCTCGGTCGGCTATCCCGGCGATCAGTTCCAGACACCAGGGCGAGCCGGCGCGCTCCAGCGCCCCCACCCGGAACTGCTCGACCAGGAGCAGGCGTTCACGCTGCGGATCCCAGGGCAAAACGGCCACCGCCTGATGACGCATGAACAGCTCGCGCGTCATGGCCGCGCTCCAGCCGCCCTCATGAAGTCGGTGGCGCAGCGTCACCCGGTCGAGACGGAAAAACCCCCGAAAGGGGGTTTCCCGTTCCAGCAATTCCCAGTCCGCGGTGCCCAGCCGCGGGCACAGATCGTCACGCATCCTGGTCCCTCGCCGGGTCCACCGGGTGATACAGCTGACCACCGGTCTCACGGAACTCGCGCGCTTTCTCGGCCATGCCCTCCCGGCGCGCTGTCTCCTCGTCCAGCCCGTTGTCCGCCGCGTATTCGCGCACTTCCTGACTTATGCGCATGGAGCAGAACTTGGGCCCGCACATGGAACAAAAGTGCGCTGTCTTGGCGGCATCCTTGGGCAGGGTCTCGTCGTGGTATTGCCGCGCCTTGTCCGGATCCAGGCCCAGGTTGAACTGATCTTCCCACCGGAACTCGAAACGCGCCTTGGACAAGGCATTGTCGCGAATCTGCGCGCCCGGATGCCCCTTGGCCAGATCGGCGGCATGGGCCGCAATACGGTAGGTGACAATGCCTTCGCGCACGTCCTCGCGATTGGGCAACCCCAAGTGCTCCTTGGGGGTAACATAGCAAAGCATGGCAGTACCGTACCAACCGATCATGGCGGCGCCAATGCCGGAGGTAATGTGGTCATACCCCGGCGCTACATCGGTCGTGAGCGGGCCCAGGGTATAAAACGGAGCTTCGCCACAGTGCTCGAGCTGCTTGTCCATGTTCTCCTTGATGAGCTGCATGGGCACATGCCCGGGCCCCTCGATCATGCACTGACAGTCGTGCTCCCAGGCGATCCGCGTGAGCTCACCCAGGGTTTCCAGCTCGGCGAACTGCGCTTCGTCATTGGCATCGTCAATGGAACCCGGACGCAGGCCATCGCCCAGGGAAAAGGCCACATCATAGGCCTTCATGATCTCGCAGATCTCGGAGAAGTGTTCGTAGAGAAAGCTTTCCTGGTGATGCGCCAGACACCACTTGGCCATGATGGATCCGCCCCGGGAGACGATACCCGTGCGGCGCCGGGCACTCATGGGCACATAAGCCAGGCGCACACCCGCGTGAATGGTAAAGTAATCCACGCCCTGCTCGGCCTGCTCGATCAGGGTATCCCGGAAGATCTCCCAGGTCAGTTTTTCAGCTTCCCCGTCGACTTTCTCCAGCGCCTGGTAAATGGGGACCGTGCCCACGGGCACGGGCGCATTGCGGATGATCCATTCCCGGGTTTCGTGGATATTGTCACCGGTGGACAGATCCATGATGGTGTCGCCGCCCCAGCGCGCGGCCCAGACCATTTTTTCCACTTCCTCGGCAATGGACGACGTCACCGCCGAGGTGCCCATATTGGCGTTGATCTTGACCAGAAAGTTCCGGCCGATGGCCATGGGCTCCGATTCCGGGTGATTGATGTTGTTGGGGATGATGGCACGCCCCCGGGCGAGTTCATCACGCACGAATTCCGGGGTGATTTCATCTGGAATGGCGGCACCGAAGGCCTGGCCGGGGTGCTGCGATCCCAGTCCCGTCGCCCGCAATTCCGCGCGTTTCATGTTTTCCCGGATGGCCACAAACTCCATCTCCGGGGTCACGATCCCCTGACGGGCATAGTGCATCTGCGTGACCGTATGGCCGGGCCGGGCGCGCCGCGGCGGGCGCCGGTTATCGAAACGCAATCCGTCCAGCGCGGAGTCGCGCAGACGGCGCCGTCCGTATTCCGAGCTCAAACCGTCCAGCGCCTCGGTATCTTCGCGCTCGCGGATCCAGCTGTCGCGCAGCGGCGCCAGCCCCCGCGTGAGATCGATTCGGGCGTCCGGGTCGGTAAAGGGACCCGAGGTATCATAGAGCAGGATATCCGGATTGGGCTCGGAGCCGAAAACGGATGAGGTGTCGGACTGGCTGACCGCGCGCATGGGCACGCGCAAATCGGTACGCGAACCCTGCACATAAACCTTGCGCGAGCCCGGAAAGGGCCGCGTGGATTCCTCATGCAACGCTGCCGTGCGGTGTTTCAGGTCTTCGGGTATGGCACTCATGTCGGACCCCCAGCAGTAACGGTGGAGATCCGGGTTCGGAAGGCTCAGAAATGGCGATTCGGTCGGGCACAGCCGACATGGGCTCCATTCCCTGCGCCGGTATGACCCGGATCAGGTGTCGGGGTTTCCGCAATACCCTGCGGTCTCTCAGCCCCGGGGCGGTGAGCATCAGCTTCACCGACTAGGGACACCCCCATGGACGGCACAACAATGGCAGTCACACCCGACCAGGGCAAGGACGACCGAGCGGGTTCCGGGTGTTCGGGCCGAATGGAACCGGGCATGAAATGGCATGGTTTGCGCCTCGGTAACAAAAAACTGAACCGGATTCACCTGTAAAAATCAGGGGTCCTCGGCTACAATGCCGATCGTTTTACCGGTCTGGATCGTCATTATGCGCATTGTTGGTTTTGCCACTCTCGTGCTGCTCCTGGGCACGGGGCTCGCCCGGGCCGCCGACCTGGAAGCTGTCCGCAACGCCGCCTGGCAGGCGGACAGCGAATGGACCGCAGCACGGCGCAACTGGAAGGCGGAGCAGGAAACCCTGACGCAGGGCCGCAGCGCGTTGCTGCCCAGTGTGACCGCCAGCTACAGGGACACCGAATCCGAATTTGATCCGGCGAATATCGGAGGCACGGCCGACTTCGAAAACACTACCCTGGCTGTGGAGGCGCGCCAGCCGCTGTTCCGCCCCGGGGCCTGGTTCGGCTACCAGCAGGCTAAAGCGGCCACCTCACAGGCAGAGGCGCAATTCCGGCAGGCCCGTCAGAACTTCTATCTGCGGGTGGCGGAGCAGTACCTCGGGGTCCTGCGGGCCTGGGACAACCTGGTGTCCGCGCGCAGCGAGGAAAAGGCCATCAGCCGTCAGCTGCAACAGACCCGGAATCGCTTCGATGTGGGCGTGGTGCCGCGCACGGATGTGGAAGAAGCCCGCGCCGCCCATGATCTGAGCCGCTCGCGGCTGATCGGGGCCAAATCGGAGTTTCTTATTGCCCGGGATCAACTCGAGGCACTGACCGGTGAGCGCTGGGACGAACTGGCCGTGCTGGGCGAGGATCTGCCGCTCGATGGTCCGCAGCCGGCACAGCCGTCGAAATGGGTGGAACGCGCCCGGGCCCGGAATCCGCAGGTTCAGGCCAGCGAGTCGGGGGCCGAGGCGGCCAGGCAACGGGCACGGCAGCGTCTGTCCGGTCAGCTACCCACGGTGGATTTGATTGGCTCCTGGCAGGACGCCGACCAGACCAACCCCTTCACGGAGAATGGCCAGGTGGGCTCGTTCTCATCCGAAGCGGAAACCACCACCTACGGCATCGAAGTACGCATGCCGCTGTTCCAGGGCGGCGCGCTGAACAGTCAGCGCAAGGAAGCCGCCCTGCGGCACGAGGCGGCCCGGGCGCAGTACGAGCAGGCCCACCGCGATGCCGGCCAGCAGGCACGCAGTCTCTACCGCCAGGTGAATTCGGATGCGCTGCGCGTGAAGGCGCGGCGCCAGGCCATCCGCTCGGCGGAGTCCGCGTTGGAGGCGACGCAGTCCGGCTATGAGGTGGGCACGCGCAATGTGGTGGACGTGCTCAATGCCCAGCAGAACCTCTACGGCGCCCGCCGGGATTACGCCAATGCCCGCTACGACTACATCCTCAACAGCCTGCGGCTGAAGGCCACGGCGGGCGTGCTGGAGGAAAAATCGCTGGCGCGTGTCAACGAATGGCTCTCCAAAGAGGAAACCGTGGATCTTTATTCGGTGGGCCAGAACGCCGCCACGGAAGACACGACCCGCTGAAGCGCGCCCCGGTGCGCGGCCACCACGGCCGCGCCCGCCGCGCCCTGACGCTTTCGCTCGGTTTCATCGCTCAGCAGCGCGGCAATCGACCGACCCAACTCGTCGGCCTTGTGAACCTGCGTCAATGCGCCCGCGTGGTCCAGCAATCGGGCCACATGCTGGAAATTGTGCAGTCGGGGGCCGGAGAGCACCGGCACGGACCAGGCCGCGGGCTCCAGCAGATTGTGTCCGCCCACCGGCACCAGAGAGCCGCCCACGAAGGCCGCATCCGCCGTGCCCAGAAGCATCAGCAATTCGCCCATGGTATCGGCCAGATACACGCCGGCATCTCCAACACGGGCGCCCGCACTGCGGCGGACGCAGTCAAAACCCTGCTGTCCCACGAGCTCCGCCACACCCTCGAAACGTTCCGGGTGGCGGGGCACCAGTACCAGCAGGGCCTCCGGGTGGCTCGCGCGCACGCGCCGATGGGCCTCCAGCACGGGCTCATCCTCGCCTTCATGAGTACTGGCGGCCATCCAGACCGGCCGTGCTGCAAAGTGCTCGCGCAGTTCGCTCGCCTGAGCACGCACAGTCTCACTCAGCGACAGATCAAACTTGATGTTGCCTGTCACGTCCACGGCGTTCGCGGACACGCCCAGCCGTCGAAAGCGGTAAGCTTCTTCGTCGGTTTGTGCCAGCACACGCGTGAGCGCCCCCATCATGGGCCGGGTCAGCGCGGGCAGGCGGGCATAGCCGCGGTAGCTGCTCAACGAAAGCCGTCCGTTCACGAGCATGACCGGCACATGGCGCTTGTACGCCGACGCCACCAGGTTGGGCCAGAGTTCGGTTTCCATCACCAAGACAAGCCGGGGATCAAAGGCATGATGGAAACGTCCCAGCGCGCCGGGCAGGTCCCAGGGACAATAGACATGGGTGACCTGGTCACCGAAGAGCGCGCACACGCGTTCCGAACCCGTGGGCGTAGTGGTGGTGACCACCACAGGGGTGGCGGGATGCTCCTCCAGCAAGGTCCGGATCAGGGGCGCGGCCGCCAGCACCTCGCCTACCGAGACCGCATGAATCCAGACACTGGCCTGCAAGCGTAACGGCTTCAGTCCCAGCGCAAGGCGTTCCCCCCAGCGCTGTCGATACTCGGGCGCACGCCGCCCGCGCCACCACAGGCGCGCAAAGAGTACCGGCAGCAACAGATACCAGAGCAGCGTGTACAGCAAACGCATGCGGGATCCCGCGCTGGAAAAGGCGCTATGCTAGCATAGTCCGCCCTAACCGGCTGGTGAGACCCCCCGCGAGCACGCAACGGGTTTCTGCCGGCCTGCCAAGCATCGGGGCCCCCATGAGCCAGGATACCTTTGAGGTCGACATTGCCATTATCGGCGGCGGCATTGCCGGACTCTGGCTGCACAACCGTCTGCGCCGCCGGGGCTACTCCGTGGTTCTGGTGGAACAGGACCACCTGGGTGGCCGGCAGACCCTGCTGAGCCAGGGCATCATTCACGGTGGACTCAAGTACGCGCTGGGTGGCGGCCTGTCCAGTGAGTCGGAAGCCATTGCCGGCATGCCCGCGCGCTGGCGAGATTGTCTGGCCGGCCACGGCGATCTGGATCTTTCGCGCGTGCGTATTCTTTCCGATGCCCAGTATCTGTGGTCCGCCGGCTCGGTGGCATCGCGCATGACCACCTTTTTCGCCAGTCGCATGCTGCGCGGACGTATTCACAAGTTGCGCTTCGACGATTATCCATCCGCGCTCCACGACCGGGGGTTCCGCGGGCGCGTCTACCAGCTGGACGACCTGGTGGTGGATACCGAATCCCTGGTGGGGGAACTGGTTCAGCCCCATGCGGAGGCCATGCTTCGCTTCGACCCCGAGCGCGATCACCTAGAATGGGATGAAGAGGGCGTAGCCGCCATACAGCTAGAGGGCGTGCGCATCGAACCCGAATGCACGATCCTGGCGGCAGGCGAAGGCAATGGAGATCTGCTGAAGGCGGCTCACCGGCAAGGACTGGCCGGCGACATGGAGCTGCAACGGCGTCCGCTGAAGATGATGCTGCTACGTCACCGCCTGCCCCATCGGCTCTATGCCCATTGCATCGGCCACGGCAGCAAACCCCGACTGACCGTCACCACCCATGAGCTGCCCGACGGCTCACTGCTCTGGTATCTGGGCGGGGAACTGGCTGAACAGGGTGCTGACCTGAGCGATGCCGAGCTCACCGCGTACACGCGACAGGAGCTGGATCAGCTGCTGCCCTGGCTGGATTTCCGCGATGCGGAACTGGTGCCGTTGCCGGTGGATCGGGCGGAGCCGCGTCAGGACGGCGGCAGCAAGCCCGACAACGCCTGGGCCCGGCGCGAGGGGCGTCTGGTGGTCACCTGGCCCACCAAGCTCACCCTGGCCCCGGACCTAGGGGAACGTGTGGAACAATTGCTCGTCGAGGGTGAGTGGCAGCCGCGGCATCGCCAGCCTGTGCTGCCATCAGCAGTGA
>Ga0207714_1002755_pt1 | contig 10369 bp, 6 predicted proteins | sample PonA232FremontCA_2_FD_187270 | JGI IMG/M metagenome (GOLD analysis project Ga0207714, IMG submission 187270) | Marine sediment microbial community from Fremont, CA, USA - Pond A23 Sediment 2 (SPAdes) | ecosystem: Environmental > Aquatic > Marine > Unclassified | place: USA: Fremont, California... | reverse complement strand
CCCCGTGGAGGGCCTGCCCCAGGGTCTCGTGCAGCGTTCCCGACACCCGGAGCCCCACCATCAGTGCGAGGGCGAGCGCCGCGAGGACGACCACCGGCCAGACCGCCTCGAACACCCAGGGAAACGTGAGCGTGACCCCGCCCATGACGACGTGGGCCCCTTTCCGGGTCCACTCCGGATCGACCTCCGCCCGGGCCCGGTAGCGCCGCAGGCCCGCCAGCAGGCCGGCCAGCGCGGCGAGGATCGTCGGGATGCCGACCCAGGGGGGAAGCATTTTAGGGAAAGGGGGTATGGGTGAGGGGGAGATGGAGAGAGCATTCCCATCCAAATCAGCAAGACCGGGACGCGCATCCCGACGGCTGTGCGCTCCCACCACCGCTACGCCGCCACCTCTTCCAGCACGAAGTTGCCGTAGAAGAAGGCCCGGTCCCGGGCGTGGAGCGCCTCCGCCCGCTCCGGTCGGGGGACCAGGCGGTCCGCCATCGAGGCCGGCCGGGAGCGCGGGACGAAGAGGTTCCAGTACGCCAGCCGGCCCCCCGGCCGCCCCACCCGGGCCAGCTGGCCGAGCATCCGGTGGTAGTCCGGCTCGGCGACGTACTCGAACACGTCGCTCAGATTGAAGCGATCGATCGTGTTCGCGTCCTGCCGCTCCAGGTAGTCCTCCAGCGAGGCGTGGACCCAGGTGAGGCGATCGAGGCGGGCCCGGATCGTCTCGAAGTGCTCGCGGCGGAGGGCCCGCGGGCGGGCGCTCCGGTGGCGCCCCGTCAGGATCCACTGCAGGTACGGATTGTCGGCCGGGTCGAGCGCGGTGAGGGCGTAGCGGGCCCGGTCGAGGAGGCGGTCGGCGATCGGGCCCTCCACGTGCTCGAAGAAGTCGGGCTCGCGGCCGAGGGCGCTCATCACGGCGCGGGAGAAGAAGACGCGGAAGGCCGCCCGCCACCGCCAGTGGTCCCAGTGCTCCTCGTAGAAGCGCCGCCGCTCGTCCGGCGCGCCGCCCGCCAGCAGGCGCCGGACCGCCTCGTCCGAGTGGATCCAGGGGAGCACCCACCGGCGGAAGACTCGGAAGTAGCGCTCGAACCGCCCGACCGCCCCGATCCCGCGCTCGACCCACGCCGGGTGCGCGTCCCAGAAGCGGTGCGCGCCCTCGTTCAGGGCGGTCCGGCACCGGTCGTAGAGCGCGGCGCGGCGGGTGCTGGGGCGGGAGCCGATCAGCTCGAGCAGTTCGCCGTGCTCCAGCCGCCGGTACGCCGCCACACGCAGCGCCAGGCACGCCAGCTGGGCGGCGCTCGTGTCGACCGCGACGACGCGGGCCGGATCCTGCGTCAGCAGCGCCAGGGCGTTGTCCCCCGCCGAGGCGATCGAGAGGCAGGTGTCGCCCGGCTGCACGTCGAGCCCTTCGACCAAAACGTCCGCGTCCTCCCAGCACTGGGCGTACCGGAGGCCGTCGGGGGCCGGCCGGCCCTCGTCGCGGGCGTCGGCGACGGGGTCGAGCGGGACCGTCTCGGTCATCGAGGAGGCTCTCGGATCGGAGGAGGAGCGAACTGGCGACATGGTCCGTTGGGGTGTCGAATGAGGAACATCGGCGCGGGGGCCGGGCGCGCCGGCCTGCTCGGCCCCATCATCACGCATCAGAACATCACGCATCAAAACGCCACGCATCACGACATCACGCATTTCCCACCCAGGCAACGAGGCCGGGCAGCACCAGCAGGTCGACGACGAGGGCGAGCCCGACGCCGAGGGCGGTGAGCCCCCCGAACCAGACGACGGATCGGACCTGCGCGAGCGTGAGCACGAGCATTCCACCCCCGATCACGACGGTGGTCGTCGCGAGCATGGGGCCGCCGGTCCGCGCCGCCCGCCGGAGGGCGGACGTCGGCGCGAGCCCCTGCCCTCGCCCGGCGGCGTAGCGGTGCAGCAGGTGCACGGTGTCGTCGACCACGAGGCCGAAGAGGACGGCCGCGATGGTGACGGTGGCCACGTCGAGCGGGAGGCCGACCCATCCCATCGCGCCCAGCGTCAGGAGCACGGGGAGCACGTTGGGGACGAAGGCCCAGAGGGCGGCCCGCGCGGAGCGGAACAGGAGCCCGATGGCGGCGAGGATCACGACGAGGCCGAGGCCGAACGTCCAGAGCTGCGACTGCACCACGAGCGCCATGATGCGCACGTAGAGCGGCAGGTAGCCGGTGGCCTCGAGGGCGACCCCGTCGGGCAGGGCCGCCGCCTCCCGCACGGTGCGGATCGCGCGGTGGAGGCCGTCGGCCGACTGCATCGGCACGCCGAACGTGACGCGCAGCTGGTCGGGATGCGCCGCCAGGTCCGCGACGTACGGCACGTCGCCCGCGCCGGTCTGCACCAGCGCTTCAATCTGGGCCGCCCGCTCCGGGAGGGCCGGGCCGCCCCCGGTCAGGGCCCCGTGGAGGCGCCGGAGCCCATCGACCGCCGAGTAGCTCCAGCCCACTGCCCGGGTCTCGACCGCCGCCCGCTCCCAGTCCCGGACCGCCTCGAGCACGCGCGGTGCGAGCACGTCCGCCGGGCCGCCGTCCGCCGAGTCGGCGCGCACGACGAACTCGAGCGGCGCGTACGGCCCCAGCGCCCGCTCGATGAGGCGCGCGTCCTGCCGCACCGGATGGTCGCGGTAGAGGTAGCCGATCGAGTTCGTGTCCACGGAAAGCTGGGCGAGGCCCCACCCGGCGCCGAGGGCAAGCAGGAGGGCGCCCCCCATCACGGCGCGCGAGTGGTGGAGGCTCGCCGCAACCGCCGCGTCGATCCGGCGGCGCAGTCCTCCGCGGACGGTGGACGCCGGCAGCACGGCCTCGTAGGCCAACCCCCACGTGCACCCCACCACGGCCGCCCCGAACCCGCAGAGCATCCCCAGCGCCGAGAAGAGGCCGAGGTGCCGGACCACCGGCATCGGGCTGGCCCCGAGCACGGCGAAGCCGAGCGCGGTCGTGAGCGTCGTGACGCCGCAGGGCCGCAGCAGAAAGCCCACCGTCTGGACCGCCCGCTCGCGGGGCGACAGCCTGTCGGGCAGGTCGGCGGCGTGCCGGAGGAGGTGCACGCAGTCGGCCGTACAGACGACGAGCACGAGGGTCGGCATCACGAGCGTCACCGTGTTGATGGCGAGCCCCGCCCCGCCGTAGGCCCCCATCAGCCAGGTGGTCGCGACGCCGACAACCCCGAGCGTGAGCCCCACCGGCGCGAGGCGCCGGAAGAAGGCCCAGAGCAGGACGAAGAGGAGCGTGTTCGCCGCGAGCAGCACGAGGACGGAGTCTCGCGTCGAGGCCTCGTTGAGCGCGTGCAGGATGACCCCCACCCCGGCCCGATGCCGCTGGACGTCGGTGCCCCGCAGCGTGTGGTCGAGGGTGTCCCGAATCCGCCCGAGGAGGACGTCGCGCCGCCCGTCGATCCGCTCGTTCGGCTCCATGCGGGCAAGCATCGCCGCCATCCGGCCGTCCTCGCCCACGAACCGTCCGGAGAGCGTCGAATCGGCGAGGATCCGGGCGCGGAGCGAGCGCGCCCGCTCGACCGAGGGCCGCCCGTCCGGCACCAGCGACACGGGCCGGGGTCCTGCCAGGCCCATCTGCATCCGCGTCAGCGTAGCGAGCGACCGGACCGACGCGACCCCCTCGACCGCTCGGAGCGCGCGGGTGGCCTCCTTCAGAACCTCCAGCCCCGCCGGCGTGAGCATGCCGTCCGTGCGCCGCAGGGCCACCAGGACCGTCTCGTCGTTGCCGTAGGTGGCCTGGAACGACCGGTACGAGGCCAGGGCGGGGTCCCCCTCCACGAACCAGCGCTGGATCGAGTTGTCGACGGTCACCCGGAGCGCGGGGACGACCGCCACGGCCGTCAGGAGCAGGCACGCGCCCAGGGCCGCCCAGCGCCGGTCGTACAGCCCGCCGGCGATGCGCTCGGATGTTGTGCGGGGCTCTTCCATGGCGCTTGACTGTATCGCAAGGTGAAGCCAACTCCTCAATCTTGACGGAAGGGACGGCAGACCGCGGTCGGCGGACCGCCGTTTCGTTGCCGCCGACGGTCGTCCGCCGTCTGCGGTCACAGGGGATCCGGATTCAGCTCCAAGCTCCGGGACGGTTTTCTCGGTCACGCTTCCGGCACCCGTTCCACAGTGCCGGCGCTGCCGTCCACCCGCACCACGTCGCCGTCGTCGAGGCGCTCGGTGACGCCGGGCAGGGACACGACCGCCGGCAGCCCCATCTCGCGCGCCACGATGGCGGCGTGGGACAGGAGATTCCCCTGCTCGACGAGCAGTCCCCGACACGCGGCAAGGAGGGTGATCCAGCCCGGATCCGTCCGCTTGGCCACCAGGATCTCGTCGCCGTCGAGCGTCACGTCCCGCGGGTTGTCCACCACCCGCACCGGGCCCTCGACCGTCCCGGGACCGCAGCCCAGTCCCTCCAGGCGGGTCGACGCGTCCGCGTCGGTCGCCCCGTCGTCCTCCGGCTCGATGAGATCGTGGACGTGCACCGCCCCTCGCGTGCGGAACCGGTCCGGGGGGGAATCCTCCTCGCGGTAGCGCTCGAACTCGGCGCGCCGGGCCGTCACGAGAGCCCGCAGGTCCGTCGTCGACGCCGTCCCCTCCACGACGCCCAGCACCTCGTCGACCTCCAGGTAGAACACGTCGCGCGGGGCATCGAGCAGGCCCTCCGCGTGCAGCCGCCGGCCCATCTCCACGAAGAGGCGGCGGCACACGCCGAAGACGCGGGTACGCTCGAACCGGAGGTTTTCGCGGGCCGCCACGCGGCCCCAAGCGTGCGTCAGCGCCCACCGCGCGACCCGGCGGCGCAGCGGGTGGCCCTCGAGCGCGTCCCGGAGCCGCGCCTCGGCGTTCTCGCGCAGGCGTTCGTCCCCCGCCCCGGCCGGGGGCCGGTCGGCGGTGCGCAGGCGTCGCGCCAGGCGGCCCACGCCCCGGTACAGCGGGGTCGGGTCGTCGCGGAGCGTGGGGCTCTCCAGCTTCAACTCGTCGAGGCACCGGTCGCTGAACCGGTCGAGGTAGGCCTCGAACTGGTCCTGGAGGGATGGATGCTCCCGCAGGGCCCGCCGAATCTCCGGACGGCTGCCGCTGCACAGCGTCTCCACGAGCGCGTCGTCGTCCGCCGCCCGCTCGGCCATCTCGCGCATGCGCCGGGCAGGCTCGGTGCTCACCACCTCGGCGTGGCCGGTGAGCAGGTTGTTGTGCAGGTTGACCGGGTCGTCGACGTCGGTCCACGCCGCCACGAGTCGGCGCGAGAGGCCGTGGAAGATCATGGCGAAGAAGTCGTTCGCGATCGGGACGTCCCACTGCTCCAGCAGCTGCGCCTCCAGGCCGCGGTAGTAGTCGGCCAGCTCGTCGAGGCGCATCCGGTCGAGGCCGGGCTCCGGCGGGGTGAGCACCGCGTCGAGGTGATCGTAGAATCCTTCGATGCGGCGAGGCAGCCGCCAGTGCTGCGCGAGGAGGCGCCCCGCCGACCGGAGCATCGTGAGGCCGTCGGCGAGCCACTCCGTCCACGAGGCGGGCTCGCGGTCCGGCAGCAGGTCCTCCGGCAGGCGCTCGTCCACGCCCATCATGTCCTCCATGAACGCGCGGGTGACCCGAAAGCCCGGCAGGAGCGAGAGCGAGTCGTACCAGCTCAGCAGGTTGTAGTAGATGCGCCCGCGGACGAGGCCGATCATGGTGCGAAACGTGTCGGCGTGCGCCTCAATCCGGGACGGCGGGACGCCCATCACGCGGTAGAAGCCGCGGTAGACCTCCTCGTACGCGTGGCGGGCGAAGGAGAAGGTGAGGGGGGTGGTGACGCCGCTGTAGCTCTCGGCGATGTTGCTGTTGTCCCACACGCGGAGGGGCGCGTCGGGGTCGGGCTGCCCGGCCAGATTGGTGATGGGACGGGACTGCAGGAGGTGGAGGGTGCCGTCGGCCCAGGCCCACTCGATGTCCTGCGGTCGGCCGAAATGGCGTTCCGCCCGGCGCGCGAGGGCCGCCACCGCGGCCGCCTCGTCGTCCGTGAGCGTCGGGGCCCCTCCTTCCTCGACCGGAAGGGTCGTCTCGCGCAGGCCCGCGCCATCCCGACCTCGTCGGTGCACGACGCGCTGGGGGCGGAGGGTGCGGTCCACGACCCGGCCCTCGCGGTCGACCCGGTACGTGTCGCCCTCCTCCACGCCGTCGACGAGGGGCGTGCCGGCGCCCCGTACGGCGGCCACCACGCAGCGGCCCCGCCGCCCGGTCGAGGGATCCGCCGAGAACGCCACGCCCGCACGGCTCGGGTCGACCATCCGCTGGACGACCACCGCCGGCGGCGGGGGCGCCCCGTCGAGGCCCTGCGAGCGTCGGTACTCGAGCACCGACGCCCGGAAGGCCGAGCGCCACACGTCGGCCACCCGGGCGGGCACCGCGGCCGGCGGCACGAAGAGGAAGCTCTCGAGCTGGCCCGCAAAGCTGTGCTCGGCGGCGTCCTCCTCCGGGGCCGACGAGCGCACGGCCAGGCGCAGGTCGTCCTCCGCACCGAACGTGCGGGCGACCGCCTCCGACACGGCCTCGCGGACGGCGGGGGCGGGCGCGAGCTCCGTCAGGGCGTCGGCCGGGAGGCGGCCCGCCGAGAGCGCCTCCTGTGCGGGCCCGGGGAGGCTGTCCCGACACGCCGCGGGCGCCACCGCAAACCAGTCCGGCACGGGCAGCCCGGCCTCGTTCAGCGCCCGGAGCGCCGCCCCTTTTCCGCCCAGCGGGGGCGGGTCGGCGTCCCGGCCGGGAGACCACGTGTAGCGGGTGTCGGACACCGTCGTCGCAGTCATGGGTGTCGGGAGGAGTCGATGGACAGAGCGCGACCGGTCAGGACGCCGCGAGTGGGAGGAGGCCCATGCTGCCGTAGCTGGCCAGGAGCCAGACCCCGGCGCACGATTCGAGGGCCCCGGCCCGAGCGGGGGTCGGGGCGGAGAGAAAGCGCCCGGCGATTCCGCCCGCCCCGAGCCCGACCATCCCGAGCACGCCGGCGGCCCAGCGGCCCGCCCCCACCTGCTCGGCGGCAACGACCGAGAGGAGGCCCGCCGCGAGGAGGGCGCCGCTCCACACCGCGACGGCGAGCGGCCGCCCCCACCGCCTGCTGTACGTCTCGACGCCGGCCTCCTCGTCCTCCGGCGCGCGGATCTTGCGCCCGACCTCCAGCACGAGGCCGTTGGCGTAGGTCGCCGCCAGGAACCACCCGACCGTCTCCGGCGGCCGGGCGCCCGCCACCGCCCAGTCGCAGGCCGACGCCACCAGGGCGATGAGCGGGAGAACGACCATGTGCGAGGCCGTGTAGAGCCCGAGGCGCGGCTCCAGCCAGTCGGGCACGAAGAACTCGGCCGACATGAGGCCGAAGTAGGCCCACGCCGCCAGCAGGACGAGCGTCACCTGCGGGTCGAGCCAGAGGGTGAGCCCGAGCTGCGTCGCCGCCGTGCCGGCGCCCAGCCCGCCCAGCTCGCGGAGCGAGACGAGCCCCCGCGGCACGGGCCGGTAGGGCCGGTGCCGGGCGTCTTTGTCCGCGTCCTTGAACTCGTCGGCGATGCGAAGCAGGAGGAAGAAGCCGAGGACCACGACGAACGCCACGGCGCCCGCGGGCCACCCCGGAAGGGCTCCGTCCCGCAGCCGGACCGAGTGGCCCAGCGCGCCGAGGCTGAAGACGGCCCCGAGGGGGCCGTACGCGGCCAGGGAGAAGCGCTCTCGTTGGTAGGCCCACCAGCGCTGCATCGCGGACGCTCGGTCTGTTGTGAGGACGGACGGAGCGGGACCGCCGGAGATCCCCCGGCGGCGTTCACTCCATGAATCGTCCCCACAGCATCGACAAACCAGACACGAGTCCGTAGAGAGCGGCCATGTCCGGGGAGTCTCCCCTCCATGTCCGGGTTGTCAGGGAGTAGGACCGGTGGTTCCCGCCCCGGACGCGCCCGAACTGCACGCGTCCCCCCGGCGATTGCCCCTCGGGGCGCCTACTCCGCGGCCGGCGGGCGCCCGGAAGTGGTGCCCGAGGGCCGCCAGCGAAACAGCTCCACCCGCGGCGTGGGCGAGCGCACGGCGACGGCGAACTGGACGCCCCCGTCGACGCGGCGCGCGTCGAGGTCGACCGGATAGAAGTTGCGGTTGCCGGTGCGGCGGGGCTCGACGAGGCGGCGCTGCAGGCGGCCCCGCCGGTCGTAGACGTCGATCTGGACCCAGCCGGGCCGCAGGTTGAGCACGAACAGCGCGTCGCCGACCGCCGCGGCCGAGGCGGTGAGGAGGGGCGGCTTGGTGACGTCGCCGGCCGCGTAGGCGTAGCTCCGCTCCAGCATCGGCGAGTCGAACCCGAGCAGCGCGAGGCTGTCGGCCCGCGCCCCGTCGGCGAAGGCGGCCGGGAGCCGGTGCACGACCGGCCGGTAGCCGGACAGGCTCACCAGCGAGTCGCCCCACGCCCGGAGGAAGCCGGCCCGGCGCCAGTAGGGGCCGCCCAGCTCGGCCCGCGCCACGACCTCCCCGCCCGCGTCGAGCCGCGAGACGTGGGCGCCGACCTCCGCCCCCACCACCTTCGCGTAGAGGTGCGCGTCGGTGGCGAGCATGTAGACCAGCGCGTCGCGGGTGGGGCGGTCGTAGGACACCGCGCGGTCGGCCAGCCGGCGCCCCCCCACCACGAAGTCGACGCGGTCGGCCTCGGCGCTGAAGACGGCGAGCGTGTCGCCGCGGTGGCCGATGAGGTAGGGCACGGCGAAGGCCTCGTCGGTCACCTCCCGCCGGAACGCCCCGTCGGGCCCGAAGCGGAAGAGGCTGTTGCGCTCCGCGTCGCTCACCACGACGGCGTCATCCACGAACCGGACGGTGCGCGGGTAGGCGAGCGGGTGGGCGTCCGTCCCGCCCGACGCGCCCGCCGGGCGCAGCGTGTCCGTCGGGACGTCCTGGGCCACGCGGCGCGAGACGGAGTCGGCCGGGAAGAGCGCCTCGTTGGGCTCGCGCCGGCAGCTGTACGGCAGGCATCCGGCGAGGAGGAGAAGGCTCGCGAGGAGGAGGCTCCGGACGAGCGCCCGGACAGTCACGACGTGCATAGGCGAATGAGGGCGGTGCAGCACGGCTTCGCCCCCTTCTCCACGCTCCCACGCCCGGTCGGTTTCTTCGACGGGGATGAGCCCCACCCCTCTCTACGTCCCATAGCCCCGACACGCCTCGTCGTACAGGTCCCGCCACTCCGGATTCGTGTCGCGGATTCGTTCGAGTTTCCAGTCCCGTCTCCATGCCTTGAGTTGTTTCTCACGGCGGATTGCGTCTTCGATACGGTCGAACCGTTCGAGACGAACGAGACGGGTCACGTCGTCCTCCTCAACGAACGTGGAGCCGTCCCCGATGCGATGCTGGTACATGCGGCGGACAATGCCGCCGGTCACTCCGACGTAGAGGGTCCCGTTCGGTTTGCTGGCGAGAATGTACACGAAGCCTCCCTCGGGCATGGGGCGGATGTATAACTCAAGCTGCGACCTGCTTGCTGCTGTTCGAGCCGACGGCGGGCCGAAAGCTTTCGGTCCACGGACCGCCGAATATGGTGGTTGCCGCGGTCCGTTGTCCGCGGCGCTGTGAACGAGGCCATCCCTGATGGCCCTGAACAAGTACTCTCCGGGGTGTCGGCCGTCATCCACGGCAAACTGGGAGTACCCGGCAACTTGGCTTGTATAATGCCGGAACTCTGGGGATCTCATTGACACATCCGTGCTACGGGCATACCGTCGCCCCTCCGAACCAGCGATGGATATCCGAACCGATGAAAGGAGCCACACCGTCGTCGCACCAACATCTGTCGCGTGCCCATCCCTCCGCCCGGAGAGTCTTCCACAGTCCTCGGATGGGCTCCAAGTCAGGCTTGGTGCGACGGCGTGCAGGATGGCGTAACGGGGGTCGACCAGGTATTTCGCAGCTTGTAGACGTCCTCGGTCTACTTCCGTGTCGCTATGCCACGAGCAGTCCTGGTCGCGCAGTCGGGAGGGACCGGCCGCACCTCGTTCTGGACGTCGTCAGTACTGCTCATCATCCGTCGCGGGATCGAACCCCGAAAACACTCAACTGCTCAACGCAAAACGCAATACGCAGGATCATTCCCGCCGCCCGATCCGGAGCGCGACCGTGGTCGGGGCCCCGTCGCGGAGCACGCGCAGGCGGATCGTGTCGCCGGGCCGGAAGTCGTAGAGGCGCGCGATGTAGTCCTCCCGCGACCGGACGGGCGTGCCCTCGACCGCGACGATGACATCGTAGAGGCGAAGGCCCGCCTCGGCCGCCGGCGAGTCGTAGTCGAAGTCGTGGACGAGCACCCCGTCGGTGCGCGGCAGGTCGAGGGCGCGGGCGATGCGCGGCGTCACCGAGACCGTGGCGAGGCCCGTGTAGTAGGAG
>Ga0207714_1002754_pt1 | contig 10371 bp, 6 predicted proteins | sample PonA232FremontCA_2_FD_187270 | JGI IMG/M metagenome (GOLD analysis project Ga0207714, IMG submission 187270) | Marine sediment microbial community from Fremont, CA, USA - Pond A23 Sediment 2 (SPAdes) | ecosystem: Environmental > Aquatic > Marine > Unclassified | place: USA: Fremont, California... | reverse complement strand
ATCGTCTCGGTCCCCACCCCGTGTTTCGGGACCGACCCCTCGGTCAGTCCGTCGAGGACGGCGTGGTAGAGCCCGACGTCGGTGTCCGCGCGCCGGGCGTCGACGTAGACGAACGACGGGGTCGGCCGGGACTGGGCCCGGGTCGTGGTGTGGATGACGGTTCCACCGCCGGAGAGGAGCCGCGAGAGGTGTTCGAACAGCGCCGTGACGACGGCTGACTTGCCGGCCCCGCTCGGCCCCCAGACGTACGCGTTCGGCGGCAGTCCCCCGTCGAACACGGGTTCGAGGTAGTCGAGCAGCCGTTCGAGCACCGGCCCGCGTCCCGTCGGTTCCTCGACGTGGGCGACCGGGCTGATGGCGTCGTAGTCGAGGACGACCCGCGACTCCTCGCCCGAGTGCTGGCGGCGTCGTATCCGTTCTTTCAGGTCCATCGTCTCACCGGCGCGGACCGGAGCGTGCTACCGGAGCATGCTCTACTGGGAGGTAAAACGGTCCCGGTTCGGTCACGGTTCGTCGTGTGTGCATCGGATCGGTGTCCTGTCGGAGCGGTCCACGGGCGGTTCGTGCCGAGGGCTGGCCCCCCTCAGAGGGCGAGGTACCCCGCGTTCGGGAGGACGCCGAGCAGGTAGAGGACGCCCACCAGCAGCATCACGAGCGCGATGGCCATCGCCGGCGGGTCGACGTGGGTCCCCGAGTGTGCGTAGAAGAGACGCTGGGTGACCTCGCCGAACAGGCCGCTGATCGCGCCGAACGCACCCGCGACGAGCAGGGCGACCGGTTCGCTCCCGACGAGCGGCAGCGCGACGACCGCGCCCACCGACCCCATCAGCGTGATGTGGTGGGTGACGGGGATCTTCTCCACGCCCAGCTGGAGGAACAGCAGGCTGATCGCCGAGATGGCGTAGCCGAGGAAGACGCTCCCGGTCTCGATCCAGATGAACCCGGCCAGGATCCCGCCGACGACGCCGATGGTGGTGACGCCGGACCACCGGTACTGGTGGGGGAGCCAGGGCTCGGTCGCCAGGCGGACCTTCGCGGTGCCGCCGTCGGTCGCCACGCCGCCGTCCGTCGCCGCGCGCGTCTCCTCCCGCTCGAACGGGGACATGTCGAGGAGACTCGAGCCGGCTGCCCGCCCGACCAGCGGGTAGCCGAAGGCGACCCGCGCGAGGAACGCCGTCGCGACGACCGACAGCGCGATGGCGTCGGTCGGGACGCCCAGACCGCCCGCGACCCTGGTGACGAGCATCCCGAGGGCGCCGAACACGGCGCCGACCGCGAGGATGTCGGGTTTGGTCCCGAAGGCGTACAGGATGTTCTTCCCGAAGTGGTAGTCCCAGCCCTCGGGCTCCATCTCGGGGTACTTCATCCCGGCGTAGGCCGAGGCGGCCACGCCGCCCGCGAACGCGATGTGGGGCCCGGTGATGGCACCGAAGCCGATGACGCTCGTCACGCCGGTCGCGATCTCCCCCCGCGAGGCGACGTCGAGCGCACCGTCGAGGTTCCGCTCGAGGATCGCCAGCCCCTCGCCGAGGAAGACGAGGAAGCCGGTGAAGATGAACGCGGGCAGCGCACCGAGCGCGGCGCCGAACGCCCCGCCGGCGAGCGCGGTGATGAACAGCAGGAGGAACTGGTCGACCTCCATCCCGACGACCGGGATCTGTAGCAGGACCGGGTCCATGGGTCACTCCTCCCGCGCCCAGTCGAGCGAGCGCGACACCGCGTCGTCCCAGCGGCCGTACATCGCGTCGGCGTCCGGGCGGTCCATCTCGGGGGCGAACTCCCGGTCGACCTGCCAGTTCGAGCGGAGGCCGTCGATGTCGTCCCAGTAGCCCACCGCGAGCCCGGCGGCGTAGGCCGCGCCCAGCGCGGTGGTCTCGTCGACCTCCGGCCGGGCGATGTCGGTCTGGATGATGTCGGCCTGGAGCTGACAGAGGAAGTTGTTCTTGACCGCTCCGCCGTCGACCCGCAGCGACGTCGTCTCGACGCCCGAATCCGCCTCCATCGCCTCGGCGATGTCGCGGGTCTGGTAGGCGATGGACTCCAGGGTCGCCCGGACGATGTGCTCGCGACGCGTCCCCCGGGTCATCCCGACGATGGTCCCGCGGGCGCGCCCGTCCCAGTGGGGCGCCCCCAGGCCCGTGAACGCCGGGACCACGTAGACCCCGTCGGTCGAGTCGACGGAGCTGGCCAGCTTCGCGGTCTCGGCGGGGTCCTCGATGAGGTCGACGTCCTCGAGCCACTCGATGGCCGCGCCGGTGGCGAAGATCGACCCCTCCAGGGCGTACTGGACGGGTTCACCGGACATCTGGAACGCGACGGTCGTGAGCAGTCCGTGCTCGGACTCGACGGCCTCCTCGCCGGTGTTCATCAGGTAGAACGACCCGGTTCCGTAGGTGTTCTTCGCGTCCCCCTCGTCGAAGCAGGTCTGGCCGAACAGCGCGGCCTGCTGGTCGCCCAGCGCCCCCGCGACGGGGACCTCGGCCCCCAGGAAGCCCTCGGCGTCGGTGTAGCCGTAGTAGTTCTCGTCGCTCGAGGGGCGGACCTCCGGGAGCAGGCTCTCGGGGACGCGGAACTCCTCCAAGAGCTCGTGGTCCCAGGCCAGGTCCCGGATGTTGTACAGCATCGTCCGGGAGGCGTTGGTGACGTCGGTGATGTGGTTCCCGGTGAGCTTGTACGTGAGCCAGGAGTCGACGGTCCCCATCCGGAGTTCGCCGGCGTTCGCCCGGTCGCGGACGTCCTCCGGCCGGGTCCGCTGGAGCTTGATCGGGTCGGCGTTGTCCAGCAGCCACTCGGCCTTCGTCGCCGAGAAGTAGGCGTCGGCCTCCAGGCCCGTCTTCCCGCGGATCCACTCGACCTTGTCCTCGGCCTCCAGCTCCTCGACCCGGTCGGTCGTCCGGCGGTCCTGCCAGACGAGCGCGTTGTAGATCGGTTCGCCCGACTCGACGTCCCAGATCAGCGTCGTCTCCCGCTGGTTCGTGATGCCGATCCCGGCCAGCTGGGTCGCGTCGACACCCGCGTCGACGAGCGCCCGCTGGATGACGCGCTTGGTCTTCTCCCAGATCTCGACGGGGTCGTGCTCGACCCAGCCCGGCTCCGGATAGATCTGCTCGTGTTTCTCGTACGCGTTGGCGACCACCTGCCCCGCGTGGTCGAAGACCATGAACCGCGTCCCGGTCGTTCCCTGGTCGATGGCGCCGACGTAGGTTCCCGTTGACATGCTTTCCTCTTCCCGCTGGCCCGTGCGTCGCCCGGGGCCGCTCCCCGTCCCGAACGTTCTTTACTGACGGACCAGCGTCGCCAGTAAACACTCTGGCCTATGTATATAAAATTTGTGTGGGACGGACCCGGACCGTGACGTATCGGACACGAGCGGCCGCGAGCTCGCGGCGATATGTGGCCTCTCGTCGGCGCCGACCGTCTGTTACTGTCGAAGCGGTGGTGTGGGTAAAGATAAAGTACCAGCGCCGCCGACACCTCGTAGACGTGCCACCGACAGACCACGTGCTCGTCGTGGGCGGCGGGTCGACCGGGACCGGCGTCGTCCGCGACCTCGCGATGCGGGGGTTCGACGTCACGCTGGTCGAGCAGGGCAACCTCACGCACGGGACGACCGGGCGGATGCACGGGCTGCTCCACAGCGGCGGGCGCTACGCGGTCTCGGACCGGAAGAGCGCCCGCGAGTGCATGGAGGAGAACCGCGTGCTCCGGGAGATCGCGGGTCACTGTGTCGAGGAGACCGGGGGGCTGTTCGTCCAGCGCCCCGAGGACGACGACGACTACTTCGAGGAGAAGCTGACGGGCTGTCGGGCGTGCGATATCCCGGCGGAGGTGCTGACCGCCGAGGAGGCCCGGGCGGTCGAGCCGTACCTCGCGGCGGACGTCGAGCGGGCCATCTCGGTCCCCGACGCCGCCATCGACCCGTTCCGGCTCTGCGTGGCCAACGCCGCGAGCGCCGAGCGGCACGGCGCCCGAATCGAGACCCACGCCGAGGTGGTCGACGTGGTCGTCGAGGACGGCGCGGTCGGCGGCGTGGTCGTCGAACACGACACTGGTCCGGGCAGGCGCGACCACTCGAAGGCGGGCACCACCGAGCGCATCGAGGCCGACCACGTCGTCAACGCGACGGGGGCGTGGGCCGGTCGACTCGGCGAGATGGCCGGCGTCGACATCGAGGTCCGCCCCTCGAAGGGCGTGATGACCATCATGAACACCCGGCAGGTCGATACGGTGGTCAACCGGTGCCGGCCGAAGGGGGACGCCGACATCATCGTCCCCCACGAGACGACCTGCATCCTGGGGACGACCGACGAGGAGGTGTCCGACCCGGAGGAGTACCCCGAGGAACGGTGGGAGGTGGACCTGATGATCGACCAGCTCGCCGAGCTGGTGCCGATGCTCGCGGAGGCCCGGACCATCCGGTCGTTCTGGGGGGTCCGCCCGCTGTACGAACCCCCCGAGACCGGGACGAAGGACCCCACGGACATCACGCGGGACTTCTTCCTCCTCGACCACGCCGACCGCGACGGGCTCCCGGGGATGACGAGCATCGTCGGCGGGAAGCTCACGACCTACCGGATGATGGCCGAGCGGGTGGCGGACCACCTCTGTGCGCGGTTCGGTGTCGACGCCGAGTGCCGGACCGCGGAGGTGCCGCTCCCGGGGAGCGAGGACTTCTCGCTGCTGCGGGACTACATGGCCGAGTTCGGGCTGCGCTCGCCGGTCGGTCGCCGGTCCGTCCAGCGGCTGGGCTCGCGGGCCGAGGACGTGCTCGACACGGCCGGGCCGAACCCGGTGCTCTGCGAGTGCGAGGGGGTGACCCGCGCGGAGGTGCGGGACGCCATCGGGGACTCGGGGACGGACCTGAACGCGGTCCGGATCCGGACGCGGGCGTCGATGGGAAACTGCCAGGGCGGGTTCTGCTGTCACCGACTGGCGAACGAGCTCCACCCCGACCACGCCGAGCCCACCGCCCGGGCCGCGCTGGACGAGCTCTACCAGGAGCGCTGGAAGGGGGCACGACACGCGCTGTGGGGCGAGCAGCTCTCCCAGGCGATGCTGAACCACGCGCTCCACGCGACGACGATGAACCGCGACCGCGACCCGGCCCGGCGGGACGACGGGGACGACGGGGTCGACTACGGGGCCTTCGACGCCGGACGGGACCCCCTCTCGGCCGACGACGACGCCGGGGCCGACCGGGGGTCGGCGACGGCCACCGACGGGGGCCGCGATGGCGATTGAGGACGACGTGCTCGTCGTGGGCGGCGGTCTCGCCGGCGTGACGGCGGCCGTCGCGTCCGCGCGGACCGGCGCCCGGACCCGGCTGGTCTCGCACAAGCAGAGCACGCTCCGGAACGCCTCCGGGCTGGTGGACGTCCTCGGGTACGCGCCCGACGGCGAGGGGCCGCTGGTCGACCCGTTCGCGGCGCTGGAGGCGCTCCCCGACGGGCACCCCTACTCGGTCGTGGGCCGGTCGGCGGTCGAGTCGGGGCTGGCGCTGTTCGACGACGCGGTCGGGGACGCCTACCGGGGCGGGCACACGCGGACGAACGCGCTCGTGCCCACCCACGGCGGGACGGTCAAGCCGACCGCGCGCTACCCCGAGAGCGCGGCCGCGGGGCTGGCGAGTCGCCCCGAGGACGCCCTGCTGGTGGGCTTCGAGACGCTGGTGGACTTCGACGCGCCGGCCGCCGCCGACCACCTCGCGAGCGCGGGCGTCCCGTTCGGGACCCGCGGGGTCACCGTCGGCTTCCCGGGCGAGCTCAGGGCGGACGCGAAGGTGACTCGCTACGCCCACCTGCTCGACCGCGACGCCGACGTCGCGGTCGGGGGCGAGACCCGCGGCGCCCGGACGGCGCTGGCCGAGGCGGTCAAGCCCCACCTGGACGGCGAGGCCCGCGTGGGGTTCCCGGCGGTGCTTGGCGACGACCGGCCCGACGAGGTCCGCCTGGTCCTCGAGGCCGAACTCGGCGCGGACGTCTTCGAGGTGCCGATGGGGCCGCCCTCGCTGCCCGGCCTGCGCCTGGAGGACCGACTCTACGCGGCGGCCCGCGAGGCGGGCGTCCGCATCGAGACGGGCAACCCCGTCGTCGGCTACGAGGCCGGCGAGGGCCGCGTCGAGCACGTCCTCGTCGAGCGGACCCACCAGGCGGTCCCCTACGCCGCCGAGGAGTACGTGCTGGCGACGGGCGGACTCGTGGGCGGCGGCATCGACACGGACCGCGAGTCGGTGCGCGAGCCGGTGTTCGGCTGTCACGTCCCCCACCCGGACGACCGGTACGACTGGGCCGAGGACCGGGCGTTCGGCGAGCACGCGTTCGCCCGGTTCGGGGTGGTCCCGGACGGCTCGCTGCGGCCGACGGGGCCGGACGGGGAGGCGGCGTTCGAGAACCTCCGGGCGGCGGGGTCGGTCCTCGGCGGGGCGGACTTCGCCGCCGAGAAATCGGGTGGAGGCATCTCGCTGGCGACGGGCTACGTCGCCGGCCGGACCGCGGGCGAGAGGGTACACGCATGAGCGACACACAGCAGACGGACGAGGAGTTCGACCCGGTCGAGGTGTTCCCCGAGAGCGAGGGGATGGACCTCCGCCCGGGGGCCGACCCGTGTTACAAGTGTTCGACCTGCGATACGAGCTGTCCGGTCGCGGAGGTCGACGACGAGTTCCCGGGCCCGAAGTTCCAGGGGCCCGAACAGTGGCGGCTCAAGCGCAAGGAGGACACGAGCGTCGACGAGTCGGTGATGAACTGCTCGAACTGCATGCGGTGTGACAGCGCCTGCCCGGCGGGGGTGCCGCTCTCCCAGATGCACAACACCGCACGGGCCGAGTACGTCGCCGAGGAGATGTCGAAGCTCTCGCCGGAGTACTGGCGCAACCGGATCCTCGCGAACTACGGCACGCTCGCCCGGGTCGGCTCGAAAGTGCCCCGGCTCACCAACGCGGTGATGGGGAACTCGCTGGTCCAGGCGGTCAACGAGCGGCTGCTCGGCATCACCGCCGAGCGGGAGTTCCCCGAGTTCGCCGCCGAGACGTTCCGGTCCTGGTGGGCCGACCGGGGCGGCCCGGGGGTCCACAGCGAGGAGAAGCGCGTGGCGTACTTCCACGGCGACTACGCGAACTTCAACACCCCGGAGGTGGCCAAGGCGATGGTCCGGACGTTCGAGCACTACGGCTACGAGGTGCGCGTCCCGGACCAGCGGTGTTCGGGGACGCCGATGTTCGCCAACGGGATGCTCGACGACGCCCGTCGGGCCGCCCGGTTCAACGTCGAGACCTTCGCCGAACTCGTCGAGGACGGCTTCGACGTCGTCTGTACCTGCACGTCCTGTTCGATGGCGCTGCGCCAGGAGTACCCCGAGCTGTTCGACTTCGAGGGGACCGACAGGGTGGCCGCGAACACCTGGGAGGCCATCGAGTATCTGCGGGTCCACGAGGACCTCGCGGGGGACCTCCGGGCGTCCTCGGTGGACGCCGAGGAGGCGTTCGCCTACCACGCGCCCTGTCACGCCCGCAACCAGGGGCTCGACGGGCAGGCCGTCGAGCTACTGGGCGAACTCGACGGGGTCGACGTCGCCGACGTCGGGGACTCCTGTTCGGGGATCTCGGGAACCTACGGCTGGAAGGCCGAGAAGTACGGGACCTCGATGGAGATCGGCGAGGAGATGTTCGAGCACATGGAGGGGGTCCCCGGCGAGACGGGGATGACCGAGTGTCCCACCTGTGCGATGCAGATGGAACACGGGACGGGCTACGAGATCCGCCACCCGCTCGAGGTGATCGCGGCGGCGCTCACCGGGTCGGCGTAGCCGCGCGGCGCCTCTCCTCGGCGTCGCTCCCGGTCTCGTCGCGGACGAACGTGACCGGGCACGGCGCGTTCATCATGACCTCCTGGGCGACCGAGCCGAAGACGGCCTTCCCGGCCGGCGAGCGCTTCCGACCGCCGACGACCACCAGGTCAGCGCTCCAGTCGCCGGCCTCACGGACGATGCGGTCCGCGCGGTCGCCGAGCGCGCCCAGCACCACGACGTCGAAGCCGCGCTCTTCGAGGGCGCTCCGGAGCGTCCGGACGCTCGTGCGCCGCCCGGCGACGCTCGCCGGCGTGACCTCCGAGTCCGGGTCGACGTTCATCGCCTCGCGCAGCTCGGCGTAGTCCTCCCGGTCGAAGACGTGCAGCAGGCCGACGGTCGTCTCGCCCGGCTCGGCGACGCCGGCGACGGTCCCGACGAGGTCGTCGGTTCGGTCGGTGTCGGTTCCACCCACGGGCAGGAGCAGCTTCTTCACGTTCATCTCACTCGGTGATAGGCGGTCCGCCCGTATAAATCTTCGGTAGAATTTACTCAGTTACGAGTAAAAGTTTTTCACGGTCTCTAGCGGTCAGCCGGTGTTCTTCATGCCGGCGGCGATCCCCTTCACGGTCAGTCGGAGGGTGCGCCGCTCGGTCTCGGTGAGGTTGGACCGGTCGAGCAGGCGGGCCTGGAGGAGGTTGAGCGGGTCGACGTACGGGTTGCGCCGATCGAGGTTCTCCGCGAGCCACTCGCGGGCCACCAGCGACTCCCGTTCCGTGACCTCGAGGACGAGGTCGACGGTCCGCTCGTACTCCTCGCGCAGGCGGGGGAAGAACCGCTCGCGGAGCTCCGGGTCCGCGACGTCGGCGTACTCGGCGGCGATCTCCAGGTCCGTTCGGGCCAGTGCCATCGCCGCGTTGTCCAGCGTCGTCCGGAAGAACGGCCACGCCTCGTACATCGCCCGGAGCGTCGCGAGGTCGCCACCGTCCTCGAGGTAGGCCCGCAGACCGGTGCCCAGCGAGTACCAGCCCGGGAGGATACAGCGCGCCTGCGTCCAGGCGAACACCCAGGGGATGGCCCGGAGGTCCTCGACGGTGCGCTCGCCGCTCCGTGAGGCCGGCCGCGAGCCGAGGTTGAGGTCCTCGATGACGGTGATGGGGGTGGCCCCCTCGAAGTAGCGGACGAACCCCTCGGACTCGAGGAGGTCGCGGTACTCGGTCCGGGCGGCGTCGGCGGCCGTCCCCATCGCCTCGACCCAGTCGGGGTCGACCCGCTCGGTCGGCTCCTCGAGCGCGGCGTGGCGGGCACGGATCTGGGCGTTCAGCATCTGCTCCAGGTTCCGCCGGGCGATCCGCGGCTCGGCGTACTTCTCGGCGATGGCCTCGCCCTGCTCGGTGAACTTCACCTGGCCGGAGACGGTCTCGTTGGGCAGCGCCAGGAGCGCGTCGTTCATCGGGCCGCCGCCCCGCGAGATGGAGCCGCCGCGGCCGTGGAACAGCCGGAGGTCGACGCCGTGGTCGTCGGTGATGTCGGCGAGTCGCTTCTGGTTGTGGTGCAGCGACCACTGGGCCGCGAGGTAGCCGTTCTCCTTGTTCGAGTCCGAGTAGCCGAGCATCACCTCCTGGACGCCGCCGCGGGCCGCAAGCGCGGCCGCGTACGCCTCGTTCTCGAACAGCGTCCCCATGATGCGCCAGGCGCCGTCGAGGGCCGACTCGGTCTCCAGCAGCGGGACGACGTCCAGCCCCGAGTAGCCCGGCAGGTCGACCACGTCGGCCTGGTCGGCGAGGAACAGCACCTCCATCACGTGGGAGGGCTCCTCGGTCATCGAGATACAGTAGGTGTCGATGGCGTCGACGCCGTACTCTGCCTGCCAGTCGGCCGTGCGGTCGAACAGCGTGAGCACGCGCGCGGCCGTCTCGGAGAGCCCGTCGGTGTCGGTCACGTCGAGGACGGGGTCGTCCTCGAGGATCGCCTCGGTCAGCAGGTCGACCCGTTCGGCCTCGTCCATCGCCTCGTAGTCGATCCCCTCGCGGGCGAGCGCCTCGGCGACGGCAGCCGTGTGGTTCGCGCGGTGGTCCCGCAGGTCGAGGCTCGCCAGCGAGAAGCCGAACGTACGGACCTGCCGTCGGAGCGGGTCGACGTGGACGGTCGCCAGGCTCTCTGCGCCGTTCGCCCGGAGGTCGGTCGCGAGGGCGTCCAGGTCAGACAGCAGCGCCCCGGGGTCCGGATAGCCGCCGGGACGCACGCCGCCGACGCGCTCGACCCGCTCGCACATTAGCTCCAGCAGCCGTCGGTAGGGCTCGTTCGGGTACCGCTCGCCGGCCTCGCTCGCAACGCCGGGGAGCCGCTCGCCGTGGGTCTCGATGCGCTCCGCTATGGCCCGGCCGGTCGACATCCGACGGTCGTCCCCGCTGAGCACGCCCGAGAGCCGCTCGAGCGCGTCGCGGTACCGCCCGAGGACCACCTCGCGCTGGCGCTCCAGCGTCGCCGCGGTGGTCTCGGGGGTGACGTGCGGGTTGCCGTCGCGGTCGGCCCCGGCCCACGAGCGGAACTCGAACAGCTTCGGCACCTCGACCGGCTCGTCGTACC
>Ga0207714_1002753_pt1 | contig 10374 bp, 11 predicted proteins | sample PonA232FremontCA_2_FD_187270 | JGI IMG/M metagenome (GOLD analysis project Ga0207714, IMG submission 187270) | Marine sediment microbial community from Fremont, CA, USA - Pond A23 Sediment 2 (SPAdes) | ecosystem: Environmental > Aquatic > Marine > Unclassified | place: USA: Fremont, California... | reverse complement strand
CAACCCTCAACTAACGGCAACACAGACCTCGGATGCTGTATATCATTGCGAGACCTTCCCATAGAACAACACCCGACCGCCGCCCTGCGCCGAAGGTTGATACACGGCGCGCCCCCTGTTAGACTCATATCCCGATATTCGCAGGCTGCACCGGCGGCCCCGGGGAACCGGCCACGGCCCCACGAAGCCCCCCGGTCATCGCATCAGCCGAAAACGCGAAATACCGGCGATATGCGGTACAGGACCGGACCCCAACCCCCGGCAATACGGCACGCCACCGGAACGCTGTGAGGCAGCTGCGCATACGCGCTGGTAGCGCGATGAATACACGAGATACCGATATTCCGGGGTCACTTTGGGGGAAAGGGCCGGGGGCTGTATAATGATAAACAAGGGACGGAATACGGGGACACCAACCCCCCGGCGACGACTCTGACTACAGCTACAAAACACGGCGACCTCCGCCGCAGGGAACACACCATGGAAAGCCTCGACGGAACCGTCGATATCTCCGACAAATCGCGGTCGGCCCGAACCGCACGCGCCCGAAGCGTGGTGCGGGCCCGGCCTGACGTGGTGCGGGACCTGCGGAACAACCGCCTGGCCAAAGCCGACCCCCTGGCCACCGCCCGCTCCGCCGCCCTGCTGGCCGTCAAAAAAACACCCCACCTGCTGCCACACTGCCACCCCGTGGACATCACCGACATCAAGGTGGAATTCGACACCACGACCGACGCCATCTCCGTGACCTGCACCGTCCGGGCCGCCGACCGCACGGGACCGGACCTGGAGGCGATGACCGGCGCCTCCACCGCCGCACTCACACTCTACGACATGATGAAATCAACCTGCCCAGAAGCCGCCATCGAGAATACCAGGCTGCTGGAAAAACAGGGCGGCCGCACCGGCCACTGGCGCGCAGATGATGAGGGGGACCACCAGGAAGATGACTGAAAGCCCGCACATCGAGGCCGTATGCCTCTCCGAACAGAAGGGGATGCGCAAGGCCCCTATCGAGTCCGGCCGACTGGTGCAGGACGTGGGCCTGGAGGGCGACGCGCACGCCGGGACGACCAACCGCCAGGTTAGCCTGCTGTGCAGGGCCAGCATGGACAAGATGGAGGAACTGGACGCGCAGCCCGGCGACTTCGCCGAGAACCTGACGCTGGACGGCTGCACCCACGAGCAGTTCCAGATCGGCACGACGGTGCGGCTGGAGGGCGGACCGGTGCTGGAGGTCACGCAGCGCGGCAAACAGTGTCACGGCGAGTGCGAAATCGCCCGGCAGACCGGCGACTGCGTCATGCCGCGCGAGGGCATCTTCGCCCGCGTGGCCCGCGGAGGACCCGTCAGGCCCGGCGACACAGTGGAGATAGAACGCCATGAAGATTGAATCCGCCGTGCTGGTGGTCAGCGACCGCGCCTCCCGCGGCGAACGCGAGGACCGCAGCGGACCCGCCGCACGCGAGGTGCTGCAGGAATTTACGGACGTGACTGACCTGGCCGTGGTGCCAGACAGCTACACGCAGATACGCTCCCGCCTGCTGGAATGGTCCGCGGAGCGCATCGACGCGGTCTTCACCCTCGGGGGCACGGGCCTGTCGCCGCGCGACATCACGCCCGAGGCCACCGAATCCGTCATCGAGAAAAAGATACCGGCCATGACCACCGCGCTGCTGTTCAACGGCCTGATGGACACCCCGAAGGCGATGCTGACGCGGGGCGTGGCCGGCGTGCGGGGGCGGACGCTCATCGTCAACCTGCCCGGCAACCCCGACGCCGTCCGGGCCGGGCTGGAATACCTGCAGGACGTGCTGCCACACGCCGTCGAGGTGCTGCAGGGCAGGGCCAATGAGTAAAGTAATAAGCGAGGAATGCAACATGTCCCACGCGACGGACGAACAGGTGGACCGGGAGCTGGACCCCATACTGCAGAATTACCCGCCCCGGCGGGAGAGCATGATTCCACTGCTGCAGGATGTGCAGGAACAGCTCGGATACCTGCCGCGCGAGGCCATGCAGCGCGTGGCGGAGCACGTCAACGTGCCCGTGTCCGACATCTACGGCGTCGCCACCTTCTACACCCAGTTCCACCTGCAGCCGCAGGGCCAGCACCGGGTGCACGTCTGCCAGGGCACGGCCTGCCACGTGCGCGGCGGCGACCGCATCCTCGACGCCGTAACCGACAAACTCGACATCGAGCCCGGCGAGACCACCCCCGACCGCCAGTTCACCCTGCAGCGCGTCGCCTGCGTCGGCTCCTGCGCGCTGGCTCCGGTGGTCATGGTGGACGGCGAGGCACACGGACGGATGACGCCTCAAAAAACGGTGAGTTTACTGGAGCAACTGGAATGAAACTGTCCCGATTGAAAGAACGGGCCGCCCGGCGCTGGGAAGATTTCGAGCACCCCGACCATCCGCTCGTCCTCCTCGGCTCCGGCACATGCGGCCGGGCGGCGGGCGCACGGACGGTGGAGGATGCCGCACGCGAATACGTGGAACAGCACGAGCCGGACGGCCAGGTGCGGCAGGTGGGCTGCCTGGGACTCTGCTACGCCGAACCGCTCATGGAACTGCGCGCCCCCGACAGGCCGCCGCTGCTCTACGGCGGGGTCGAGCCGGAGGCCGTGCCCGGACTGCTGAAGGAGTTCTTCAGCGGCGGCGAACCCGACCTCGACCGGGCCGTGGCCGTCATGGACGATGAGCCGGACCCGGCGGGCATACCGGCCTTCGCCGACCACCCCATGCTGCGGGACCAGGACCGCGTTGTGCTGCGAAACTGCGGCTGCATCGACCCCGAGGACATCCACCACTACATCGGCCGCGGCGGATACGATGCGCTCCAGCAGGCCCTGCAAATGCACCCCGCCGACGTGGTCGATATGGTCAGGGACTCCGGCCTGCGCGGCCGCGGCGGCGCGGGCTTCCCCACGGGAGTGAAGTGGGGATTCGCCCGCGAGGAACCGGGCGAGAAAAAATACATGATATGCAACGCCGACGAGGGCGACCCCGGTGCGTTCATGGACCGCTCGGTCATCGAGGGCGACCCGCACTCGGTGGTCGAGGGCATGGCTATCGCGGCCTACGCCATCGGCGCCGACGAGGGCTACTTCTACATCCGCGCCGAGTACCCGCTGGCCGTCAGCCGGCTCAGGAAGGCCATCGAGGATGCCGCGGAAGCCGGGCTGGTGGGCGAGGACATCATGGGCAGCGGCTTCAGCCTGGACCTGCACATCAAGGAGGGCGCGGGGGCCTTCGTCTGCGGCGAGGAAACCGCCCTGCTGGCCTCCATCGAGGGACACCGGGGCCATCCCCGCCCCCGGCCGCCTTTCCCCGCCCAGGAGGGCCTGCACGACTGCCCCACAAACATCAACAACGTGGAGACGCTGGCCAACGTGCCCGCCATCGTGCGCAACGGGCCGGACTGGTTCTCGGCCCGCGGCACGGAGGACAGCCCCGGCACCAAGACCTTCGCGCTGGCCGGCACCATCGAGCGCACGGGCCTGGTGGAGGTGCCGCTGGGCATCCGGCTGGGCGACGTGGTCAACGAGGTCGGCGGCGGCATACCCGGCGGGCGCGAACTGAAGGCCGTCCAGACCGGCGGGCCCTCCGGCGGCACCATACCAGCCGAGAAGCTGGACCTGCCCGTGGATTACGAGAACCTGACCCGCGCCGGCTCCATCATGGGCTCCGGCGGCATGGTGGTCATGGACGAAGACACCTGCATGGTCGATATCGCGCGCTACTTCCTGGACTTCACCTGCGAGGAGTCCTGCGGCAAGTGCACGCCCTGCCGCCTGGGCACCCGCCAGATGCTGGACATCCTGGACGACATCTGCTCCGGCGAGGCCTCCGACGACCAGCTCGAGCTGCTGGAGGAAGTGGCCAATACGGTGGGCGAAAGCTCCCTGTGCGGCCTGGGCCAGACGGCCCCCAACCCCGTGCTGACCACGCTGCGCTACTTCCGCGGCGAATACGAGCAGCACCTGCAGGACCGCCGCTGCCCGGCCGGCATCTGCCGCGCACTGACCCGGTTCGAGATAGACCACGGGGAATGTATCGAGTGCATGAAGTGCGTGGAGGCCTGCCCGGTGGATGCCATACCGGCCTCGGAGGACGGCGAAAGGCCGGAGGGCATCGACCAGGAGACCTGCACGCGCTGCCGCATATGCTACGAAACGTGCCCCGTGGACGCCATACACGTGGCCTGAGGGCGCGGGCGCGAGCCGAACCGTTCACAACAGGAGAAAGGAAACGTGGCGGATATCACGCTGACGATAGACGGCAGCGAGGTCCGGGCGCAGGAGGGCGACAACGTCCTGGACGCCGCCCGGGCCGCCGACATCTACATCCCCTCGCTCTGTTACGACGAGGACCTGCAGGCCCACGGCGCCTGCCGCCTCTGCATGGTCGAGGTAAAGGGCGAGGATGACCTGCAGGCGGCCTGCACCACCGAGGCACGCGACGGCATGGTGGTGTGGACCGATACGGCCCGGGTCAACCGCGTGCGGCGGGTAAACTGCGAGCTGCTCATCGCCGATCACCCCGACGACTGCCTCTCCTGCGCGTCGAACCAGAGGTGCGAGCTGCAGGACATCGCCGCCTACCTGGGCATCGACGAGGAGCGGCTGCCTTCGACATTTACCGAGCGGGAGGTGGACGACAGCGACCCGTTCTTCGTGCACGACCCCAACCTGTGTGTCATGTGCGGCCGCTGCGTCAGGGCCTGCCACGAGGTCCGCGGCGTCGGCGCCATCCAGTTCGTCAACCGGGGGGCCGAGAGCGAGATAGGCACGTTCGACGACGAGCCCATCCGCGAGACCGTCTGCGAGTCCTGCGCGGAGTGCATCGAGCGCTGCCCCACGGGCGCGCTGCAGGCGAAGGGCGAGTCCGTGCCGCCGCGCGAGGAAGTGGACACCATCTGCCCCTACTGCGGCTGCGCCTGCGGCGTGACGCTGGGCGTGCGCGGCGGGGATATCGTGCGCGTCAGGGGCGATGAGGACCACCCCATCACCCGCGGCAGCCTGTGCGTCAAGGGGCGGTTCGGGCTGGACTTCGTCAACCACGAGGACCGGCTGACAAAGCCGCTCATCCGGCGCGGCGGCGAGCTGCAGGAGGCCTCCTGGGACGAGGCGCTGGACCTGTGCGCCGAGAAGTTCGGGCAGATAAAGAAAGAATACGGCAGCGGCGCGCTTGCCGGGCTGTCCAGCGCGAAGTGCACGAACGAAGAGAACTACCTGTTTCAGAAGTTCATGCGGACGGCCTGCGGCACCAACAACGTGGACCACTGCGCGCGGCTGTGCCACTCGTCCACCGTGGCCGGGCTGGCCGCGGCGTTCGGCAGCGGCGCCATGACCAACACCATCGACGGCCTGCGCGACGCCGACTGCATCTTCGTGACCGGCTCCAACACCACCGAGGCCCATCCCATCATCGCGCTGCGCATCAAGGACGCCGTCATGAACCAGGACGCCGACCTGGTGGTGGCCGACCCGCGGAAGATAGACCTGACGCGCTTCGCCGACCTGCACGTGCAGCAGCGCTGCGGCACGGATGTGGCGCTGTTCAACGCCATGATGCATGTCATCCTGGAGGAGGGGCTGCAGGACGAGGAATACATCCGCGACCGGACCGAGAACGTGGATGCGCTGCGCGAGTGCGTGGCGGACTACACCCCCGAGCGCGCCGAGGCCATCACCGGGGTGCCGGCCGACGACATCCGCCGCGCGGCCCGGACCTATGCCGCTGCCGACCGCGCGAGCATCGTCTACAGCATGGGCATCACCCAGCACACCACCGGCACCGACAACGTGCTCGCGCTGGCGAACCTGGCCATGCTGACCGGCAACGTGGGCCGGGCCTCGACGGGCGTCAACCCCCTGCGCGGCCAGAACAACGTGCAGGGCGCCTGTGACCTGGGCGCGCTGTCCAACGTGTATCCCGGCTATCAGAAAGTGGAGGACCCCGAGAGCCGGGAGAAGTTCGAGCAGGCCTGGGGCTGCGAGCTGGACCCGAACGAGGGCCTGACGGTGGTGGAGATCATGAACGCGGCGGCCGGGGGCGACGTGCGCGGCCTCTACGTGATGGGCGAGAATCCGATGCTCAGCGACCCCAACGTCAATCACGTGGGCGAGGCGCTGGAAGAGGTCGATTTCCTGGTCGTGCAGGACCTGTTCCTCAGCGAGACGGCCGAATACGCGGACGTGGTGCTGCCCGCGGCCAGCTTCGCGGAGAAGGAGGGCACCTACACCAGCACGGAGCGGCGCGTGCAGCCGCTGACGAAGGCCATCGAGCCGCCGGGCGAGGCGCGGCCCGACTGGGAGATCATCTGCGACCTGTCCCGGCGCATGGGTTACGAGATGAGCTACGACAGCACGGCGGAGATACTGGACGAAATCGCCGAGCTGACGCCCATCTACGGCGGCATCACGGCCGACCGGCTGGGCGGCGGCGGGCTGCAGTGGCCGTGCCCGGACAGCGAGCATCCCGGAACGCCGTTCCTGCACGAGGGCGAGTTCTCGCGCGGCCTGGGGCGGTTCCACGCGACCCCGTTCCGCGAGGCGGACGAGCTGCCCGACGACGACTATCCGCTGCTGCTGACCACCGGCCGGCTGCTGCAGCACTGGCATACCGGCACGATGTCGCGGCGCACGGAGGGGCTGGAGGAGCTGGCCCCCGCCGCGCCGGTCGAGATAAGCCCGCAGGACGCCGAGCAGATGGGCATCGAGGACGGCGAGCAGGTTACGGTCAGCAGCCGCCGCGGCACGGTGACCGCCCGCGCGGAGGTCACCGACAAGTCGCCGCCCGGCACCGTGTTCATGCCGTTCCACTTCCACGAAGGCGCGGCCAACAGGCTGACCAACGACGCCCTGGACCCGCAGGCCAAGATACCGGAATACAAGGTCTGCGCGGTGAAGGTGGAGAAACAGGAAGCGGAGGCCCGCGTGTGAGCCAGCCGTGTAGTGGAACAGAAGCCGCCGTGCTCTGCGGCGGCGACAGCCGCCGGCTGGGGTTCGCGAAGGAGATGCTGCGCGTGGACGGCGCCCCGCTGGCCGTACAGATGGTGCGCCGGCTGGAGCCGCTCTTCGACCGCGTGGCCGTCGTCACGGGCCGCCCGGACTACCTGGCGCCCTGGGCGGAGGTGACGGTCATCGAGGACGAATTCCCGGGCGACGGGCCGCTGGCGGGCGTCCACGCGGCGTTGAAGGCGCTGCAGGCGGACCGCTGTCTTTTTTTACCCGTCGATATGCCCTTTGTGCATAACGACCTCCTGGACCGGCTCTGCCGCGGGGCGGAAGAGGGTCGGGCGGACGTGGTGATGGGCGCGCCGGGAGGAAGATGGGAGCCCATGCCGGCCGTGTTCAGGCGCCGGATGGCGCCCCGGCTGGAGGGACTGCTGGAGGACGGCGACGGGCCGCCCGTCCGCGCGGCGCTGGATGATGCGGACGTGCGGAGGCTGGAGCTGCAGGAGCGGCTGGCGCGGTGCTACCGCGACATCGACAGCCCGGAGGACGTGGAGCGGCTGAAGGAAGTCTTCGAGGATGTGGAGCCGCTGCCGGTGCGGTGGGTGGAGCTGGACGACGGCCGCGCGGACACCGTGGCGGAGGAGCGGCCCGTCACGCTCTACGGCAACGGCCTGAAGCTGGCCACGGTCCTGTGCCTGCCCCGTGCGCTGCGGCAGGTAGCCGCGGGCGTGGCGGCGTATCTGGGCCTCATCGAGGAGCGCTCTGAACTGCACCGTATGGAGGTGGACTACCGGGGACGGCGGGTGCGCATGGAGCTGGACGCCACCGACGAGGATATCCGCCGCTCGGCCCAGGTGCTGGTCACCTCCACCTGCGGGGCCACCATCTACGGCGGGGGGCGCTCGCCTCACGCCGAGGGTCGGACGGAGGGGGGCTTCACGATTGCCGGCCGCCGCCTGACGGACGGCCTCCGGAAGCTCCGCGCCATGGCGCCGGTCTTCGACTCCACGGGAGCCACGCACCAGGCCGCCTGCATCGGGGCAGGCGGGAGCGTGCGGTATTTCGCGGAGGGTGTGGGACGCCACAGCGCCGTGGACAGGCTGGTGGGGGCGGCGGTGCTGGACGACACGCCGCTGGCCCGGACGGCGCTGCTGAGCACGGGCCGAATAAGCTCGGAGATGGTCGTCAAGACCGCCCGCGCGGGGATGCCGCTGGCGGCATCGCGCTCGGCGGCCACAAGCAACGCGGTGGACCTGGCCGCGAAGCACGGCGTCACGCTGGTCGGCTTCGCACGCGGCGACCGCATGAACGTCTATACCGGCGGAGAGCGGGTGAAACGCGATGAATAGGAAGCGGGTCGTCACGGTATCCGGGAGCGGACACGGCGCGGGCAAAACGGCGCTGATGGAGCGGCTGGCGGCCACGTTCACCGCCTGCGCGGCGGCCAAGGTGCGCCCGGAGCAGAACCTGCCTCCCCGAACGGTGGAGGAGACAGGCCCGGAGGACCACCCCGACAAGGATACGGGCCGGCTGCTGAACGCCGGCGCAGCTCGCGCGTGGCTGGTTCAGGGGCCGCTCGACCACTGCAGGAACGCCGTGCGGAAACTGCTGGACGAGGACGGATACGAGACACTGCTGGTGGAGACGAATGCGCTGGCGGCGGAGCTGGACCCGGACCTCGCCTTCTACGTGCGCGGGCCGGACGAACCGAAGCCCGGCGCGCCGGCGGTGCGGGACCGGGCGGACGTGGTCGTGCTATCGCAGTCGCTGCTCGAATAACGGGAGATATACCGATGCATCAACGAAGGGTTCCAGACAGGGTGAAGGACGCGGTGAAATCGAGTGCCAGCGACGGCAGTATATCCTGCAAACAGGCCCTCTCCATAGCCGACAGGATGGAGGTCAATCCGAAGCTGGTCGGGAGGGCGGCGGATATGCAGGGCATCAAGGTGCGCAACTGCCAGCTCGGGTGCTTCGAATGAAACTGAAGTGGAAGGCCTGGCTGGAGGACGACGGCGAGCTGGTCTTCGGCCCCGGCCGCGCCCGACTGCTGCGCTGCATTGACCGCCACGGTTCGCTCAGCGCGGCGGCGGAGGAGATGGATATGTCCTACCGTCACGCGTGGTCCATGCTGCGGGCCAGCGAGCGCCGCCTTGGCCGCGCCCTGGTAGAGCGCAAACGCGGGGGCTCCGGAGGGGGCGGGGCGCGGGTGACCGACGCGGGCCGGAAACTGCTGGCATGCTTCGAACGCCTCGAAACGGAATTCCACAGGTTTGCGGAGGACAAACAGGATGAAACAGATGCCCTTCTGGATTAGCGCCGCGCTTGCACCGCTGCTCATTCTGGCCGGATGCGGCGGAGACGAAGCCCGGACCGCCCTGAATGTCTATCACGCCGGCAGCCTCGCCTGTCCCCTCGGCGCGCTGGAGGAGGAGTTCGAGGCTGCGAACCCGGGCGTTGACGTCCGTTCGCACGCCCACGGCAGCGCCGTGGCCGTGCGGCAGGTCGTCGGGCTGGGCAAGCCGGGCGACGTGGTCGCCGTGGCCGACTACCGCCTCATCGACCGGATGATGATACAGGCGGAGGAAGACTGGGCGGATTGGAACGTGCGGTTCGCCACCAATGAGATGGTACTGGCGCTGAGCCCGGATGCACCGGACGTCTCCGCCGACAACTGGCGGCAGGTGCTGGCCGGGGAGGGGATCACTGTCGGCTTCTCCAACCCGCGCAACGACCCCTGCGGCTACCGCGCACTCATGGTGCTCTACCTGGCCGAGCAACGCGGCGGACCGGCCCTGTTCAGCGACGTCGTCATACCGAACTCCAATATCGAGCTCAGTCAGGGGGATGACGGCGCGGTTGTGCGGCTCCGGGCGCCGGTCAACGTCACAGGCCGGCTCCGCATGCGGAGCAAGGAGACGGAGCTGGTGAGCCTCCTGCAGTCCGGCGCGCTGGACTGCGGCCTCCTCTACCGCAGCGTGGCCGTACAGCGCGGGCTGGACTTCGTCAGTCTGCCGCCGGAGATAAACCTCGGTTCGCCGGAACACGCGGACAATTACGGAAGCGTGACGGTGCGCCTGGGTGACGGTCCGGGAGCAACACGCGTCAGGGGGCGTCCCATCTCCTACGGGGTCACCATCCCCAAGACGGTGCAGCACGCCGACGTGGCCCGCGGTTACATCCGCATGCTGCTCTCGGAGACGGGATCGCGGGCACTCGAGGACTGCGGCCTTCTTCCGCTCGACCCGCCGGTCGCGTCGGAGGCAGGCATGAAGCCGGACCCGTCGCTGCTCAGGTCCATGTAGTTAAGGAAGGAGAGCCATCCGTGTCTCAGGGCAGGCTGACACCGCTGCTGGCTGTGCCGGGCGCGCTGCTGGTCCTGTTCCTGGCGCTCCCACTGGTGGGGCTC
>Ga0207714_1002752_pt1 | contig 10382 bp, 9 predicted proteins | sample PonA232FremontCA_2_FD_187270 | JGI IMG/M metagenome (GOLD analysis project Ga0207714, IMG submission 187270) | Marine sediment microbial community from Fremont, CA, USA - Pond A23 Sediment 2 (SPAdes) | ecosystem: Environmental > Aquatic > Marine > Unclassified | place: USA: Fremont, California... | reverse complement strand
GGGGCGCAGTGAGCCTCCATGAGGGTTTGAACTTGAATCAACACAGCAATTGAAAGATTTTAATGCCTTGCTAGAGAGCTTTTTTGTATTTTGGGGGATATAATACCTTCTTTATGGGGAATCTGCAACGATATCTATGGAGGAAACAGGTGTTTACCAGGCTTCAATTCATGCGATAGAGCATCAGAATTGCGGCAGGGAAATGGGATGGGCCTCGTTCCCAAGGAGTGACGGCTCAGCCTGAAGTCTGCGCTGATTCCTCCAGACCGGCGAGAAGGGCGGAAATGCCTTCTCCGAGGACCTCGGGGTTGTATCCGCCTTCCAGGAGGGCGAAGATCCTGCCGGGACAAAGCCTTTCGCCGAGCGAGCCAACCTGTCTCCCGATTTCGCGGTAGTCCTCCGTGTCGAGCTCTCCCCCCCAGTCATGAATATGCCGGTCGAAACCGGCGGAAAGCCCGATGATATCACACTCGCCAACGTCCTGCAGGATCGAGGACAGCTCCTGCACCGGTCCCAGATGCTGGTAGGTTACATCCCGCCTCCCCCGGAAGAAGGCGTTGGTGCCATCCCCGAAGTGGAGATCGCAATCCAGGATGAATGCAGAACCGATTTCGCCTTCACGGAACAGTTTTTCCACGGCGATCGCCATGTTGTTGAAACGGCAGAAGCCCCAGCTGAAATCCGGACTGGCGTGGTGGCCCGGCGGCCGGATCAGTCCGAAGGCGGGTTCTCCCTGCAAGGCGGTCTCTGAGGCGAGGAGGGCTCCTCCGGCGGCCAGAAGGGCCGCGTGAAAGAGGTGTTTATCCCGCGCAATGCGCTCAACGTGCTCAAGGGTGTGTACGAGCCGTATGTCTTCCACTGCAGCTGGATACGGCTCCAGGAACCGGTGTTCGGCCTTCAGCAGATCCCTGGCCCGGTCCAGCCTGCCTTGGGCTGCAGCCGGGTCGGGAGCGTAGCTTTCCAGGTACCGTTGGTGAAAGACGATCTTCATGGCAGTGTCTGGTGCTTTGAAGTAAAAGATGGTGCCAGCTTCGTGTCTGATAAGATGGGGGATGGATGGTGTTGATTATTGAGCAGTGTCTGGAGTTGAGCAGCAATCGCCATCTGTCGCTTCTGCGATTTCGACGAATAGCTCTACCATTTTCGGATCGAACTGGGTGCCGGCACAGCGCTTGAGCTCGCTGATAGCATCCTGGTGGCTCATGGCCCTTGCATAGGGTCGCTTGCTGGTCATGGCGTCGTAGGCGTCCACAACAGCCAGAATGCGACAGGCCAGAGGGATATCATGGCCGGACAAGCCCAAGGGATACCCCCGGCCGTCCCACCATTCGTGGTGTTTGAGAATGTAGTCTGCTATGTGTTGCAAATCGGGTACCGAGGAGGCGATCCTGTGGCCTATCTCACAATGTTGGCGCATTTGTCGCCACTCCTCTTCCGTCAATCTGTCATGCTTGAACAGGATATTGTCCGGAATTCCCACTTTGCCCAGGTCATGGAAACGCATGAACAAAAAAAGATCGTTCACGAAGTTCTGTGACAGGTCCAGAGAGAGGGCCAGGGAAGCGGCAAGCTCCTGAAGACGTTCACAATGGCCCTCAGTGTCAAAGTCTCTGGCCCGCATGGATACAGTCAGAGCCTGTACGATGGCATTGCGTGCGCTTCCGTCGCGCTGGAGCTTCTCACGGTACATCAGGTTGTCCGCTTCGCGAAAAAGGGCTTGCATGTCGATTGTTCCCTCTTCGTCCACTGCGTATCCGATAGACAGGGAAAGAGGGAGGTTCGGATCGCTGTTGTTATAGTCCTGCACAGCTTGGCGCAGCCTTTGAAAAATCTGCTCCACGACTTCTTTGGCGGTTTCCGGGAGCAGCACTGCGAATTCATCTCCACCGATTCTGGCCAGGATGTCACTGGAACGGAAATTTTGCCGCAATATGTCCGCCACAGTGATGAGCATCTGGTCACCGGACTGGTGGCCCAGCGTATCGTTAATGAACTTCAGGCCATCTAGGTCGCAAATGATGATCCCCATTGGAGTGTAGCGTTCGGTGGCGAGTCGCATCATCTCATTTTCAAAGAAGTTCCGATTGAAAAGGCCTGTGAGGTTGTCTCGCAGACTCTGTTGTTCCAACTCCTTGGTTTTTTGTGAAAGTAATTTGTTCAAGTTTCTGTTGATTTTTTTGAGTCGCATTTCAGCTTTTTTGCGGCGAGTTATATTGACAAAGGAGATAATGTAACAAAAAGTTTTATCTAAATCATCTTTTATAATGCTAGTGCAGGTACTAAAGACTAATAATTTTCCATTGTTTAGACTAAAAAATAGTTCGCCATGCCAGCTTTTGAAATTTTTAAGCGATTCAAAAAAACTATCAAGGTTTTTTTGCGCTGGAAAAATTTCATTTATGTTTTTCCCAATGATTTTTGACCTATTATCTATATTGATTAAGTCCAAAAAAGATGTGTTGGCATAAATCAATTCGCCGTTAAAATTTGTTAAAACGACACTGTTTAATGTATCATTTAATGCTGAATCTCTAATCTTTGTGCTTCTGTTAAGATCAATAGCGAAGCATTGGACAATATATCCTAAAAACATTGCAACACTTAAAATGAAAGAAACTTTTAATAAATTGCCAGTAAAAAATTCACCAAATAATTGGCTAGTTGCATATAAAAACCAATAATAAACAATTAATAACAATAATGTGTTGGCTATCAAGTATTTTAAATTCATGCTCATTGCAGCAAGGCTAATAATGAGAAAATAGAGCATGAAGAATTGCGTATCTCCATATCCAGATAAAATGATACCTAAAGCTATTGCAATTGTATCAAAGCTTCCCAATATATATAAAATCTCCTTTTTATGAAAATATATTTGCGGTACATAATAGAGCACTATGTTGCTTAGTAAAAAGATTGCTACAAACGAATAGGCTAAATATGGATATGCCAGTTGGCCCGGCTTGAACAAAATCATATAAGTTATGACTATGTTGATAGTAAGACGTATATAAAATAAATAATACTTCCTGTTATAATTAAAGATCTCTTTCTCTTTGAGTCCTAACCCGTTGAAAAACATCGAAATGTCCTTATGAAAGCGTTGTTCAAAACATATTGGGTTGAGTGGAAGAATTCAACGAGCCTTCTGATCTAAAAAAGCTATCCTATGAGTGTCATATGTTCAGGATTGCTGTGTATTGTTTCTGAAGAGGACTGTTTGTATGTGCTGCGTCCCCTTTACGATCCGCAAAGCATATTCGTATTCAGTCATGAAGCCCTTTTCATCAAGATCTGCTCCAGAGTTTCCGTCTGGAGCGCGTTGTAATCAATTCCCTCCAAGAGGTGAGCTTTCCTTTTGGATCGCTCTGACCAGCAGCAATCCCATTATTCTGTATTTCTTTACGAAAATGCTGTGTCTTAGTAGCAAAGGACATTGATCTTTGCAAATACAGGCAGAAAAATACATTCAGTCAAAAGGACCTTCAAGACAAGGCAGTATGACGGAGGAGAAGGGTGATGAAGGGCGTTGAGGCACTGTGGATCTGATATTCCGTGGTTGGCCGATACCCTGCTGGAACAAGGAAGGAAGCCTCGATAACAGCCTGTTGAAATTGTCCCTGTCAGACAGGACGTTCAAGTGCCTTATATATGTGTTCGGTGATTGAGCCGCTTCCAAGCAGCCCGAAAACCTTGCTCATCTATGCCAGTTCCTCCTCGCTGGGCAAAGGACCACATGCTTCTCCAGATTCCGCATAGCGTATCCGGTCCTTCCGTCTACGGCGACCCATTCGCGGCTCATGACCCCCTCCGGATTAAGAAAACCCATTCAATACTGAGCTCACGGAGAAGGACAAGGCATTCCTGAGGGGAGGATCGCGGATGCGATCGCTGGAGTGTCGGTCGAATCGTTGGGTTCGCTTGCCGGAATTTTGCTGGGGGTTGATCAGGGATCAATGGTTATCATAAAATTCATAGTATGAATATCTGTCAGAAAAAGATGCCATCAGACGCAAAGGAGAAGGTATGAGTAACAGTCGCAAACCAACCACAAATGATGCGGGAAATCCCGTATCCAGCGACGAGTATTCCCTGACGGTTGGCCCCGACGGCCCTGTGCTGCACCATGACCACTACCTCATGGAGCAGATGGCCAACTTCAACCGGGAGATGATCCCGGACCGTCAGCCCCATGCCAAGGGCTCCGGCGCCTTCGGCCACTTCGAGGTCACCCAGGACGTGAGCGCCTACACTAAGGCCTCGGTCTTCCAGCCGGGCACCAAGACGGACACTCTGATCCGCTTCTCCACGGTGGCCGGCGAGGCCGGAAGTCCGGACACCTGGCGGGACGTGCGCGGCTTTGCCCTGCGATTCTACACCGACGAGGGCAACTACGACATGGTGGGCAACAACACGCCGGTGTTCTTCGTGCGTGACCCCATGAAGTTCCAGGACTTCATCCATTCCCAGAAGCGCCGGGCGGATACCGGTCTGCGGGATCACGACATGCAGTGGGATTTCTGGACCCTGTCCCCGGAGTCCGCCCATCAGGTGGTCATCCTGATGAGCGATCGCGGCGTTCCCAAGACCTGGCGACACATGAACGGGTACACGAGCCATACCTACATGTGGGTCAACGCCAAGGGCGAGAAGTTCTGGGTCAAGTACCACTTCAAGACGGACCAGGGCATCGACTACCTCCCCCAGGAAGAGGCCGAGCGGATCTCCGGGCAGGACCCCGATTATCACCGGCGCGATCTGAGCGAGGCCATCAGGCGCGGGGACTATCCCAGCTGGACGCTCAAGGTGCAAATCATGCCTTTTGAGGAGGCCGAAAACTACCGCTTCAATCCCTTCGATCTGACCAAGGTTTGGCCTCACAGCGACTACCCGCTGCACGAGGTGGGGCGACTGACGCTCACCACCAATCCGACGGACTTTCACACCCAGATCGAGCAGGCCGCCTTCGAGCCGAACAGCCTCGTCCCGGGGATCGGTGCGAGCCCGGACAAGATGCTCCTGGCCCGGATGACCTCCTACGCCGACGCCCACCGGGCCCGGCTGGGGGTCAACTACAAGCAGATCCCGGTCAATCAGCCCAAGTCCCCGGTGCACAGCTACAGCAAGGGCGGAAGGATGCGGATAAGGAACGTCTCCGATCCCGTATACGCCCCGAACTCCAAGGGCGGGCCCGAGGCCGACCCCGAGCGCTATCCCGAGGACGCCGTGTGGAGCGCAAATGGGGAGTTTGTCCGTTCCGCCTACACCAAGAGAAAGGATGACGACGACTTCGGCCAGCCCGGCACGCTGGTGCGGGAAGTCATGACCGACGCCCAGCGCGACCGGCTGGTGGCCAATGTAGTGGGCCACCTTAAGAACGGCGTGACCGAGCCGGTCCTGCAGCGCGCCTTCGAGTACTGGCGCAACATCGACAAGGAAGTCGGCGACCGCATCGAAAAAGGCGTGCGGGAAGGCTGATCCCTTCGGCCGCAAGCCGTCCCGGCCCGCTGGACGAAGCCTCGGCGGGTCGGGACGCTCGGCCTGTTATCGCCCTGCCTCCTCCTCTGTACGATCCTCCTTCCGAGAGGTGCCGCTCCTACGGCTCGCTCCCGTTTTTCCTCCATCCCGCCACCTGTCCGTTCAACCCCTGTTCCCGCAACGGATCCAGCTTCCCGAAATCCGGGCGCATTGTTGTGTCTGGCCGCGGCATGGGTGCTTCTGTTCCGTGATGGGTTGTTTCCGTGCCCCGGAAGGCACTATTCCGGCCTTTCGGCGCGCCGGAAGATGCGCTCGATGAGGCGGGGATCGTCGAAGTGGCGCTTGCCCGCGAAGGCGACGGCATGGCGTCCCCATTGCCGCATGGCTCCCGGGGAGAGGACGCCCGTCGGCCATAGAAAGAAACGCTCCAGGCGCTTGCTTTCCGCGACCAGGGCGTTTTCCCGGAACAAGCTGCGGCTGCCCCCTTCCGGAAGGGGAAGGCTGCGCAGGCGGCCGTAGGGAGCGAGGGGATAGCGGTCGCCCCGGACCGTCCGGTCTCTGGGGACTCCGTAGAGGTGTTCCACATAGTGGGTTCGGCTCGCCAGGGAAATCACCAGCCGCATCGTGTCGTGACTCACATCCGGAGAGGGCAGAACGAGCGGGGGCTCGGCGTACTTCGGGTTCCCGCGGAGCGTGAGACGGTCGGTGGGAAAGAGGCGATGGTAGCAGCCGCAGTTGTGCATGGTTTCATAGAGCAGGGGCTTGCCGTCCGTATCCAGGGTGACCCGGTAGTTCAGGCCGTCCAGAAACCCTCCCAGCAGGTCCAGACTGCCTGACTTGGGCCTGGCCGGAAACCAGACCACGTAGTTGAGCTGGGTAAGAACGCTGTCCCCAAAGCGGGTGAAGGAAAGGCGGGTGAAGGTGACCGGCCGCTTTGTGGCGACACGAAGCTCGTTACGGCTTTCCGGGACAGGGGTTCCGATGCGATCCGCCCGGCTTATAGTTTCGACCTCCCACACAGGGGCATGATAGCGAAAGAGCGCCTTTTTCGCACGAGGGGAGTACTGCGGGATGCCCAGGGCATCCCTGTGGACTCGTTCGACGAGTTCGGAGGGCGATGAGGTCGAGTTGGAAAGTGACCGGAGCGTATATCTGGTCCTTGTTTTCGGGGGCGGCTCAGGGGAATACATGGCTTCGGCCTCCTCGTGCCAGCTCTTGACCCCCCGGAGCACGAGGAACCGGGACAGAGGGTAGGCTCCGGCAACGCGGCGCAGAAAAATGTACTCCTCCGGAGCCCGGACCCGTGGCTGGATCCGTCTTTCGGCACCTTTTCCCCGGCAATCAGCTTCCCGGAGCACGTCCCCGCATTCCCGGACCCGGCGGACAAGGACGGTGCGATTCGCATCCAAAGGCAGGTCCAAGCTCTTGAGGGAAGGAAGATTGTCGATCTCGTGCCGTCTGGCTTCCCGGTCCAGTTTCTGGAGCCGGTCGAGCCAGGCGGAAAACATCGCCTCGTCCGCTATCTCGTCCCGGAAGGAGGCCAGAAAGCGGCTCGTGCGCAGGTAGGGGGAGCCGCGTATCCGGAAAGCGCCGGCATCGCGCACGCCGGCATGCTTTACGGTTCGATCCAGGTCCGCGAAGAATTCGGCGCATCGACCCGCGGGACCGTCCTCTCCCAGATGCTTCGAGGGCGAGGAACTGGGCACATGGGCGCAGCCGCCCCAGAAAAGGGCGAGCCCAAGAAGACAGGCCAGTAAGCCGCGTCCCCGGGGGGATCGCTCAGGGAGTTTCCGCATAGCGATTCCGGATCCTGTCCACCGCATTCTGTTCCCACTCTGCGGTGGTGCGAAGGATGTCCCGCATTCCTCCGGACCAGGGATAACGGACCCAGAGGGAGGCGCCGAAGAAATCGAAGTACGCGGTCTGAGTCACTTTCGTGGTCCTGCCCTTGGCCTCGATCCGGATGGAGCCGTAGTGGAACTTCTGACCGCATTCCTCGGGGTTCAAAAGGGTGAACTCCAGGCGTTGCTCCTCGGGGTAGAGGATGGTCTGCCACCTGTATATCGTGTCCGGGTCGAATGCGTATTTCTCCTCGGTGATAACTACGTTCCTCGTGCGCCGGAGGAAACGGTGCTCCTCGATAAGCTCGCTGTCCGTGAGGAAGGAATTGTCGAAATCCGTCTTGAAACGCCAGTAGATATTCTCGGGTACCGGCACGTGGTAGACCAGTTCATAGGCCTCCCCGCCCCTGGGTTCCGGTTCGAGGAGACGGATTGCGGGCTCTGGGACGTCTTGGGACTGTGCCGTACCGGCCATGCCCGCGTTCGGCGGGAGCACGCTGACGCAGAGCACCAGGAGGCTCCCCAAAAGGACGCGGGTGATGCAGGGCCCTTGAAGGGGTGTACGCATTGTCCTCCCTGAGCGCAGGCTTGAAGGGGAAGCGGGAGCCGGCACAGCTCGATCCGGACTTGTCCCGCTGAAAAGGGGTCCATACCGCTCGCACACTCGTCCTGTATACCACGATTTGCCTTTCATGCACAGGGAATGGCTTTTTCCTCAGGCTGCCAGATATTTACTCCGACTTTTCAGGAGAGGGCTTTCTGCCTTCAAACCAGACCTGCATCGGCTTGCTGAACAGGATGAAAATGGAGACAATCATCAGGCAGGCCACGCTCCCCATGATCGCGAGCAGAAGCGTATAGGGCTCGTCGACGTGGATCCGAAAGCGCAGAAGCGCCATTGTCCTGTGGGTCCAGACCAGAAGGCCCAGACAGAGGGCCAGGAGACAGAGCGGACGCACCCAGGCTCGGCGCAGGGTGAGCATCAATACGGCCGCGCCCGCCCAGCTGGCCAAATGGAGCAGATCTGCGGTTCTCAGCTCATGGGCCGCGAGAAAGAGAAAGCTCAGTGTCGGTGGGATAAGCAGGAGGCGGTGCACAATGGGCTCCTTTGCTTGTTTTGTTCTCTCAGCGGAAGTTGAATCAGCGCCGCTGTTTCGGCAGTATCCAGAGAGGGCTGCGCGTTGGGAGAAATCGAAGCTCGCAAGGGAGTTCAGCAACCGGGCCAGAGCATTGGATGCGTGCATGATTTTAAAGAGTATGGATCCTTTCGCTGCCTATTTCCTTGATCCAGGTCAATCAGTTGCCGGTTACCAGTCATCAGGCATCATCGCGACGTTTCCGAGGAGAAGGGGGGAAACAGTATGAGAAAGGCGTCCATTGGTGTTTCCGCTTTCTTGCTTGCACTCTGGGCCGCGCTTTTCCTCTCCGCCTGCGCGGTTAAGGAGAAGGGGGTCCAGGAGGGCATGCGAGCTCCCGAACGTGGAGAGGCCGAACCGGCGCTCCGGAAATGGCGTCCGCATGCGAAACAGGGGAACGCCACCGCCCAGTACAGGCTCGGCAGGGCTTATCTGCACGGAGAGGATGCTCCGAAGGATTTGGAGAAGGCGGCGCGGTGGTATCGAAGAGCCGCAACGCAGGGTCATGCAGAAGCCCAGTACGGGCTTGGCGCCATGTATTCCGAGGGCCGGGGCCTCGCAAAGGACGAGGAAAAGGCGGCGAAATGGGTCAAACGGGCCGCGGAGCAGGGAAAGGCGAAGGCCATGCACGACCTCGGGATCATGTACTCCCTGGGCCAGGGGATGTCACGGGACTCCAATCGGGCCGCTCACTGGTATCACAAAGCCGCGGATCGGGGCCTTGCCCGGTCCCAGTACAATCTCGGCGCCCTGTACGCGAAAGGCCAAGGGGTGGAGCAGGACTATGAACAGGCGCTCACATGGTATCGGAAAGCTGCGGAACAGGGTGATGCCGGGGCCCAATACACCATAGGCTCCATGTTCTATCACGGAGAAGGTGTTGCCCGGGACTATGAGCAGGCGGCGGAATGGTATCGCAGGGCTGCCGAGGGGGGAAGCCCCCGTGGGCAATACAGCTTGGGCCTGATGTATGAAAAGGGCCGTGGAGTGGAGCGGGATCTCGTGCTGGCATACAAATGGCTGAGCCTCTCCGCGTTGCAGGGGCACGCTGATGCGGGAACCGAGCGGCAAAGCCTTGCCGAGGCCATGACCCCGAAACAAGTGACACAGGGCCAGAGGCTTACCCTTAGATGGATCGTGGATCTGAAGGAGTAGCTCCCTTTTGAAGAGTCTATCTCCTGAGAATGACCTTGATTGTCAGGCCGAATTCCGCAGGAGCACAGCGACGAATCAGACAGGCATGCCGAGTTGTTCCAGGCTAGAGGAACTCCACATTGGAATTCCGCACTAGCCGGACAAATTGCTTCACCAGCTCGGGATCGAACTGCGTTCCGGAACAGCGCTGGAACTCTGCTATCGCTTCCTCGCGGGACATGGCCCCGCGATAGGGTCGATCACTGGTCATGGTGTCATAGGTGTCGATAATGGCCAGGATGCGGCAGGGCAGCGGAATGTCCCGGCCTGAAATGCCCAATGGATAGCCCTGACCGTCCCATCTTTCGTGGTGCTTGAGGATTCAGTCCGCTATGGGTTCCAGATCGGGCACCGAGGAGGCGATACGGTGCCCGATTTCGCAGTGCTGCCGCATCTGTTGCCATTCCCCTTCAGACAGGGGGCCGGGCTTGAAGAGAATATGGTCCGGAATTCCCACTTTGCCCAGGTCGTGGAAGCGGGCAAAGAGAAACAAATCGTTCACAAGGTTCTGGGAAAGTTCCAATAAGCGCGCCATTGAGGAAACGAGTTTTTGCAGGCGGTCGCAATGGCCCTCGGTGTTGAAGTCCCTGGCCTGCATGGAGCCGGTAAGGGCTTGCAAAATGGCACTGCGGGCGCTTCCCTCACACTGGATCTTTTCTCGATACATCCGATTGTCCGCTTCGCGGAAAAGCGCGAGCATGTCGCTGTCGGCTCCTTCATGAACCGCGTGCCC
>Ga0207714_1002751_pt1 | contig 10388 bp, 11 predicted proteins | sample PonA232FremontCA_2_FD_187270 | JGI IMG/M metagenome (GOLD analysis project Ga0207714, IMG submission 187270) | Marine sediment microbial community from Fremont, CA, USA - Pond A23 Sediment 2 (SPAdes) | ecosystem: Environmental > Aquatic > Marine > Unclassified | place: USA: Fremont, California... | reverse complement strand
TTCTTCGATCTCTTGTACTGTCTGTTCTGATGCCATGTCTTAGCCTCCTGCAAATTACCAATAGGACTGCGAGGGCCACAACGTTACCTCGTGAAATTCTGGCACCGTTTGCCGTCAACGCAGTCGCTGGAAATCAGTCAGCATCTGCAATGGGGATCAATCATGTAGAGAAACGGGCCGTGTCATCCGGTACTGGTCAATCTGATGCAGGGAACAATAGTGAGAGATACGCGCGGTCTTTGCAGCAGTGTCATTCTCTACTGCTGGATTCCTGTCATCACCGTAGTCACCGATTCAGCGAGTGCATTCAGCAGAACGGTATCTACAGAGTATGTTTGTATTGTCTGCAAGAGGATTCTACAGTGGGATGCGCTGAAAATACAGATATGTAAACTAGTTTACTCTCCGGGCGGTTCGACGAGGCCGACCTGCAGGAACAGACCGTATAGATCGGGGAAGCTGATCACTTCTACCACCTTCCCGTCGTCGAACCGGTAGTACACGAAGTCCCATGCCTCGACCGAGGCACCGGTCGGCTCGATGCCCATCAGGTTCCCTTCGTGGGTTCCCCCGAATGTGCAATACGCCATCACCTTGTCGTCTTCGGCGACGACTTCGTGAGCTCGAAAGAACAAGTCCGGGAATCCCGCCCGGACCATTCTGAGGTTGTCCTTGTACGCTTCTCGTCCGTGGACTCGTCCACCTAGGTGGTCTGGTTTATCGAATACTACGTCTTCGGCAATTACGTCATCGAGCACGTCCTCATCGCCGCCGTCCCAAACATCATAGATCTGTTGTGCTGCTCGTTTGTTCACTTCTTGCTGGTCTTGTGATTCTGCCATGGCAATTCACTTGATTGCCGCGAGTGAGATGCTCTTGACGCCGTACTTCTGACAGGCGTTCGCCGCCTGTTCCGAGATAAACTCGTATTCAGTGTTCTCTTGAACCTCCACGAGGTCGAAGCCAGCGCTTTCGATCAGCGACGTGTAGCTGTCGATCTGTTCGGCACCACCGATACAGGCGGCCCACAGATCCGCGTCGGACTTGATACTCTCGGGCATCTGCTGTTCGCTGATGATGTCGGATAGAGCCAACCGTCCGCCCGGTTTGAGCACCCGGTTCGCTTCCTCGAAGACCGTTCCTTTCTCGGCGGAGAGATTGATCACGCCGTTCGAAATAACCGCGTCGAACGAGGCATCCTCGAACGGAAGGCCTTCGATATACCCTTCGCGGAACGTGAGGTTGTGGAAGCCGTTGTCCGCTGCAAGGTCGTTGGCCTTCTCGACCTGTTCTGTGGTCATATCGACGCCCGTCACCGTTCCCGTCTCAGTCACGTGAAGCCCGGCGACGAAGGCGTCCATCCCCGAGCCACTACCGAGATCAAGCACGTCCGCACCTGATTCGAGTTCTACTAAGTCGAAGTAGTAGCCGACACCCGCGAACGAGTCGATCGCGGCGTCCGGAACGTAGTCGAGATCGTCGGGGTCGTACCCGAGGCGGACGGCGAGATCGCGCCCCGTCTCGAAGTGGAATTCGGCGTCGGCGGACTCCGCGACGTCTTGGTACATCGACTTGACCTCGCGTTCGAGTTTGTCCGTGTCGAGTGATTTGCTCATCGGTTGTCACCGGTTAGTCGTCTCCGGCCACCTCGGCGGGAGTGGCGACGGTCATCTCAACGTCCTGAGCAAGCGAGACGAGCGTGTAGACGGGTGCCCGTCGCGCCCATTCGTCGATCTGGTCCTGATCGAGGTCCTCGCCGTCTATCTCGACTTCGGCGGTTAGGTTCTTGAAGGCCGAGTCGGCCTCTTTGAGTTCCTTGAGGCTGAACAGCACCGCTGGATCGAAATCGGTTCGGACGCGCGTCTGGAGGTGGTCAATGTCCACGCCGTTCGCGGCGGCGTTGATAGTGATACCTACGTTGATACAGGCGGCCAGTGCCGACAGCGCCGCTTCGACAGGCTCTAATCGGTCTGTTGCGCCGATCCATCCTCCCGCCTCCAGCACTTCCTTCCACCCACCGTAGGGAATCGTGTATTCGCGCGTGTCACGAGCGATCGTCTCGCCCCCGAGTTCGTAGCTGTCGATCTTTGCCAGGCTGTGGGCGGCCGTCCCTTCGTAGGTCGCAGACGCTCCGAGCCCGAGTTGAACCGCTTCGGGCTCCTCGGCTGCGTGTTCGGCGAACCCTTCGAGTGTTTCGAGATCGATGCCATGTGCGGTTTGCTGGTCGTCAGTCATTGTGGTTTCCTCCCTACCAGTGATGCTACGATGGCGAAGATACTGTAGTTAATTTGTGACAGTTCGCCAGGAACTGCTGGCCTGGCAGTCGCTGCAAAATTCTCACCCCCTGCGACCCGAGGGCGGTCGGGACTGAACGTCTCCCAACCCTACTTCGGAGCGAATCCCTCGGAACGAACCGTGATTACAGCAGCCTACGCACCGATCCTATCCAGTAATAACAGCAGTAGTCTGGATTCTACGGAGGTTCGACTGGCTGAGCTTCTGAGGCGTACGTTTCGCACACCGACTGTGCCCACTCGCGGACAGCCGCAACGTCGGTGTCGATCAATACGTGGACCGTTCCGCTGTCCCGTTCGTAACAGCTGATGGCGACACGCTCATCGAGCAGACCGGTTCCACATGGGGGGAGAGCATCGTGCTCCAGAACGGTGAAATTGTCCTGTTGCATCATGTCCGAGCTGCGCTCCGGGTACGTCGAAAGAAAGTACGTGTGACTCTCCGGTCGAGCCACCAAGATTACGTCAACCCCCTCATCGATCAGGTGAACGAGAACCTCAAAGCACGGCTCCATCAAGGCAATCTCGGGGCGAACTAGTCGCAGTTCGGTCGCTTCCTCGAGCAGCGACTCGAATCGGTCGATTGGGCGGTACGGTGAATCGGGTTCGGCAACAGTGATAGTCATGGATTCCCACGTCTCGATGGAAAATCCGCTGACCTCTTCAGGAAGCCAGTGCCAGATATCTCGCAACTTCCGCTCTGTTTCGACCCGTTCGATCAGGTCTTCCATTCCTGAAGCGACCACCTCACCGAGTCGCGTCGCTGTATACTGATAGCCGTCTTTGCGGATCCAGAAACGATCTTCGAACTCGTCCAACGTCCGCCGTATCGTCGAGGACGAAACACCGGCCAATTCACAGAGTTCAGAGCGACTCCGAGGACGCTCTGTCAGCGCGACGAGTGTCGGGACGCGGTGTTCGGACCGCGCGAGATACGCGATGTCACCGATTGGTGAGTCCGTATTTTGGTGTGGTATGGTATTGTGACCCATGATGTAAGTACGTGTACGTGCCTGATAATGATTGGTTCCACTTACACGACGATATCACGTAATTTGCTGTCTTTGCCTAAGCAACTAATTCAGGGTCCATGCGCTACGTATCCTTCATCTGGTCACGAACCGAATATGGTGTGTCACACTCTGGTTGTACAGGCCCTCGAATTCAACCGTCTCATTCCTGAAAATTTCCATCTGTCATACACTGGATCAGCCGCTCAGTGTGCGTGCGTATTCAGTACGGCCCGGGAGGTCTACCTGAAAGCTGTTAGAAATTCCGTGCTGGATTAGAGGTTCCAGACAGCAAAGAAAACCGGGCACGAGAGTCATTACTCCCGTGTCAGTCGGTCAGTCGTCCGTAGCAGCCTCTTGTTGTTCTCTGAGGTATTCGAAGATTTCGTCTGTCTCGGCGACGAAGTCGTCGTGCTCGTACTCGTTTCCGTGCAGTAGCGTCGAGAAGTACCGAGTACTGCCAGCGAGGTTGACTGCCTCTTCGATTCCGGCCTCCGAGACATCTGCGAATCGTGCTTCTTCTTTGTGGAAGTAGGCGCAGTAGGGACACTGCATCGCGGCGGCTGCACTCACTCCGACGAGCGCTTTCTCGCGCGGGGACAGTTCGGTTTCCCCAAGGATCAGGTCCCGAAAGATCCCCCAACTGTGATTGCTTGCCGGTTCTGCCATGATCTGCATAAAACCGGGTACCTGTCCGAACGTTTCTTCGATCTCCTGTACTGTCTGTTCTGATGTCATGTTGGGCCCCGCTAACTAACACTACAACTGCAAGGGAACACAACGTTACCTCATGAAATTATACCAGTGTCTGTGATAAATGCAGTCGCTGAAAATCAGTCAACACCTGCAAACGAGGCCAATTATATAGAGAAGCGGGTCGCGCCCTCCAGTGCTGGTCATTCTGAGGCAGGCAATCGTGGTGAAAGAGACACACCCTATACTCAACAGAACTCCAAAATAACTCAGAAATGAAGATTTCAGTTCGGTGAATCCGATGCACTCTGCCAATTTTCGGGAGACCCGTGTCTACTAGTAGTTGCTGAATGTGGAACGGAGTTTTCCGAAGAGTCCCTCTCCAACTACGGTGGTCACCACAGCCGAGAACTGCTAGTAGCTCGCTATGGACGACACGAAACGTGATTATAGCCTACCTGTCAGGGACAGGTGTGCGAGATACTCTGGCTGAATTCACCGCTTGTGTGCAATCCCCATGCTCGCTGGCCCGTTCAAATGTCGAATCCGGACATCCTCGAAGCCCGCGTCCTCCGCCCACGACACGAACTGCTCGCCAGTGTAATCGAAGGCGTCACCGTAGTACACGAGCATGTTCAGCGACATCATCAGCCCCATGGTATTCTCACGGCGGCGGTCGTCGATGATATGGTCGATAACGACGAGCGTCCCGCCCGGGTTGACGGCGTCGTAGAATTTCTGTATCAGAGTCTTCTTCGTCTCCAGATTCTCCTGATGGAGGATCAGACTCGCTGTCACGAGATCCGCGTCGGGGATGGGCTCCTCATTGTAGTCGATGCTGACGGCGTCGATCCGATCCTCGAGCCCGTCGGCCTGAATGTGTTCGCGGGCGAGTTCAGTCACTTCCGGCAGGTCCGTCGTCGTGATCGAAAGATGGGGTTCGCGACGTGCTACGATCCGGGACAGGTCGCCGAGTGCACCTCCAACATCCGTCATCGAGTCGTAGTCCGAGAAATCGAACTGCTCAGCAAAGGCGACGAAATTTCCCTTCGATAGCCCGGCCATCCCTTCGGCGAACGCCTCCAGTTCCTCGGGATCATCATACATCTCCTCCCATAGTGGCTCACCCGTCTCGTCAATGACGCCTTGTGGCTCGCCAGTCTGCAAACTCTCTTCGAGACCGCCCCACACGTCGTACGTTTGCTGGTTGAAAATGTTGATTGCGCCACCGATGTAGCGCGGGTCGTCCTTGTTCAGGAATGTCGCGGTCTCGGGGGTGTTCCGATACCGGGGATCGTCGCCGTCTCCGTCCCGTTCAACGAATCCGAGCGACGCGAGCGAGTCGAGAAAATCTCTGGTCGCTCGCGGATGGAGGTTCAGTTCCCGTTCGATTTCGGAGGCCCGAAGCCCTCCGTCAGCGAGGATAGTGAAGAGTTCGAGATCAACGGCTGCACCTAACACTTTCGTCCCCCAAAACCCCGTCGCCACCTGCATGATGTGTTCCGGACTCGGTTCGGTTTTTTCGGTCGTTTGTTCTCCTTGGTCTTGTGTGGTTTCTGCCATGCGTACTCACTGTTGTTACCCGTCATCGGTCGTGCGTTCGTGTCTGCTCGACATTCCATACCGCCAGTGGTCTACAGGGTCGCGCAGAGGGCATCGGCGGTCGGCACGTCTGCCCTCGCGACTCACATACTGATACCGGTGGGCGGACCAAAAGTATAATCTGTATTAAATTTCAGTAAGCAGGATTTCAACTGATCCGCCCTGGATGTCGTGTCTCGCTATTGCATGCGCGTTGCTGGGTACGATGTAGTTCCGGTGACTCCGGTGATCGGATCCGGAGGCTCTACTAATTCATATGTACCAATCAAGACTTGGAAGAGATCCGAACCAGTCATCGTGTCGTGGTTCTGTCTCATCGGGAGTACGCAGGTCGTGGTTCGAGAAGACCACTTGCGGATTCAACTCGAGACCTGACCGTACGATACAACGGGTGTTGTTTCGGCTTCAGTGACGTTGGCTCAATGTCCATGGCTTCCGGTCGCTACTGTTGTGTATCAAAGGTAGTTCGTCAGGCCGAGTTCGACCGCGATACGGCCGCCACGACAGTCGAATCGGAACGGTTGCTGGTCTCTTGAACCTCGTGCGAGAACTCCAAGACCGTTTTGTAGGAGCGGTCGAGTTGTCGCGCTAATTGTGTCGTCTCTGTCTCGCTCGTCTCTCGGATGATATAGAACATCTCTGGAATGGAAAGCTGGTGGTCTGCAAAGAGTGTCCCCGTTAGATCGTTGAATTTGCGATTGCAGTTGTGGCACTTGTACCGTTGTGCGTCCTTGGCTGTCGTTCCCTTCTTGATGGTATCCGTACTACCACAGTTCGGGCACTGCACCCCCCCTGGCCAGCGTGATTGTCGGAGTTCCTGTAGACAGACCTCGGCGTCTGGAAGACTGACCGAATTCTCGCGCTCTGGTTCGCCTCCGGATGAGACCTGATGAGATGAGTTACTTACATCCCGGTTGCTCACAGCCCCCGACGAGTCCCGATCAGTCTCGTGGTCCTCCCGGGCCATCTCTCCGACAGTGAGTTCCCCGTCGAGGGTCAGGTAGAGTTTCGCTCCATCACACGTGACTGTCACGCGAATCCGCACTGGATCGGTGGATACGAGTGTCTGTTCCTTTTTGAAGCGATCAAATATCTGACCACAGACCTCGGGGTCGTCGAGGCCGTAGGTCATGTCGAAGCCATGCTCGTGGTAAAACGCGACGATTGCGGGATGGTCGAAGACAGCCACCCACGCCGGATAAGTCGCGCTGTGCTTGCAGACCGAGCAGACGTACCTGACCCGCGCTTCGTTCCAGCCACCACGCATCGATGTGCCACAGCTGGGGCAGAGTTCCCCCGCAGCGGCCTCGTGAGACTCACAGATCTGTAGCGATTCCTCGATTGGCCCCGAACATTCCGGACATACGCCCCTGATGAGCAACTTGACCCCCTGTAGGTACTCGATCGTTCCCGCCACGAAGACTTCCTCGGGCGTCCGGTGGGCCAGGCCAGCAGGATTGAAGTCGTCGTAGACGATGAGCGTTCCCTCGGGCGTCCGTTCGGTTGACTCGGGGCCGATATTCCCCTCGCACTCCGTACAGATCTGGTAGAGTCGTTCATCTTCGTAACTGAGTTCCACCGGAGCACCACAGTGGTAACAGGACCGAGAAATCTCAGTCGGCGAGAGACGGCGCGTTTCGAGTCCCGACCCCGCGATAACTGCCCGGACGATTTTGAGTCCGGAGTTCCCAAGTCGGTAGCCGTCGTCTGTTTTTTTGACATAGTGACCGACCAGTTTGTCGAGATGGTAGCTGAAATTGCCGCTGTCCTGAATGCCGATACGGTCGAACAACTGCGAAAACGAGAGGGCGTTGTTCTCGGTATGGGGATCGTACACCTCCCACAGCGACAGCAGGATAGCAAGCCGGATCTCATCGCTCAATAGTTTGAACGCGTCGGTTACAGCGGGTTCAGCGGCCCCGGCCGCCGACTCAAGGGGAGACTTGGATTCATTTAACTCTTTCATGTGGGATATTACCACGCAGCGAGTCAAAAGGCATTGGGCGAGCGTAGGAGTTGGCCCCGCTGGGGCAGAACGAAGTGGATAGTGTGTTCAGCATTCAGGACATCGGCCGATATTCAAACTCGCGAATCCGGTTGCTTGACGCCTGAATTGACAAATCGGTCGGTGGTCGAACCAGAGCCTGTAGCGTCTATCGTAGACTTTCGGCTTTTTGTGTCCACGATATTCAAGTACTGGTTGTGAACCATAACCGATAGAGACGGAGTTACGACGTACGTTAGAACCTTTGGTACGTGGATTGAGGCTATCGAAGCCGCTGGCCACAACCCTATCGACTGGTCTGGCGAAACGCACCCCCGATGGAAGGGCGGGACCGACGGATATCAGTACTACGGGCCCGAGTGGCCAGACCAGCGAGAGAGGGCGCTGGAGCGGGACGAGTACGAAAGTGTCGATTGTGGTATGACCAACGCGACGTATCTCATTGAATAGGACACCGGCCTGGACGTCCATCACACGCGACCGATGCGGGAATTCATCGATGCGGACGACCTGACGCGGAGTGAGCGCGATCGGTTTGAGAATCTCGTGATACTCTGTCACGCCTGCCACGGCAAGTGGGAATCCCTGCCGCTGAACTGGAAGGAGAATGCCACTCTGCCAGACCGTCGGAATCCTGTCCACGGGAGACACCTGGCACTGTAACGGGACACGTCACTGACCCCAGATCTAATTATCTTCGTTTCGGCAGTTGAGACTGAACTTGGCAACGGGGATTCTCTTTCACGAATTTCGATTGCCTCTTCATACGTTCTCGTGAGCATGTCATAGAAAGTCTCGTACCGCTCCGTCTGGCGAAGCCCTGTCAGAACCCGCGTGCAAGATACGGAGGCCGAGTTCAGCCGAGTGGTAACGCTGGTCTGAGCAGAGTTTAATAATGTTCCCTGTTTATCATACTGAACGACGAATGAAAGAACTCGATCAGGTTTTGAAAAAGTATGCCACCAGTCAGGATATCATGGACCAGATCCGATATGTTGCCGAGACGTTGAGTATGGAGTTCGACAAGTGGGACCACCAGCACGTGAGTGGTCCGAGTTTGTACTTTCTAGTCGTTGCGGAAACCGATTTCGAGGAATACACAGACCCACTCGGAGAGAATATCTGGCCGACTGATCGGTGCAAGATGGTACTCGACTCACCCGAGAAGTTTCGGCGGGTCGCCGAAGATGTCGCATTTACCCGGGATGGCGCTGTCATCGTGACTGGAGACGGGACGATTCAACGACAGATGGTTCGAGTCCGAAGCCCCAATCACTCGGAGGCATCCACGGTTGAGGATCTTGAGTACCCCGACTGGATGGGGACCAAACACATGAGTGCCCTGGAAACGTCGCTCCGAGAGAACGTCTTGTGGGCAATCACCCTCAGTGAAGAAAATGGTCGGGTCACGACGTATCTTGATGGCACATATCAGGACTATCCTTCCGAGGAGATTGGCGGCAGGTGGCGACCCGATCAATAGTCCCGTCTTCATTAGTGTAATACTATCCTGAAACAACAGCTCCCGGCAGCAAACCGTACATGCGTGCATTCAAGATAACTGTCCGAAGATCTACAAGACAGGCGCGGTGTATTCAGCATCGCAGGCCCCGATTAGTACAAATTCAGTCAGTTTGCAATTGATGGATCAGAGGGTGTAGTCAGCACAGTCAATCCAACAGAACGCGGGTTTCGAAAGGTATTCATAAGTGATACGATTAGTCCGGGATATGAAGCGCCGTGCTGCCCTCCAACTCGGTGGTTCAACGCTTCTTGCAACGACAGCCGGCTGTTCTTTTCTGCGACCGGGTACCCAATCTGACATTGTCATCTCCAAGATTCACCTTCGAACTCGTCTCGACCGCAGTGTGGAAGCAACCCTCATGCTAACTGACAGTGACGATATTGTTCTCTGGCGCACAGTAACTCTCTCGACCGGCCCAGATCGGTTCGCAACTGTCGATGAATTACCCGCCAAGGCTGGTGAATACACATTGTATGCACACATTCCAGACACCGACACGGATGACGCTGTTCGGGTAAGTCTCACCGACGAAGCAGATGATCTATCCTGTATCGTGGTCGACCTCAAAATTGATTCAGACTCAGAGGGGGACCCTTTCATAAGCTATGACTTCATAAGCAGGTGCGAGAGTCTGAACTGACTGTAATGCGAGGGTTGTTCTGAACGGACCTGACCTGAACAATACGCACCCTCCATCTTGTATACCAAAGTGAATATCATTTGGAACTGGGAGGTGAATCGATGACTACCGGAGGAGGAGTGGTAGCCTTCATAACTAGAGTGTTCTTTGACCAACATATGGATAGTTAGATACGACAACCAGGTGATTGGAGTGCGTTCTCAGATATAGGTGACCCAGATGCAATCCACACCCAACCCCTATCGCGCCAGAAACTCGGGGTATTACGGACCTCGAACGCTCGGTGGTCTCGCGGCCTACCTCCTAGTGCCCCCCATGTTCGTCGCACTCCTAGCTGTGCCAGGAATCGTTCTCTCACTGCTACTGGGTGCCCTTTCCGCACTCGTAGTTGCGAAACTCAAAGACAATCCCGCGTTGGCAACCGTAGTAGAGGAGTCGAGGAGCATGCCCTCGTGGCTACCGACATCCCGGCAGTGAATGTTTCAGAGCGTTGCGTGTCGGATATTCGGTACCCGTCTGCGTCGTACCAGACTGCGATCTACATACCATCAGAGTTTCTGTGAGTCAGTCTCCCCGAGAGGAGTCACGCTGGTCTGGAACCGTGATGTGGATTGTTGTG
>Ga0207714_1002749_pt1 | contig 10393 bp, 6 predicted proteins | sample PonA232FremontCA_2_FD_187270 | JGI IMG/M metagenome (GOLD analysis project Ga0207714, IMG submission 187270) | Marine sediment microbial community from Fremont, CA, USA - Pond A23 Sediment 2 (SPAdes) | ecosystem: Environmental > Aquatic > Marine > Unclassified | place: USA: Fremont, California... | reverse complement strand
ACCCTATTGCAGAAAATATAGATGCTTCTATATGGAACTGGATGGGCGTATTCGGAATGAATATGATAAAAGATATGACCAATGAAGGCCTTGCAGGTGTTTCTCAGCATTATGCTTTTGATAATTATTGGCCGGGCTCCACAGAAACCTGTATCTGGAAGAATGTTATCGGTTTTCTTACAGAGGCTGCCAGTGCAAAATATGCTTCTCCGGTTTATGTGGAACCGAATGAACTGTCTGTTTGGGGGAAGGGCCTTTCAGAATATAAAAAGAGTATAAATATGCCATTGCCATGGGATGGTGGTTGGTGGCGCCTCAGTGATATTGTAGATTATGAAATTGTTTCTACGATGTCGGTTATTAAAACTTGTTCGAAACACAAAGAGGATATTTTGAGTGTTAGAAACGATTTGGCTAAAAGTGAAGTAAAAAAGGGCAAAACGGAAGCGCCTTATTATTATATTTTTCCGGGAAAACAACACGATGAAAGTGAATTAGTAGATCTTGTGAATTTACTGGATCAACATGGCGTTAAACGTTATAAACTTACTGATAATGTTGAAATTGAATCAAAGCAATTTAAAAAGGGAGATATTGTTATCCCTTTGGCTCAGCCTTTCCGGCCGTTTATTAAGGAAGTGCTCGAATCACAGGATTATCCTGTAAGGCATTATACGCCGGGTGGAGAGATAATTAAACCTTACGATATAACAAGTTGGTCATTGCCTTTACATAAGGGAGTAGAAAGTTTTGAAATTGATACAAGATCGGAAAAGCTAGAATCTTCGTTAGAAAAAATTTCAGGGAGTTTTGATCTTCAAAAAAATCAGGGGAAACAAGATTTTAACGCAATGTTTTTCCCATATTCTCACAATGAGAGTTACAAAATTGCTTTCTGGGCCAGAAAAAATGGATTGGATGTATTTTATACAGATCGGGAAGTGGAAGTTGGCACTGAATCTCATGCGTCGGGAGGTTTTATTATACCAGATCCTGAAGATGAGGATATTCTAAAGAGATTAAAATCAAAGATTAGCACAAAGGCAAATTATTTAGAAGATTATAACAACCTTCATAGAAAAAAATTGCAGGTTCCCAAAATAGCAATGGTCGAAACATATCTGCATGACATGGATGCAGGTTGGACGAGGTATTTGTTTGATGAATATTTTATTCCTTTTGAAGTTATCAGGCCCGGGGATATTCCTGAAGAGAAGCTATCCGATTATGATGTTGTGATTTTCCCGAATACGGATAAGTCCGTTTTGTTAAAAGGAGAGTATGAAACCGACGAATATTACAGGATGAGTGATTATCCCCCGCAATATGTTGAGGGAATGGGAGAGAGTGGCAAGAAGAAGATAATGGGATACTTTGATAAAGGGGGAAAGATTATTTCATGGGGAAAATCAACTGAACTATTCATGAAAAAACAAGAAATTAAAGATGAAGAAGATGAGGAAGAACAATTTAAGTTTCCGATAGATAATATTTCAGATAAATTGAAAAAGAAGGGCTTGTATTGTCCGGGAACCCTTGTAAATGTTGACGTTAAAGAAAATATGAATTTTACAAAAGGTTTGCAGGAACAGATTGGAGTTTTTTATAGGGGAGCCCCGGTTTTTAAAACATCAATACCAATATTTGATATGAACAGGAGAGTGTTAGGTAGTTTTTCTGAGGAAAATATTGTATTAAGTGGATATGCAGAAGAAGCCGAACTTTTGGAGGAAGAGCCTGCAATGGCCTGGATATCAAAAGGAGCGGGAGAGATGGTGCTGTTCTCTTTCAATCCACAATTCAGGGCAGCAGTGCCTTCTAATTACAAATTGATCTTTAATTCTCTTCTCTTTGACCGTAAAAAGAAAAAAGAAGATTGACTTCGACTGGAAAAGAAATTTAATAGCTTCACGAATATAACCCGGTTAAGAGATTTTTCAATGTAATACAAGATGATTAAGCTAAGTAAGAGCACTTACTTAGCTTAATTATCTCATTCGCCACTCCAGGAAAAATTTATTTTTTCTTTATATTATCTTATTTAAGTTTAGTAATTATTTTATTGGATAAATGGTTTATTACTATAACTTTACCTGAATTATTCATCCGACAATTCAGGTAAAAACAATTTAAAGTTCTGGCGGGAGGAAGCATAATTCTGTACAGTAGGGAAAATAAATTATTTTTTATGAACTCTGTTACTTTACTATTATTACATGCTTGTCTTTATTGCTCATTCTTTGTCCCTCTTCTTAATTCTACCTGTATGGCTGGCAGGAATTCTTATAGATGTTACTCCCTGCTTATGAAAAATATCTATAAATATGTTCTCATTTTTTTATTCATTGCAGTAATAAAAAAATGCAGTAATTTCGCTGATTACATAGAAGTTGAAACAAATGAGCGAGAGAACAAAAACAATTCGAAAAGCTTCAACTATTGGGATGGTTGGTAACGCCATTCTGGCTGTAGCAAAAATTATTATCGGAATTATTTCGGGCAGTTATGCTGTTATTAGTGATGGTCTGGATTCTTCTTCGGATATTTTAACATTTGGAATTACTTTTTATACTTCAAGGATTATAAATAAGCCACCGGATTATAAATTTCCTTATGGTTATCAGCGGGCAGAGGCAATTGCTACAAAAGTACTTAGTTTTGTAATCTTTTTTGTGGGTGCACAATTATTTTATTCTACTATTCTTCGGATTATAGAGAATGACCCTCACGAAATGCCTTCAATGATTGCCCTTTATGTCACAATTTTTTCTATCGTTGGTAAATACTTGTTGTTTGTTTATCAATATAAGACAGGTAAAAAGATAAACAGCACGATGCTTATAGCGAATGGGAAAAATATGCGTAACGATATCCTGATTTCTCTTTCTGTCTTGGCTGGGCTGTTTTTTACCTACATTCTGGAACTTCCTGTCTTTGATTTGATTATTGCTATGGCAGTGAGCTTATGGATTATGAAAGAGGCATTCTCAATTTTTATGGAAAACAATGTTGAGCTAATGGACGGAGTTGAGGATTCCTCTGTTTATTATCGCATATTTGATGCTGTAGAGGAGGTAGAAGGTGCAAGCAATCCGCATAGGGTGCGCCTCAGAAAGCATGCCAATCAATATGTAATAGCTTTAGACATCGAGGTCGACCCGGATATTACCATTTGTGATGCTCATCAGATTGCTAAGAAGGTTGAAAATAATATTCGGGATAACATTGAAGAAACTTATGATGTAATGGTTCATACGGAGCCATTGGGCAATGAGGAACGTGAGCAGTTTGGATTATCAAGAAAAAAACTAGATAACTACGGCAAATAGAAGCTTTATGAAAGACTATAAAAAACCAGAAGGTTCATACATTAGTTTCATGAGTAACAAGGTGAAGCGTTATGGAGGAATTAATCTTGCACAGGGAATACCCGGTTTTACCCCTCCGGATGAGTTGTTGGATATTTTAAGTAAAGTTTCACATAAGAATGTGCATCAGTATGCTCCGGGTAATGGAAATGATGAGTTGTTGGACTTACTTGTGAGAAAATATGAGAAATTTGCAAAAGAAAATTTTCTTATAACAAATGGAGCAACAGAAGCAGTTTCACTTTTATATACATATTTTAATAATATTTTGGATAAACCTTACTCAGCTCTTGCTTTCGAACCTGTTTATGAGAGTTATAAAAAATTGCCCGAAATTTTCAGGGATAAATTCATATCGTTTCCTTTGTCAGAAAGTGGAGCTGTTGATTTTCAGAAACTAAGAGAGGTTTGCCAGAATGAAAATACGAAAATTATTTTTCTTAATACACCCGGTAATCCACTTGGTAAAATATGGAAGCGCGAAGAGGTGTTACAGTTATTAAAGTTAGCCGGAGAATTAAACATTTTTGTAATAACCGATGCTGTTTATCAGGAACTATATTTCTCAGAAAAACCCTATAATCCGATTGAAGATTTTAGCGAAAATCTTTTTTATGTAAATAGTTTTTCAAAGATTTTTTCAATTACCGGATGGAGAATAGGGTACCTAATTGCCAGCAGAAGGCACATGCCTTCTATAAAATCAATTCATGATTACACCGGACTTTGTGTGCCTTCTGTGTTGCAAGAGGCTCTTAAAGATTTTATTAGTGATTATGATTGGGGCAGTTTTTACATAGAAAGCTTAAGAAATAAGTTAAAAGTTAGTTTTGGGATATTGAAGGAATCCCTTGAAGGACTAGGATTTTATATCCCGGAAATTAAAGGTGGTTTTTTTATATGGGCCAGATTGCCGGAAAGGTGGGAGGACGGATTCCAGTTTGCAATGGAACTATATGAAAAAGAGCAGGTAGCAGTTATTCCCGGCGAACATTTTTCTACTTCTAAAAGGAATTATATTCGGTTTAATATCGCCCGGGAAAAAGAAGAAATTGAAGAAGCCGTTAAACGCCTGAATCGTTTTTTAAATTCTTAAAGGCGCTCTCAGGTTTTCTCGTTGCCGACTGCTTACCGCCGCCTGCCTGCCTGCTGCTGCAACTGCCACTGTATGCTCTGTTATTATCTGATGGTTATTTATAAATTGTCTTATACTTCTGAAAGCGACAAAAAAAAGGGACCAGGCTTAAAACCTAATCCCTTTTTGGTAAAATATGATTTAACGTTTTTTCTAATAAAATCTGTAGCGTTTATCTTTAATATCAGCGGCTTCTTTTAATGCTTCATAAGCCCTGTAAGCAGCAGTGCGTTGCATCTGTTGCAATTCTCTTTGTTTGTAAATTTGTGGGCTAATATCTTGTTTAGTAATATTTGTCACTTCAATAATATAAACGCCATTTTCTCCTTTAATTGGATAAGACAATTTTCCTTCCTCAAGTGCAGCAGCTGCGCCTGCAATTTTAGGTTCAGCTCCAATATTGGGAATACGTACAGAATTGTAGTTTACATTGTTTGCACGCTTAATTGTCAATCCCATTTCCGTTGCTAAATTTTCCATAGAATTGGCATCGTTCAGATTCTCATTCATTTTCTCAGCAATCTGTTCTGCTTTCTTTTGTTCTCTTACCTTTAATTTGATTTCTTCTTTTACCTGATCAAAGGGAGCGGTTCCTTCTTCCCTTATTTTAGTTACAAAGCCAACAACAAATTTATCATTAATTTCAAATATTGCATTGTCGTTAGAAGATATCAATTGTTCTTTCTTTGTGTCAAAAGCAGCACGAATCAATTCATCGGGATCTTCTAAGCCCGGTATATTTTTGGAATTAGGTTGTACATTATTTGCCATTCGTTTTGTCAATCCTTCTTTTTCCAGGGTTTCATTGAATTCATCGTATGAGTCATTATTGCTCACAAATTTATTGGCTCTCGAATAGACATTTTGATAGGTTTTGGAACTAGGTTCAAGTCGTCTTGCCACTGTTGCGACCTGTACTTTTTTTGTATTTTGTCCTTTTTCGAGCACTTTAATAATGCGAAATCCCTCTCTTGTTTGTACTAGTTTGACGGCTCCTGTTTCAGAAAATAGTGCAGAATCAACAATTCTTTCGTTATATTCTCCTTTTCGAATCCATCCTACATAACCTCCTTCGTTTGCAGTTGATTGATCATCTGAGTATTGTTCGGCAATTCTGCTAAAATCAGCTCCTTGTTTTATTTCCTGAGTCAGGCTGTCAGCCAATTGTTTCGCTTTTTGAATGTTTCGTGTTTGCCTGTTAGGTTGAATTAAAATCTGACGAATTTTTGTAGAATCTGGCAGTCTTTTTATGTCAACCAATTTTGAAATTTTATACATATCGTCTTCGAAATAGGGTCCGTAAATGGCACCTACTTCTGAAGAAAACATAATATCTGCAATACTGTCTGAAAGATTTTCTTTTTTGCGATAATCATTATTGAACTGAATATCGCTGTTGAGATTGACAAACTCTTTTACTTCATCTGTTACCTCAGCAAAGTCTGGTTTTATATCTTCAATATAATTTCTTGTTTTTTCTCTGTCTTCCTGGGTTGGCTCAATGTCAAAAGTGATGTATTCAATATCTCTTGATGCAGATTGTTTGTAACTTGCTTTGTGCGCTTTGTAATAATCCTTCATCTCAGAATTCTCTACCTGAATATCGCTGTTCTGGATATCGCTGAGTTCCTTAACTATATAATTAATATCAACTCTTTTTGAAGAAAGATTTGAAAATTTTTCGCTTTCTTCAGTTGTTATATATAAACTTTTGTTAACTAGGTTGTTAAACTTATTGAATTTTCGTTCTTTTATCATTTGATCTTCCAAAAACAGCCAATAAGCTTTTCTTTGTCTGTTTTGTCCTTGATCGTATGTTTTAAGGAACCGAATAATGGCCATTGTGTTTAGCTCTCCTGTCTCCGGATCAGAGAAAATTTGTTTAATCATAGGGTGAATGTTTTCTCCCTGCACCATATCCCATAATTCTTCTGAACTAACGTCAATGCCAAGCTCTTTATATTCTTCGGCCATAACATATTTTCTGGTAATGCGTTGCCACACTTCCTCTCTTATCTGTTGCATCTTTTCCTCACTCAGGGTAGCTTGGTTTTGAGAGAATTTATTGATGTTGACAAGATTTTCAATTTCTTTTTGAAAATCTCTGTAGTCAATAGATTCACCACTTATCTCTGCAACTTCACGTTGATTACCGCGGAAAGCCTGACCACCTTGCTTAAATAAATCTCCCAAGACAAAGGCTAAGAGCGCCATGCCAATAACAATTCCGATTAATAAACCCGCTCTGTTTCTTATTTTTTCTAATGTAGCCATTGATTTGTTCTTTTTATGATATAAATATTTGATTATAAATTTTTGAAGATACGAATATAGAAATTTTAAATCTTTTTTCTGTAATATCAGAAAAATTCTTTTACATCAATCTTTCTGTTATTTTATTAATCGATTTTGTACTTCTGGAAATATCTTTTTTGAAGTCTACTCTTGTGTATTTTTTCTTATATATCTTCGTAAAGCGTACATAACTAGAGAAATTAGAGAAAAGAGAAAAAACATGAGGCTATTATTGATATTATTGGTGAGCGCTTTTTGTATTCCTATTACAAAACATCCAATTGCGACAATTATCCAGACAATCTCTAAAAAATGGATAGGTTTTTTATTCATTTTCTTTTACTTCAAGCGTTCCGCTGGGTTTTTTTATTTTCCAGTTGGTGAAATTTTGGTTTGCTTCCATTCCTTTGCCGTGAATTATGCCATCTGGTGTTTTAATCCGGACATATCTGTCTGTATAAATGAGTTCTTCCGCTTCATTCCATATAAGGTATTCTGTGTTTAAGGTATCTCCCTTTTCATTAATAGCAATAACGTCATTTTCGGCTTCCCATAGTTTATCTTCTTCATGATATATAGCGTAGTTTGCTGAGATTTCTGATGTTTTTGTTCCTGTGCTATCGAATTGTCTTACATGCAATCCTTCGGGAAAAGTAGTATGAGGTTCTTCAACTGTAATATATCGTTTTATCTTTGGAGAGGTTATTCTGGCTGTAACTTGGCCATCTTTTGTATGAATGATATTGGCATTCGTCATTGAATTATCGGGAAAATTTGATTCTTCTGAAAGCAGATTAACTTTCTCGATATCATTATCACATGAATAAAGAAAAACCATAATCCCACCTAAAAGAAGCAGGATTATGGTTTTTTTTATTTGAATTAACATATTACTCAGATATTCTGACTGTAGTTGTTTCATTTATCCAGCATCCTATTTCATATGATTGTCCTAATTCCAAGTTCTGGAAAAAGATTGTCTTTTTATCTGGAAAACGTGGTTTGTATGATTTAATATAACTATTAGCCTCTTCAGTAACACTGGAGTCTACTTGTTTTGCTTTCTGGAATTTATCAACTGCTGCCCAAAGTACTGTCTTTTTCTCAAATTCATCACTTCCACATTCATTCACAGATTCTGTATACATTCTTCCAATCAAAATATAAGGTTTTCCATTCTCTGGATTGAATTCTATAGATTTTCTGGCAAGCTCTCTGGCCTTTTGTTTTTTACCTAACTTGTCAAAAGTAAGTTCAGCTAGTTCAAGATAGTATTTAGCTTTTGTCTTTTCATTTCCCTGTAGTTTAATTGCTTGCTTATAGTACTCTGCTGATTTATTAAATTGCTCTTTTGAGTAAAACAGTTTTGCTAAATGATATGCTGATTCAGATGAAGGATTAAGTTCATTGAGATTAACAGTTGCATCAGTGTATAACTTGGTTTCAGTACAGTTTTGTTTTTCAAATAATGAAGTGATTCTTTTTAGAAGATCTTTGTCTTTAGGGGTTTCTTCGAGCCTTGGTTTAAAGAGAGCAACTAAATTCTCACATGATGCAGCTTCGGTGCTTTCAAATATATTGTTAATTGCTTTTAATCCTCTTTCGTGAAGCGAACTGGATGGTTTCTCTTCTAAGTTTGCTTCAAATATGTCAAGCAAAGTTGCATAATTGTCAAGCACTTTTTTTCCTTCAATAACTCCATTGGAATATAGTGTTCGTGTGGTTTGCATATAAGTTACCAATACTGAAACACTAGTGTTATTTTCGCGAATTTCTAAGGATTTTTCCAACAGATCATATGCTTTCTGAAAATTGTCTACTGTTTTTTCTGCATACTTGAGATAATTAGTTCCTTTTTTACCTATTACAAATCCTCTTTGTCCAAAATACTCGATTCTTTGATCATACAAACTCATCAAACTATCCAGTAATTTCGCTTTTTTCCCTTCATCATCAGTATTCTCAATTGCATCTTTAATCATCTTTTCTCCGTGCAGATAAATGTTTTTCGATGCTTTTGGACATTCCTTATAAATTGTTTTCCAGGGTTCTGTGGCATCTTCGTAGTTGTTTTGCTTGTAAAATTCAGAATAGAGAGACAGATTCTTTAAACATCTTATACTGTCTTCACCTGAACCAAATCGGGAACCGTCTTCAACGCCTGTTTGTGCTGTACCTTCCAGGCTTATTCCTGCGACAATTAATATTAAAAAAAGTCTTGTTAATGTTTTCATTGCTTATAGTTTTTATAAATTAACGATATTTTTGTTGTACAAACCAGAAATCGAAAAACGTTATACTAAAATTTATTATAGCATATTCGTTTTTTATTAAATTATTATCCATCGAGCCTTTTCTTCCTAGTTGACATGATATATTAAAATTTGTTTTGTTGTTGTTTAATGGTAAACCTAATCCAAAAGTTATGCCAAGATCTTTTATTTCTTCTCCATTAAAACTAAAGTATCCATTTTTGTAATACGCTCCGAATCTATAATTTATTTTTTTAAGATAGTTTTTCAACGCACCTCTGTCTGGTATGTATTGAAATCCGGTGTGGATTGAGTAACTATCTGTTATATTGCTGTAACTTGAAGTAGCTGACCAATTTGTATATTTAAAATCTGCACCCCATAATATTTTTTCGTTTGATAAAGAAAATCCCAGGAGCAAATTCGAAGGGTAATTTTCACTAAAAGACCTGGAGGTTGTTATACTATCTAAATAATTTGTGGAGGTTGTTTTTTTAGTGCCCTTCAAACCTGGTGAAATATCATAGGAAGCTCCTAATGTAAAATCATAGTTTTTTAATAAATCCGGGCTATATTGAACGCCTATGTTAAATACGTGAGTATTGATTTCCTGTTTTTTTTGAGTTAATAATCCATTATGTCTGTATTGTTCTGAATCTTCCCAGCCGATATCTGAATCATTTTGTATAGTGCCAAAAAGATAGGTATAGTTCAATCCCAGAGATAGATTTTCATGAATTTGATAGGCATTGCCAATATAAAATTTTCTTGTACCACCCTTGCCGTCATATCTATAAATTTTTGTTCCGATGTTACTTTCAGTCGAAGATTCTATATTGTATCCTGAACTTGAGTATGGCACAAGCCCTATGCTACTTTTCCATTTTGATGTGACAGGAAATCCGATTGCCATGTGACTGAAACCTGTTTCGCTTCTTTCTACAGAATTATTTTCGGAAGAAAATCGATTTTGTTGGGTTCTCAATCCTACATCAAAAACAAATGAGTTAGTGTCCTGTGAAGTGTAAGATGCGGGATTTTGATAATTGATTTTATTTTTTATATGTAATCCTGCGGAAATTCCTCCCAAAGCTTTATTATGGGTAAATCCTTCCTGTTCAATTTCACCTATACCGAAGCGTGAGTAAGGATGGTGGCTATTTTTTTGGCTTAATAAAAATAGAGGGAGTAGAGTTAGTAAGATGAGAGGTGTGACTTGCTTTAACTTAATATTCATAAAGATTATGTTTCAAAATTTTATACAATCCTAAATTAACTAAATTTGGTTCTGCAAAGATGTGATATTTTAATTTATTATCAAAGAATTTACTATCTCCACCTGT
>Ga0207714_1002748_pt1 | contig 10396 bp, 8 predicted proteins | sample PonA232FremontCA_2_FD_187270 | JGI IMG/M metagenome (GOLD analysis project Ga0207714, IMG submission 187270) | Marine sediment microbial community from Fremont, CA, USA - Pond A23 Sediment 2 (SPAdes) | ecosystem: Environmental > Aquatic > Marine > Unclassified | place: USA: Fremont, California... | reverse complement strand
TGACCTTTCACGGCCGGCTCTACGGGATGCGCGACCCGGGGCGAACGGAGCGCATCGACGAGGTGCTCGACCTCGTCGACCTGGCCGACCGCCGGGACGAGCCCGTGGGCAACTACTCAGGGGGGATGGCCCGCCGGCTCGAACTCGCCCGGGGGCTGCTCCACGGCCCGGAGGTGCTGTTCCTGGACGAGCCGACCGTCGGCCTGGACGCGGCGACGCGCAACGCGGTCCGGGAGTACGTCCGGGAGCTCAACGCCCGGACCGGCGTCACCGTCGTCCTCACCACCCACTACATGGACGAGGCGGCGGCGCTCTGTGACCGGGTCGCGGTCGTCGACCGTGGCTCGGTCGTCGCGTGTGACACGCCCGGCGCGCTGACCTCGCGTCTCGGCGGGGACCACGTCGAGGTCGGTGTCGACGACCCGCAGGCGGCCCGCGAGCGGATCGAGCGGTTCGACTGGGTCGAGACCGTCGCGGTGGTCGACGGCGGCATCGAGGCCGTCGTCGATTCGGGCGAGCGACGGGTCGCGCCCCTGCTCTCGGCCGTCGGCGAGGTGGCCTCGGTGAGCACCGTCGCCGTCCGGAAGCCGACGCTCGAACGGGTCTTCCTCGAACTCACCGGTCGGTCGCTCCGCGAGGAGGAGGCCCCCGCCGCGGCGGGGACTCGGAACCGGGCGGGCGCGAACGGCCGCGGCCCCGGGGGCGACCGCTGATGCGCGGGGTCGATCCGCTGGCCGTCTACGCGCTCTGGAAGCGCGACCTGCTCCGGTTCGTCCGCGCCCGCTCGCGGCTCGTCGGCACGCTCGTCACGCCGCTCTTTCTCGTCGCCTTTCTCGGGGTCGGCTTCGAGGGGGTCCGCTTCGCGAGCGTCCCCGAGGAGGTCAGCTACGTCGAGTACCTCGTCCCGGGCGTGCTCGGGTTCGTGACGCTGTTCTCGGCGTCGTTCTCCGGGCTGGCCGTCCTCTCGGACCGGGAGGTGGGGTTCCTGAAGGAGATACTCGTCGCGCCGGTCCCCCGTACCTCCGTGGTGCTGGGGCGGATCGCGGGTGGCGCGACGACCGGGCTCCTCCAGGCCGGCCTCGTCCTCGGCGGGACACTGCTGGTCGGCTTCCGGCCCGCGTCGGCGGTCGGCCTCGCGCTCGCGGCGGTGTTCCTCGTGGGGCTCTCGACGGCGTTCATCGGATTCGGCCTCGCGCTCGCCGCCGGCTTCAGCGACACCCAGGGGTACAGCCTCGTCGTGAACTTCGTCCTCTTCCCCCTGGCGTTCCTCTCGGGGGCGTTCTACCCCCTGTCGAACCTCCCTCCCGCCGTCAGGTGGGTCGGCTACCTCAACCCGCTCACCTACGGCATCGACGGGCTCCGCGGTGCGCTCGTGGGTCGCGGGGCCGCGACCTACCCGCTCTGGCTCGATCTCGGTGCGGTCGCGCTGGCCGGAACCGTCACCGTCCTCGTCGGCGCCTGGCTGTTCGACCGCGTCGAGGCGGCCTGAGCGACGGGACGGCGACAGCTCGGGGTTCAGGTGTCGAGCCGGAACGTCCGCTGTCGGACCGCCGCACAGCTCGGACAGACGTGCTGGTAGGTGACCCGCGAGCCCGACGTCGCCGCGGTCCACCGCCCGTCGTCGTCCTCGTACCCGCACTCCGAGCACCGCAGGTCCAGCTGGCTCCTGAGGCGGTCGAGTGGGGTCGCTCCGGCGTCGTTGATCGCCATGTCCGACCGCACGGAACACACACAGTTAATCGTGATGTTACTCGTCCGGCGAGTTCCACGACCGTCGCGAGGGCCGTCAGACGGACGCCTGACGCGGGTTTTAGTGGCTCGGCGTCCACGGTCCGCCCGGACGGTCGGTCGACGCCGAGCGGCAGCGAACACATGATTCCCGACAGCCACGTACCAATCGAGATAACGGTCGCCGACGGGGCCGACGAGCGTCCGGCGGTCGAGTCGGACTCGCGGATCGACGTCGCGGTCCAGGGGGAGATCTACCCGACCGCCGAGCTGGACGACGGCCGGTACGTCGCGTGGTGGTTCGAGGCCGACGAGCCGCCGTCGCTGGACTCCGACGTGACCACCGAGTGGGTGACGGCGCCGACGCGGTTCCTCGCGGCCGCCACGCTCCGGGAGCTCTGGGAGGACCCCCGGGCGTTCGACGACCTCTCGTCGGACGGGGGCTGACCCCCGCCCGGTCACCAGAGGCCGAGCGTAGCGAGCCGCTGCCGGCCCCGATCGCCGAGGGCACCCCGGCAGAGCCGCACCCCACCGACCACCGCCGCGACGCCGAGAGCCACCAGCGCCGCCTCGAGGACCGCCGGGGCCTCCACCGCGGTACAGGCCGCGCCGGCGACGCCGCCGCCGTGGACGCACGCCTCCCCGGGTACCGACAGCAGGAGGAGCAGGACCCCGGCGCCGAGTAGGGCCGCACCGTAGACGAACCGGTCGGCCCGTGCCCGCTGGCGCTCGAGTTCCACCCACCGCTCGCGGACGGCCTCGCGCTCCCGGTCCGTACCTCGCTCCATGGTGCCCGTTCGTACTTCGTGCTCGCACTTACCGTTCACGTCGCCACGAGCCGTCCCGTCCGAACGCTCTCGCGCTCTACGGGTACCCCGGCCGTCGAGAGCCCCCGCAGGCGGCCGGGAGGGCACCGCTCGGGCGGCCTCGGGAGGTCCGCCTCAGCCGTCCTCGGTCCACCGCGCGTCCGCGAGCGTCCGCTGGACGGCCTCCTGGCCGACGGCGGCGGCGAGCGTCTCGAACCCCTGTCGCTCGCTGGCGTCGCGGGCCTCGGCGACCAGCCGGGAGACGATGAACTCCGGGGTCGACCGGCCCAGGGTCCCGAACCGCGGCTGGTAGTCCACCTCGAGCTCGAGGTCCGGAGTGAGCCCCTCCGCGAAGATCCCGTCGGTCCGCGCGACGTCGGGAAGCGGTTCGAGGTCCTCTGCGAGGTGGGTGACGAACGCCCCGAGCGCCCCCCGCTCGACGGTCAGGGTGACCAGCCCGTGGAGCAGGTCCGCGGCGCTCCCCGGCTCGGTGATGGCCTCGAACTCGTCGACGAGCATCAGCGTCGACCCGCCGGAGGTGAGCGGCGGGACCACCGAGCGGAGCGTCGACTCGAGCACGCCCGCGTTGAACGAGGCGTGCCGGCGGTGGAACACCAGCCGGTCGACCTCCGAGACCTGCGCGGCCTCCGCCGGGACGGGCAGGCCCATGTGTGCCAGCAGCGCCACCTGCGCGAGCGTCTCCAGCAGCGTGGTCTTCCCGCCGGAGTTCGCCCCCGTCAGCACTGACACCCGGTCGCCGGTCGGCGCCTGGACGTCGAGCGTGTGGTCGCCGAGACCGTAGTCGACCGGCTGGACGTCGCCGTCGTCGGCCGCGAGGCCGAGGTTCCGCGCCCCACGCACGGCCAGGCGGTCGGTCCCCGGCGGTGCGAACGCCGGTGCGGTGAGGTCGAACGCGACGGCGAAGCGGGCCAGCGAGACCCGGAACGCGATGTCGTCGACGGCCTCGACCGCCCGGTCGACGTCCTCCCGGGCGGCCTCGACGTCGGCCTCGAGCCCCTCGCGGACCGTCGCCTCGCGCTCGTCCACCCGATCGCGGAGCGCGGTCGTCAGCGAGCGGAGCGTCTCCGTGACGAACGCGTCGGCGTCGGCCGCCTCCTCGGGCAGTGCCTCGCGGACGAGTTCGGCCTCGACGACCGTCTCGCGGACGAGGTGGCGCCGGACCGCGTCGCGGAACTCCGAGGCGTCCCGGGCGCTCCCCCGGACGGCCTCCAGGACGCCCGCCGGGTCCGCGGCCAGGTCCTCGACGCCGCCGAGCGCGGCCTGGAGCCGGTCGAGTTCCCCGTCGGCCCCTTCGTCGACGCGTCCGTCCTCACCGAGCGCCCGGAGCGCGGCGGCGGCCGCGGCCAGCGCGTCCCGGTCGAGCGACTCGAGGGGGGCGAACGGCCCCTCACCGACGTCCGCCTCGAGCAGCGCCAGCGCCGTCTCGACGGCCTCGACCTCGCTCCCGGCCTCGCCGTGGTCGGCGAACGCCGCCAGGACGGTCTCGCGGGTCGCCCCGTCGAGCCCGCGCCAGGCCCCCACCGCCGCCATCGTCTCGTCGAGCCGTGCCCGGATGGCCTCGCGGTCGGTCAGCGGCGTGAGCACGCGGAGGCGGTCGCCGGCGCGGTCGGTCACCGCGTATGACTCGACCAGCGAGACGACGTCGCGGTAGACGGCGCGGGCGTCACGGGTGGCCAGCAGGTCCATCCCCTCGCCGCCGGCCACGCGCCGGAGGATGCGCGTGGCCCGGCCCCGCGAGAGCCCGGCGTCGACGAGCGTCCGCGCGTCGACCGCATCGATGGCCTCTACGGCCCGCTGTTCGCCGAGCGACTCGCGGAGGAGCGCCGCGGTCTTCGGCCCGACGCCCCAGTAGTCCTCCAGTCCCATCGGCCGGGTCCTCGCCCGGAGGGGTCCTCAACCATGCGGTCTCCCGGGGCGCCCGGAGCGGCTCGTCGACCGGGCTCATACGGATTGCTGTAACGATTTACCGGTGATCGCTGCCCCGTCCGGGCGATCACCGGTAAAAGACTACAGCAATCCGTATCAGAGGACCGGTCGGTCGGGTTGAAGTGGGCTCGACGGCTCTCGGCTACCACCGCGCGTCGCACGCGCGGACCCGCAACCATGTACGAGGACGTGCGCTACGAGACCGAGGCGGGCATCGCCACGATCACCATCGACCGACCCGAGGCGTACAACGCCTTCACGAAGAACACGCTGGTCGAACTGAACGACGCCATCGGGCGGGCGACGGACGACGTGGAGGTCTACGTCGTCGTCCTCACCGGCGCCGGCGACGGGTTCTGCGCCGGCGCGGACGTGACCGACATGCCCGACTGGTCGGACCTCACGAAGGAGGAGTACGCGGGCTACCTCTGGACGGTCCAGAACGTCGTCCGCCGCCTCCGGGGGACGCCCGAGCCGACCATCGCCGCCGTCGGCGGCCCGGCCATCGGCGCCGGCTGTGACTTCGCGCTCGCCTGCGACATGCGCGTGATGGGCGAGGGCGGGCTCCTCCGTGAGGGGTTCGTCAAGGTGGGACTCGTCCCCGGCGACGGCGGCGCGTGGCTCCTCCCCCGACTGATCGGCGAGTCGAAGGCCCGCGAGTACCTCCTCCGGGGCGTCGACATCCCGCCCGAGGAGGCCGTCGACGTGGGGCTGGCGACCTCGGTGGCCGAGGACCCCCTCGCGGCGGCCCGCTCGCTCGCCGAGGAACTGCTCTCGCTGCCCGCGCTCGCCGTGCGGAACACCAACCGGCTGGTCGACCCCACGATGACCTTCGAGGACTACTGCGAGCGGGCCATCGAGTACCAGTGGGAGTGCGTGAACGACCCCGAACACGACGAGGCCGTCGCGGCGTTCCGCGAGAAGCGCGACCCCGAGTTCGACCGGGAGTACTGATCGGGTCCGGCGCGAGAATCCGTAGATCCGACTCGGACCCCATCGGAATCCGGTAGGAGGCCGCTGCTGTCGTGGCGAGCATCCACCGACAGGGCGGAGCCCGCGGGTCGGACGCGGCCACCGGACGGGGCGTCGGGTGGGCCCTTCGAGCCGGGCCTCCTGCCGTCGATGCTGAGCCGACAGGAGAGATATCGGAAGCCCCCGGCCCCTCCTGTCTCTCCGGTACCCGAAGACACCCGTCGGGACGCCACCGGACGGTCGACGCGTCCGCTCAGGAGAGCCGATCGCGGAGGTGGTCCGGGATGGGCTCTGCCTCTCCGGTCGCGCGGTCGAAGTAGACCTGCACCGTGCTGGCTGTCGCCACGCGCTCGCCCGACGAGAACAGTTCGTACTCGATGGGGATGCTCGATCGGCCGACCTCCCCCACCTCGAGGTCGACCGTCACCGTCCCGACCCCCTCGATCGGTCGCTCGAAGGAGATCTCCACCTGCGCGAGCACGGTGTCCAGCTCCGCGAGCGAGACCCCGAGGACGTCCTCGCTGAACCGGGCTCTGGCCTGCTCGAGGTAGGTCGAGTAGATGGCGTTGTTCACGTGCTGCATCGGATCGAGGTCGCGGAACCGGACCTCGAGGTCGGTCGAGTAGGTCGCCATGCGCCCGGATGCGGCGACCGGGGCTTTAGCCCTGCGGGTGCGATGTGGGAACGCACGGACCGGTAGTGAACCGGTAGGACCGTCCGTATCAGACGACGCCGTCCTCGCGGAGCCGCGCCACCGTCTCCTCGTCGTAGCCCAGTTCGGCGAGCACCGCCTCGGTGTGTTCGCCGAGTTCGGGCGGGTGGGTCCGCACCGCTGCGGGCGTCCGCGAGAAGTGCATCGGCACGCCCGGCATCTCGATGGTGCCGGCGCTCGGGTGCTCCACGGAGGCACGCATCCCCCGCGCCAGCACCTGCGGGTGGTCGTAGACGTCGGCCATGTCGTTGATCGGGGTGGCGGGGACGTCGTGCTCGCGCATGAGCGAGACGAGTTCGTCGGTGGTGTACTCGGCGACCTCGGCCTCCAGTATCGGCTCCAGGGTCTCCCGGTTGGTCACCCGGTCGGCGTTCGTGGCGAACCGGTCGTCCTCGGCGAGGTCCTCGCGGTCGAGCGCCGCACAGAACTTCGGCCAGAGGTGTTCGGAGGGGACGGCGACCACGGCGTAGTCGTCGGCCGTCTCGAACACCTGGTAGGGGACGATGTTGGAGATCTTCCCCCCGAGCCGGCCCGGCGGGTCGCCGGTGGCGAGGTACTCCGTGGCTGCGTAGGTGTTCAGCGCGGCCGCCGAGTCCAGCAGGCTCAGGTCGAGCTTCTGTCCCTCGCCGTCGCCGAGTTCCCGTTCCAGCAGCGCCGAGAGGATCGACTGGCTCGCGTAGAGGCCGGTGACGAGGTCGGTCACCGCGACGCCGACCCGCACCGGCTGCCCGTCGGGCTCGCCGGTGATGCTCATCAGTCCCCCCTCGGCCTGCAGCACGAGGTCGTACGCAGGGCGGTCACGGTCCGGGCCCCACTCCCCGTAGCCGCTGATGGCACAGTAGACCAGCCCGGGGTTCGACTCCCGCAGCGTCGGGTAGTCGAGCCCCCACCGCTCGGTCGTCCCGACGCGGAAGTTGTGCAGCAGGACGTCGGCCCGCTCGGCGAGGTCGCGGAACAGCTCCCGCCCCGCCTCGGTTCCGAGGTTCAACGTCACCGATCGCTTGTTCCGGTTGGTCGAGCAGTAGTACGAGCCGACGTCGGAGTCGCCGTACGTCGGCGGGGTCCACCCCCGGGTCTGGTCACCGCCGTCCGGGCGTTCGACCTTCACGACGTCCGCCCCGAGGTCGGCCAGCTGCATCGCACAGAACGGCCCGGCGAGCACCCGCGAGGCGTCGAGGACGGAGACGCCGTCGAGCGGGCCGGTCTCGCCGCTCGGCTCCCGTGCCTCCCCGGTCATCGGTTCCTCCGTCCAACCGTCCGTCGGTCGTCGGGCATGGCGACCGGTTCCCCGAGGACGGTCTTAACTCCCCGGGCGGACGACGAGCGCCGGACGGCCGACCCTCCCGGTCGCGGACACCACTTATTACCCCCATCCCCGAGAGGGCCACACGATGACGGAGCACACCGTGGCGGTCGTCGGTGGAGCGGGGACCATCGGAACCACGGCCGCCTACACGCTCGGGGTCGACCGCCCGGACGTCGACGTGCGGCTCTGTGACGTCGCCGGGGACGACGCCGCCGGCCACGCCATCGACCTCCGGCACGCCCGGTGTCACACCGCCCACGCGCTCGGCGGCCCCGGACCGACCGGGGAGGTCACGGCGGTCGACCCCGGCCCCGACGCGGTCCGGGGAGCCGATTGCGTGCTCGTGACCGCGAGCGTCCCCCGGCCGACAGAGCGCGGGGAGGAGGGCCGGAACGCCTGGTGGCCGGCGAACCGCGAGGTCGCCGAGACGGTCGGGGGCTGGCTCGCCGAGGCCGACCCGGTGCCGGTGCTGTCGGTCACGAACCCGCTCGACCGCTACCTGGCGGTCCTCCACGCCGAGTCGGGGTGGCCGCGCCACCGGTTCGTCGGCTACTCGCTCTCGGAGACCGCCCGGATGGCCGACGCGATCGCCCGCCGTGTCGGCGCCGACCCCGCCGCCGTCGACTGCCCGATACTCGGCGAGCACGGCGAGCACATGGTGCCGGCGTACTCCCGGGCGACCGTCGGCGGCGAGCCGTTCGACCCGTCGCCGGCGGAGCGCGAGTCGCTGCTGGCCGAGACGAAGGCCGCCCCCTACGACGTCATCGATCTGCGCGGCGGCGAGGACTCCTCGCGCTGGGTGACGGCCCGGGGAGTGGCGCTGGTCGTCGAGCGGATACTCGACGGCGGCGGCGAGGGGACCGTCTGTCTCTCGACGCCGCTCGACGGCGAGTACGGCATTGAGGGCGTCCCGGTCTCGGTCCCGGTCGAACTCGGCCCGGAGGGCGTCGAGCGGGTGATCGAGTGGGAGCTGTCTCCCGAGGAGCGGAGGGGGGTAGCGCGGGCGGCCGAGGCGATCCGACGGGACCTGTGATACGGGGCGAGCGGGTGGGCCCCGGAGAGCCGAGTATCAACCCATCGTGAATGGGTCCTCGACCTCGCCCGACCGGTCGATCCATCGTGTTGGACCGGAGGCCCCTGTCCGATACGCGTACGCCGACTTCACGAGAGCGAAGCCCTCGTACAGCCCACGAGAACCGCTCCGCGGTCCTCGGGACGACGTGAGGACCGCAGCGCCGCAGACCCGAGGACCGCAGCGAGTCGCGGGAGCGTATCGGCCAGGGGCTTCCGAGCCGCTCCCCGTTACTACTGACGACCGAAACGGGAACGGCTCGAGAGCCCACCCGATGTCCCCTCCGGCCGCCCGTGTCCGAACACCACGGTCCGATGGCGCGTCGAAGCTTTAATCGCCGGCGTGGCCCTCGCCGGGATATGGGAGTTCGACGCACGGCGGACCGCTCCGACCGCGTGGTGCCGCGGAGGGACCGGCTGTGACCGACGGGACCGACCGGACCGGCAGCGACTACCTCCTCTCGGCGATCGAAGCCGAGGGGACCTCGACCCTGTTCGGCCTCGTCGGCGAGGGGAACGCCCACCTGCTCGACCGGGCGAACGACTCCGGACTCGACTACCGCTACGCCCGCCACGAGCAGGTGGCCGTGACGATGGCCGACGGCTACGCACGGACGACCGGTGACGTCGGCGTCTGTACGCTCACCCACGGCCCCGGACTGACCAACGGCGTGACCGGACTGGCGAGCGCGGACCGCGACTCGGTCCCGATCGTGGTCGTCGTCGGCGACACGTCCATCGCCGGCCGGGAGACCTCCCTCCAGTACCTCGACCACCTCGGCGTGACCGATCCGGTGTCGGTCTACGGGGCGCGGGTCGAGACGACGGAGACCCTCCCGGAGACGACCCGACGGGCGTTCGCGAAGGCTCGCGAGCGGTCGGGCCCGGTCGTCCTGGAGGTGCCCGAGGACGTCCAGGAGGGCACGGCTCCCGACGAGCCGTACGCGCCGAAGCGGGACGACCCCGGCCGGATCCGTCCGGACGCCGAGCGGGTCGAGGCCGCCGCGGACGCGCTCGACGACGCGGAGCGCCCGCTGATACTCGCCGGTGGCGGGGCGGCCGCCTCCGGTGCGGGCGGGGCGATCGCGGAGCTGGCCGAACGGCTCGGTGCACCCGTCGCCACCACCTTCTACGCGAAGGGACTCCTCGCCGACCACCCCCTGTGTACGGGCATCGCGGGGACGTTCATGACGCCCGCGAGCGCCGACCTCGTGCCCGAGGCCGACTGCGTCCTCGCGGTCGGGGCACAGCTCTCGGGGAAGACCACCCGCTACGGCGACCTCCACGCCGACGCGACGGTCGTCCAGGTCGACCTCGACCGCGAGGCGCTGGGCCGCCACCGCGACGTCGACGTGGCGGTGCTCGGTGACGCCCGCGAGACGGTCGCCGCGCTCGCCGAGCGGGTCGCCCCCGACGGAGCCCGGGCCGAGCGGGTCCGGGAGCGTGTCCGCGGGGCCGACGACCCCGCGGACCTCGGGTTCGAGACCGCCCCCGACCGGGTCGACCCCCGTGCGCTCACCGTCGCCGTCTCCCGGTACTCGCCCCCCGAGACGGTCGTGACGGTCGACTCGGGGAACAACACCGGCTTCCCGGCGGTGTTCCACGACGTGGGCGAGGGCGGCCGGATGCTCGTCAACGGCAACTTCGGGGCGATGGGCTACTCGCTGCCCGCCGCGCTGGGCGCGAAGGCCGCCGACCCGGACCGGCCGGTCGTCTGTTACGCCGGGGACGGCAGCCTCATGCAGGTGCTCGGCGACCTCGAGACCGCGGTCAGGTACGACCTCGGGGTCGTCGTCGTGGTCTACAACGACGCGAGCTACGGGATCATCCGGCACCGACAGCACCTGGATTACG